>JAABUQ010001110.1_pt1 | contig 59910 bp, 47 predicted proteins | sample 5560001 | NCBI WGS metagenome assembly JAABUQ01 (sample SAMN10711888, study PRJNA513371) | rock metagenome | isolation source: Antarctica rocks | place: Antarctica: Victoria Land, Finger Mt nord | collected 2015-12-18
GCAGTTCCTTTTGGCGGGCAGCGAGCCACTGGTCGCGAGCATTGGTCTGGCACTTCGCGCAGTGGCGATTACGACACGAGCTATAAGAGATGGCCTGATGACCGCAGCGAGAGCACTGATCCAGATGGCCACCCAGCGCCGCCGTGCGGCAGCGCTCAATAGCGCGCAGCACGCGGAGATGTTGCCAGGTTAATCGGGATCGATGTTTTTCAACGAAGCTTTTGCCTGCTGCACGAACGATATCGGCCACCTCGAAGGGTGGCTGATTCATCTCTTATGCAGCTTGCGGGAGCGCTTCACTTGCTCGGGGCTGGAGAGATCGACTTTATCGATTGGTGTGCCCGCCGCCTTCAGATGCCGTTCGGACAGATGCAGGTAGATGGAAGTCGCTTTCAGGTCGGAGTGACCGAGCAGCAACTGCACCGTAGGTAAATCCGCTCCGCCCTCCAGTAAATGGGTCGCGAAACTATGGCGCAGCAAATGGGGGCGAACGTCTTTCGTGATGCCGGCTGTGTGCGTGGCTTCCCGGCAAGCCTCCCAGAGAACCTTGGGTGTGATCGGCTTATCAGCCCGCCAACCGTCTTTCGGCCCCCGGAAACAGATAGGTCTTGGGATGCATCCAACGCCAGTACTCACGCAATGTCTCGAGCAGCTTCGGACTGAGCGGTACGTCGCGGTCACGGTTCCTCTTGCCGTGCCGGATATGGATGAGCATGCGCACGCTGTCGATGTCCTCCACCTTGAGATGACACAGTTCGGCCCGGCGCATACCGGTCGAATACAGCGTCATCAGCATGGCGCGATGAAAGAGATTGCTGGCCGAATCGATGAGCCGGACCGCTTCTTCCTGCGTCAGGATGATCGGCAGGCGGCGAGGCGCTCTCGGATACGGCACTTCTTCGACCGGATAGTTCCGCTTCAGCGTTTTGCAGAAGAAGAAGCGCAGTGCCGCAATGTGGTTGCGGATCGTTCGCACGTCCTGCTTTCGCTCCTTCAGCAAATACAGCTAGTAGGTCCGGATCTCGTCTGGCCCGAGTTGGTCCGGTGCTCGCTGGAAGTACTTTGCGAAATCCGCGACGGTCTTGAGGTATCCCGTTACAGTAGTCTGTGCATAATTACGACGCTGGAGTTCTTCCAGCATCAGTTTGCGTAGGTGGGTCACAACTTTCTCCTTGTGACCCGATACTCTATCGACCTCTACTCATCGGTCATCGCCCACGCGCAGCGTCCGCCGCGCGGTCAGCTTCGTTCTAACGGCCAAGGGTAGATTGTTCTACCGTTCGCGACCACAGGCGGGTGATCTCAGTGGGCTGGCCTCCTGCAAAAGTTTGACGAGTCGTTGTCAGGAGGAGCGGGAAACGAGAAGGTTATGAGAAGCTGGACGCGGAATGTATCGCGCGATCCTCTTCTTGTTATGTTCCGCCACGCAAGCCTGCGCGGCTGACCCGGTCGCGATCCGGTTTGAGAATATTGCGACGAAGGCGGGACTGAAGTTCACAACCCTGAATTCGCCAACGCCTAACAAGAACCAGATTGAGACGATGGTGGCGGGGGTCGCGCTTCTTGATTATGACGACGATGGATACCTGGACGTCTATTTCGTGAACGGGGCGGCAATTCCATCCCTGAAAAAGGAGTCTCCGAAGTATTGGAACCGGCTGTTCCATAACAATCGTGACGGTACTTTCACCGATGTCACAGAGAAAGCCGGCGTGGCGGGGGTGGGCTACGGCATGGGAGCGGCCGTGGGGGATTACGACAACGACGGGCGTCCGGATCTTTTTGTGGCGAACGTGACTGGTAACCAGCTGTTCCACAACAACGGCAATGGTACGTTCACGGATGTGACGGCCAAAGCGCGCGTGGGGGGCGCGATGAGCGACGGCATGAAGATGTGGTCGGCGGGGGCGGGCTGGTTCGACTACAACAACGACGGCCGACTGGACCTGTTTGTCGTGAATTACTGCAAGTGGAAGGTAAACGAAGACCCCTATTGTGCGCTAAAGGCTGGAGTCCGCGCTTATTGCCATCCGAAGGAGTATGAGCCCCTGCACAACACGCTGTACCGGAACAATGGCGATGGAACGTTTACCGACGTGTCGCAAGAAACCGGAATTGCGGCGGCGGAAGGTAAGGGAATGAGCCTATCCTTTGCCGACTACGACGGCGATGGTTTCCTTGACGTGTTTGTGGCTAACGATACCACGCCGAACCTCCTCTTCCACAATCTGCATGGGACTCGCTTTGAGGAAGTGGGCATGACAGCGGGTGTGGCGTACGCCCCGGACGGGAATGCGCTCTCGGGAATGGGGTCCGATTTCCGCGATGTGGATAACGACGGCAGGCCGGATATTTGGCACACTGCGGTCGAGCATGAAACGTTTCCGCTGTATATTAATCGCGGCGGCGGGAACTTCGCGGACATGACTGTACGAAGTGGATTGGCGAAGCCTACCGGGGAAATGTCGGGGTGGGGCAACGGATTTGCCGACTTCGATAATGACGGCTGGAAGGACTTATTTGTCGCGCGCTCAAACGTAATGGACAATATCAGCGAGGTGGCCCCAGAGCGGCGATTTCCGGAACCGAACTCCGTCTTCCGGAACATGGGGGCGGGTAAGTTCGAGAACGTGAGCGCGACGGCCGGGGCGGATTTGGTGCGCGAGGCGGTCCACCGCGGCGTAGCGCTGGGAGACTTGGACAACGACGGACGGGTGGACGTTGTGGTCTCGGTGCTGGGAGGGCAGGCAAAGCTGTTCCGCAACATCTCGGACTCGAAGAATCATTGGATTCTTTTGAAGCTGGTGGGGACGAAAAGTAACCGCATGGCGATTGGGGCCCAACTGCGGATTACAACTGACGACGGCCAGCGACAGTGGAACGAGGTCACAACTGCGGTAGGATACGCCTGCGCGAGCGATAGCCGGGTGCACTTTGGACTCGGCGTCAACAGGCGCGTAAAAGAGCTGACCATCCAGTGGCCCAGTGGTGCCAATCAGACACTCCGTAATGTGGACGGAGACCGGGTAGTTACGGTAGAGGAGCCTGGGAAGTAGCCGATCCGCGACTGAGATGTTGCAGTGTGGCGCGGGCGCGAGCGGCATCTTCGTCGCGACCCGCCTGGGAGTAGGCGGCGCCTAAAGCGGAATAAATGTTGGCCACTTCCGACATAGAGCGTTGTGCGGTCTCTAGTTCCGTGATGGCGCGCCGATAATTGCCCGTATCGAGCAGCAGCAGGCCTAGCAGGTAGTGGCCCAATGGTTGAGCGGGATCGTGCTCGACCGCAGCCTGAGCGTAAGGCAGCGCGCCTTCGGAATCGATCTTGTACTTGGCGGCGGCGATTTGCAGGCGGGCCATTGAGTCTTCAGGATGAAGCTCAATTTCTGTTTCGAGTTCGGTAATGCCTGCGCGAGTTTCATGGGCGTCTAGCAGAAAGCGGCCGAACGCGTAGTGCACTTTGGGGAATTGCGGGAAGTCGCGGACCAGGGCCGTGTATTCTCTCCGGCCTTCATCGAATTCCTTTTGTGCGGCGAGACATTGTGCATGGCCAGCGCGTCGGAAAATCTCAGCGCCGGGTGCCTCCGTCGGCGCAACGCGATCACGCAAGCGGAGCGCAACCATTCCGAGAACGGCAGAAAGTTCGGGTGTTTCCACGCCGGCAATACAGAGCGAATCGAGCGCTCGCTCAGAGCCTTCGAATTTGCCCTGACGCTGGAGAAGAACGCCTTCATGATAGAGCGCCACGTTCCGGAGTTGCTGGTTATCGGCGACGCCGATCCGCTCCCCTTCCTGGATGTGCGTGAGAGCGTCCTTGTCCTCACCTAGTTCGAACTCCGAGAGGCCGAGCATGATACGAGCCGACCCCGCCTTTGAGTCAAGCATACAGAGTTTCTCAAAAGCCGAAGCGGCCTGGCGGTAGTTGTTCAAGTCGTATTCGATTGTTCCGAGAGACCACCAGCCTTCAGTCCAACCCGTGTTCAGTGCCAGCGCCTCACGATAGAGTGTAGCGGCGCTATCGAGATGTTCCGAGTCGCGGGCGGCGGCGGCTTGGGCCGAGAGCGTTGCGAACGAGGGCCGAGGGACCGCAAGGCGGGTTTGCGCCACGAGAAAAGCGACGGGCCAAAGAATCGTGAAGAGTATCGCGGTTCCCTGGCCCTTGCTCATTGGCTACAGTGTAAGCCGAACGGAGCTAACTAGAAGTTGAACTTCGCCTGCAATTCGATGATCCGGCCCGCCAGCGCGCCCGGTGACAGGCCGAACTGGGTGTTGCCCGGATTGATGTAGGTATTAGGCCCAGTGGGGTTGTTATTGTTCACGTTTTGAAGATTGACTTTATTGAACAGGTTGTAGAAGTTCGCCTGCAAAGTAATCTTGGCATTTTCCCGGAAGACGCTGCCACCCGGAACACCGAAATCTTTCGACAGAGTGAAGTCATTGCCAAAGTACCCGGGTCCGCGGAAGCTGTTGCGCTGCAGTCCCGGAGCGCTGATGGAGCCGGTCACGTTCGGAATCGTGAAGTAACGCCCGGCCCCGCCGGGAAAGTTGCTGAGGTACTGATAAATCGGATTGCTCGAGTAATTCGTAGCACCGCCACTATAGCCGCTCGGATAAGCGCAGCTCAGTCCGCTGTTTTGATAGAGGAAGTTCCCTTGGTTTACGCAGTAGTTTGCACTCCACGGGAATCCGGAGTGAAGGTCGAGAATCGCGCTCAGCGTCCAGCCGCCCACCAGCCGTTCGGCCCACTTGTTTGATGACTTGAAGAGCGTAGGACTCCAAACGCCCCACAGCTTGAAGTTATGAGTCACATCGAACTCCGAGGGTCCCACCGCGTATTGGAGGTTGAACGGATAGTTGTCCCGATAATAATCTTGCGATCCATCGTCGATACTCCGGCTGAGCCGATATTGCGCATCAATTTCAAAGCTGCCCGAGAAGCGATGTTGGAGTTCGGTAAGCAACGCGTTGGCGTGCGAGTTGGCATCGTTGGTGAACCAATCCACGTGCTGCACTTGCGGGTTCAGAGCCGGATAGTAGAGCAGGCTTAGGTCGGTCTGCCTGGTGGAATGCCGCGTTTGACTGCCCTGGAAACCGATGCTCGCCACCCAGTTGTGACCAAGATCATACTGCGTGTCGAGCGAATAACGATACGTGACCGTGGTAGGAAGATTGTTCGGCACGCCTTGTAACGTCAGCGCCGGGCCGGTTGTCGGCAGACCATTCGAGTTGAAGCTCTGAATGGCACCTTGATTTGCAGGATAGCCAGTCAAACTATTGAGACTCGATGCGGTCTGGTACACGATATTTGGAGGGAAGAAGTTGAGATTGGTGATCTCGGGCGGATTGAAGCGCCCGTTCGACAAGAAAGCCAGCTGTGCCAGGTTGTAGCCGATTCCGAAGCCGCCGCGCACGACCATCTTTTTCTGCGTACCCGGTGTGTAAGCGAAGCCAAGCTGAGGACCAAAATTAGTCAACTGGTTATCGAATAAGCTTCCGCCAGTCTTGATTTTGATACCCGTCAACTCCGCACCGCGAGGACCGAGCACTGGATTGCTCAAGTTGCCGTTGGCTTCCGTAATCGGGGTGAAATCTTCCCAACGCAGTCCCAGGTTGATGGTGAGATTCGGTCTGACCTTCCAATCGTCCTGGATGAAAACACCAATGATGTTGTAGCGGAGGTTCTTGGTCGCCGAGCTGGGAATGCCAGTGACGGGATTGAAATTCCCGGTCTCCTGGTATGGGGCATCGTTAGCGAAGTCCCAAAGATTGCGGAAATTGTACGAGGGACGGCCCTGCCAGGGAGCCGTGTCCAAAAAGCGTACCCACGAGACATCCCCTCCGAACTTCACGTTGTGGCTGCCCCACACCTTTGTAAGAGTGTCCTTCGCATTGTAAGTTTTTTGGTTGAATACACTGGGGCCTGGCCCGCCGAAATACTGGACTGCTACCGTGCCGAAGCCGTCGATATTGTCCGCAGGCAAGCCGAAGGGCGCTTGCGGATTGGAAGTGATTTCGTTCCAGTCCCATCCCGACTCGTTGAAGCGGGCTTCATTGATGATGGTCGGTCCGAACGTATGATTCCACAAGGCAGCGTAAGATTCGTTTAGCTGTGTGTGATTCCAGAAATTGGCGCTGCGAGCCGGTCCGTTCAGGCTTCGGCTGGAAATCGGCACCCAGTAGATGCTGAAGGTGGCGAGATCTTTGCTGGTGACCTGATAATCCATCCGGCCGTTGTACTGTACATCGGTGTTGGTCGTCGGGTTCAGCGTGCGAAGGTACTGCACATCCGCCACGCCATCGAAGCCGTTCCCGATGCCATACGGTGTGCCTGCCCCGCCGACCGTGGGGTCAAGCTGGTGGAGGCCGGACGTGAGAGGCGATCCCAGGTCGAGGCCGCCGGGTGCGTCGTGGCACTGCGTGGCAGCTAAGCCGGCTTGCGCGCAGGTGAATGGGATCGCGTTGAGGAAGGAAGGCGTTTCCCCTTTGAAACCGAGGTACTGGCGGGCCAGGCTGTTGGAGGCACCGGCGTTCTGGTCGAACTGCGAAGTCTCAAACCAGCTGTTAGCCGTCGCTGCGGAAGCGTTGCGAAGGGTTTCATAGGAGAAGAAGGCGAACAGCTTGTCCTTCTTGATAGGACCGCCCACGCTGCCCCCGAACTGATTGAAACGAAGGGTGTCCTTCTGGAGCGCTGCGCTGCCGCCGGGACCGTTCCAACGCTGGAAGGCATTCAGCCCGGGACGGTGGAATTTGAAGAACCCGCTTCCATGAATGTCGTTGGTGCCGTTTTGCGACACCACCAGTACTTGCGCCCCACTGTTACGCCCGTTCTCGGCGCTATAGTTGTTCGCCACAATCTGGACTGCTTTCACCGACGACTCGTTGGGTGTGATCACCGCCGCTCCGCCGTAGCCGGCGCTGTTGACGCCTACGCCGTCCACTTGAATGTTGGTCGAATTCTGGCGGCCGCCGTTGGAGCTGATCTGTACGCCGTTCTCCGTCGCAAAGATGCTGTTACCAGCGCCCGATCCACCGGTGTTGCTGGCAGGCAGCTGATTGCCGCCGCCCCCCGAGCCTATCGAGCCATCGCCGAAGACACCCGGCGCCAGGCGCACCAAGTTAAACGGGTCGCGCCCGAAGCTGGGCAGATTTTGAATATCTTTGGAATTGATGGTGCCACCGATCATGGCAGTTTCCGTGTCGATTGTAGGCGCGACACCTGCGTCCACCGTCACCGTTTGCGTCACTTGACCTATGTCCAGCTGAATGTTTACGGATTGCGTTTGCTCGGCCAGCACGGTCACGCTTGCTAGCTGTTTCTTCGAGAAACCTGCCTTCTCGGCCGACAACCGGTAGTCGCCAGGAGCGAGAGATGGAATGGTGAAGGCGCCCGTACCGGTGGTCGTCACGGTATGCGGGATGTTTGTCTCGTTACTAATGAGGGTGACGGTGGCGTCCGGAACCACGCTCCCATTGGGATCCGTAACCGTTCCTTGCAGACCGGCCCGATATTGAGCGAAGAGCGCGGCGGCGGAAAAGGCCGTCAAGACACAGAGCAACGACGTGCCCTGCAACAACTTGGTTTTTGACATACAACTCCCCTAACCCGTTGTCAATTACACCACAGAGTTTTTTAAGAGGGTTATATAACTTGTATGTGGAGATAAGAGCGTGGGTTCTGTTTTTAGCCGCTACCGCTCTCTCGCTAGGGAGCGCTCTTGCTCAAAACCCGCACTCCCCCGTCGGATTCACTCCGCTCTTCAACGGTCGGGATCTTAGCGGCTGGCATGTTAGCCGGACGGACCATCACGGCTCCACCCCGAGTGCCTATGTAAAAAGCGGCATTTTAATCCTAGCGCAATCTCCGTATGGCCAGGGCGGCTTGCTCCTTACTGATAAGCGTTATCGCGATTTTGAACTCTATCTGGAAGTGAAAGCCCCGTGGGGCTGCAACAGTGGCATCTTCCTGCGATCGACAGAAGGCGGCACGGCCTATCAGATTGAGCTTGACCAAGGTCGCGGCACCGGCAATTTACTCGGTGAGAATCTAAACATAAGTAAACCGGCTAAGGCTGATGCCCTTCGCAATGTGTGGAAAGACAGCGATTGGAATTCGTTCCTGATTCGCATCGTCGGTGCGGCGCCCCACATTACCGAATCGATAAACGGTTCACAGATGTGGGATGTGCAAGAGCCTCGCAACGATAAGATTGCCGATGAAACGGACGGTATGATCGCCCTGCAGGCGCACTGGGCCTCCACATATCAGCCCGCTGAAGGTTCTTTCAACCTGCCCGGCAGTTGGAAGCCGGGCTCCGCTTATCAATTTCGTAACATCGCCATCAAGGTGTTGCAGCCATGATTGCCGCCGCTCTCCTTCCCCTTGTTGCGGCGCTTTCCGCACCTCCTCCTGCTACCTCAACAAACTCCCTTGGAATACAACTCGTGCTGATTCAACCGGGACATATGCAGGAAGCCGTCTTTCAGCCAGTTTGTCCCACAGAAACCGACCCCGCTGTTACGCCCCAGCCCGGCACTGTAGTGGACCCGAGAATTCTTTGGAGCCCGGCCGATCTCGCGCTCTGCCAAAAGCTCGCCCAGCAAGATGCTTCCTCCGGCTTCCCCGTGACAATTGCCAAGCCTTTCTACATTGGTAAATTCGAGATCACTCAGTCCGAATGGAGGGCAGTAATGGGCAACAATCCATCCGTCTTCGGAGGGAACAAGGTGACCGACGACGCCTCCCGCCATCCAGTCGACAACGTCAGCTGGGACGATGCCCAGGCGTTCATCAAAAACCTCAACCAGATCGAAAACACCCACGCCTACCGCCTTCCCACCGAATTCGAATGGGAATACGCCGGTCGAGCGGGGGGTCCCGGCCAGGTGGGATGGAACGACATCCGCCGACAAGCTGTGCAGGGAGCCCGCGCCACCGCCAATGGCTTGCCGCCAACCACTCAGATGGTCGGCTCTAAACTGCCCAACGCCTGGGGTCTTTGTGACATGCTCGGCAATGTCTGGGAATGGGTCGAGGATTACTACAACGAGAAAACGTTTCCCGATCCCATTCCGCCAATGCGTGGAACGCAGCACGTTTTGAAGGGTGCAGGGTTTGTCTCCGATGTGAAAAATGACATTTACGCCACCCATGGCGCCGGTCCCGCGGACCGCTGGGATGTAGGATTCCGTATCGTAAAAGATGTTAGCCAATAAACCGCGTCTAAGGGCTCGAGACGCTTCGTGAAAGCAATCATCCTCTTTACGGCACTCCTCGTGGCGAACGCCGTTCTAAGCGCCAGGCAACGCGAGCGCCCTCCCGAATCAGATTCTCGGCCCCCTACCTCTGATCCTGCTCAAGCGTCAAGCGGCAAACAGATTTTCCTCTCGAACTGCAGCTTTTGCCACGGCGTCACGGCGCGCGGAGGCGCGCAAGGCGGTCCGGACCTCACGCAATCGAGCCTTGTAAGAGCAGATGAAAATGGAAAACAGCTGGCGGCTTTTCTGAAAGTAGGCCGTCCTGATAAAGGCATGCCCACGTTCAGCTTTACTGACGAAAAAGTTCAGGCCATCGCGGCGTTTCTTCACTCCGCTATTTCCTCAACACGCCGTCGCCATAGCCTCGGAACGGAAGTGTTAGTCGGCGATGCGGCCGCGGGCAAAGTTTTTTTCAATGGCCAAGGCCATTGCGCGGACTGCCACTCGGTTAGTGGCGACCTCAAAGGCATTAGCTCCCATTTCTCGCCTGCCGTTCTCCAAGGCCGAATCGTGCTGCCGATTGGCAGCGGTGGCTACCCCGGACTCTCCCCGGCAGAGCCCCCCAGAGTTCGTGTGACCGTCGCCGCTGGCCAAGACAAAGCTCTTTCGGGCACCCTTGTTTTCCTCTCCGATTACGCCATCACCCTTTTAGATTCTTCCGGCCAACGGCACACTCTCCCGCGCCAGGGAGACGTGCCGAAAATCCTGATGGAAGACCCGCTGCAGGCTCATCTCGATCGCGAGTCAACCCTGACGGATAAACAAATGCATGACCTTACTGCGTATTTGGCCAATCTCAAATGATGTTCGCTACCTGGGCCAAGCTGGCGGCTGGCCTAAGCTTGCTCGTGATTGCAGTCCCGGCGCAGGAAGGCCTCGATCCGGCGCTTCTGCTGAAGCCACCTACAACCACCTGGCCCACCTATCACGGTGATTACTCCGGTCGACACTTCAGCCCCCTCGCTCAAATCAACCAGTCAAACGTAAAAGGTCTCTCATTAGCCTGGGTCTATCGCACCAACTCCTTTATCGAAGGGTCCATCGTCGGAGGTGGGGACCAGGATTCGCCGCCACGCGGAGCATCCCAAAACTCGGCTGGTCCGGTCATCAAATCGATCCCTTTAATGCTGAACGGCGTGCTGTACTTCTCAGTTCCGAATCATGCGTATGCGATCGACGCGTACACGGGCCGTCAAATCTGGCACTACTTCTGGCGTGGACGCGGAGCCATCGGAAACCGTGGGATGGCTTTGTGGGGCCAATGGTTGTACTTCGAAACACCCGACAACAATGTCGTCTCGCTCGAAGCGGCCACCGGTAAGGAGCGCTGGCACAAGGCAGTAGTTCCGCCGAACCTGCCGCACTTTTCTACAGTTGCTCCAGTGGTAATCGGCAATCACGTGCTGACCGGCATTGCCGGGGATTCAGGAGGCAGTTCCGGCTGGCTCGAAGCGCGCGATCCGGAAACCGGAGACGTTCAATGGCGCTGGTATGCTACTCCTCGAGCCGGCCAGCCCGGTATCGAAACCTGGCCCGATGCCGAAGCCGCTGACCATGGTGCCGGCGGCCCCTGGCAGCCCCCGACGTACGATCCCGAGTTGAATCTGATTTATGTCACCACCGGCAATCCCGCGCCGGTATACATCGGCACCGCGCGTCCGGGCGCGAATCTCTGGACGTCGTCCATCGTGGCCTTGAACGCCGACACCGGCAAGCTCGTCTGGTACTACCAGACCTCCCCGCACGACACGCACGATTGGGATGCCACCGAGGTCCCCGTTTTGTTCGACGCCAATATCAATGGAAAGCCACGCAAGCTGCTCGCGCAAGCCAATCGCAACGGCTACTATTTCCTGCTGGATCGCACTAACGGCAAGAATCTCGTCGCAAGAGCATTCATCCCATCGGCTAACGGCTACAACAAAACCGATCCGCGAGGTACGCTCATTCCCGATGAGGCGAAAGAGCCCCAAATTGGCGGGTCCCTGGTCTCGCCCAGTTCGGATGGCGCAGCGAACTATCCCGCGCCTTCCTTTGATCCTGAAACGATGCTCTTCTACGTAAACGCTACTCAGTCATTCAGCATCTATTACGCCGATCCCTCCGAGAAGAACGCGCTCGGTTCCGGCGGTTCCATGGAATACCATACCGGCCTCTTCCACTCAGCTTTACTGGCGCTGGATTATCAAACTGGCCAAGTGAAATGGCGTCACGATTATCCGGGCACCGGCTTTTGGTCCAGTACCTACCCAGGCATTCTGACGACCGCCGGAAAACTGCTATTCACGGGCGATCCGGCTGGCAACTTCGTCGCCCGCGACCCTGCTACGGGAGCAGACTTGTGGCATTCCGGCTTAGGGGCGCAGATTACTAACTCTCCCGAGACGTATTTGCTCAGCGGTACTCAATACGTGCTGGCCGGCGCTGGCGATACGCTGTTTGCTTTCTCAATTCAGTAAACTACTTGCTTTGTTTACTGGACTGAAGAATTGCGTTCGATAGTTGCGACTAAGGCCATTTCTGCCGAATCCCCACCGAGCTGGATCCAGAAACTGTGGAAGCGGATGTGTATTTCGCCTTGAGAAGGTCTGCAGAAGCGCATTGACGACGCGGTCCAAATCGAGACTCCCAGCGCGCACGAGCAGCGTGAGATCGACAAGATCTCGTACGCGGCTGTTTGGCGTACTCCTGGGAAGCGCATGAGAGCGCCTTAGCTGCTTCGAGATCCGTCGGGATGGAATGAGTTGTCACTTCGCGGAAGAACTCATCGCTGAGAACGATTTCATTCTCAAAGCCGCCCGGCAGCAACTCTTGTCTGGGATCACGTGAGTACCAAATCCGGGCCTCGCGCATGAAATTGAATCGGGCGTGATGACTTACCGTCGCCTTCTCGCGTTGTGTGTCAGTTCCGAAGAAGATCGTCGCGCCGAAGACCCGCTGAAATGCGGCAATCAAGCGCCGGTACTGGGAACCACCCTGCTGCATTCCAAAGATGTCCAGCATCTCAGCAGCGCTGCGGAACGTGATGGTCTGCCTTTGCTGGCGCATAGCAAGCGTAGAACCAGACGGTCCTGGCCCCAGGGCACGCCGTATGTGGGATGACCGGTCAGTTGCAGCAGAAAGTGACCGTTCCTCCGTTCATGGAGCAGAACACCCTTCGGAGGTCGCTTGATCGGCAACCCGCAGAGAACGAACGGCCGCGACGCGAACCCCAGGTTCTGTGTTGCGCCTTCCCGATTCACCCGAACAAGCTGAACCGCTTCGGCCTGCCGAAGTTTCCTTTTGGAAATCCGAAGCTCGTTCGGGAGACCTTGAGCTATGGAGCCTACAGCCTCTACAAGTCGTTGAAAGGGCGTACAATCGGATGGGCTGATTAGCTTGAGGTGCTAGCGGGTAACACCGTGGGGGTTCAAGTCCCCCTCTCCGCACCATACACACTGCAGGGAAGACCCATACTAAGTTCAATGCTGAATCAACATCCTGTGTTGAATGTAGAGACTTGGCCCGACCTCAACTGGGAGCAGTGGAAGGACACAGCCGCTACTTTGCATATGTTCATGCAGATCGTCGGCAAAACCTGCGTCGCCCTTACCCCCATACAGAACCACTGGTGGAACGTGACGTTCTACGTCACAGCGCGCGGACTTTCTACCTCCGCCATGCGGGCGCCGGCAGGCGGCCTGCTCGATATTGAGTTCGACTTCATCGCGCATGAGTTAGTCTTTCGCAGCAGCTCAGGCCAGATCGAACGGCTCGCGCTACGCCCGCAAACGGTCGCTGCTTTTTTCGCCGAATACCTGACCACCTTGGCCAATATGGGCGTCGAGGTTACCATCGATCCGATGCCTGTGGAAGTCAAGGACGCTATTCGCTTTGACCAGGACACGGATCACAAGAGTTACGATGCCGACGCCGTCTTGCGCTTCGGGCAGACACTAAGCCATGCCGATACGCTCTTGAAGCGATTCTCGACTAACTTCTATGGCAAGATCAGCCCGGTACACTTCTTCTGGGGTTCTTTGGATCTCGCGGTTACTCGTTTCAACGGCCGCAGAGCGCCGGCACGTCCAGGAGCTGACGCTATCCAGGCAGAAGCCTATTCTCACGAGTGCATCAGTGCCGGCTTTTGGCCCGGAAACGGCGGCTACGGACAAGCTGGGTTCTACTGCTACGCGGCGCCTGTTCCCGAGGGGCTTAGCGAGGCCATCCTCACAAGCCCAGGCGGCTTCAATAAGGATCTTGGTGAATTTCTGCTGAATTATGACGACCTGCGCCAGTCTCCAGATCCGGCTCAGGCTGTCCTGAACTTTCTTGAAAGCAGTTATTCCGCAGCCGCCGATGCGGCCAAGTGGGACCGCACGAATCTGGATCGTCACGACGCCATCGCCGATGCCGCCATTCATCTCCCATGACCGTCGGCGCCGAGCCCACCAGGCTGCATGTCATACTCAGGAACATTCGTGCCCCTTGGCAAGCCTTGTGAGGGACACCCCGGTTTGTCGAAATTGGTTCAGCGGTAAAGTTCGCCGTTTTGATTTGCTTCCTAAGTCGCCCCGTTTGCGTCGTTGAAAATACAAGCGCAGGGGATGACTTTCATGTCTTTGATTTCCAGGCGCGCCTTTTCCGCCTCTTTGCTGGGTGCTGCGGCAGTTCTCGCCCAAGACACCGATGAACTGACTTCTTTGACGCTGACGGAGATCTCTGCTCGCATAAGATCCCGGTCGGTGACCCCGTCGCAGTTGGTAACGGCCTGCCTGCAACGGATCAATACATACAATCCCAAGATCAACGCCTTTATCACTGTTTTGCATGAGCAGGCGCTGGCTGAAGCGAAACAGCTCGACGCCGAGCAGAAAGCCGGTAAATTCAGGGGTCAACTACACGGCATTCCGATCGCCTTAAAAGACAACATCGATACCGCAGGAATTAGAACGACAGCGGGAAGCGCCGTCTTCGACGATCGATTTCCAAAGGAAGATGCTGAAGTAGCTCGCCGCTTGAAGGCGGCAGGGGCCATTGCCATTGGCAAAGCGAACCTACACGAGTTTGCCATGGGCGGAACATCGGCAACAAGCTATTTCGGCCCGGTTCGAAATCCGTGGTCACTCGATCGCACCACGGGCGGCTCTAGTGGAGGGTCGGCTGCGGCGGTCTCGACCGATCTGTGCTTTGGGGCGCTTGGAACCGACACAGGGGGTTCCATCCGAACACCCTCATCGTATTGCGGCGTCGTGGGACTAAAGCCGACCTATGGCCTGGTTCCAATACGTGGCATTGTGCCTCTCACGTTGTCGCTGGATCATTGCGGGCCCATCGTCCGAAGCGTGGAGGATGCCGCGCTACTGCTCAACCACCTCGCCGGGTATGACAAACTCGACATCACAAGCCTTGAGCATCCGCGAGAGGACTACGTTGCTGCCATGAAGCAACCCGTTGAAAATTTGCGGCTAGGCATTCCCCGCGCGCCCTTCTTCGACTGGTGCGATGCAGACATCTCAAAAGCGGTAGAAGAGGCAATCAAACTGTTAGGCAGTTTAACGAAAGGTGCAAAAGACGTGGTGTTGCCTTCGGTCAGCGAGATTCACCTTAATGGGGAGAGCTATGCGTATCACGAAGAGTACATCACGAAAGATGCCAACCGCTATATGTTGCCGACACGCCGCGCTTTACAAGAGGGAGGGAACGCAAAGGTAGGCGAGTATGTGCGATCGAAATGGAGACTGGAGACATTGCGAAGGACGATTGACGATAGTTTCTCATCGTTCGATCTAGTCGTGTTGCCGACGCGGCGTCATACACCCAGAACCATTGATGCTGCCATAAAACGAGAAGAGAACGAGAAGCCACGGAATCCGGAACTCGAGAACACGCAAGCCTTCGACTATTACGGCATTCCGGCCATCACCGTGCCTTGCGGATTCACAACGGGGAAATTGCCGATCGGATTGATGATCGCCGGCCCGAGGTTTGCCGAAGGTAAAGTCCTGGCTCTGGCGCGAGCCTATCAGCAAGCAACCGATTGGCACAAGCAACGCCCACCCATATGGCCGGGTATCGCCGTTCCTAAATTGGCCGACGTCGACGAACGATTTGAGCGGCCCTAAGAATCAATCAGCAGAGAATTGCGATTGAGACCTATCTAGGAGCTTGCTCCTTTTCCTTCGACTCGTGGTAGCCGGCCTTGGTGGCATCCGCTTCCGTCATATACTTGCCTTTTTTAGTTTTCCCGTACCACTTATCGCCTTGGCGGTGGAACACCTTGGTTTCCGTATTAACCCAAACCATACCTGCGCCGCCTCCTTGAGCTGGAGCGACGTAAGGCGTGGCAGTGCTGGGAGCGGATGGGAGTGCGGCCGGACGCCTAGAGGGAACTTTCGATGCCGGAGCAGGTGCAGGAGCGCGTTGGGCAGAAGACGTGGCGGGGGCAGCAGGCGCAGATCCCACCTTCACCATAGATGAGAAGCCCTGAATTTGCTTGCTGGAGATGCCGGCCTTTGAAAGATCCGCAACGGAAGAGTAAGGACGGCCTGCAATGATCTTCTTTGCGGTCGGGGCGCCAATGCCGGGAACCGACTGCAACTCCGCCTGGGTGGCGTTGTTCAGATCGACCGCCGATGCGGGCGCCGTCTTGCGGCTCTTCTTTTCCTTCGAGGCAGTGGCCGTCTTCGCTGTGCTCGCAGCTTGCGCTTCGCTATGGGCCGGCGTCAAAAGCAGCAGCAATGCCATCGCAAGACAAACCCACAACTTACTTTGTATTCGCATTGGGAACTCCATTTGAACATAGTTCACACGGCTGCTGCATCCGCTAGAGACAGCTAAATGGATCATTCAGGGATGAAAGCCGACGGACCTCCACAGCTGGGCGGTGTCGTACATGTGCCCATCGGTTATGACTCGCGAAACTTTGCGCAGGTTGGCGATGTTCTCTAGCGGGTTGCCGTTGACCAGGATGAGATCGGCACGCTTGCCCGCTTCGACGGTTCCGGAATCGCGACCGAGACCCATGCTTCGCGCCGAAACGATGGTGGCTGACTGAATGGCTTCGAGCGGAGTAAGCCCGGCATCGACGTAGAGTTCGAGCTCGCGCAGTAGGCCGTACCCCGGCAGACCCACCCGTGTCGCTGCCGGGCACGATCGGTATGCCCGCCGTTTGCAGAGCGCGGATGACCTCCAGGTTTTGGGTGAGGTGCTCTTTCATCTGCGCGGCTGTAGTGCCGACGCCCATGCCTCGGAATTTCGCATCCAGCACGAAGGGCGCGTGGAGGATGCCGGGCTCGAACGAGGCGACATTTACCTCTTTGGAATGCCCCGCCATTTCTCCCCCATCCGGCCGTAGGATCGACGACGGTGTGGTGTGCTTCTAAAAATGCGATCGCCTTGCGCGCCGCGGCGGATTTCACGTCGAAGGGGCCGCTTGGATTACCGGGCGCGCGCAGCATGCTCGAAATATAGTTCAGATGGTTGATCTGATCCATGCCGGCTTCTATGCCTTCGAAGGTATTCAGGGCTTGCGGCACGTGGCCCGTCACCGTCATGCCAAGACGATGCGCTTCCGCGCAGATAGCCTTGATCACATCGGGGGTGAGATAGGTGTATAGCTTTATCTGCTGAAAGCGGGCGGCGTGATAGCGATCAACGACGGCCCGGCCCTCCTCCGGGCTTTCAGCCACCACGGCGCCAAAGGCTTTCAATCCACCCGCGTCCACTAACCCGGCGAGCAGCATGCGAGGACTGGGAACAGTGCCCTTTTCGGCAGCGTCGCGTTGGGCAACCAAGTAATCGAATTCGCCGCCGCAATCGCGCGCTGTTGTGATGCCGGCCGCCAACAGCGCCGGGCCGAACTCGACACCGGAAGCGTGAATGTGCATTTCCCACAGACCGGGGAGCAGGGTTTGGCCCTTTGCTTCGACGATCTGTGTTCCGCGAGGAACTTGCACTGAGGCACTTGGTCCTGCTACCGCAATGTGTCCGTGGCGCACGAGCACTATGGAATCCTCAATAGGCGGCGCGCCGGTAGAGTCTATGAGTGTTGCGCCCACGATGGCAAAGGCGCCGGATCGTTCCGGAGGAACCCGCCGGGCGAGCGCTTTCAGATCCGCCATCTCTTGAGCGACTCCGCTGCGATACAGCTGCGGGAAAGCGGGCTCATATTCAGTGCGCACCGCTTCCATGGGCAGGCCCCCGGCGAAGGTCATGGCCGCGACAAGCTCTCCCTTGCTATCCATCCAAACGATTTCACGGCCAAAGGCAAGATTGGCGATGGTATAGCGGTAGAGTTTGGTGCGTTTGCCATTCAGCGCGACAGCATCGCGGCCCATACGCTTGATCTGTATTGCCTCAGCGGTAGCGCTGCCCCGCAGCATGGGCAGATCCGCCGGCTTTCCATGCGCGCTCCAATAGCGGAGCATCACCATCTGTACGGCGAAAGGCGACGATCCGAAGATAGTGAAGTATCGCCCGGGAGGAACAAAAGTGCGCGTCACTCCGTTCTCCTGCACGGTGGCCCATGTGTTCTCGACTGTGACGGAGTCGGGCTTGCCTCTGATTGCAAACTGAACAGGCGTGTAATCGCTCTTCATCCGGAGCGTGGCGGAAGTGGTGCGAGTGTTGGCACGGTCGGTGAATTCGATAGTGGTGTTCAGCGTGACGCTATCGGCTGTTCGCGTAAGTTTGTAGCGCTCGTAGCCAATGGCGTGCAAAATCATGTGGATGCGGAATTCACCTGTCTGTGCCGCGAGCAAGGACGCAAAGAAGAACGCCAACATACCAACTTTCATGAAGATTAGTGTCGCTTACCGGGCAGGCAGTGATTCGGGCCGGGAAGGAATCACGGATTCTTTGGTTCAGCCTGATTCAATCAATTGAGTAAATGCCGAAATCCAGCACACTCCCTCTATTTCCCCGAAGCGCGCGCAACGGGATCTCCCATCCGCTAATCTGAAAATCAACATCCGCCTATGTCGCTTCGCCTCTCACGCGCATCGTTTCGCACAGCTTCCCTGCCCTATCTTCTGCTCGCGCTCATCTCGCTTTCGCCCGCGCGCGCCCAATCTCCCGCTGGCGCCCAATCGATAGATCAGTTCTTCCAGCAAACCTTTGAACAGATGGTCCGCGAAAATCCGGAGTTCGCCACCACCGTTGGCCGCCACGAGTTTGATGACCGCTGGACCGACTTTTCCCAATCCGCGCGCGCGGCTCGACGGCAGGCGCTCGAAGCCCGCCTGGCTCGCGCCAACTCCTTCTCGCAGGCTGGCCTGTCTCCAGAAAACCAGCTCACCCTGCGCGTCCTCCAATACGACCTCCACTCCGAACTTGAAGCTTGGGACCTGACCGAACACCTTCTCCGTGTCGGGCAACTCTTCGGCTTTCACAACCGCGTTTACCTTGTGATCGACCGCATGCCCGCGCGCACCGTACACGATTACGAGAACATCCTTGCTCGCCTAAAACGCATCCCTGCCTATGTCGATCAAAACCTGAAAGTACTGGACGAGGCGATTGCCGCCAAACAAACTCAATCGAAAGTCGTTGCAGATCTTGTCATAGCTCAAATCGCGACGCAGGCCGCCCAGGATGCTGAGCACACCCATCTGCTTGATGCCTTCCGCGCTTTCCCCGCGTCTGTTCCATCCGCCGAACAGCAAAGGTTGCAAGCCGAAGCCGTTCACACTTACGAAACGGCCGTGCTACCCGCTTGGCGCAAGTTACATGACTACATGGCGGAGACCTATTTGCAACACGTGCGGCCCACTGACAGCATCAGCTCTCTGCCCGACGGCCAGAACGCATACGCCATCCTGGTGCGCCGTCTCACCACGACAAAGCTGTCGCCTGCCGAAATTCACCAACTCGGCTTAGACGAAGTAGCGCGCATCGAAGCCGAGATGACCGCCATCGCGCGCGGAACCGGCTTCTCTGGAAGTCTGGGGGAATTCCAAGCCAAGCTGAAGAGCGACCCGGCACAGCATTTCCGCTCGCAAGATGAGATGCTGGCCTACTGCCGCGATATCGCCATGAAGATCCTGCCGGAGCTGCCGAATCAGTTCCGTCACATCCCCGTGCTGCTGTTCGGCGTTCGTCCCATCCCTGCGGATCGCGAAGCCGCTACGGCTACCAACGCCCAGTCTCCCGCGCCCGATTTCTCGAAGCCTGGCTGGTTCAACCTCAATACCTTTCAGCCCGAGAAGCAGGTGCGGTACGACAAAGAATCCTTGGTGCTGCACGAAGCCATTCCCGGCCACGTCTTCCAGGGCACGGTTGCAGAAACTCAGGCCAATCTACCGGAAATTCGCAAGTTCTACAGCAACAGCGCGTATGCCGAAGGCTGGGCTCTCTACGTCGAATCGCTGGGTCCGCAGCTCGGCCTCTACCGTGATCCTTTGAGCCGCTTCGGCCAACTCGCCAGTGAGCGCTTCCGGGCCGTTCGCCTGGTCGTTGATACGGGCATTCATCAATTCGGATGGACGCGCGAAAAAGCTCTGGCCTACTTCGCCGACCATGCCCCCGAAGAGACCGCCGCCGAAATCGACCGCTACATCTCCTGGCCCGCTCAGGCACTCTCCTACAAAGTGGGGCAGCTCCGGATTCACGCTTTGCGTACCGAAGCCGAACAGCAGCTAGGACCTCGGTTCGATGTACGCGACTTTCATGACGCCGTCCTCCGCGACGGTCGCCTGCCTCTTGAACTGCTAGCCGAGCAAGTGCATCACTACATAACTGAGAAAGGTGCGCAGTGATTTGTTCTTCATTTTTTCGGCGCGATAGCGGATTCAATTCGTCGTCAGCGCATCGAGACCCGCTTGCGCTACCGCTTCATCGATCTCAGATTTGGCGCCGCTAGCCGCAATACCGCCGAGGACCGCGCCATCCACTAGGATCGGCAGGCCGCCCTGGTTCGGAAAATATTCGGGGAATGCCAGCACATCCATGTTGCCCTTTTTCAGGGACTCCGCGCCGTTCCGGGAAGGAGAGCGATAGAACGCGGAGTGACGAGCCTTGCGCTGTACGAACTGTATGGTGTTCAGGGACGCGCCATCTGCCTTTTCAAAGAAAAGCAGGTTGCCGCTTTCATCCACAATGCAGAGACTCACCTGCACGTTGCGCTTTGCCGCTTCGGCTTCGGCCGCCGCGACCATTATCTTGATCGCCTTCAGGTTGAGCGTCTTCTTGGTGGGAAGTTCCACTCCCCGGGCGGCCATGAGCCCCACGAGCAGCAGAGAGATTGCCTTAAGCATGTCGAACAGCGTATCAGTGCGCAACTCCGCTATCTGTGCGGTGCGGCAACACCCACGTGCAGGGTTATGCCGCCCTCAACCCGGAGCATCTGGCGAAGATCATCGAGCCGGCTCACGCTTCAAAGCAACTGGGCTACTTTATCAAGGTATTTTTTGGTGGTGAGCCATTGCTGGTCCTTGCCCACCAGGAGAGCCAGATCCTTCGTCATAAAACCGGCTTCTACCGCGCCCACGGTAGCTCTTTCCAGCCTGTCGGCGAAAGCGACGACATCGGGTGTGTTATCGAATTGACCTCGATAGCGCAGCGCCGAGGACCAGGCAAAGATGGAAGCGATGGGATTGGTGGATGTCTCTTTGCCCTTCTGGTGTTCACGGAAGTGCCGCGTGACGGTGCCGTGCGCCGCCTCAGTCTCCACCGTCTTGCCGTCAGGCGTAATTAGAACTGATGTCATCAGCCCAAGCGAACCAAAACCTTGCGCTACCACATCGGACTGCACGTCGCCATCGTAGTTCTTGCAAGCCCACACAAATCCACCATCGGACTTCACCGCGAACGCTACCAGGTCGTCAATCAATCGATGCTCGTAGTCAAGCTTGGCGGCCTTATACCTGTCCCCGAACTCCAGCTCGTAAATCGATTGAAAAATATCCTTGAAGCGGCCATCGTACTTCTTGAGGATTGTGTTCTTGGTGGATAGATAAACGGGAAGACCGCGCGAGAGCCCGTAGTTGAAGCAGGCCCGCGCAAAGCCGCTGATGGATTCATCGAGGTTGTACATCGCCAGCGCGACGCCGGCGCTCTTGAAATTGAACACCTCGTGCTGCATTGCCGGCCCACCGCTCGCGGGCTTGAACGTCAGTGTGAGGGTGCCCGGCTCATTCACGACGATATCGGTCGCGCGATATTGATCGCCGAACGCATGACGGCCAACGACGATAGGTTTTATCCATCCTGGTATATACCTAGGCACGTTGCGGCAGATGATAGGTTCACGAAAGATGGTGCCATCCAGAATATTTCGGATGGTGCCATTAGGCGACTTCCACATCCGTTTGAGATGGAACTCTTTCACTCGCGCCTCATCTGGCGTAATCGTCGCGCATTTCACTCCCACCCCGTATTGCTTGATGGCGTTCGCGGAATCGACGGTGACCTGATCGTCAGTGGCGTCGCGATGCTCGATCGAAAGGTCGAAGTATTTTAAATCGACGTCCAGATGCGGAAGAATAAGCAGCTCTTTGATGTTGGCCCAGATGATCCGCGTCATCTCGTCGCCATCGAGTTCAACGAGCGGAGTTTTAACTTGAAGTTTTGCCATTAGAGAATAACTGAACAGAGCTATTACAGCACTCCGGCAGGCTAACGTGCGGAACCTGTTGCCGCGCGCCACACTGGCCCGGACCTCTTGCGCCGGGACATCTTGCATTCATCGGTATGGCCGGGACCTTTGGCTACCTTGCTCGCAAATGCAATCGTGTTCGTGCTGTCCTCGCCATCGGCTACAGTGACCCGGTTCCCAAAGCTTCGATGCAATCGCGGCACCAGCATGGAACGTCCGCTGTCGCAAATGTTGACAACCAGGATGCCCTCGGGCGCGAGTGCGCTGTAGCAGCAGTCGTAAAAATCCTGGCTGCATAATTCCGGAGGCTGTCCAGCACTGTCAAAACCATCTACGATCAGCACATCGAACTCGTCTTGGTGCCGCCTCACAAAATCCGCTCCATCCTCGCAGATGACCCGGAATCTCGCGTCGTCTTTCGGAATGCAAAAGCGATCCCGTAGCGCGATGATTTCAGGGCTGATTTCCGCCACCGTGATTCGCGCCTCCGGCAAATTTTGGTGAAAGTACTTCTGTATCGATCCTCCGCCCAAGCCGATCATCCCGATATGCCGAGGCCGCTCTTTGAACAACAGGAACCCCACCATGGTACGCGTGTATCCAAGCACCAATCGGTTTGGCGCTTCTACATCCATCGAGCTCTGGACGCCTGCCGTTTCAAAGTGCAGAGAAAGCGTGCCGTTTCTTTCGCGCAGAAAGGGCGCAGATGTGCGCACGGCGGCACAAGAGGCGTCATAATCGTCAAACAAATCGACAACGGTGCGGACATCGTTTGGAGGGCGCGTGAGCACAGCGTCTCGAATCACTTCAGCAAGAAAGCGCTGCGGCCCCGGGGCCCGGCAAGGGCATCCACACTTGCCAATAGATCGCCGGAAAGAACGATATGGGCTCGTTTATCAGGCATCGTTACGGATCAGTCACTCTCAGTGTGCCACGTCAATATAGAAATGTATAGCCCATCCCAAGTGGCCATGAAGAAGGCCCAAGTTCGGGCCGCAGCCACCCCGCTTTCCTCTCGCTCATGGACCACTACAGTATGCTTTAGCAGTTGACGATCCTCAGTGTCGCGTACCCGCTTCTAGCCGCCGGGCAGGATTCAGCGGGCGGTGCGGAACAAATACTCTATTTACTTGAGCGTGGTCTAGTCCAAGCCGGTCACCGGTCCATCGTGATTGCGGCCGCGGGCTCTCAGGTTTCCGGTGAGTTGATCGAAACAGCGGGTCCCAGCAATGAGATTACCGACGAGCAACGTCGCCTCGCCCAAGAAGAGCACCTGCGCTGTATCAACGCGGCGCTGAGCCGTTACAAAATTGACCTGATCCACTTTCACGGGCTGGACTTTCACACTTACTTGCCGCTCCAGCCAGTGCTGAAACTCGCCACGCTTCACCTTTCACCGGCTTGGTATCCGCCCTCTATCTTCGACGCCCCAAAGCTGCATCTGAATTGCGTCTCGGACAGCCAAGCCGGCACGGCGCCCGGCAAAACGAAGCTGCCCGTCGTGCTGAACGGCATCGATATCGAAAAGTACCAATCGGCAACATCTTCAAAAAATTATCTATTGTGGATGGGCCGTATCTGCCCTGAGAAGGGAGTTCATATTGCCCTCGAAGTTGCTCATCGCGCCGGTCTGCCTGCTATCGCCGCCGGTCCAGTCCACCCGTTTCGCGATCATCAAGTCTATTTTTCGGAATGCGTTCAGCCGTTGCTTGACGATCAGCGGCAGTATGCCGGCGCGGTTGGCCTCGGCCGGAAAACCGAGCTTCTGGCGCAAGCTCGCTGTCTGCTGATCCCCAGCTTGTTCGCCGAGACAAGTTCGCTGGTGGCCATGGAAGCAATCAGCTCGGGAACGCCCGTCATCGCCTTCCGCTCCGGCGCTCTGCCCGAAGTAGTCGACCACGGAGTAACGGGTTTCATTGTCGATTCGCAAGATGAGATGGTTGCCGCAGTGAGACGCATTGGCGAGATCTCGCCTGCAACTTGCCGCGATGTGGCCCGGCGTCGCTTCGACTCCTCACGCATGGTGCGTGACTATCTCAAGCTGTACGAGTCACTATCACCCTAGCTTTCGGAATCGTCCGCGCTCTCCACCAATGCTTGTAGGGCTCATCACCACGAAGAAAATCCCAAGCCTTGTACCCGTTCTCAAAGGAATATCGCACGGCTTCGTAGAGGAGCGTTCGCCCGAAACCCAGGCGCTCATAGCCAGGATCAAACGCTGTCAGGTAGTTCGAAATCCGCTCACGATAAGCGAATGCCAAGATCATCGCGACAAGCTTCTCGTCAAATCGGACAGAGAAAATCCGAAGCATATCGCGCGCCGCAAACTCACGCGCAATGTCGCGCAAAAATTCAGCCGATCCATTTGCCTCAATCATTCCCGGTTGGTTCTGTCGCTGCCAGCGCGCACCGTGCATCTCGATCAGCGCATCCAGCAACTCGGGCGCAGCCTCCTTCGCCACATCGAACCGAACAGCGCCTTGGGCTTCCGCCTTGCTTTTGTCCCGGCGCACGTTCTGCCGCAGACTTTTCGGGCAGCCTTCCCAATACGCTTCGAAGCTTCCTTCAAGCGCAATGACCATGCACTGCGCGTCTTCCATAACGTCTGAAGCCACAGCTTTCAAGGGGGTGTCAAACGACAGGTCTTGCCACTGGCAAACATCCCAATCCGCAGTCGATTGTAAGTGCCGGCGGAGCTGCGCCACTATCTCGTCCGCATGTTCCAGTTTCATCGCAGGTTCAAGGTAGTCGGAGATTCCCGCCCCAAGCAAAGTGATCTGCCGGGCGCCATTCCACTCGTGAAGAAAACAAGGAACGATAGCCGCTATCTCTTCACCATCGCGAAACAACAAACAACGAAGCCTGCCGCTGCCGAAATGCAGCCACCAAGTCATCAGCCATGCGGGCAGTTGAAAAGGCGTCAGGCCGTCAATGGTCCCGGCAAAGGCCGACCATTCGGGTCGAAGCTCGATGAGCCGTGAAACCTCATCGATGATTTCCAGCTTTAGCCCGGAATCAATCAAGCTGTGGCGGCAGTCTCAGCCGCGCAATTGGCGTCCAGCAACCGCAAGGCTTCGCGATAGCCATTCAGCGTTCCAACATCGACGTAGGATTCGCCCATCTTGTATGCGTGAGCTTTGCCGCCTCGCGCCAGGTATTCGTTTATCAACGTTCCCAAATACTCATCGCGCCGATCCTTCCAGATCTCATGCAACTCGGCCAGCACCGATCCCGGCATTCTGAATGCGCCCCAAATCCATTTAGTCGAAGTAGACGTACTCTTCACGCGCACTTCCCTGACTGAGCCATCTTCGTTCGTGATAACCGCGTCAAAACGTTCAGGATGCTCCACGGGAAACAGCAGCAGTGAGAGGCTTCCGCTTGGCAGATGAGCAAGCGCGTCTTCCGGGAACCAGATCGTATCCGGAAGACCGATGCACACTTCCTCTTCCGGGCGGATAAGTGGAAGCGCGCGGAAGATAGCGTCACATAGTCCGGCCGGCTGCGGCTGAACGGCGTAGAAGATGGTCGCCGAGAGCGCGCTGCCTCCGAAATAATCCAGAATGTCCGACTTGCCCGGCGAGATGACAAAGCAGATCTTGTCCACGCCGCCGTTCACCATCCGCTCCACCAGGTACTCGCTCACGGCCCTGGGGCGTTCCACGCCGCTTGTGACATAGCTGCCCACCGGCAGCAGCTCTTTTGAAAACGCCAGCGGCTGAATGCGGCTTCCCATTCCCGCCGCTGGAATGATTCCCCACATCGCGCTACAGTCTCCTCGAAGCCAGCGCATTCGCCTGAGCTTCTTCCGCTTCATCGCGCGGGCTCTCAATGAGCTCAATCAAGCGCTGCGCCCGAATCTCAGCCGTGTGGCAGTCGAGAGCACGTTGCCTGGCGCGTGAGCCAATCTGTTCGAGTTGCGCACGGTCTTTCTGAATAGCGGCCGCTGCCTCCGCGCCAGAGCTCGCGATGAGGATCTCCTCACCAGGCTCAAAGAACGTGTCGAGTCCCATCCACCAGTCGCTTAGAACGGCTGTCCCGCAGGCCGCTGCCTCAAACAAGCGCCCGGAAGGACAGTAGCCCATTGCCGCCATCGACCCGCGCGTCACGTTCAGAGTAAGTGGCGAAGACGAATAAAACGCGGCGTGCTGCTGCGGAGAAACATGGTCGAAGTACTTCACATTTTCCGGCCACGTTTGCGCATCCGAATACATCGCCCCGCCGATCACGAAGTGGCGCTGCTTCAGCAGACGAGCCGGCTCGATCAGCAGTTCCTGGAGCGCTGCTTGCCGGTCGGCGGAGTAAGTCCCCAGATAGGACAGATCGGCCGCGAACTTTGTCGACGCTTCGACAGGATAGTAGACGTGCGGATCAACCCACCCGTACAACGTCGCCACGCATCGCGCGCCTAGGCGGTCGCGAAGTTGCTCAAGGGCCTGCCCGCCCGTATAGCTCAACACCAGATCGAAATCCGCCAGACCCGCCGCCGGAATGTAGGCTACCGATTCTCCCTTTGCTAACCGGCTCAGCGTCACCGGTGTATCCATGTCATAAAACATCGTGCGATCCAGACCTGAATCGAGCACTAACTCGCACGCCGCAATTCCATCCGGGCAATAGGAAGTAACTATCCCTGCGTCGGCGCGCGAAAGCTGCTCTTGCGCCTGCCCCAGATTCTGTGCCCAATCCGAGTAGAGGTGCAACTCTGCAAACGGAAACGAGACGGCATCCCGATGCGAAGCGTAGTAGGGGGTGTCCAGCTCGAAAAAATGGATCCGGTGTCCGCGATTGTGGAGCGCACGCAGCAATCCACGCCACAGCGTCGCGTGCCCATTTCCCCACGCCGAGCTGATGGATAGACCGAAGATGACGATATTCATTCTTTGCGATCAGCTGTGCGATCAACCCGGTGTTATCGCTTTTTGAATCGGTAGTACAACTCCAGGCTCACACTGCCGTTGACGTCGCGTAGACCCACGGCTGAGAGCGCGGGAGTAAATGCCCACTCTACACGAATAATCTGGGAATTCGTCTGGGTGACGTCCGTGATGTAGGTGAACGTGATGTTATTGGCGATTTTTTCCTGGAGAGTCACACGGGCACCAGGCTGGCCGCCGCTGCCCGCGAAGTTCGGATCGATCTTGAACTGGCTTAACCCGAACACCCGCTGCACACGGTTCGCCAGCGGATTCGCAACCGCTTGTCCAAGCACCGCCGACTCACCCATCTGGCTGAACGATTGCAGCGGAGGTATCGGCTGCTGAGCCGCAATGGTTGGATCGTTGGGCGTAGTGTTGGTTGCCAATAGCTGGACGATTTGCTGAAAGGTGAGAGGCGGGTCCGAAACGTAGTGCAACTGCAAATTGTTAATAGGTCCGGATACTCCCAGCGTGACGTCGACATTCTGCGCAATCGTTTCCAGCGAGATATTCAGGATAGGCGTAATCGCGTTGGGGTCGTAGAAATTGATGGTGCCGGTGTTGACTGTGTATTTGTTTCCAAAGAAGACCAGTTCGCCGTCCGTGACCGCAATACGCCCCAGCATCCCGGGCGTGGCCGCGTTGCCGCGAACCTGCAGATTAGCCTGCACCTCCAGTTTGTTCGCATAAGTAGTCACCACGCGCAGGTCCGGCGCCGTCAGAATCCGGATGTCCAGCCGCATGCTGGACAACAGCGGCGAAGGCGCTTCGGGCGTGGAGGGCGGAGTGGATGCACCGGAAAGAATTGATCCCACGTCACCCGACGACCCATAAGAGATACGCTGGACCGTCATGCTGCCCGAAAGCAGCGAGCGTTTCGTGTTGCCGGCAAGAGCGATGGCCGCATTTGATGTCACGCTTATCCCGGAATAGCGAACGCGCACCTTGTTAGCGGTAGCGCGAAGATTGTAGTTGAGCCCCGAGTTCGCGTACCCAACGAAACCCGCTAACGCGATCTTGCCCCCGCCGCTCTCGCCCGTTAGGTTCTGAATACTGGCGCTGGTGCCGTTCAGCAGAATCACCCCGTTCGCGTTCGCCAATCCATTCGGTGACGCGGCATAACTCACATTTGCATTCTTGAGCTCCACGCGTCCATTGACAAGCGGCTGAGCAAAGCTGCCGTGAACGGTCGCATTCATCGCAACCGTCCCCGAAGAGTAAAAATCCCGATCGGCATCTTGCAGGATTCCAAGATCCGCATTCGCGTCTATATTCAACCCCAGCGGAGCACGCTCGTTCTTCAGATTCACCGCGCCCGACATGGCAATGTTCGTGCCCGGCCCCGCGATTCGGAACTGCTTTACCTGCACCACGGAGTGATTTAACGCGATCTGTATAGGACCGTCGTTGTGCAGTGCCACTGTTCGTCCCGGCGGAGCGCCGGTTGCAGACCTTTGCGGCAGGGTTTGGGCTTCGAGACGGCTGAGCTGCAATGTGGCATTCAGATTGTCTGTATTTAAAATCGGGCCGTCCACTGACGCCTGGCCTTCAACTAGCGCGTCGAAGCTGGGCCTCACGCCGGGGTCTTCTGAGAGAAACGGCGCGATGTTCGCATAGCGAACGTTGGCAAAGGTCAGGTTCGCGCGCACCGGATAATCGCCGCTTAGCTGCGATTGTCCGGCGCCATGCACTTGGCTGCCCACGAGATCGGAATCAAAACGGAAATTCAGATTCGGGCCGGCCGTGCGAGCAGTCAACGCCGCGCCGCCCAGCGGCCGACTATTCAGCCTCAGCTCGTTGGCGGAAGCATCCGCGTTAAGTGTCGAAACCAGCACTGTTCGGCTGCCGTTCTGCTCGCGTAAGTTGGCGGAAAGGTCCGCTGCCAGACGCAACGTGCCGGTCACGCCCGGCTTGGCCTGCTGAACGTGCTGAATTTTCGCCACTTGAATATCGCTGCTCTTCACGTTGAGAGTCAGCGCCCCGGCATTCAAATTATTTGCCGGATGTGAGAACGAACCGCTGGCCGTTAAAGTTCCCGCCGGCACGTCCAGTTCAATGGACGGGATGTTGACCAGAGTATTCGAATACTGCACCTTGCCCTGCAAGCGATCGATCGGCTCTTGATACACGTTCGCCCGCGCCAGCGCGAAAGAGAGGTCCGCGTTCGGGGCCGCCAGCGTACCGGCCACATGAGCATTCGCCGAAAGAGTCCCGCGCGCCGGTACAGAGCCTTGACCCACAATCTGCAGCACCTTTTCTACCGACAGGTTCTGGATGGAAGCATCAGCCGTGGTCGGATGGTCGCTGAGAAGACCGGTGCGGCCGTTCACCTGGATGCTCGAACCCGCAAAGTTCGAAGCAAGATTGTAATTGATCGCGCCATTGGTTGTCCGTGCGGTCGCTGTCAGATCTCCCGCTGCCTGGTTCTGAACGCGCAGGCCGCGGGCGGAGAGATCCGCGCTGATGTTCGATACCGTCACTTCGTTTTGCTTGTTGACCTCCCGCACATCCGCCGTGGCATCGGCAGTGAGTTGGATCGCTCCGGCTACCCCCGGTGATTGCTGCTGCAGAGGCTTGATGTTCGCAAGCTGCACATTACTCGTGGCTACGTGAAATTGCGCGTGACCGATGGAGAAGCTGTCTCTCGAATGCTGGAATGTACCGTTCGCGTCAATGCGGCCCCCCGCCGCCGCCAACTCGAGATTCGAAAGCGTGATGAGTTGATCGGTTAGCGCTACGTTCGCGAATAAACGGTCGAACGGCTGCTGATAGGCGCTTCCATTCACCACTTGCAAAGTGGCGCTTCCCAGCGGATCGCCATAGGTCCCGTTGATATGCACATCGGCGTTCAAATTGCCGGTGGCAGGCAGAGAGCTCTCTCCCGCCAGACTGAGCAAGTCTGCGATATCGCCGTTCCGTATGGTCAGGTTCGCCGTCAGCGGAGAGCGCGGCGTCGGGCTCCACTTTTGCATTCCTATCGAGGCGTCGAAGTTCGTCTGAAGAGCTTTACGAGTGAGTAGCCCGTTTTGAAGCACCGCCTGCGAGGGCGACGCATTCACATCCACCGCGAAGCGATCAAACGATCGCTGCTGCACGGCAAAGCGGTCCACTGCTACGTGACTTGCGATCTGAGGCGCGGATAAATCGCCAGTGATCTGAGCCTGCAAGTTAGCCGTGCCTCCTTGCAGCATCACAGGAAAGGAAGACTGCGGCTTAGCGGCGCCAAAGTTCACCGCAGGCAGAAAATCATTCAGATTATGTGAGACCAGATTTATGCCGATGCGCCGGTTCAACACGCCCGAAAGGTCGACACGCGAATTCGGCATCGCGATGTAAGAATTGTCCAGGCCGACGGTCCCATTCGCGCCGCGATAGCTGGCTATCAGCCGCCCGCTCACCGGAACTCCGCGACGGCCCGGCGCGATCGCCAGGTTGGCATCCGCGGAATAGCCTGTCGTGCCCTTGGCCTTCAGATCTCCACGCGCTTTGATTGAGCCATTCATCGTGCCGTCATAGCCAAGCCGCTTACCCGTGAAGGATTGCGCCAGCAAGGGCAAAGAGAAGTTCCGCAGAGTGCCTTCGACGCTGAGGCGCGCCAGATTCTCCACAAAAATCTTCGCCGCCAGCGCACCGCCAAACGCGTTCAGCTTCAAACCGTTCAAGCTGATCAGATAGGGATCGGCGTGAAACGGCGAGTATAAGCTCACATTCGAAAGCCGCGTGGAACCGCTACGGATGGAGAGTGCCCGCGAATTGAGCGTTCCATCCGCGGAGTAGTTATTGTGGGCGTCTAATGTTGCCTTGCCGTTCGCTTGCAAATCGCCCGCCGCGTGCACGGACGAAACTTTCAGCAACTCCCCAAGCTCGCCCAGCGCCAAGTTGGCGTTGAACTGCACCCCTGCGTTTTTCGATTGTCCCAAGTCTCCGGAGGCTTGCAAGGTAGTGTGGCCTAGCCCGGCGCGCGCCGTCTGAACTTGAATCGTGTTGTTCTTTTCATCCACATTCAGCGACAGCTCCGCGCTCAAAATCTTGGGAGCGCCCTTTGCGTTGGCATTGATTGGAAGCGCAAAGCTGCGCTGCATCTCGGGCAAAGACACGGTCGCGTTTACCTGCACCGAGATCCGCGGCGCGTTCATGTCTTGAATAGACCCATTCAAAACAATTTGCGACTGATCCGTCGTCATCTTGGCGCCCGCGATACGCACCCCATCCTTTTCAATGGTGACCGGCAGGTTCACGTGAACCGCCACAGGCCGGTTCTTGCCGGACATCAGAAATAGCGGATCCACCGACAAGTTACCCGAATAGCTGGGGTTCACCAAGTCCAAGTTGTAGTTCAGGAGTGCTCGAAGGTTCTCGCCGCGAGCGCTGAATGCGGCCTTTTGCTGTCCATAGATAACTAACCCGTCTTGAATCTGGAATTGCCCCACAGCCAGATTCACCACCGTCTCCAGCCCCGATTTTTCACCCGGCTGCTTCTGCACCTTCGGTTGCGGGATGTTCGTCGTTCCGTCCGGGAACGCCATTAGATTGACTTGCGGTTGCGTAGCGCCCAGGTACTGAATGTCAACTGTCTGCTTCAATCCAGCAAACAGTTTGAGCCGAAGTTCCAGCAGCGCGATGCGGGCTAAAGGAGCGCTGCCCTTCGGTTCGTTTCCGTGCAGCACAAAATTGCGGATTCGCGCCGTCAGGTGCGTCCAATCGAACTGAAAGGAACCGATCTCGACCACACCGCCGGTCGATTCCTCCGCCGTGGCAATAATCTTCTCCCGCACATAATTCGCGAACCATGCAGTCCGAAGCACCAAAATGGACGCGACCACTAAAACCAGCAACAAAGCAGGTACGCCAACACCCACGCCGATGAGGATCTTTTTCCGTCGCGCCGTCACGCCAGGCCCTCCTCGCGATACGTAATCTTGCTGCTCTTCCGCTGCTCATCCAGCCACGCAAAAAATAGTTTGTTGACACTGTCACCGGCCAAGATATCCCGGATCGGATCGCGCAGATCATCCAATGACTTGCCGGGATACTGCTGCCGCAGAGCCGCGGCGTGCTCATCGTAATACTTCTCTACCTGTTGATCTGTCACCAGCACCGCCGGCCTGAAGCGCGCATCGATAAAGCGCAACACCTCTAGCTGAAGCTGAAATTGCGTACGGAGTTCCGCGTCGTCAAGCCCGTAGCGCTTCAACGCCTGCTCAAATGCTGCTTGTGTTCTGAACTTCTGTTTTCTCAACCGTTCGATCTGCCGGTCTGCTTCGTCTGCCGTCGCGGTTGGATAGTCGCCGATGAACATCTCGTGGCGGATGAAGAGCTGGTCAATCAAACGGCTGGCCGACTCTTTCCGCGCCGCATTGCTCAGGCTAAGCGGTTGGTCATTTAGAAAGCTAGTCGCGCGAACATCTCGGTTGATGTCGCTGTCCTTGATAATCCAAGTGCCGACCACGATCGCGATCCGATCGATAATCACAGCCGAAGCGGCCGCATTCACCATCAGTAGCAGGAGCGCGATTCGACATCGCACCTGGCTGGGCAACACGCGAAAGCCGAAACGGAGCCGCGACTGCGAAGGAGCGGTTTGCACGACGCTAACGATTTCTCCGCGGCACTGCATCAGAAGGCCTGCCCGATCGAGAAGAAGAATTGAAATTTAGTGAGTCTCTGCGGAGAGGCGTTACAGGCCGGAAATGCCGGGTTCCCTATCCTATCCGGCGTACAGGTCAGCAACTGCTTTATGGTTTCGTTTGTACTAAAGCCGGAGTAGCGCGGGGGATTCAAGGCATACGCCAAATCAACGCGCACCGGACCCAGCGGTGTCTTGTAACGAATACCCACTCCCGGTGCTTGCACGGCGTAGTTGAAATCCTGCAAGCCGTTCTGCCGGTAGCGGGTGGAGATGTCGCCGAAGTTTCTGTAGATATTCCCCGTATCGTGGAACAACACCGCCGTCAGGTTCGGGTAAAGCAATGGGAACCGCATTTCAAAGGTATTGAAAAACAGTCCGTTGCCGCCGATCGGGAAGCCCGTCGGCGTTGTGGTCGGCGTGCCTGGCAGTTCGCTCGCAGTCCCGATATCGCGCGGGCCTGCCTGGTTATCGCCGAAGCCACGCATCGATACTCCGCCGCCACCGAAGAATCGCTCCGGCAATGGAATGGTCTGGTACCTATTTAGGCCGGCCGGAATGCTGTACGGAATCAGACCGCCGATCTGCGTCTGGCGGGCAAAGACAATGCCTTTTCCTAGCGAAGTGTACGTCGCGTTTCTCGCCAGGAATCGATAATAGTTGCGCTGCGATCCGAAGTAGTTTCCCGAGACGCCGGCATCGATCGTGTTCCAAAACCCGTGGTGAGCGTCCGCCGGGTTATCACGGTGATCCTGTATATAGCTCGCCGACAGAATGCCCAGACGCACTGCCTGTGAAAACGCCGGTGTGCTCAAGGCTGGAACAGCGGTATTCGGAGCATCGCGGCGATACGCAAACGACACCAACACAGTGGATGCCCTATTGATTCGCTGGGAAGTTTGCACTCTCGCTTCTACCCGGCGCGCCGAAAATGTCTGCACTTCCTGTGTCGTGTCGTACAGCAGCGTAAACGTCGCCGTGCGTTTGACGGATCCCAGAAAATGGGGCACGATGTAATTGATCGATTCACGCTGCTCCAAATTCGAGTACCTGACCTGCAGCGAAACGGTTTGCCCCACGCCCCGGAAATTCAGCCGGTTCACATCGAAAGAGAAAATGGGCGAGGCACCTCTCGAGCCTCCCGCCGCGGAAAGATAGCTGGTTGTCCCACCGAACTGGCCAACCTCCAGACCGATCCCGAAGTTGAAGGTGTAGCGCGCCGCCTCATCGAAGTCGAACAGTACGTCTTTGTAAAGGTTCCTGCCTTCCGGATCCTGCAGGCCGGAATTCACACTCGCGAAAATTCCCAAATCGCTCAGTCCACGCGCTGTATCGTTGATTTTCTCCATGGAGAGCGGATCGCCATCCTCTAGATTGATCCTCTTCTGAACCAGCTGCGGCTTAGTGCGAAAGAGCCCCGAAAGAATCACTCGCCTGACGAATTCCTGCGGTCCCTCCTGGATTTGATACACCAGATTTACGCTTTGCGGGTCAGGCCCCGCCGTGGTGGCGTACTTGAACGTCGCCGACGGGAAGCCGTGCGAAGAGTAGTACGCCAGGATCAGGTTCCGGTCGGTCCCCACGCTCACGTCCGCAAACGGCTGATTTTCAGCGGACGTGAGTTGGTTGCGAATCAAGGCCGACAGGTCCAGGCGATTGGCGCCTTCTATCCTCAGCGTGGCCACGCGCCACTGCTTCCCTTGGTTGATGTGGAAGACCGCTGCCAAATCGTTCGGCTTGCCTCCGTAATTGGTTTCCACAGTCGATGTGACCTTCACGTCACGGAAGCCATTCGCCTGGTACAGATCTCCGATCGCGTCCGCATCCTGTGACCGGAAGTTTTCGCTGTACCGTCCGTAGCGCAGAATCAGCGTCTTCGGCCGCAGGAACATTCGCTCGCGAAGAGTGTCCTCCAGAAAGTAGTGGTTGCCCTCAATCTCGACGCTCACAAGCCTCTGCCGCGGCCCTGTCGCAATGTAGTAGTTGATCACTTTCTGATCGTTCTGGACAGGCTCTTCCCGAAACGTGACGTCTACGTCCGGATAGCCCTTCGACTGAAAATAGTCATGCAGGTTGCGCGCGCCCTCAGTCAACAGATCCCGGTCAATCGTGCCTTCCTGATAAACAGGTATGTACGCGCGTAGTTTGCTCTTCGAAACCTTTGCTTCCAGCGCTTTGATGGTGATCTTCGGCCCCGCATTGATGTCCAGGTTCGCTTTTGCCCGCCCCGTGTCCGGGTCGTAGTCGAGCGAAGTCATATCCACGCTGGCCGTCAAGCGGCCGACCTTGGCATATCTCCTTTGGATCCCCTCGGTGCCTGCATCGGTCAGCGCCGAAGTCACTTGGCGCCAACGCCGGATCAGGGGAGTCCGCCAACCCGTCGCCTTCACAATCGTCGCGGTAGGCAGCTTGGCGTCGCCGCTGACCACAGGCATTTCATAGCGGGCCCGCTTTCCCGCCGTCACCAACAATCGAATGGTGACTTGATGTGTGAGTGGGTCTTCCGCTGTCGCCACACCTACCTGCGCTTCGTAAAGCCCGTTGCGCCGCAGTTCCTGCTCCACGTTTTTCCTGGCTGTCGCCAGCGTTTCCTCGTCGAATGGAAAGCCCAACGTTAACTGCGCATCGCTGATGATCACAGCCCGGCTCGGCGGGTCTTTGATTTGCCCTTGCGCGCCGACGTGCCCGATGAACCGCCTCGGCCGGGCTATAAACCGAATGGCCACTCCCGCGCCGCTTGGCTCGGCATCCACTTCGACATCGTCATACAGGCCGCTTGCATACAGGCGGTCGATGCTCGTCGCCACCTGGACAGGGTTCAGCGGCTGACCTACTTCCACTAACTGCATCGTCCGCAGGTCTCTGGGGTCGATGGGCTGGGCAGCAGGCTGATACTCTACCGAGATTACGGTTTTACCGCTGAAATCCTGCGACCCTATTGCGCATATAGGGAGCAGAAATAAGAGCGTAAACAAAAGTTGAGCACGGCCGTTACGTAACAGTCTGTTCATCTTTGCTGCTAATTACGTTATTCACTTTGCCATTATCTTACGGGAACACGCTTTTGGAAACCGCCCGCGCAAAACCCCTTCGCCAATGTACTTGCTGGACGCCACTCCCGTTTGCCGCGTTACATGTGTCTCAGGCCCTCCCTGCCCGCAATCTATGGGGGGCAGGATCAATCAAATGACCTTCAAGGATTTTGTTGCATTGCTGAAATCCGCTGCCGCCAAGTGGAGCAAACATAATGCGCCCCGCCTGGGAGCTGCGCTCGCTTACTACACGTTGCTTTCCTTGGCGCCGCTCCTCATTCTCGTTGTAGCTATCTGCGGCCTCGTCCTCAGCAAGTCAGCCGCTGAACGCGACCTGCTTGGTCAGGTTCAAAATGTAATCGGCTACTCCGGGGCCAAAACAGTGCAGATGTTGATTGATAACACCCACCAGGCCAGCACCGGAGTCTTCGCGACCGTCGTGGCCTTGATCACCCTTATGTTTGGCGCCTCAGGAGTCTTTGTCGAACTCCGCGACTCGTTGAATACTATCTGGGACGCTCCCCGGCGGGAATCCTCCACTTGGCGCGACCTCATCTTGCAAAGACTCGTCTCCTTCGGCATGGTGCTCTCGCTCGGGTTCCTGCTGCTGGTCTCTCTACTCCTGACCGCCGGCATCGCGATAACGGAGAAGTTTTTCGGAGGCTTTGTCCCCTTTCACTTCGCCCTGTTCGGCCAAATCCTGAACACGATTGTTTCGGTCACTGCCATTGCACTGCTCTTTGCCCTCATCTTCAAGTTTGTTCCCGACCTTCCTATCCGCTGGCGCGAAGTGGCAGTGGGAGCCATCGCCACGGCCATCCTTTTCAGCTTAGGAAAGTACCTCCTCGCGCTTTATCTCGCCACCGCAGGCGTCGGCTCCACTTACGGCGCCGCAGGTTCGCTCGTCGCCTTGATAGTATGGGTGTACTATTCGGCCCAGATTTTCTTTTTTGGGGCCGTATTCACCCGGGCTTACGCCGATCGGCTAGGACCCCCGGCGGCCAAGACAGAACGTGCGGTCGTCAGAAGCTTATCCGCTCCTGAAGTGATGAAGTAAGGCCCTCGTACTGGTACTTATTCCCGTTTCTAGTGAGAGCAATCGGAAACGTGGTGCTCTATATAAGCTCTAGGCATATAGGTGTTAGTCCCTAGTGCTGCTCGGAGGAGGAGAATAAATGCAGTTGCAGTCAAAAACCAAAAATCTTTCATACCTACTCGCCCTGGCTCTCTCGGCCGGAGGCGCGGCTGCGAACGCCGATTCGCTCAATGGCAGCGGCGCTTGGCAGAGTTGGACCGCTAACAGTCCTGTCGTGGACAGCAACTCCGCCGGTGGCGGAACGCCGTACTGGAACAACGCGTCCGGTGACGGTCCAAAGGAGAATGTGGGGTGGTGCCTCACTGGCGGCGGGGCTTGTACCATGGCGGCCGCTGCCCCCGGCGCCGTTCCTTATTACGGCAATGGCTCTGGTGCTGCCAGTTCCATGTACTTTACGGGCACAGCGAATCCGGTTACGGTTAGCTTACAGACCGTCCTGACGACCCAGACAACCACTGGAGGAGGCTATGATGTCGTCGGATACTACCTCGCCGGCAGCTCCGGTAAAGCTCCGTCAGCCGCGGCCCTCAACCCTCTGTTCGATTCCCGGACCAGCACCGCCGGCACTGCGGCTACCCTCGGTACTCTGGCAATGGGCCAGAACTATGGGTTCTACATCGAAAACATACAGGGCAACGGAACCCCGTTTGCCACCGATTACTTTTACTTCATGGATTCAACTTCCAACACCGCTACCGGCTCTATGCCTGCTGACGCGCTCCAGCATTTCGCAACGTTTAATGCCGGCAATGGGATCTACTTCTTGGGTGACGTCGACGGCGATGCCTGCTCCGGCAGCTTCCAGCCCGGCACGAGCCCCTGTGTTCCCAGCTCGCAGTTTGACTACAACAATTTGATGCTGGAGGTTGTAACGAGTGCGGCGTCCAGCACGCCTGAACCCGCTTCTCTTACGCTCATCGGCGGTGCTCTGCTGGCGATGGCCGCAGTCGTTCGCCGAAAAAGAAATAGGACATTCGAGAAGACAGCAGAGAACTAGGCGAGCCGGGAGCGACTAGCAAGTTAGTTCCTCCAAATCGCTCCAGAATCTACCAAGCTTGTCTGCTGGCGTGGCGTAGGGAGTTCAAACTCTTTACTCCACGCCTTTTTATTTGGGGCTGGGCGCGATTCCCAGCCGGCATGGCAGCGTAATTCAGCCTCCGAACTGCGCTAAGCTGAAGTTTCCCACCTGTTTTTTCCATGATTTCAGTTAGCAATGTAAGTATGCGCTACGGCGGCAAGATCCTGTTTGATGAAGTCGGCACCAGCTTCCTGCCGCAGCGCCGCTATGGTTTGACTGGGCCAAACGGCGCCGGCAAGTCGACCTTCATGAAGCTGCTTTCAGGCGAATTGGAGCCGCAAAAGGGCACCGTCGTCCGTCCCAAGAAGCTCGGCATTTTACGTCAGGACCAGTTCGCGTTTGACCAATACCGTGTAGTCGACACCGTCATCATGAGTAACATGCCGCTGTGGAGAGCGCTTGAAGAGCGCGAAATCCTTTACAACAAGCCGGAATTGACGGACGAGGACGGCATGCGGCTGGGAGAATTGGAAGGCATAGTATCGGAGGAAGACGGCTATACGGCGGAAAGCGATGCCGCGGTTCTACTGGACGGTCTCGATATCCCGGAATCGCTGCACAACCGGCAGATGAGCGAGTTGCAAGGCGGCCAGAAGGTGCGCGTACTACTCGCTCAAGCACTCTTCGGCCATCCGGCAGCGCTGCTGCTCGATGAGCCCACAAACTATCTCGATCTCGAGTCCATTCACTGGCTGCAGAACTTCCTAACGCACTATGAAGGCACGCTGATTGTGATTTCTCACGACCGGCACTTCCTGAACAGCGTCACGACCCACACCGCGGATATCGACTATCAGACGATCATCACCTATACCGGCGGCTACGACGACATGGTGCTGCAGAAGACGCAAGTTCGTACCCGTATCGAGTCGGAGAACGCCCAGCGCGAGAAGAAGATTGCACAGTTGAACGAGTTCATCGCGCGCTTTTCGGCCGGAACTCGCGCCAGCCAAGTGACCTCGCGCAAACGAGAAGTAGAGCGGCTGCAAACCACTGACTTGGCGCGGTCGAACATCGCCCGGCCATTTATCCGCTTTGAGATGAAGCGTCCTTCCGGCCGGCACGCGCTCGAGTGTAAGGGCGTAACCAAGGGCTACGGCGATACGGAGGTCATTAGAAACTTCGCGGCATCCCTGCAACGCGGCGAGAAGATAGCGCTGATGGGACGCAACGGCACCGGAAAGACCACGCTGTTGAAAGCGCTGCTGGCAAACGCGCCCGGCGTCGACGATCCGGATGTGGGTCTCGACTCAGGCACCGTCACCTGGGGGCATGAAGCCCAGATCGGATATTTCGCCCAGGACCACCGCGCTACCATTCGCGGCGGCACGACGGTTGAAGAGTGGCTGCACAACTTCGATCCCCAGGCAGCCAAAGAAGAGATCCGAGGCTTGCTCGGCCAGATGCTGTTCCGCGGCGAAGAAGGCGCTAAACCGACCGATGCCCTGTCGGGCGGAGAGGCAGCCCGGCTGATCTTTTGCAAGCTGATGCTGCAAAAGCCGAATGTACTGGTTTTCGACGAACCGACTAACCACTTGGATCTCGAAGCGATCAATGCCCTCAACATGGCGCTCCAGAAGTTCGAGGGCACAGTCCTGCTGGTGACTCACGACGAAGACTTAGTGGACGAAGTCGCAACCCGTATCTGGCACTTTGACCATGGCGCCGTCGAAGACTTCCAAGGGTCTTACGAAGAATACTCTGGCGTTGCCGCGAAATAGCTCCCGAATCAAGACGTGCGAGTCAGCACTTTCAGAGCGGCGTAAAAAATGACCAGCATGCCGAAGAAGACCAGCAATTCAACCTTGCGGCGCCGCCTCTTTCTATAGGCCGCCTGGCGCTCCGAGCGGCTCTTGCGCAGCGGTTGCTCTGAGCCGTTCCCGGCAGGATGCTCCGTGGGCGAAAGAGGCCGGTAAAACGCCTTGGCGCAATCGCAGCAGCGGTAACGTTGCAGACCGCGCCAGCGTTTTAGCCAACTGAATATCGTCTTCTTTCGCGAGCGACGCACCTCTTCGCTCCCGCAAACTGGACAACTCAACACTGTCCAAAGCCGCCTTTCAAGTTGTAATTAGCGCAAAATCCGAAGGCGCGCTATCTCTATTCTCTTCGTAAGCTTCTCACTTTTCTTGCATAAAAACTGAGCGTAGAGTAACAGAGCCATTGGCCCGGAGCTTTCCTAGAGGTCGGAAATACTCAAGCGTTAATAGGTATACATCGGCGCTAGACGGCGACTGGAACTCCCAAATTCCGCGTGAGGCAGCCAAAACGTCGCCGCCCTCTAACGCAACAGGAGTGCCCGCCTGCACCGAACGAATATGCCAGGCCATGCCGGACGGCGATTCAAGAGCTTGTCCCTCTGCTTGCCATTGAAGACGATAGATGCGGTTGGGCTCAAGCGGAACGTACTGTTGCAGAAGCACGCAGTGCTCAGGTTCATCGCCCGAGAGAGTCACTTCAACATTCCTTTCGGCGGCTGACTGTTCAATGGTCAGCCCGTAAGGCGTCGCGGCCATCCAATCGAACCCATGCCCTAGAAAGACGCCTCCGAAGTCACCGTTGCTGAGCGGCGAAGCGGTGGTGGGCACGGGAAGATGAATCCAACCCGCATGCACCATGATTCGCCAAACATCAAGAGCCGGGCGCAGATGCCCAGCCGCAAGAATTCGATCCTCCTCGGGCAAGATCTGATCGTCACGCCCGAAATCGGATGGGTTGCGATTGCCTGCTACCGTCACCAGCCTCTCGACAATCGGCGGAATAGGCGCGAACTGACCGGTGTGGGTCAGGAACATCGTGTATTGAAGTAGAACACTTGCTTTGTCCGGGAGCGCGGCGGCAATGCGAGGCGCATCTTGACTGATCAGCCACATTTGAGTGAACACCGGATCCGCTTGGTAGGGCGAGATCTGCAAAGTCGCCTTGGCCCAGCGGAAGAACTTCTCCGGTTGTTCATGCCGGAAGTAGAAGTTAGCCAGCGTCCACTTGGGCAGGAACATGTGGTTCACGTCCGCCGCGCGAAGGTAATAGCTCTCGGCGGAAGCAAGGTCGTGCTGCTGCATTTCAGCCGTGAGGCCCAGCTGAATCAAGGACGTGTAATCAAAAGGGTTGAGTTGCAGCGCGCGATGGAGCAGGTCTTCCTTGCTGTCCGGCTGCCAAGCGGCCAGCCGAGCCAGATAGCTGGCGTTATACGGAACCAATTCGACAGCCGCGGGGACCGAAGCAGCGGTATCCTGCTGAAACAGCAGCGACGCTCGCGCGAAGATAGCGGAGTAGTAGGCGGCAATCAATGCTGCGGCGACAATCGCGTACCGAAGCGCAGCTAACGTGACCGTGTTCACGCCGCCGTTAACAGCACGATCGCTTGCGCTTCGCACGACCGGCCTTCCCCTACGGGCCCAACCTTCTCCGCCGTCTTGAACTTCACGCTTACAAGCGGCAGCGCGAGGCCAACGGCCTGTGCCAGACTTTCGCGGATGAGCGGGCGATAGTCTTTCAGCTTCGGGCGTTCCAAAATGATGGTTGAATCTACGTTGCTGAGATGGTAGCCCTGTCCGGCGGCTAACCCGATGGCGTGTTGCAGAAACTGCAGGCTGTTGGCGCCTTTCCACTCGGGCGCGGTATCGGGAAAGTGCATGCCGATGTCGCCCAGCGCGAGTGCGCCCAGGATGGCGTCGGTGACGGCGTGAAAAAGGACATCTGCATCAGAGTGTCCGGCTAGTCCAAACTCAAAGGGCACGTGAACGCCGCCCAGAATCAGCGGCCGGCCCGCTTCCATGCGGTGGCTATCCCAGCCCTGACCGATGCGCAAGGGAGCGGATGCGGATGCGGCCATGCTCAAGAAACGTCCCTGATCAAGAAAGATCCAGACCCGTACTTTCTAGCGTGAGATAGAGCCGCGCCAGGTCCATATCGCCGGGCTTGGTGATCTTGATGTTACGGTCGGTTCCAAGAACGACGGAAACTTCCACCTGTTCCAGGCGCTCAACCAGCGAGGATTCGTCAGTGCCGACGAAAAGGTCCTCGCGTGCCTTCTCAAAGGCCTTACGCAACAGATCAAGCCGGAACACCTGCGGTGTTTGCGTCAGGATCAACCGCTCCCGCGGCAGCGTGGCGCGCACCTTGTTGCGATGCACTTGCTTGACTGTATCCACCGGCACGATACCGACAATGGCAGCGCCTGTTTCACTCGCCTCGCGAATCACTTTTTCAATCACGTCGCGCTCGACAAACGGACGGACCGCATCGTGTACGGCGACCAGCTCTGTGTCATCACTCACAGCCGCCAATGCGTTCTCCACCGATTGCTGCCTGCTTTCGCCGCCCGCCACCGCTCGAACGGCTTCACTCAGACCCTGGGCTCTAAACAGTTCGCCGGCCCAGGCAAGGTCATCCTCCCGCAGCGCCACAATAATCTCGCTGACCAACGGAGAGCTGACGAACTTGCGGATGGTGTGCATGAGGATAGGCGAGCCGCTCAGCAGCATGAACTGCTTGCGGCTGATACCGGCTTTTTCCGGAGCGCTTCGACCCATACGCGTTCCCAATCCGGCCGCCGGGATGATGACAGATACTTTCATGGAAGAGAGAGTCTCGGGACTGATCCATCAGCCTGACTAGTCCTCGAATTTACATGATAAGGGACAGCAGGGCTCTAAGCCGCTTGTGGGTCAGCACGAAGGCTCGCGGCTAATGAAGAGTTCATCGCGCTGAGTCGCTACATTGTTATTCTGATCGTCTGGAAGCGACCCTATTGCTCGCCCTGCCGCGGCTGATTATTAAACGTATACAACGCTATTTTCCATTCTCCGCCGATGTTCCTAAGCAGGAAGATCTCGCGGTTAAAATCCAGCTTTCGCGACCCATCCTTCAGACTGAGCTCCGTCTGTCCGACCGGGTGATGAGTACGTACGACGCCGACATCCGCGTAGATATCGACGGCATCGAACTGAAAGTCGGTGCTGAACTTCGACGATTTGAACATCTCATGGTACGGAGCGGTAATCCATGTAGTGTACAGTTGCGGTCAGGGTGTAGTTGAGATTATGGATAAGCGAATCGAGAAGCGGCATAAGCGCCAGGTGGCGCGCGCCAAACAAAAAGTTCAGGTATCGGAACCTGACGTAAGGACACGGGAGCAGATTGAGGCTGCCAGGGAAGCGAGCCGCCCCGACAGCAACCTGGGTAGCAATCCGAAGCTAGCTGCGTCAGCGCGGTCGCTACGAAGTAATCATGCGACTTCTACTGGCAGCGCGTCTAAAACCGATAGTTAAGTATTCCTGCCGGCATTTCGCGCTACTGTTAGGGTGTGTTCCGTCCATGCTGTCCACACTGCAAGTCTGTCGACTTTAGAAGCGTTGGTCTTCGAAACGTAATCGAAAAAGCCTTTTTTTGGCTCACGGTGCCTTACCGTTGCGCTTTGTGCGGCCACCACTTCTTTCTATTTCGCTGGCTGGCTCCTGTCCCGGCTGTTTAAACTCCGGTACTAGGCCCCTAGCTCGACTGCGGTTTACGAGTCAAATGGTCGATCGTCTGCCCTAGCTTTGAAGCTTCGATGAGCGTGGACAGGCGCTTATCTCTTGTTGCTTGGCGCTTGGCACTAACTACCCACCACGTAGCGGCCCTCCGATACCACGGTGCTTTCGCTTCAAAGAAAGTCCACGCCGCTTCATTCGCCCGAAACTGGTCTTCTTGCTCATTACTGAATTCAATGTGCTGCTGTTCGAAGGAGTAAATGCCCGAGCGGGCATCCTCGCGAGCTTCGAATGCCTTGATTCCGACAGGATGCATCAGGCCCTGAGCCGTCAGTTCCGCGACGCGTTTGATGTTCACCGCGCTCCATGTGCTCCTTGACTTGCGCGGCGTGAAGCGGATGCTGTAACTCACATGGTCAATTCCGCGGCGGACACCATCGATCCAGCCGAAACAAAGCGCAACGTCGACCGATTCGGGCCAAGTGATACTCGGCTTGCCGGAATTTTTCTTGTAAAATCCGACCACTAGTTCCTGGGCCTGCTTGTGGTGGTTCTCAAGCCACTGCCGCCACTCCGCCGCTGTCGTGAAAAACTTCGGATGCATCTAGCTGTTCCAGGATCGCAAGGCAGTTACATCAAACGAAACCAAGTCAAAATCCGGGCATGACAATGCTCTCAGATAAACTTGCGGGGTGCCAGACTTTATCTCCACCAGACGCGGGTTCTTAGGCGTGCTCGCCGCATCCACTCTCGCGGGAGCGGATACTGATTGGATTCAGCTGTTTGATGGACGTACTCTCAATGGTTGGCGGCCTAGCGAAAACAAGAACTCCTGGCGGGTGGAGAACGGTACGCTTACCGCGGATGGTCCGCGATCGCATCTCTTCTACACAGGCCCGGCGCATGACGCCAACTTCCGCAACTTCGAACTAGAAGTAGATGTCCTCACGCGTCCCGATTGCAATTCCGGCGTGTACTTCCACACGCGCTATCAGGAGACGGACTTTCCGGAGAAAGGGTTCGAGGTTCAAATCAACAACACAGCCAGCGGCGAGGGAGATTACCGCGAACGGAAGAAGACGGCGTCGCTATATGGGCTTCGGAACATTTATAAGCAGTTCGTGCCGGACGATCAGTGGTTCAAGATCAACATCGTGGTCCGAGGGAAAAACGTTCAGGTGCGGTTGAACGGAATGCTGATGGTCGACTATACGGAACCAACGCCGCCCGTGATTCCAGCAGGCGGGGAAAAAGAGCGTTTTCTCGATCATGGAACTTTTGCTTTGCAGTGTCACAACGCCGGATCACGTGCATTCTTTCGCGGCGTTCGCGTGCGGCCGTTACCGGATGATGCGGCAACTCCGGCGGGGAGCGCGGCGCCGGTTGTCGATCAGGTTTACCGGGACATCATCAACATCGGGCGGCACAACGTTCCCATGGTGGATTGCGATGTGAACCTGAGGAATGGAGTCACGCTTGAAAGCGCGTTGCGGAAGTCACGGCGGGATGGCATCGAGTACGGGATCGTGATGCGAGCGGGCGCCAAGGCGAAGGTGAAAGATGACGCCGGCGCTGAAGCCTGGATTGAAAGCATGCAGCGCCAGCCTGTCTTCCTGGCCATGTACGCGGAAGGGCGGGATTGGACGCGCATGTTCTCGCGCCGGACGGTAGCGGCGTTCGACTATGTGCTGCGAGAGGCGACGGACTGGGCCAGCGATCACGCTATCCCGGTGACGGACGCGCAGGCGTTCATGGACAAGTTGGTGGACGAAACAGTAGGCACGTTGGAGCGAGAGCCGATTGATATCTGGGCTAGCCCGACATACCTGCCCGCGCAAATGCGCAAAGAGTATGAAGCTCTCTGGACAGAGCAACGCATGAAAAAGGTGATTGACGCGGCCCTGAAAAATCAGGTCGCCATCGAGCTTAACGATCGCTATCGGATCCCGAGTGCAAACTTTATCCGCATGGCGAAGACCGCGGGATGCAAGTTCAGCTTCGGCTCGAGTAATAGCGGAGAGTCAGATCTGAGGCGGTGTGAATACGGATTAGAGATGCTGGCCGAATGTAAGCTCGGTTGGCACGACTTCTTTGTGCGAGGCGCCTGGGGCCCGCGGGCTGTAGAGCGCAAAGGCGGCGTTCTGCGGGCCTGACCGCCGCTGGGCGAAATGCGAAATTCAGTCTTCCTTCATGGCTTGCTTTGCCGCCGCCGTGGCGCGGGCACGGCGAAACACAAGCTCCATCACCACCGTTGCATCGGGTGGATCGTGATAGTAGCCAGGCGTGGTGCGGAGCATGCGGAAACCGAACTTCTTGTTGAGCGCGATCATAGCCGCGTTGCGCTTCCTTGTATTTGTGACGACCCGCGAGAATTCATGAAAGCGGGCGTAGGCAATCTGCCAGGATTTCAACAGCTGTCCAAAGCCCATGCCCTGGAACTTGGGAAGAAGGCCGGTGGAAGCGATGTACAGAGACCCATTGCGCTGGGCATTCAAGCCATCTGCGCGGATGTCGTCTTCGAAATCGACATCTTTCTCGAAGGCACAACAGCCTACCTTGCGTTTGTTCACAAGCAACCAGTAAGACTCGTAACTCCTCCACTGGGCAGCGGAAAAGTGGTCTGAAGGAAAGATTCTTCGATCAAACGCCGCAAGGCTGCGAATCTCAGCTGGGACATCAGCTCTTCTAAACTCTGCGTTCATTCGAGCGGTGAAGTGACGCCTATGGATTACCGGCGGATTCGCCATCACTTCCCGCGTGACGATGCAGCCACTCTTCAAGACCTTTCGAACGGCCGCTGAAGAAGCGCAGCGCCAGAGGCACTTCGCCGGGATGGTCGGCAGACCAGGCGATGATGCGCTCGAATCTAGTGATGTCGTCCTGAATGGCGCTAATTTCGGACAGTTCCCCTTCGATAACCTCTAGGTCTCGCACACCGGCATCCTACCACCGTGCACGCCACAGCGCGGGCCTCACTACTTAGAAGGCAATGCGAAGGCTACATAACTTCCGCCGCTCACTTCGCCCGACTTGCCGCCTCCCGCTGCGATGACGACGTATTCGCGGCCATTCACCGAATAAACGGCTGGGGTGGCATTGCCGGCGGCCGGCAGCGTGGTTTCCCAAAGCAACTTGCCGGTCTTCTTATCAAAGGCATGGAACTTATGGTCCTTGTCGGTGGCGGCGATGAAGAGCAAGCCGCCCGCAGTAACTACACTTCCCCCATAATTCTCTGACCCTGTATTGCGCATGCCTTGCGCGGCGAGAGCGGGCACTTCGCCGAACGGTTGCTTCCAGACGTAAGTCTTCTTATTCAGATCAAGAGCGTTCAATGTTCCCCAAGGTGGCTTGACCGCTGGGTACCCATCGGGATCGAGCCACTTGTTGTATCCATCGATGCCGTACTTCAAGGGCGAGAAAGCAGTGACGATAGGATGCTCCGCGCCATCAAGGCGAGTATCCTTGCCCGTCATCAGGTAATCGACGATGGCGTTGATAGGGCCGTCACCCAAATGCCCGAAGCCTGGCATGCGCCCGCCGCCGTGATGCACCATGCCGGAAACTTGCGAACTCGTGAGCCTAGCGCCGATATCGACGAGTGAAGGAAACTCCGGCGGAGTGCCTTTCATATCCAAACGATGGCAGCCGGCGCAGTTCTGCCGGTAGAGAGCGGACCCGGTGACGGCTTCGGTTCCAAGGACGCGGGGGACAAGGCGCAAGATCCAGGCCATTTCGTTCGAATTGATGTAGAGGATGCCGGTCTTCGGATCCCACGCCGCGCCGCCCCATTCCCCGCCCCCATCGAAGCCCGGAAACATGACGGTGCCTCTCAAAGTGGGCGGAGTGAACTGAGGGCCGCTGGACAGCAGATTGAATTGCTTGAGCACGGCTTCGTGCGCTTGAGGAGTACGGTCCGTTAGTATGTCCGGCGTGACTTGCTGGCGGGCGTAGGGCGGCGGCTCAGTGGGTAGAACCTGGAAACCCGCTGCGACTTCGCCGTCTACATCGCTGGGCTGAGTGGCGATGCGGCGATAGTGTACGAGTGGTTCGCCGGTCTCACGGTTAAACATCCAGACATAGCCGTACTTGGTGATTTGGGCAACGGCATCAATCAGGTGACCGTTCTGGCGCACCTGCACGAGAGTCGGAGCGGAGGGTAGATCGCGATCCCAGAGGTCGTGCCGCACCAATTGAAAGTGCCAGACATGCCGGCCCGTTTCGGCATCAAGCGCCAACAGACAATTGGCGAATAGATTGTCGCCCGGGCGGTTCGACCCGTAGAAATCGAAAGCAGCCGATCCCGTTGGGACAAAGACAAGGCCGCGCTTCGGATCAAGCGTTAACCCTGACCAGGCATTCGCTCCGCCAATGGATTTCCAGGCGTCTTTGGGCCAAGTGTCGTAACCGGTTTCGCCGGGGAGCGGAATGGTGTGGAAGATCCAGCGCATCTTGCCCCTGCGCACGTCAAACGCGCGGATGTGGCCGGGGGCGGCAGGCAAGTCTTCCGAAACCAGCGTGCCCTGAATCAGCAGGTCTTTATAGACGACGCCCGGGCTAGTGGCTTGAATGGTCAAACCCTTGGTGTTGTCACCGAGACCTTCGAGCAGATCAAGCCGTCCGGCGTTTCCGAAGGAGGAGACCGGGTGGCCCGTAGCGGCGTCGAGCGCATAGATATAGCTATCAATTCCGGCAAAGATGCGGCGGTCCGCTCCATCGCCCCAGTAGGCAAGGCCGCGGTTCCGCTGCCGCCCCGTGATGCGCTCACCACGATGAGGATCAAAGTCCCACAGCAGCTTGCCGGAGGCGGCATCAAGCGCGACAACGCGAAGGCGGGGAGTGGTGGCGTAAAGCACGCCATCCAAGATGATGGGATTGCACTCCATCTCGGAGCCCTGAAACTGATCGCCCGATTCGAACTGCCAGACACGCTCAAGTTGCGCGACGTTCTTGCGGTTGATCTGAGTTAGAGCGGAATAGTGCGTGCCGCCAGGGCCATTTACCATGGGCCAATTGGCAGCGGCGGCGTACTGAGTGCTTGCGCCCTTCAGATCAAGAATAAGCACTGCGGCCCATAAGGCGTACAGGTAGATCTTCATTTGGCTGCTACGTTGAACATCATGGGTAAAGTAACATTTCGTTCGCTGGTGACCTTACTGCTGTTCGCCATCGCGCCGGCAGTTAGCTGGGGCAAAGTACCGGTCCTCTTGTCGACCGATATTGGGAACGAGATTGACGACCAATGGGCCGTTACGTACATGCTTGTGAACCCCGCCTTTGACGTACAGGGGATCATTTCGGCTCATGCTCCCACTCTTCCGGATCCATCCGCGCACGCGACGTACCGGATTCTAGTGGACGTGGTGGAGCGGCGGTTAGGAATGATCACGCATCCGCCTTTGTTTGAAGGGTCAAGCCTGCCGCTCGCCGATACCAGGACACCGCGCCCCAACAGCGGGGTTGATTTCATCGTGGAAACGTCCAAACGCTTTTCGAAGGACAACAAGCTGACGGTGCTGACGATCGGCGCCGCGACCGACGTGGCCTCCGCGATCCTTGAAGACCCGAGCGTAGTAGACCGCATCCAAGTGGTTGCGATGGGCTTCAGAAACCTGACGGAAGCCGGCAAAGAGTACAACGTAGAAAATGACCCACGAGCCTGGCAGGTGATTTTGGATTCGAACGTTGCTGTCACGATCGGGTCGGGAGACGTTTGTCAGAGTTTCCTGTCGCTGAAATTCGATGAAGCCAAGAACTTGATCAGCGGACACGGCGCCATCGGGGCTTGGCTGTGGCAAGAGTATCAGGACTGGTATTTCCAACATGTGAAGCCGCTGCGGAAGAACGATTTCTCTAAATCGTGGGTCATCTGGGACATTATTGTTCTGGCACAGGAGCGCGGCATGACAACGCAGAAGGAGATCTCACGGCCGCGACTGGCGGATGATCTGTCGTTTGCACCGGTGAAGAGCGCGAAGACGATCACTTGGATTACCGGCATCGATTCGAAGGCTCTTTGGGCTGACTTCCTTCAGAAGTTGGACGAGTATCAGAGAACTCATGCGGTGGGATCTTTCAGGAACTGAGATGCTCCATGCCACGGAAGATCGCCCGCAGCGGATAGAGATAGAAGGATCTTCAGTGAGGATTGTGCCCTTATCCGTTGAGGAGCATGGATGCTAGTGAAGTGGCGCTCGCCCCGCCGGGGTCGCCCAGAGCAGGATTCGAACTAGCGCCTCATCCTTAGTGCCTGCGAGGCCAAACAGCGAAGAAGGCGGTTTGATATCAAAGTCGCTCAAGCAGAGAGCCGCATCGCCGTCAACTTGAAAAGTGTCGTGCTTCTTTTCGTTGATAACCACATTTACCTTTACCATCCGGCTGATATCGCAGATTTTGAGTTCGCCTTCGACAACAAAGCCGCGTAGCGCTTTGGCGGAAATCCTAGTTGAAGAGAAGCGGATGTCTGAGTGTCCGTCGACGACCAGTGCCTCGTGTTTTGCGTACTGGATTAGCGATTGTTGCTTTTTCGCGTTCAGCCAAGTATCACGGCAGACTATGCTGTTGGCGTCGATAACGAGGGTGGCACGAGAGTCTTCCGGCCGGTCCGCAACGTAGGACAAGGCGCCACTGAACTTCTCAAAGAACAGCAGGTGCTTTTTTCGGCGCATCAACCCGCTCTTGCAAACTTCAAGAGCCAGCGTTGAATCAGCCGAAGGCGAGATGGTATACAGAAGTTCGCGAGCGGGCATCAGGACTTAGAACAATACGCAAGCAACGTGCCAAGAGTTCACATTTTTAGTCCGGCTATGGTTATCAACGAGATTCAAGCAATGGATTGGGACCGGTGAAGTGTGGAAGTGTTCGTTATCGGAACGGCACCGTCCTACTTTGCTAAAGCCCCGGGGGCCAAGACTTCCTGGATGAAAGCGAAGGCGCGGGGATCGCGCGACTGTCCAAGCCAAAAGAACGCCTGTTTGCGAACCTCTGGGTTCCTCTGCGTACGCGCGACATCAATCAGCTTGGGAACGCCTTCGTCCTTCGGCAATTGGTAAAGGGCAAACACTGCCTTCTTTTTCACTTCACCGTCGGGATCGTTCTCAATGGCGTTGGTGATAGTGGCCGTAGCTCGTTCGCCCGCTCTTTGGGCTAGCCAAAACAGAGCCTGCTCTCGAAGGTGCGGTGAAGCACTTTGCCTGGCCATCTCTATCAAGCTGTCCAGCGCATGAGAGCCGTCGTGCTGAGAGAGGGCGAAGAGAGCACCATCTTGATTTCGGTTTGAAGAGCCGCTGGTCAGAAGCTTCTGCAGAAACGAAACGCTGGCGTCCTGAGGCACGCCAGTGAGCCAAACGAAGGCCAGACCTCCAGCGTCTAAGGTACAGGAAGGCGAGTAAGCCTGAACCTTCTCCACAGTGTTGTTCGAAACGCGAACGAGGATAGCCAAGGCGTTCGAGCCCTCCAGCAGGACGGGCGAGTTTGAACTCACATGAACGCCCGTCGACCTGCCGTCGCCTTCGAGCGAGCAGCCACATTGGCCACCCCCATTCCAGCAGCAGCTTTGACTGTTCTTTGACGCGGCTTTCACCGCATAGCCGAACCAGGTGGGATGATCCGCGCGAAGCTGCCGCTTGAGATCGTCCGAGTAGGCACGAGTCTGGAACTGCGCATTTACTATGTTGGGCTGCCATGCTTGGCACCATGCAGAGCAACATGCGGCCGAGGCAAGCGCGAGGAAAAGAGCAATTCTCATTTCAGAATCTCCATCATGTAATCGGTGACTTCTTTCGAATGAACCAGAGACATCTTCCTGACGATGTCTTCCCTCATCTCCGGATTTTTCTCGCTTCGGGCAAGCTCAACCAAAGCCTTGCCGTTTTGCTGCAGAAAGAGAGAGTTCAGAACGGCATGACGCACATCCCGGTCTTGATCGCTTCGGTAGATGGACACGAGCACCTCTCCGCGACCGCCGCCTCCCATGAGGCCAAGTGATTTGATGGCCGCAACTTTAAGGGCCGGCTCCTTCTCTATCTGAGCGATTTCCGCCAGCTTGCCGGCATTCCCGCCCATAAACATGGATTCCAGAATCGATTTCTTGTCTTCGCTTGAGCTCCCTCGATACAGTTGCCAGAGTTCTTCTTGACCACCGCTGATGGCGAGTTGGCGAATGGCGTCGCGCCGCAGTTCGGGATTCTGCTCTGTCTTGGCGGCATTCAGGAGAAAGTCACGCGAGCCTGACTGCATGAAGCTTCTCAGGATTTCGCGCTTCAACGCGAGATCTGAAGACGAGCTGTAGATGGAGGCGAGTTCAGCCCGAGCGTCGGCATTGCCCGTCATACCCATGTAGCGGATGGCCTTCATTTGAAGACCGGGATTTGAACTCCCGCGAGCGGTATCGGCGAGTAACTTGCGAGCTTGGGGAGAGGAGTTCTGGGTGAGAACGAAGAGAGCTCGCTCTTTCAGCTTTTCCGAGTTGTTACTCGAAAGCAAGTGCTGCAAGATGGGAAGGGCCTGGTTCGGGTCCGACTGCATGAGGCTGTTGACAGCCATCAGCTTCAGATCCTCATCGGGTTGTGCGTTGGGGCTGACGGGATCACCGGTCTGGGCGCGAACTTCCATTTCGAGCACCTGCGCATCTTTCCCCCAGCGACTTGCCGGGTAGGAGCGGCGCAGATCTGAAACGGTGGCGAGCGCTTCCTCGCGCCGCCCTACACGGTTTTGCGCGTAAGCCTTCCAGTAGAGTGCTGCATCTGCATTCGGATTTTTGCGAGACGCGGCCGCGAAAGAGGCGATGGCTTGATCCCACTGCCGCGCATCGAGCTGACGCAAACCGTTCTGGTAATCCGAATCGTCCGCAGACGGGCGCGATTGGAAGTCCTGAGCGAGGGCGAGCGGCCAGCCTTGCGCGCCAGCCGATGCAGCTATTGCAAGAAAGAGAAATGCCTGGCGAATCATAGTTTCTGTCCTTGTTTCTGTCGTTGTTTCTGTCCTTCTCGACGAGCATCGGTGCTCGTAACGCGAAGCTTGAATAAGAGGCTCTGGTTTTCCATCCGTCGCTGCAAAGCTACGAGATCAGCAGACGAGATGGCAGAAGGGCTGTTGGCGATGTCCAACAAAACACGCTCTAAGTCGTCGAGCAGCGCGGCGTGAACGAGGTCTCCGCCGTGTGCCGCGGTCTGGCGAAGCAGGCGATTTTCACTCAGCAGGTCGCGGGCGCGCTCGCGCTGGTCAACGATGTTCAGATCTGCCGGATTGGAGTTCAGCAGCTGGGACAAGACAATCTGTGAACGTTCAAGATGATCGCTGATGGCGATCAGGAGAACGCGTTCACGCGCTTCGGTGGAGAACCCGGCCTGCCGTTCGCGCTGGGTAAACATGCCGGCGACGAAGGCAATCAACAGTAACGTTACAAGTACCGGCGCCAGCGTCCAAGTGCGAAGCCACCATGGCTTTCGATTCTGCTGGGGTAAGCGAGGCAGCAAACGCGTCCAAACTTCCGCTCCGTAGGAGGCGCCGCGTTGTGGGACGGGCTGATCACGCAGTGAATCGAGCAGGCCTTGCAAACGTTCGACGCGAGTACGGCACTCCAAACAGTTCTGCAAGTGAGCACGCAGACCGGGAGGAAGCTCACCGTAATACGCAGCCATTTCCTGTTCTTCCGTCAAATGAGTCATGGAACTCCTTGTAAAGTGGCTCATCGAGCCACGCCCCAAGCGGGTTCGAGGGCGCGCCGGAGTTTTTGGACGGCGCGGAAGACGCTATGCTTCGCGGCGTTGGCGCGCACGCCGAGGGTCCGGGCAATCTCTTCGATATCGCATCCCTCGTAGTGGCGGAGCACGAAGGCAGCGCGTTCCATGTCGCTGAGTTGACCTAAGGCAGGTTCCAGCAGCCCGGCGATCTGGCCGCTTTGCATCAGGCGTTCAGGCGAGGGATCAGTAGCGGCTACGCGGTCAAGCCAGTGGATATCACCATCGATGCCGTCGGGCGAGTGGCGCAGTTCTTTTCTGTTTTTGCGAGCGCGAATGAGATCGAGCGAACAGTTCGCGCCTATGCGATAGAGCCAGGTGCCGAATGTGGCGCGGCCATCAAAGCGGTGCAGTTGTTTATAGGCACGGAGGAAGGTTTCCTGCACTACATCCTCAGCGTCTTGTTCGTTGCCAGTCATACGGAAGGCCAGACGAAAGACGGAGGAGCTATGCCGCTCGACCAAGATACGAAAGGCGTGTTGGTTGCCTTTGCGTGCCTCTACAGCGGCCGCTATGTCGGTCCATTCCATCGGGCTGGTGTTTAGACTCGTCTTGGAACTGGCAGTTAGTTAAGAATCGCTGTTTTGGAGTAAGGACACCGGACAACCGCTCCATTCTGTCGCGGCTCGGTTAGGGTGGAGGAGGATCGGTTAGGTGGAGGGTCGGGTAGCGCGGAGTGAGTGTCGGGTAGCGCGGAGTGAGTGTCGGGTAGCGCGGAGTGAGTGTCGGGTAGCGCGGTGGGTCGATGAGCGTAGTAGGTCGATTTAGCGTGGTGGGTCGATTAGCGTGGTGGGTCGTTTAGCGTGGCGGGTCGGTTTAGCGTGGCGGCGTCGATAAAACGTGGCGGGTCGATGAGCGTAGAGCGTCGGGTAGCGCGGAGTGAGTGTCGGGTAGCGCGGTGGGTCGATGAGCGTTGGTGGGTCGGTTAGCGTCGTGGGTCGATGGAGCGTGGTGGGTCGATGAACGTAGTAGGTCGATGAACGTGGAGCGTCGGTTCGTCGGTGCTGGGTAAGTTGGGGGGTACCGGTTAGATATTGTCCACTACGAAAACGGCCATGGGTTCGCCCTGGTTCTCGACTACGTAGCGGATTGCTTCGCGCACATCCTGATCTTTCCAGAGCCAGCGTGTGCTTCCATGGCGTGCCCAGCGCTTGCGATCCGGTTCGTCGCGGCCCAGGCTGTTTAGCCGTTGACTTGCGTGTGCTTTAAATTTATGCATGACTTTCTCGGGCTTAACGTCGGCCTCAACGACTACGTGGACGTGAGTGGGTCGCACATGCGCTGCCAACAAACTCCAGCCGCGCAGAAGGCAAGTTTCGCTTATTGCTTCGAGGACAGCCTGCCGGGTATCCCGGTCTAAGAAATACGGTGCTTGTTTGAGCCGCTTAAATTCCGCTGACTCACGTTTAGGATCCGTTTCCAACAAGGGGCTTCCGGGCAGGTTGTGGTGCGCGTCTACGGAACCTGCTTGATCGCCGTGGAGGTGGGCGCCGTAGCAGGCGAACGTGATGAAGTAGCGCACTCACGATGTAGCGACTAATTCGGGGCGGGCTCCGATGCTGCGGAGGCAGTGATCTACCCAGAGCTTGGTGAGTTTCTCCTGCGCGCCGTTTTGGGAGAGCCGGGAACGGAGGCTGCCAAACTCCACGTGGTCGAGCGGCTGATCCTGGTTGAAGCAGGAAAAGACTACGGTCTCTTTGCCGGTTACCGGGTCCTTGTGCATTTGCAGGCACTGCGCACAAATCTCTTTCATCATGCATTGCATGGGCGAGTTAATACTGCCGATGGCTTGGTGGTCCGGCTTGAGATAGGGCCGCAATACGGTGTGCCGCGCCTGCTGAACGGCGCGCATCATGCCGTCCGAACCAATGACGATTAGGCGGTCGACGGAGGTAAGCGGAATTTGAGTCTCGCCGAAATCGCCCCGGCCGTAAGCGGCGATGGCTTCTACGATATTGCCGACGAAAGCACTGTCTTGAATGCGATCGGGCGTGAAGCCGGGGGCTTCGTCGCAGACCCAGATAACAACGTCCGCCGCCTTCTCAATCTCCTCCACTTTGTAGCGGTCGATTATCTTCTTGTAACCGGCAAAGTAGACGACGCGCGAACCGGAAGCCCTGAGTTGCTGGCCAATGGAAAACAGCACGGCATTGCCTAAGCCGCCGCCGGCGAGAAGAATGGTTTGCTTCGACGGCGTCTCAGTGGGGGTGCCCGTTGGACCCATTAAAATAACGGGCTCACCCGGTTTCAACAGCGCGCAGAGATCAGATGACCCTCCCATTTCAAGAACGATGGTGGAGAGCAAACCTTTTTCCAAATTGACGGACGCACCAGTCAGCGCCAAGCCTTCCATGGCAAGCGCGGTCCCCTCCGTGTGCTTGGCGAGGGACTCATAATTTTGCAGCCGGTAGAACTGGCCGGGTTGAAAAGCGCGCGCGGCGATGGGAGCGCGGACGACGATCTCCACAATGTTTGGAGTGAGGCGAATGACATCCTGAACGACGGCCCGGAGTTCGTAGTTGAGGCGGTCAATCAGGACTTCAGGAGCCGGCTGTGAGACGTCGTGGCGAGCCAACACGCGCGAGAGCACCGGATAGCCGCGCTTGGCGCTTCCCATGGCCTTCACTACATTGCCTGAGAAGGAAGGGTGCAAGTCACCGAAGAAGCTGATGCCGCGGCCATCGGGCCGAAGCGAGATGAGCACGTTTGTGGACGTTGGCTTGACGCTGCGTTCCGGCTTGATGGGATGGCCCTCTTCGTCGACTGCTTGGAAGTAGCGGCCGTCGAGAGAGAAATTGAGCTCGTCCTCTCTTGCCAGCACGGTATTCGGTTGAGTGCCAGCTGCCACAAGAATGCTTCTGGCGGGAAGAGTGATGATTTCGCCGGTGGGCAATAACTGACCCGTGGCGTCATCGAAGCGTTGTTTTTCGAGCTTCAGCGCAAGTGCACTGCCACCAGTATCCACCTCAACTTCTTGCGGGGCGAGACACTCGGCAAGGCGTACGCCCTCTTCGAGCGCTTTCGAAACTTCTTCGTGGTTCAGGGTGTAACTAGGCGAATCAATGAGACGCCGTCGGTACGCGACCGTGACGCCCCCCCACGAGTCCAGCAGATGAATCAATTGCGGAGTTCGGCCTTCGCGAGCGGCTAGTGCGCGCTCGGCACGTATGGCGCGAGCATGGGCGATAAACTCGTTTGCCGTTTCCGTTTCTTCGGGCGTCCATCTGGCTCGGACATCGTGTTCTCCGAGTTCTTCGGCCAGCAACTCATATCGCTTCAGGAACTTCTCCACCTGAACAACGTAGTAGGCGAGCGATTCGGTGGCGGTATCAATGGCTGTCAAGCCGCCGCCAATGACAACGACCGGCATGCGGATTTGCAAGTTAGCCAAAGACTCGAACTTGGCGGCGCCGGTTAACTGCAGAGCCATCAGGAAGTCGGATGCCTGACGAACGCCGCGAACAAGGCCGTTCTTCATGGGGATGACGGTGGGGCGGCCGGCGCCGGCGCACAAGGCGATATGATCGAACCCCATTTCGAAAGCGGAGTCGACCGTCATGGTGCCGCCGAAACGCACGCCGCCGTACATGGAAAATTGAGTGCGCCGTTCAAGCAGCAGGCGGACGACCTTGAGGAAATTCTTGTTCCAGCGGACCGTAATGCCGTACTCGGCAACGCCACCGAAACCGGCCATAATGCGCTGGTCCAAACGCTCATAGATATCGGTCACATCACGCAATGGTTCAAAAGGAACACGCTGGCCGAAAGGGTTCACGCCGGAGACATTTTCGGGCAGGGGCTCAATCTTGAGGCCGTCGACAGCAACGACGGTGTGCCCATCGTTCATCAGGTGATGCGCGAGGGTGAAGCCCGCTGGACCAAGTCCGACGATGAGAACTTTGTAGCCCGTGGCGGCGCGCGGATAGGGGCGCGAGATGTTGAGCGGATTCCAACGCGTCAGCAGCGCATAGATCTCGAAGCCCCATGGGAGTTCGAGCACATCCTTTAGGGTGCGGGTTTCTACCTGCGGAATGTCGACCGGTTCCTGCTTCTGGAAGATGCAGGATTTCATGCAGTCATTGCAGATGCGATGGCCGGTGCTGGCGGTCATCGGATTATCGATGGTGACGATGGCGAGTGCGCCGATGGGATTGCCGTTGCCCTTAGCGGCATTCATCTCCGAGATCTTTTCGTCGAGTGGGCAGCCGGCGAGCGGCACGCCGAAGACGCTCAACTTGAATGCGCCGTTCTTCTCTTTGAGACCTGTGGAGCAACTATCTTTGGCCTGGTTGTGGCACTTGATGCAGTAATACGCCTGATCGAGCGCGACGGTTAAGTTGGCGCCGGCGTCGGTGAGTTGAAAGCCCTCGCGATGTCGCCAATGATCGGAGCTGAGCTCAAGGCGAACTAACCCGTCGCCCGCCAGCGGTTGCACCGGAACCAGATGCAAGTAATCGAGCTTGTGAGGGATTTTGAACAACACCCCCTGGCCATGCTTGGCTTTCCCTTGAGGAGATAAAGTGGCCCAGGCTGCGTAGCGGGCGGCCAGTTCGAGAGCTGGCTGATGCGCGGGTTCGCTTTCGAGCCATCGCGCCACGTGATCCACAAAGCTTGAGTCGGTTAGCGGCTCTAAGATAACGGCCTCAAGCTCTGCGGCAATGGCAAGACCATCGAGTTCGGCCGCCTTTTCTTCCGTGTATCCGGTAAGAGCTTTGCGTTGCACGAAGCGGCGCTTCACCGAGAAGAGCGGCGCCAAGTCGGAATGCTGGAGCTGCAGCTTTCGAAGTTCTGTTTCTATGCCGAACAGCTGGCCGACGAAATCTTCGAGATAGGGCGCGAGTTCGATGATGAGTTCCGAGTGCTGCTTGGGGGTGAGCGCGGCAAGATCTTCGCGTGCTGCGAGCAAGCGGATGTGCAGCGATGGCGTGGCGGATTGGAGCTGAGTGAGGAAAATGCCGTCGAGCTTTAGCAGTCCTGCGCGCTCGTATAGATCGTTAAAAGTGAGTCCGAATGGGAGAGCGAGCGTGGGCGGGAGCGTGACGCCATCCTGCTCTTGAAGTGTTTTATTCACAGCGGGCCGGGTGAGGACTTGGAAGTCGTGAGTAGAAGCCGCCGCCAACGCGGACCTGACCGGGAAAGTTCTCCAGGATATGAGTCAGGCGGCTGAAGGTCAGCTATCCTATTCTCGCAAATGTTCTTGTGTATGAGTGGACACACGTTGAGTGCGATTTTGCTTGGCACATGTTTTCCGGTCGGTCTAAGCGGCCTGAAGACGCGCTTTCATGCGCTCCATGCGGCCGGGGATGCGCGTTTCCGGCGTTTCCAGCCTAGCGTTGAGTAATTGCTGGTGTTCGGCTTTGCCTTCGGCGAGCCAAACGTAACATTTGTGCATGTCCTGCTTGCGGATTTCGATGGCTTGCTTGCGGGCGTGTTCCTCTCGTAGGCGGCTTTCCTGGTTCCGCCGGCGCTCTTGCGATTCGAAGCCAATTTGCTCCTTTCTCTTTTCCGCTCTGAGCTTTAGAAGGTCATTCAGGCACTTGTGAAAGGCTCGTTCGTTGCTGGTTTGGTAGCGGAGGTAGAGGGCGAGCGAGCGGTCCAACTGGTGTTCGTTCCCGCCGCTGGTCTCCATGAGGACGTTCTGGAATTCGAGGGCGCGTTGACGGAGCCAATGGTGTTGCGCCATCTTTTCGACGAGGAGTTCTTCGGTGAATGTGGTGGGTTTGTGCTCGGCTTTGAAATTGTGGTGGAGGTTTTCGTAGGCGTGCGGGTCCTCGGAATGGAGAAGACGGAACTCGCCGGTAAAGCCGTGGCGGAAGTTGTTTTGGCAAGAGGCGGCTTGGCCTTCCGGTGTCTTGGGACCGGTAGAGTGTTGGGCGTTGGCTTTGTTGGCTGCTGCTTGGGCTTGAGTTGACATTTTTGGCTCCGGAAATGAAAAACGCCGGGGAGCGCGAACGGCTCACCCGGCGTTTTTGAGACTGGGAAAGCGTGACGGCTTCCTCGGGAAGACCGTAGCACGGGGTTGCAAGCATTTTGGTGGAAGTCATTGATTTTACAGGGTGAGTTGCGTGTGACTGGGTTATTGGGGAGTGGTAAAAGGAGTTCGCAGATGGGTGCCGATGACGCCGAGGCTGATTGCCAAGTAAAAGTCAATAGGCAATAAAGGGGCGTTTCACGAATGCAAAACGCCCTGTGGGTGTTACGTTGGGTCAAATGTGGACGGAGGTCAAATGTGGACGGAGGCAGAATAATCCTGGGGTTAGCTGCCGCCGGTTGCGGATTGGGAGAAAGCGGGTCGCCCGGCATGTCTGACGCGCAGGGTTCGGCCCGTTTGCGATTCCATTGCGTCGATGAACGCGGCGTTCCCATGTGGTTTGCCTTGCTTTGTGCTAAGCCGGAACTGGTCGTCCGCGTCAGGTTGAGTTTCCTCGCCGAGCAGTCGCGCCCAGTCTTCCGTGGCGAAGGAGTGCGCCCACCATTCAAGGCGCAAATAGGACGGCTTGGGGACTTGGCCCAGCCGGGCAGCAGCACTTGACCACGGGTATTCCGCTGCTGACCTCACTATGCCGGCGCGGACGGGATTGCGTTCCACATAGAGCAGGGCTGCGGCAAAGTGAGCGGCGTCCAGAGGGCAGGAGTAGTAGCGGCCCTGCCACAAGTGACCGTTGGCGCGCTTATGCTGCCGATTGATGTAAGCGGCAAAGCGTGAGTGAGCGCGTCGGAAAGAATCCGCCATGGCGTTTTGAGCCTGTGGAACGACGATCCAATGAACGTGGTTGGTCATCAGGCACCAGCCGTGAATCTCCAGTTGGTATGCCGCCGCGGCTGTTGTTACATATTCCAGATAAGTTAGGCGATCGTGCGTCGTCGTGAAGATGTCTTGACGGTAGTTGCCGCGCTGGGTGACGTGATAGAGGATTCCGGGAATCGCTACGCGGGCATGGGCTGGCATCTAGAAGCGAGTGAGGGGGCCGTTCAAGTCGTCTCAGATTTTACTGCCTCTGGGGTGCACCCTTCCGATGAGACAGCGGAAGTAGAGACAGGTTAGCATTGGCTGCTGACGAGTAGACAGCAGCGGGATAGAGAGAGAAGCTGTAGAAGATCGGCGAAGCGGAGAGGGGCTCTGCT
>JAABUQ010001111.1_pt1 | contig 59871 bp, 57 predicted proteins | sample 5560001 | NCBI WGS metagenome assembly JAABUQ01 (sample SAMN10711888, study PRJNA513371) | rock metagenome | isolation source: Antarctica rocks | place: Antarctica: Victoria Land, Finger Mt nord | collected 2015-12-18
CGTTCCCGCACCACTTGTTCGTCGCCCCACAGCACCGGAGGCGGGATTCCCTCGGGCGGTGGAAGGTGCCGGGCAGTTACTCCGAACATCTGGCCGGAAAAGCCATCTGGCGTCCAATTTGCCATTGCAATTCGACCGCCAGGGCGGCAGACCCTTGTTAATTCTGCTGCAACCTGCTCGGGACGTGGAGCGAACATCGCACCAAACATGCTAATGACGAGATCATATTCTGCGTTCGAGTACGGCAGGTTCTCAGCATCACCTTCATCAAAGCTCGCTGTGACACCCTCCGCCGATGCGCGTTCGCGCGCTTGGTCGAGCAGATTCGGAGCAATGTCGACTCCCGTGACGTGAGCGCCCTCGCGGGCTGCCGGAATGGCGGTATTCCCAGTGCCGCAAGCAACATCGAGCACCCGCATGCCGGGTACGACGCTCAGGCGGTTTACGAACTCTTCAGCAGATTTTTTAGCGTACCGTGCGATCTGCCCAAAATCACCAGCCATCCATGTGCCGCGCAGGCCCTGCTTGAGCTGCTGAAGTTGGGCTGTAAGCTCCATTATGACAACTCCTTGATCGCCGTTCATTGTACAAAAGCAGTTTGCGGAATCGGTACTGTCACCCACCGCGGATCACGCACCTTTATACGACACAAGCTCAAGCTGCACCCGCTACGCCTTTGTACGACGATGGCGCGGTTGCGCGCTCCGGGACTAGTTTTGATTGAAGTCCTGCCTTGGCCAGGATCAAATAAACCAAAAAGCCGGCAATGAAGCTGTAGACAGCTGCTGGTTGCAGATAAGGTTTTGTTTCTTCGGGAATCGGCAGAAAAGGCAAAATGCCAATCACGAAACCGACCGCCCACGCTCCGTACCCTGCAAGATTAACCCCCTCTCTGGGCCCCGCCCACTTTTTCCCCGACAGCCAGTAATCTGCGACCATAGCACCGCAGATCGGTCCGAAGGACGCGCCGATGACGGTGAAGAGACCTACCAGATTTGCCGCCGCACCCGTAATTGCGAGGATCGCAGCAATGACTGCGCCCACCATCGTGGAGGTAGACCGCGCCACTCCCGGAATCATGGTGGCCAGACTGTTTCCCGCGATGAAGGAAGAAAAGCACATGGGAACGATGGAAGCTACTGCGAAAAGGAAAAAGGCGATGCCTGCAAAGCTACCGGTCTGCGCAATAGCTGAGTCGAAGTGATAATCCTGGACACCATAGAGAACATGTGCGCCGGCAACCGCGAGTAAGGGAAGTCCTCCGGCCACCAGCACTGCAAGCAAAATGCCGACGATGCCACCCCATCGAACGTCTCGTTCATCTCGGTTGCTCATCCCAAAGTCGACGCCCGCTGCACCCGCAGTGGCGAAAAATCCCACCACAATCTGCACGAGCATCGTAAATCCCAGATAGGAGTTCTGGTGCGCCGGTACGTACTGCCCAATTCCGCCAGCATTCTTCGCAAACACCACGAGTATCATCAGCAACGGAATGAAGTTGAGATACAGGGCAAAGCGGGCGACATAGTGGATACCTTTTGCGCCCACATACCCCAGCCCCAACGCCCATATCGCCGCGATCAGCCCGAACAGAAGGTTTCCTGGCCCGGCTTTCGAACCAAAGGCCGTCAGGATAAAGGTGGTGGCAACGAAGGCATTCACCGACATCCAGCCTACTTGCAGTACGCCCATCAGCAAACCAGGCATCAGATAACCGCCTGTTGTGCCGAAAGTCGAACTGCCTACCACGTAAAGCGGATAGCCCGTTCGCATACCCATCAGGGCCGGTATGTAGTAAAACAGGCCGTAACTAATAAGCCCGGCGACCACCAAAGCAGCTAGGCACACAGCGGGACCGGCGCGATCAAGCGCTACGGCGATGTCCCGATAGAACACGATCCACAAAAACACGCCGGCATACGTAGGCGCCGTGTTCTTGTACCATGGCGCGCGATTCGAGACCGGATTCGGTACGGCTTTGGATATGTAGTTAGGCAACATCTCTGTTCCTTGTCGCTCTTCGAGAGATGCTCATTATATCTACGGGCCAACACTGCTTGTGCTTTTATGAAGTTTTTGCCCCGGTTCGCGGTAGTCGAGTGGCGCTGCCCAGAAAATCCCTGAACGGCACTCCACGCCGCATGCACTCTCACCTTCCAATTCGAGCGCGTTCTATAATTTGGACAGTGTAAGTATGAACACCGCTATCCGTGTGCTCGTCGCCAAACCCGGCCTCGACGGACACGATCGCGGCGCTAAGGTCATCGCACGTGCGTTGCGCGATGCTGGTATGGAGGTCATTTACACCGGTCTTCGGCAAACGCCGGAGATGATCGTGAATGCAGCTCTCGAAGAAGACGTCCAAGTGATTGGGCTTTCTATTCTGTCAGGCGCGCACAACGTGATTGTGCCGCGCGTGATGCAACTGCTTCGAGAGAAAGAGATGGATGACGTGCTGGTGATCGTTGGCGGGATCGTTCCCGACGAGGATGCAGCCGAGCTCAAGAACCTTGGCGTCGCACAGGTGTTTCAGCCTGGCGCCTCGCTTCAGAGCATCACTCAATTCATTCGCAATTCAGTTAAGCAAATTGCCTGAGCGAAGCCCGGCAATCAAAGGAGTCCGGACTGCTTCCGTTTTAAGAAGCTTGAGCAGCGGACAGAAAAGGAAATAGATGCAAGACAGACTGAACATCGCGGCGTTCGTCGATTACGACAACATTGAGATTGGCGTGAAATCGACCTTGCGCCGCGAATTCGACGTGTCGCTCGCACTCGGTGCGTTGAAAGAGCGTGGCGATATTGTTGCCAAATTCGCGTATGCGAATTGGGGCCGCCAGGAAGGCGCGACCCGCCAAATGGCTGAGAACGCCGTGCAGATGGTTCAGCGCATTCCCTCGCCCCGCGGCGATAAGAACGGTGCTGATATCAATCTCGCGCTCGATGCACTCGAAATGGCGTTTACCCATTCGCACGTCAACGCTTTTGCCATCATCAGCGGCGATAGTGACTTCATCCCGTTAGTCAACAAATTGAAGGAATACGGGAAGACGGTTTTCGTAGTGGGCGGCAAAGCCTTCACGAGCACCATCCTTCAGCAGAACTGCCATGAGTTCGTGAGCTATGAGTCGCTGCTCGAGGACGGCGACCGCATCGTGGCTACACCGATGCCCGACCGGCGCGACCGGCCCGACCGTGTAGATCGGCCCGACCGCGGAGACCGGCCAGACCGCGGGGATCGCCCCGATCGTGGGAAAGACAAGCGCGAACGCGGTCCACGTCCTGCTCCTCTCGATCTGACGCAGGCTCTGCCGCTTGTCGAGCGGGCGCTGCAGGTGCTGGAGAGGCGCGCCGTCCAGCCGCAATTAGGGCTTCTGAAGAGCACCATGCTGCAGCTCGATCCAGCGTTTAGCGAACGAGCCTATGGAGCCGGCAGCTTTTCAGACTTCGTTGACAAGTTGAAGAAAGCGGATTTCATTAACGTCAGCGGCTCTGGGGGACGTTACGTCATCGAGCGCCGCGGTGGAGGCGGTGCGGAAAAAGTTGCTCCACGTCCGGAAGAAGCTCTACCGGCGTTGCGCGATGTCTTGGAAACCCATCGCATGGAGTTGGAAGAGGGCGCTACCGCGGAAGAGCTCGAAGGATGGATGCAGGCCGAAAATCCTGATTTTCAACTTCCCAAATACGGCTTCCAGCAATTCTCGGAGTTCCTCAACTACGCGCAGGATAAGACTGTTGTGCGTACCGAACCCGATGAAGAGCGCGGCCTGATCGTGCAACTCGGCGCGGAATTTTATCCGCCCGCTCTGCCCCCGCAAGCCGCCGAGCCGGTCCTCGAAGAGGAAGAGTATGAGCCGCAGCCGATCGTAGAAGGGCAGCCGACTATTTTCGAGCCGAACCCCCCGCCTCCGAAGCCGAAGAAAGTACCCGCCCGCAAACGTGCGCCCGCCGGAGCAGCCGTGCGGCGTCCTCGTAAACGGAAACCGGAATGATGCAAAGAGAGCGCGCCCAGGCGATCAAGCTACCGCGCGCTTGCTTTCTCCAGCCGGATGCAGGTTGAACTCTCTCGCCACCAGTTCGTAAGATCGGCGTCGCGCTTCATGGCTGTGAAGAATGTTTACCAGGAATACTTCTTGCGCGCCATAATCTTCGGCCAAAGCTTCGATCGCTTTCCGCACGGTTTCCGGCGATCCCGTGATAAATCTGCGCCGCATACCCGACAATTCAGCCGATGTTTGTTCCTGCGCGAGAAATTGCCGGGCACGCTCGGTTGCAGGAACGGGAATGAGCCTGCCCCGGTGCAGCAGCGTCATTATCATACGAGCGCTCAGGGAAAGCCCGTACGCTTCTTCGTCTGTGGGCGCGCAGATCACCCATGCCGCTACTGCCGTCCGTGCTTCTGGCGTGTGCCCCGAAGGCGTAAACGCCAGAGCATAGTGACGGGCCAGTTCGGCACCTTCCGGATTGATGAAATCGGCAAAGCAATAAGGCAGTCCGAGCTCCGCTGCCCAAAAGGCACTCTGCGGAGACGACCCCAGAAGCCAGACGTCAGGCCGAGCCAGAGGAGCCGGCACCGCTGGCTGCGGCAATCGCGGATCGTTCGCCGTGGCCTTGCCCAAGTACGCCAGCAGTTCGTCAAGCTGATCGGGGAAGTCATCCGGAGCCGGTTGCCGTCTGTCGCGCTGCAGAGCGAACGCCACATTAGGGCTCGTTCCAGCGGCGCGCCCGACGCCGAGATCGATTCTGCTCGGGTACATATTGCTTAGCATGCTGAAGTTCTCGGCTACTTTCAGCGGGCTATAGTGCGGGAGCATGATGCCGCCGCTGCCCACGCGTATCGAAGATGTGGTCTCAGCAATCGGGCCGATGAGCACTTCAGGACTATTGCAGGCAAGAGCCGGTGTCCCGTGATGCTCCGCGACCCAATACCGGTGGTATCCAAGCCGGTCGGCCCAGCGCGCTAAGTCTACTGTGTTGCGCAGCGCGTCGTGCGCGGTTTGCCCTTCCGGTATGGGAGATTGATCTAGAACACTGAGCAGCATCCTTTGTTAGATGCACGGGACAGTGCCGAATCTTCCGTGCTCTAAGCCGCTTCTTTTCGCAGTTGTGAGGCAATCAGCAGCCCGCTTGCCGCCACAATGGCGTCTTCGGCTACCGCCACCACTCCGTCGGGCAAGTGGAACGCATCCTTAGCTGACCGACGCAGATGATAAGCGGCGAAGGCAGCACCGATCGCGCCAGCAGCGCCATAGAAAGCGCCGAGCCACGGAGATCTTTTCTTTGCCGAGCAAAGGATTGCACCGCACAGCGCACCCGAGACAGCCCGGGCCGTCAAGGGTCCTACATCGGTCCGGGACGGCGTAGAAGGCAGCTTATCCGCGACAAGTTCGCCCAGCGCCAGCAGCGCTGTGGTCGAGAGCGCGCCTTTGCTGTTCAAAAACGCCAGCTTCGAGCCGCCCACCGCCAACTGGCCCCTTCGTGCAACTTGGCTGATCAATGCAGGCGCTGACATTGCCCGCATTCCCGCCACCACGCCCAGAGCTGTTGCTCTGACGTACACCTGCGCATCTGTTGTCATCCGTTCTCCTAAAAAGTTTTCTTCAGCCGAGCCACTCGGTAATGAGAGTGTGGGGATCGCCGCCAAGATCAATCGGTTTCGTCTGCGACTGGCCGTCCGGCTGGGTAAATTCAGCCACAATGCCATCAGGGGTTGGCTTCAATTCCAGGCGTCGCTGCCGTGCCTCCAGCCGTAACGTGCCGTCAAACCAAGCCATGTACACCTTTGTTCTGATTCGATGACCCGCTTCGGCTGCTTTGTTGAAAAGCTGCTTCGTATAGTCGGAGTTCTTGAGCTGCTCTGACCAGGGCGCAACGGCCAAAGTCCGGGCATGATCCTCTGAGCGCCGGCGTTCGCGGCTGCCATCCCGCTCTTCGACGCTTTCCAGGCTCTTAAGCGAGTTTTCCAGATTGTCGAGAAAATCCATGTGCTGTGCTTGATTGGACGCGGCACGCCCGATTCCAGTACATATGGGACAGCGGCGATCTGCTTCCTTCCGCCGCGCCGCTGCGGGAACTACGAACTGGTCTCTACTTTCTGCTTGCCGGTGGAACGATGCCATTCAGTCGCGCATACACCACAGCCTGCCCGTAATGGTCATAGGTGTGCCACACGTTGATGGCCGCCAGAGAACCTCGCGGCATCTTGTCTCCGAATGGCGACGCGACCACCTCCGTAAAGTTCTCGCCCGTCAGTGAATCCGCCGCGCGGTGTGCCAGCTTGAACGCACCTTTCAGATACTCCACGATCGCTTCTTTCGTCTGGAGAGAGCCTGCCCCATTCTCATGCTGGCCCAGCTCGACAGGATTTTTCTCGCCCAACGCGGCCGCCGACACTTCGTAGATCACTGTAGCGATGTGGGTCATCTGCAGCCCAAACGTCCGCGAGCCTGTGAACTCGCCGCCCGTAGGCACGAAATTGTATTTATCGGCCGGCATCGCCTCCGCGAGCGAAACTGCTTCCCGTTCAACTGACGACAGAGTCTCGGCCTCCATCTTCGCGATGGTCACATGGTTGGTGTCCGCCGTCAGCGCTTGCGACGCCAACCCGCACGCTAGAATAATCGATCCGAATAATCTCATGCCTGTCTACCCTATCAATGGTGACCTACATAGTCAATGCTAGCTGTATCGTGAACTCATGAGCTCCGAGCGCGTGATGCCGGGCGGCCGCGCCGATCGGGCGAACCTGCCCAAAGGCGAGAACCGCCGGTGCCTTTGCCGCTGGTGCAGCCTCGAAGTTCCGGCCGGACGGCGGACCTTCTGCTCCGATTGGTGTGTCGAAGAGTGGAAATTGCGCAGCGACCCTGGCCATCTCCGGGACCGTGTCTTCGAACGCGACCGGGGCATCTGCGCTCACTGCGGGATCGATTGTATCGCCCAGCTGCATCACATTCGCAAACTGCGCGGTGCCGCCCGTACCCGCGCCCAATCCGAGTGGCGGCTAGGCGCTCGAAAGTCGTTATGGGACGCGGACCACATCACGCCTGTAGTCGACGGCGGCGGCGAATGCGACTTGTCAAACATGCAGACTCTGTGCCTTAAGTGCCATCGCATCCGAACTGCTCAACTGCGCAACCGGCTCGCCGCGGAGAGAGCCGTGAAATATTAGTCGAAGACTTTCATCCACCGATTGCAATGCAAAAAAGAACTCTTGGACGGAATGGATTGCAGATCTCTGAGCTTGGCTTGGGCTGCATGGGCATGTCGGAATTCTATGGCTCGGGCGACGAAAGCGAATCGATTGCCGTCATCTAGCGCGCCATTGACTTGGGAATCGACTTCTTCGATACCGCGGATATGTATGGCAGCGGCCGCAACGAAGAGTTGCTTGGGCGAGTTCTGCGGGATCGACGCCAGCAGGTTAGGATCGCCACAAAGTTCGGGAACGTCCGCGGCCCGCAGGGTGAATACCTCGGCATCAACGGCAAACCCGATTACGTCCGATCCGCCTGCGACGCCAGCCTGAAACGTTTGGGCACCGACGTTATAGATCTCTACTATCAGCACCGCGTCGATCCCAATACTCCCATTGAAGATACCGTCGGCGCGATGGCTGATCTCGTGCGCGCGGGCAAGGTGCGTTATCTTGGCCTGTCCGAAGCTGCGCCTGAAACCATCCGGCGTGCGCACAAAATTCATCCCATTGCTGCTCTCCAAACGGAGTATTCGCTTTGGAGCCGCGATCTGGAAAGCGAGATTCTGCGGGTCATTCGAGAGCTTGGGATTGGCTTTGTTCCGTACAGTCCGCTCGGCCGCGGTTTCCTGAGCGGTAATATCAGGAGCCTCGACGATCTCGCGCCCGATGATTGGCGGCGCAACAATCCGCGCTTTCAAGGCGAGAACCTCGCGCGCAATCTAAAGCTTGTCGCCGCTGTTGAACAAATCGCACGCGAGAAAAACTGCACGCCCTCGCAACTCGCCCTGGCCTGGGTTCTGGCGCAAGGCCGCGATATCGCTCCCATTCCCGGCACCAAATATGTAAAGTACCTGGAAGAGAATGTGGGTGCGACGAACGTGCAGCTTACGGAAAACGATCTTGCGCGCATTGACCAGGTGTTTCCTGCCGGCGCAGCCTCCGGAACTCGTTACCCTGAATCTGCCATGCGCGCTGTGAATCGCTGAGCAATGGCCAAGAAGAAGATCGACAATCTGCAGGGAAGCCTTGAGCTTCTCATCCTGAAGACGCTCGAACGTGCGCCTAATCATGGCTTCGGCATCACGGCGCACGTGTCGGCTGCTTCTGAAGGCCTCCTCGAAATTGAAGAAGGCTCGCTCTACCCCGCGCTGCATCGCTTCGAGCGCGACAAGCTGATCATGGGCTCCTGGAAAGTCACTGAAAATGGCCGGCGCGCGCGCTTTTACGCACTCACGCCGTCCGGTAGAAAGAGACTCGCCGAAGCGCGGGACAATTGGAGAACGGTCAGCCGCGGCGTCAAGAAGCTTTTAAAATTTGCCTAAAGCCCGCCGTCCCTCATCTTAGTCAACGCTTTGCTCGAACGATAGTCAGCGGTGTTGCGTAGACTTCGCGAAACGCGTCTGCCACCTCATTCGCTGCCCAGATCTCGAGATCCGGGTCGGCTTCTGATTCCACCAGTAGGTTCAAGTTACCGTCCCGAATCACGCTCGTGATCTGCTTCACTTTCTGTTCGTGCCCGCGGTCGAGCGAATCGGCAATCCGCAGCAGCGGAGCAAGCCCGGTCACTACTCGCTTCGAATCGGGTTCGAGCGCCTGGAAATGCGAATGACGTGGCTGCGGCATCGACTTTCGATGAAAACGGCACAACGCGGCGATCGTGAGCCTCTCCTTATCCGTAAAACCGGGAAGGTCTGAATTCGCTACCAGGTAAGCCGAATGTTTGTGATGACCGGTGCCGCTCACAAAGTGCCCGATATCGTGCAGGTAGGCGCCTGCTTCGAGCAGCTTCCCGGCGGCGGCAGGCAGTTGATGCACCGGCTGCAGGATCTCAAAGAGCCTCTGCGTCAGGCAAGCGACCTGACGCGCATGTTTGAGCGAGACTCCATAACGCTTGGCCATGGCCTCGACCAAGGCGCGCTGCTCGCGAGATAGCTGGGATAATTCCCGCCCCACGCCCTTGGTTGCCAAATCCGCAATAATGCCGTCCCGCACACCTGCCGAGCAGTAGTAGAGCGACCGGCACCCAAACTGCTGCAACGCTTTCAGGAAAACGGCCGTCCCGCCGGTGATGATTTCTGCCCGCTTCGGTCCGATGCCGGTCATCTTGCGCCGCGTGTTCACATCACTGCGCACCAAGGTCAAATAGAGTTCCTGAATCTGCGCTGTAGAGGCCCGCATCCGGTCCGCCTCGTCACGCCGGGCGCGCGGAATCTGGTTCACTGCGCACACCACGGCCGCGGCTGTGGCCGAAGTAGCCACTACCCTGTCGAACTTTTCCGCCGCATGCAGCTTCAAAAACGGATTGAGCTTCTCCTCGATGTAGCTGTCGAGCCTGTACAGTTCGTCTGGTCTCGCCGGATCGCTTTCGAGGAAAACTTCGGTCAGCCGGACTGCGCCGAGGGGCCTCGAAACAGCATCGATCAACTGCCCGTTCTGACTGATAATGATCTCCGCGCTACCACCGCCCACATCGATGATCAGCGTTCTTTCTTTCGGCCTCGGCCATCTCGCCTCTACGCCCAGGTGAATGAGCCGGGCCTCTTCCGGCCCCGAAATAATCTCGACCTTCGCCCCAAGCGCCGTGCTCGTACGCCCGATGAATTCCTCCTGATTGCTCGCGTCACGCACCGCGCTTGTAGCTACAGCCCGGATGCCCATAATTTCCAGCCGGCTGTAGGCCGCCGACATCCGCGCCAGCGTGGCGCACAGAAAATCGAGTGCCTCTTTACTGATCCGGCCCGACCGGAACACGCTTTCGCCCAGCCTGGTTACTTCGCGGTCTTGTGCCAGAATGCGCGTCTCACCATGGCTCACATCCGCGGCCATCATCCGGACGGAATTGCTGCCGATGTCGATGGCTGCGTATCTTGGCATAACAGCTTTATAGCAGCCGTTGTTGTGAAACCACCCAACTCACAGATTGCACAGCGCCGCGCTCCCAGACCCGAATGTTTTCCGCCACTCGCTAAAATGGGGTTTGATGCCCTTCGATCGCACCAGATCTTTCAAAGCCGGTTCGCCGAACGCATGAGGTCTGTACTACGACCCGTTTCGCATCGTTACCGGAACTGGATTGATCGGTGGGAGAACGACCTCTGCTTTCGCTCGAACGATCGCATAGTCCGCCCCTTTGAGCTCGGTGGTGAATGGGCAGCCGGATGGCTGAAGGATACGCCTCCGGTCACGACGATGGATGATCTGATCCGTCTTAACCACACCATCATCGAACGCAGCGAAGAATTCTTCGGGTACGAGCCGCCCGCCGACTTCAAACTCGATGGCGAGTGGCTCAGTTTTACCTCTCCGGTCGCGACACCTTACGCGGAAAACAACACCGTACGCGCTCTTTGGTTTCCTGCTAGGGGCCAGAGCAGGCAGGCCGTTGTTCTGCTTCCGCATTGGAATTCGAAGCTGCCGCAGCACAACGCGCTGTGCAGCGGTTTGCAGCGCCTTGGCATCTCGGTCCTGCGTCTCAGTCTTCCTTATCACGACGCGCGCACGCCCGCCGGGCTCGCGCGCGCCGACTACGCTGTCTCCTCTAATATTTGTCGCACCATCGACGCAACGCGCCAGGCCGTGATCGACTCGCGCGCCTGTTTCGACTGGCTTGAGGCCCAGAGGTATACCGGCCTTGGCATTGTCGGCACCAGTCTCGGCTCCTGCTACGCGTTCCTCGCTAGCGCGCACGATCCCCGGATTCGTGTAAACGTGTTTAATCACTGCTCCACCTATGTCGCGGACGTAGTCTGGGAAGGCCTCTCCACCCGTCACATTCGCCAAAGCCTGGAAGAAGCCATCGACCTGCCGACTCTGCGTCAGTTCTGGATGTGCGTCAGCCCGCCTAGCTACTGGCAGCTTTTTACCGAAAAGAAGAACCGGTCCAAATTCATCTACACGCGGTACGACACCACTTTCCCTGTGCATCTCTCACGGCAGGTCATTCAGGGTGCCCGCAAGCAGAACTGGGATCACGATGTCGCCGTCCTGCCGTGCGGCCACTATACGCTCGGCGCGTTCCCTTTCAAATATCTCGCCGGATACGAAATCTGTTCCTTTCTGAAGCGTAATCTGTAGCAGTTCACTCGGCTATCCTGGAGGGGCATGAGTGCGCGATTGACGGTCGAAGCAGAAGTTGGGGATGTGCGTTTCTGGGTTTAGTCGACGATCGAATGAGGAACTCCAGAAGCACGGTACTTCTTCTCTTTGCGCTCTCTGCCTTCGCGCTTCACCCTTACTTCGCGCGAGCGCAAGCTCCCGGGCAGAGCGGGTCAAGCACCGGAAGTGTCACACAAGCGGGCAGCGGCGTCAGCGCAAGCGGCGGCATGTCGTCCGGATTATCCGCCCCGGTTACGCCGCCTCCGCAAACAGGGGATCGCAGCTTTTCGGGCAGCGTTCCGCAAGGCAAGGCAACGGATACACCCATACCGCTATCTCTCGGCGAAGCGCTCGACCGTGGTCTCAAAGCCAATCTTGGACTCCTTACCAGCGAACAGTCGAGCCGTGAGATTCGCGCGCAACGTCTTCGCTCACTGAGCACCCTTCTCCCTCGCCTGACGGGCCAGGTGAACGCAGTCGAACAGCAGCTGAATCTACAGGCAGTCGGTTTTCTCTTTTCTCTTCCTGGCGTGCATATTCCTTCGATCGTCGGCCCTTACGGCTACCAGGCTGCGCAGGTCAACGCGGACCTAACGCTCTTTGATTGGACTGCCATCAGCAACTTCAGAGCATCACGTGAGGACACCAAGGCTTCGGCCCTCTCAATCAAGAATGCGCGCGATCTGGTCGTCCAGGCGGTTGGCAATGCCTACTTGCAGATCATCGCGGATTCCGCACGTATCACTGCCACTCAGGCCGAGATCGATGCCGATCAGGCCGTTTATACCAACGCTGTACGCCGCCACGATGCCGGGACTGCGATTGGTATTGACGTGCTCCGGTCGCAAGTCGAATTAAAGCAGCGGCAGCAGCAGTTAGTAGCCGTAACGAACCAGTTTGCGAAAGATAAGCTCACCTTGGGGCGCGTGATCGGTCTTGCTGTCGGGCAGGATTTCACAGTCGCCGATCCGACACCTTCCGTGCCGCTCGCTACAGTTTCTCTTCCAGATGCGTTAAGCAAGGCTTACGATCATCGTCCTGATTACCAGGCCGCCAAGGCCCGTGTTCTGGCTGCTCAGTTTTCCTTGCGCGGAGCGAAGGCCGAACGTTATCCTACTCTCACCGCCAGTGGTTTTTACGGCGACGAAGGATTGCACCTGTTCACGAACTCCCACGGTGTTTTCAACGCAACCGGATCACTGCGCTTTAACATCTTCGATGGCGGCCGCATCAAAGCCGATATTCTGCAGAATGATGCCGAGCTGAGAAACCGTCGGAACGAAATGGAAAACCTGCGCGGTCAGATTGATTTCGAAGTGCGTAGTGCGCTGCTCGATCTCAACTCGGCTCGCGCTCAATTGGATGTCGCTCAGAGCAATCTTCAGCTGGCGAATGAAACGGTGACACAGTCCCGGGATCGTTTCATAGCGGGCGTTACCAATACTGTCGAGGTAGTGCAAGCGCAGCAGGCGCAGGCTGATGCGAACGAAAATCTGATCTCTGCTCAGTACCAGTACAATGTCGCTAAAGTTTCGCTTTCCCGTTCGCTTGGTCTGGCGGAAGAGACCATCCGTACCTACTTCGCGAAGCAGCCGTAATTCTCTGGTGACAATCCTGCGTGCAGTGTGTCGATGAAGTAAGTCTTGCTGAGATGAGCCGGCACTCGCCTCATTGATAAGGAGCTTCAATGGAAACTGATCATTCCAACACCGAATACATCCACACCGGCCTTACGGTCGAGTCGCTAAAACGCGCTTTCGTTGACAGTCTCAAATACGAACGAGGCCGGTTTCCCGCACTTGCAACCAAGCTGGACTTCTACTGGGCGGTTGCTTCCTCCATTCGTGACCGCCTTCTCGAACGATGGGTGAATACGGTGCAAACGTTCGTGCAGCAGGACGCGCGAGTCGTTTGTTACTTCTCGGCTGAATATCTCTTGGGACGGCATCTCGGGAAAAATCTGCTGAACCTCGGCATTGGAGCGGAAGCCAAGCAGGCGATGGAAGAGCTCGGGTTGAACGTGGGAGAAATATTCGACCAGGAAGAAGAACCCGGACTCGGCAACGGCGGCTTAGGACGTCTGGCAGCGTGCTACATGGATTCCATGGCCACGCTGGATGTCCCCGCCATTGGTTACGGCATTCGCTACGAGTACGGAATCTTCGACCAGCTGATTCGTGACGGCTGGCAGGTAGAGAGCACCGATAACTGGCTGCAGTGGGGCAACCCGTGGGAGATCGCGCGCCCTGAATCGGCCGCCACTGTCGGCTTCGGTGGACACACCGAGCCATACGACAATCAGCCCGGGAGCCTTCGTAAGCGCTGGATACCGGAGCGCGCCGTAAAGGCAGTTCCGTACGACACTCCTATTCTCGGATTCAAAACAAATACCGCTAATACCTTGCGGCTTTGGAAAGCCGAAGCCGTCACATCCTTCGATCTCGACGCCTTCGCCACCGGCGACTACTTTGGCTCGGTCAAGGAAAAGATGCGCTCTGAGAATATCTCGAAGATTCTCTATCCCCGAGATGAAGATCAGAAGGGCAAAGAGCTTCGCCTCGAACAACAATATTTCTTCGTGGCCGCCTCCATTCAGGACATGATGCGCATTCACGCCCGGCAGGGTCGAAGCGTAACCGGTTTCGACCGCAAGTTTGCCGTGCAGATGAATGACACGCATCCTTCGGTTAGCGTCCCCGAACTGATGCGCGTCTTCGTCGATGAGCATGGAATCGACTGGGACCAGGCTTGGGATATAACGCGCAACACGCTCGGCTATACCAATCACACCCTGCTCCCCGAGGCTTTGGAAAAATGGCCGCTCGAACTCTTCCGGAGATTGCTTCCGCGTCACCTCGAGATCATCTTCGAGATCAACAGCCGTTTTCTGGGCGAAGTAGCTGCTAAGTTTCCCGGCGATACCGATCGCCTCCGCCGCGTTTCTCTTATCGATGAAACCGACCAGCACTATGTCCGCATGGCGCATGTGGCTACAGTTGGCAGCCACGCGATCAATGGAGTCGCGGAACTACATACCGAATTGCTGAAGAAATATGTTCTCCACGATCTCTATGAAATGTACCCGGAACGGTTCAGCAACAAAACAAACGGTGTCACGCCCCGGCGCTGGCTTGCGCTCGCTAATCCAGGTTTAGCGCGGCTCATCTCAAGCAAGATCGGAGAGAGCTGGGTCACCAAATTGGACGAGCTTCGCCAACTCGAGCAGTTTGTAGACGACGCTGGTTTTCGCGAGCAATGGCGCGCGACTCAGCACGAAGTTAAGAAATCGTTGAGCGAATACATCGTGCGTACGATCGGTATCCCAGTTGACCCGTCCTCGATTTTCGATGTCATGGTCAAACGCATTCACGAGTACAAGCGGCAGCACCTGAAGGTTCTGCACATCATCACGCTTTACAACCGCTTGAAAAAAGATCCCGGCATCAATTTCATTCCCAGAACATTTCTTTTCGGAGGAAAAGCTGCACCGGGCTATTTTCTTGCAAAGTTGATCATCAAGCTCATCAATTCCGTAGCCGAAGTGGTGAACGGCGATCCTGCGGTCGCTGGGCGTCTACGCGTCGTATTTCTGCCCGACTATAACGTTACGCTGGGCCAGCGTGTCTATCCCGCGGCAGATCTCTCGGAACAGATTTCACTGGCGGGCAAGGAAGCCTCGGGCACCGGAAACATGAAATTTGCCTTGAATGGCGCGCTCACCGTGGGTACTTTGGATGGCGCTAACATCGAGATTCGCGAAGCTGTCGGTCCTGAAAACTTCTTCCTGTTCGGCGCTACCGCTGACCAAGTCTTTGAACGGCAGGCGCAAGGCTATCATCCGCTCGCCTTTTACGAATCGAATGCCGAACTCAAAGAAACCATCGATGCGCTCAGCTCGGGCGCCTTTTCGCGGGGTGATTCCGGTCTTTTCCGCCCGATCGTCGATGGCTTGCTCCACCATGATCCATACATGCTGCTCGCCGACTATCCATCCTATATTGCATGTCAGGACGGCATCGACGACGTCTATCGCGATCGCGACCGCTGGACGCGCATGTCTATCCTCAACACCGCGCGCATGGGCTACTTTTCTTCTGATCGCGCCATTCGTCAGTATTGCGACGATATCTGGAAGGTCAAACCGGTTCCTGTGAAACCGAACGCATCAACCGCCCAAACGCGCAAGTCTGATGAGCGCCGCGCTTCACCGCCGTCTCACTTATCGAGATAAAAGCTTCCGGCAAATAGCGCGTCGATTCCCGACGAGTAGAAGCTCCGCACTGCGTCGCGCGGCGTGCAAACCAGCGGATCTCCGAACATGTTAAAGCTCGTGTTGTAGAGCACAGGCAGGCCGGAGCTTTCGCCCATCGCCATCAGCAAAGCATGATAGAGCGGGTTCTCCTGGCGTCTCACTTTGTGCACGCGGATTAGATTGCCGTGCAGAATGGCAGCCGAAAACTGCTCGCGGTATTCCGGCCTCGCTTCGCCCACCGTCGCCAGAAAACGCGCGTTCGGGCCTACTTCAAAGTACTTCTCCGCGATCTCCTCCGGCACGGAAGCGGCGAACTTCCGAAAGCTCTCCCGGTGCTTGATGTACACGTTCAGATTTTCGGTCGAGTACGGGTTCAGCGGCGAAGCCAGTATGCTGCGGTTTCCGAGCGCACGCGGTCCGAACTCCATCCGGCCCTGCATCCAGGCCACAATCTTGTTGTCACGAAGTGCCCCGATCGCTTCCCGGATCAGTTCACCATCGGTCTGAAGAAACCGGAAACGAAGCTTGCAATTTTCAAGCACTTGCTTGATCTGCTGCGGTGCAAACTCCGGACCTAAACAGAGCGTCGGAAACGGAATGCGCCGCGTCTCGCCGTAGAAACTATGCCATGCATAAAGCGCGGCTCCGAGCGCGGTACCCGCATTGCCCGCTACCGGCTGCACAAAGACGTGCACGAAATGCTGCTCGAGTGCGCGAATCAGCATCGCATTCAACGCGAGACCCCCAGCGATAGCCACGTTCTCCGCCGGGACTGCCATCGCGATCACCGTTTCTTCAATCGCCACCTGCAGGCTGTGCGCCAGATCAGCCCTCACGCTCTCCGGCACCCACTGATTCGGATCGACCCGGGTCTCTTTGAAAAATCTGGCGCCGAAACCGCCGCCGGTCATGCGGTCCGAATCGAAAAAGCTCCGCTCAAATTGCGGCCAGCCCGCGGCATTGCGCCCGAGAATCGCTCGAAAGACATCGGCGAACACCGGCTCTCCCGAAGCTGAGAGCCATTGCACTTTATGCTCATCCGAACGCGCTTCGAAGCCCAGGAGTTCCGTGATCCGGTTGTACAGATCTCCCAAAGAGTCCGGGAAATAAAGCTCACGAACTCGCGCCAGCCGGTTTCCTTCGCCTTGAAACAGCACCGCTGAACGGAAATCCCCGGCCCGGTCCACGCTCAATACGCTCGCCCGCTCGAACCCCGACAGGTAGTAGGCCGAAGCTGCATGCGCATCGTGATGATCCACCACCACCAGTTCGCTTTTCGGGAATCGCGCGCGTAAGGCGAGCAGCCCCGCACTCTCGGCGCCCTCCGCAAACGGCCTAGCTACTGCTACGCAATCGATCGCATCCCGCCTGACCTTCGCCGCTTGGATTGCCGCCGCGAATGCTTCATCCGGGAAAGCGCCGGGCCGGTCATGACGGCTCAGCTTCGCCTGTTCCACGGCCGATGCGAGTTCGCCGTCTTTTACAATGCAGCACGCCGGGTCGCTAAGCAGCCCGCCCAAACCCAGAATCACTTTCGGCATCGAGTCAGACGTTCCCAAGCCGCTTGATCACGCGCTCCCGCCCGATACACACGAACACTGCGAAAGCGCTCGGCCCCACTGTCTGGCCCGTTAATGCCGCGCGGCTGGCATTGATCATCACGCCCGCCTTTACGCCGCGCTGCTCTGCGATCTTCCGCAGATCCGCTTCCACGCTCGCCTCCGTGAACTCCGGCTTCGCCGCTATCCGCCCGACCAATTCCCGCAGCAATTCGCGCGCCCCAGGCACATCGAGCTTGTCGAGCGCCTGCTTATCCATGTGAAAATCGTCGGCGAAGTAAGCCCGCCCTTTCGCCGGAAAATCGAGCAGTGTCGCGTAGCGCGAGCGGATCGTATCTACTACATGCGCAAAGAACGCGTCGTCGCCGTACGGCTCGAGTTTGTGATCCTCCAGCACCCGCTTTACCAGCGGCGCGAGAGTCTCCACCGGCACGCTCCTCAGATGCTGCGAGTTCAGCCACAGAGCCTTCGGATCGATCGGATCACTCTCGCTGAAATTCACCACCGCGTTACTGCGATTCACACCTTCCAGCGTAAACGCCGCTACCAGCTCAGGCAGCGTCATCTGCTCACGGTTATCTTTCGGCGACCATCCGAGCAGGCACAGAAAATTAATGTATGCCTGCGGCAAAAATCCGTTGTCCCGGTAAGTTACCACGCTCACCACGGGCCCGTGCTTGCGCTTGGAAAGCTTCGACCCGTCTGGCGCAATCAACAGCGGTAGATGCGCGAAGTGAGGCACCGGACCACCCGCCACTTCGAACAGCAGAACGTGCTTGAACGTGTTCGACAGGTGATCCTGGCCGCGAATGATATGCGTGATTTTCAGATCAATGTCATCGGCGCACGATGCCAGGTGATACGTCGGCATCCCGTTACTCCGCAGCAGCGCAAAATCTTCGATATCCGCGGTGAGCTTCGATTGCGCCCCATACACTTCGTCTTGGAACTCAACGGAGTAAGCCGGCTCGCGTTCTACCCGGAACCGGATCGCAAACGGCTCGCCCGCATCCGCCCTCCGCTGGCTCTCCTCACTCGAAAGCGCGCGCATTTCCGGATTAAATAACCATTGCCCTTCGCCGTGCGGCTTGTCTTCTGCATCCACCACAGCGGGTGTGAAATCCCGGTAAGCCAGTCCTTTCCCGAGCAAATCATAAGCCAGCTTGCGATGTAGCTCCAGCCGCTCCGATTGCCTATAGAACTCGTCCCATGGCAGATCCAGCCAGTTCAGGCCTTCGTAAATTGAGTTCAAAGACGCTTCGGTGTTGCGGTCCACGTCCGTGTCATCGATCCGCAATATCATCGTGCCCTTATTCTTCTGCACGTAGAGCCAGTTGAAAATAAAAGTGCGCGCACTGCCAATATGCAGATACCCTGTTGGCGACGGCGCAAAGCGAGCGCGAATCATGAACCTTCAGTGTACAGAGAGGTCTCGCTGTGGCCCTCGCCAGCAAGCCGTTGGTACAAGTCCACAAATTGCGTCAGCGAAAGTTGTTCGGCGCGCAATCCCGCTTCCGGGAGCGAATCGACGCGCTCGCCATAGGCAGCTCGCAAATTATTACGCAGCGTCTTTCGTTTTTGCGTAAAACACCGGCCGACGAAGCGCAGCAGTCCCTCCGATCTGGCAAGCAGCGCACCCGGTTTGCGGCGAAGCAGCACCGCGCCCGAATCCACTTTAGGCGGTGGCGCAAATGCCGCAGGCGGAACTTTGCAAATCAGCTCCACATCGCATGCCAGCCCCGTCGCCACTGTCAAATATCCGTAACTTCGGTTGCCCGGTTCTGCCATCAGCCGCTCAGCCACCTCCCACTGCATCAAAAACACGCCTGTCGGGAATCTCGCGTCCAGTTTTGCAAACCGTTCGATGATCGGCGAAGTAATGTAATAAGGCAAATTGCCGGCGATCACCGCAGGTCCCCACTGCGTCAGATCGATATCCAACACACTTGCCTCATGTACCGTCAGCTTCGGCTCTTCGGAAAATTTCCGATGTAGGTGTTGCACCAGGCGCGCGTCTAATTCAATGGCATGAAGTTCCGCTGTTCGCGGCAGAAGATGTCTCGTCAATGCCCCACGTCCCGGCCCGATCTCGATCACACGCTGTGTGTGTTCGCCGCACGCTGCCGTCGCCAGCCGCTCGAGTATCGAATCGCGAACTAAAAAATGTTGGCCTAATTTTCTCGGCAAGCCTCAGTGTAAAGCGCGAGAAAAAATGCTCCTTTTCGCAGCCGCCGCATCTATACGAACGTGAACTGGCTCATGTATGTGCTCGCGATTGCTGCCGGTGCGGCTAACCCCGTGCAGGCCGGCGCCAATGCCGAATTACGAAAGTCGATCGAGCAGCCGCTTTTCGCGGCCGCAATCGTCTATGTCACCGGCCTCTGCGGTGTCTTCCTGATTCAGCTCTTCGTCCGGCAGGCCTGGCCTGATTCAGCGAGATTCGCCGCCGCGCCTTGGTGGGCCTGGATCGGCGGAGCCGTGAGTATCGCCGCCACACTAGCCGGCATCACTTTCGCGCAGCGCATGGGCTCCGGTGTTTTTACGGGCATTAGCGTAACTGCCTCGCTCATCGCCTCGCTGGTCTTGGACAACTTCGGATGGATCGGCTTTAAAGTCCACCCCATCTCCTGGCCACGCGTCGTCGGTTGCGGCCTCATGGTCGGCGGCCTTTGGATGGTAGGGAAGTTTTGAGCCGCTCGCCGAACGCCGTTCTCTCTCCATCGCTCACGAGCTGGTCCCATTCCAACTCCGTTGTGCCGCTCAGAAACGGCGAGTACACGATTCGCTGCCGCATTTCATGCGCATATAATCCTGCCCAGGCACCAAGAAATTCAAGCGAAGCCTCGGCCGGTAATTGCGTCAGCAACTCCAGGAGAAATCGCGCCTTGATCACCGCAAATCGCGTCGACACTGCATCGACCGAACGCTGCTTCCAGATCTGCCCAAAATAACCCGGGTCCATATCCGCTTTCCCTCGATTTGGATTCACGCAAGCGCCATCTCGTATGAACTCAAAACCCGCCTCCAAAATGCGTCCGCGACTGTCCCGTAACCTCGCTCCCACCATGGCTGTTTCCGGATGAAGATCCATGATCCCCATCGCTTCCCAAGCCCAATCGACACTGTCGATCTGCAGCCCTTCACCAAGCAAGCACAGGAGTCCGTCCTGCTCAGCCAGCGATTGCGCCGTCTCTCTGCATTGCTTCAGATCGCGCGGCACGAGCGTGAGATAAGGACGCCCATCCGTCTTCTTGCGAAGAAAATGCCAGTGGGCTCCGCCTCTGAGTAGCGGACTCTCTTCCACTTCAAACAGTTTTCCTTTCGGATGCGCATGGAGATAACGATCGAGCACCGCCCGCTGCGACGAAGCAATATAGGGCTTGCTCGCCGCGTCATCCGCCGTCGAACTCGCATGCACGCGCCAGCTGTAAACCACTTCGGGAACGTGCACAGCTTGATAACCTGCTGTCAGAAACCGCACGAAAAGATCCCAATCCGGGCTGCCCTCCATTGCCGCATCGTTGTACGCCCCAAGTTCCAAAGCCGTCTCGCGATCGATCACGCCCAGATGCGCAATATACGCCGAATTCAGCAACAGCACCGGATCCCAATCCGGTTTGAAATACGGCTGATATCGGCGCAAACCAATCACCTTGTCTTCGTCGGTATAAAGTAGCGGCGGCTGCCCGGCCTCACTGACCGCTGTCGCGATCACCTGCAACGCATCTGGATAAAGCAAATCATCCGCGTCTACTGGTAGCACATAGCGTCCGCTCGCTTCTTCCAGACAGCGGCGCAAACCCCGCGTGATTCCCAGGTTTTCGTCCGAGCGAATCAGCATCACCCCCGGTTGCGCTCGAAGCTCTTGCAGATAGCTAATCACCTTTCCGTCCGAGCACCCGTTATCGAGCACCACCCACTCCGAAACGCCACTCGAATTCTGCGTCGCTATCGATTGCGCCAGTTCGCGCAAATACCTCACCGGACTTCCGTTCCATACTGGGGTCAGAATGGAGAAGAGGCCCGGGTCGGGAGCCCGCGTATAAACAGTGCTGCGGTTGATCTGCCGCTGCCGGATCCAGCTTCCGTATTCCCGAATCTCCCGGCTCGGTAGCAGCTCGTCGGCTCGCCGCCGGATCTTCCGTTTGACGTATGCTTTCGTCGCCCGCTTCCACTTTGCGTAGTTCGCTCGCAGCGATCCGTCTGACAACTCGAAAAATCTCTCCCTTGGTATTGTTCTATATTTATGCGCCTGCAGGACACTCCTGAAACTCAACTGGAAGCCGCGAACGAGGCGCTTCGTCAAGTTCAGGCTGAACTCCGAGCCTCACAACGTCAGATGAAGCGCGTCCTTGAGCTCGTCGAAAAGCACCAGCTGCAATTAACGTCGCACGAATCGTCGATCGCCCGCCTCGACCGTATCATCATGGAAATGCTTACCGGCCGCGTTTGGCGAACGTTGCGCGCTGCCGGCGATCTCGCGAAGCGCTTTGTTCCGCGATCGGGTGGAAATAGCGCCGACAGCGTCGTTCTCAACAGCCGCCAGCCCTCCTTTCTCGTCTGCGATGAACCGAAGGCAAGTGACCTTGCGTTGCGCAGCGGCATCATCACCGTTCGGGGCTGGTCAGTCGCGCAAGGCGGCGTGGATTCCATCCAAATCGAGGTCGCTGGTCTCCCGAGAATCGAAGTCACACCCTCGATTGCGCGGCCCGACGTGAAGAAGCACCACCCCGATCTCGATCCAACCGGACGCGCCGGCTTCGCTGCCGATTTTGATTCTCTCGCGCTCCCGGACGGCCGCCACCCCATCACGCTGCGGCTTATTTCCAAGGGCAAGCCGATTCGCGAAACCCGCACTGCCATCCAGATCGATCATGAGAACGGCTTCGCTTCCGATTATTACCGCTGGATTCATGATTTCGAAGAGCCAGAGGACGATCTCATCGCGCTCAAGCTTCACAGCTTCGCGAATCGTCCCAAGTTCAGCATTCTGATGCCGGTATTCAACACCGATCCAGTCGAGCTCACGGCCGCTATCGAATCGGTGGCCGCGCAGTCTTACAGTAATTGGGAATTGTGCATCGCTGACGATGCCTCTTCGCGCCCCGAAACCCGGATAGTGCTCGATCAATTCGCGGCTGGAAACCCCAACATCAAAGTTGTTTACAACAGCGAGCGCGGCGGTATCTCGAAAACTTGTAACGCAGCCTGGCAGCTTGCCACTGGAGACTACGTCTGTTTTCTCGATCACGACGACACGCTTTCCGAGCACGCCCTCGCCTATCTTTGTGAGACCCTAGACCGCTATGGCAACGCCGATCTCCTCTACAGCGACGAAGACAAAATCGACGCCAAGGGAAAACGTTTCGAGCCATTCTTCAAGCCCGATTGGTCGCCTGACCTGCTGCTCTCTGAGAACTACATTTGCCACCTGCTCGCCATCCGCCAGGATCTCGCCCGCAAAATTGGCCAGCTCAACTCCGATTGCGATGGCAGCCAGGATTACGATCTCATCCTGCGCGCTTCCGGACAGGCGAATGAAATCCGGCATGTGCCCAAAGTCCTTTATCACTGGCGTGCCACCGAAGGCTCCACGGCCATTACCCTAGATAACAAGGGTTACGCTCTCACCGCTGCCCAACAAGCGCTCCAGGGCTACTTCTCTCGCATCGGCAATTTCCTCAAAATAGAGCCCGGCAGCACCGCCGGCCGTTGGCGCGCCCGTTACGAGATCCCGCGCGATACCCGTGTGAGCATCATCATCGCTTCCGGCGGCAAGCTCGATGTCCTGCGCGCCAATCTCGACAGCCTCTTCGCCAAAACCACGTATCAAAACTACGAGGTCGTCATCATCGACAACTCTCGGCACAACGGCATTCAAAGCTACATCACGGAATCGCAATCTGGCCACAAAAATCTTCGGTATGTCGATTGGCGTAACAAGCCCTTCAACTATTCGGCAATTAACAATGCCGCGGCCCGCGAGTGTGACTCGCCCGTTCTGCTGTTTCTTAATGACGACACCTCTGTCATCGATGGCGGCTGGCTCGAGGCCATGGTGGAACTAGCCGTACGTCCGGAAGTTGGTGCGGTCGGTGCGAAACTGCTTTATCCCGATGGCCGCATCCAGCACGCCGGAGTGGTCATGGGCCTCTACGATAATTGCGGCCACGCCTTTAAGGGCCTAGACGGCAGCACGAGTCACTACTTCGATTTCACAGACGTCATTCGCAACGTCTGCGCTGTCACCGGCGCCTGTCTGATGACCCGCTCCGAAGTCTTTTGGAAGGTCGGCGGCTTCGATGAAGTCCAGTTTGCCGTCGCCTTCAACGACATCGATCTGTGCCTCAAAATCGGCAATCAGGGATATCGCGTGCTCTACACGCCGCACGCCCTACTTCACCATCACGAAGCTTTCTCGAAGACGTCCAAAGACTTGGTTCCCCACCCCGAAGAAGTGGAAGCCATGCGCCTCAAATGGGAGAGCATCATCAACGCCGATCCGTACTATAACCCTAATCTGACCCGCAATGACGAAGACTATTCGCTCAAGACTCGCATCTGAGCACAATTGCAGTTAAGCTAAAAGTAGCGGAACCTTGATGGCTAAATCTAGCGACCAACTTACTTACACGACATTTGACGGCCGCACGATCACCAACGTAGACGTGCTTTTGCGTGACCCGAAAGTCCAGGAAACGATCCGGAAAATGTCGAAGAACCGGGATCGAGGCTCGAAGAAGGGCTACATCACAGTCCTGCGATATCGCAAACCCGACTAGTGGATGCCCTACAACCTGCTCCTGCTGCCTCTATTGGGCGGGTTCCTCTTCTTTCATCTCACTCATTATTTCCGGTTCGGCGCTCAGCGCCTCGATGGTTATCGCCTCCTTTTGCAGACGGCCATCGCCGGAACCTGCCTTGCCGTCATAGCCCGGCTGCTCGACTTCTTCTTTGAACGTCTGCTCGGTCTGAACGTCTTCGACCGCATTTGGGAGGTGTTTTCCCCATTCCCTTTTTCAGGAACCAGCGCGCTTTCGCTCGTGCTCGGGCCCTCTCTCGCTGTGATCTGGAACTTCTTCCTTGGCAAAGAAGAAGCTAAGGAGATCGAGATTCGGAAGCACGGCAATGCCTTCACCCAGCTTCTGCTGCGCGCACAAAAAGGAAAGCAGTTGCTTTCGGTCACGCTCGACAATCGCAAGTGGTACGTCGGGTGGGTCACCGAATCGCCTAATCTCGACCCGCAGGAACTCTACTTCCGTCTCTTGCCCTACCGCAGCGGTTACCGCGACAAAGATAATCTCAATACGGTCTATACGACCTTCTATGATGGCGCCTTGAAAGAGAGCTCGTTTGATCAGGAAGAGCTAATCGTCACATTGCCTCTAAAAGACGTGAAAACAGCCAACCTGTTCGATGAAGATCTCTACAACGACTACTTCGCTGACCCTCTCGAAGGGAACGAAGATCCCACTCCCAGCCATCACCACCGCGAACCAGAAAGCTAAAGTCCGTCTACGCTGTAACGGCCCGGTCCCATAAACAAAATTGCCAGCGCCCAGCCGAAGAACAGCAGCGCCAGTTCTCCGCTGTGCGGGCCGAAGAGCGTAAATTTGTGTACAAGCACGAAAGCCGCGCCAGTATTGATCGCGACGATCAGTGCAGCCCAGCGCGTCGCTACACCCATCACGATCAAGAGAGAACACACCAAATCCGAAAGAATCGCAAACAAAACCGTAAACTTAGCGCCGATGTGCAGAGGATCGGGAAAGTGCGCCGCCATCTCTGAAAAGTGCACCACCTTCCCCCAGCCGTGCACCACGCAGAGCGTCAACCCAAAGACTACTCTCAAGATCAGCAGACCTACGTCGAAGTTCCGGGGTATAAATCCCAGCCGCACGAGCTTGTTCATCGCTGCCATTGTGCCATGCCCGTCGCGACGCCGGGATCACATCCAAAGCCCGTCGGCAAATATGCTTACTACAGCCCGGAGAAGGCCAGGAGTTTATGACTAGTCAGATGGATGCACGTCTGAGTAAAGTTACGGAAGTAACTACATAAGTCATCCCACAGTCCCATGATAGTTCAACGTTCATCTTTGCTGAATATAGGACTGGATAGTAAAGGAACATTATGACGATTCTAAATTTAGATTCGAATATCAATCGACGGCGGGCGCTTGCCTTAGGAGGCATAGTCGGCAGCTTGATCGCGAATTCGACTTTCGGCGCCAGAGTTGCCCGGGCTGAGACCACTAGCCCAAGCGAGGATCACGAGGGAGGCTTTAAAGAGATTGAGGAGATCATTCAGGCTCAAGGAATGTTCTCCGACGGAGTGTTCTCGATTGAAATCGATCGCAACGATATCCCAAATGTTACTTTGCACGGGGTTCCCATCAAGCCTGCTTTCGAGATCAACGGAAATCTCTACTTCCAAAAGCTGGACGAGGACCGCGTAATAATGAATTCCGATGTCGCGCTAAAGGCTGAGGAGCTCGATCCCTTTCTTGATCAGCTTCTGGCACACGATATCGTTTTCCAGGCCGAGCACCAGCATTTTTACGATTTCTCGCCTCTGGTCTGGTTTATTCATTTCCGGGCCGTGGGTGACCCAGAGCGAATCGCGCGTGGCGTGAAAGCTGCGCTTGACGTGACATCGACTCCGTTCCCGCAAACGCTACCCACGAATCCCACTACTCCTCTTCCGGCGGATGAGATGGGTGAAATTTTGGGCGCGTCTCCTAATATCGGGTCAGACGGAGTGGTCAATTTCGACGTTCCGCGTAAAGAGCCGATTAGACTGGGGGGCATTCAAATCAATCCCTACTTAAACATAGCTGCAACCGTCGCTTTCGAGCCATACGGCGGTAATCAGAATGCGGCCGCTGTAGTCGATTTTTCCTTGATTGCTTCCGAGATAAACAACGTGATGAAAGTCATGCGCCGCAAACACTGGGATGTCGGTTGCCTGATAACCAGGAGACCGATGAACAGCCTCAACTGTATTTCTCACACCAGTTTAAAACGGGCGATGCACTACAACTAGCCCGCGAGATCCGTGACGGATTGAATCGAACCAATTCGAAATTTATGTCTTAAATAGTAAGTCATCGTTATTGAGTAACCTGCGCGTAAATAAGGTACTTACGCTGTAAGTACCTTACCTGATTCCTTAGCGAATCTCGTTTTTCCGTCCCATGCGACAGTGAATGCCGCTGGCGCCCTCCCACCAGAAAGTGCAACCATCACGGCAATAGGCCAGCCTTTCTCGAACGCAGCTCTCGTCTTACGCGTCACTTCAGCCAGTGCTTTTGCCAATGCCTCTCGTGCTGCCATAAATCGCGGGTCCTTTGCCGGATCCGCGATCCCGGCCGCTTCCGCTGCTGCGAGGACCGCTTTCAAACGCGGTCCCACTGTCGCGATAGCGTGTGCCCAAAACGTAATGTCGTACCAATCGCTGTAAGAAGCCGGCCATGCTGGCGGGAACTTTTGCGCGTCCATTTCTGCCCAACTTGCACCATTGTTGAGCACCAGCAAACGCGCGTGGTCGGCGGCATTGCCGGGATCGAGCAGCCCAGCAAGCACCCTTCTGCCCAGAAGTTTCAGCGCCTTCTCTTCATGCGCTGTCCGCGCTCCCGTATCCGAGAAAAAAAGCCGGAGTGCATCCTCGCCGTCAAATGAAGCCCTCGCCTGCACCCGGAAGTACTTGATATCTTTCTGCACTGCCGCCGTTCGAATCTCCGCCTCGCTCACCAGCTGTAACGCCGTTCCCAGCCGCAGATCTTTTCGGACATCCTGATCATCAGTGCGGGCTTTGTAAATTGATAAAGACTGCCTAAGTTGCAAGGCCGAACCCGAAACCGTCTTTCCGCCGGCCGCCGTATACGCCGCCGTCGCGAGAAACGATTCCTCCAAAACCTTGCGCAGCTTCTCATCCGCGGCGAGAAACGGCGCAGTCAAAACCGCGATGCGCTGTGCCGTCCCCTTGTCGGTGATCGTGATTGCTCCGTTTTCCAAGTTGTGCAGAATTGTCGATTGCCGAACGAACTCCGCCACCGACGCGCAGTTGTAAATTCCCAGTAGATTCAGCGAAGCCCGCCAGCCCGAATCGTGAGTCTGCTTCAGCACGTTCCGGAGTTCCTTCGCCCCGCGAGCTTTGGACAGCGCGCTCCAATCTCCCTTCAGCGCCGCATTCAACGCACTTTCTAAATCTCCGCCGCTGCTGAGATCAATTCGATAAAGCACCGCTGCTTCGTGCGTGGTCGAAGCGCTGCAGATTCCGTTGAGTCCAATCGAAAAGCCCTGATCGATCGCACTTTTCAGAGCAGCCTCCATCACAATGCGGTCCGCTTCAGGTACTTGCGCCGCGTCAAAATTAGCGCCCGGCAGTGCTCCGAACAGTTTCGCTATCAGATCCGTCGAGCCCACATTTCCGCTTATGCCCCCCTCGGCTCCAAACGTGGCGCTCAGGTCCGATTCCTTTTTCTTGTAGAGCCCCAACTCAACCCGCGACTCGCTTACCCGGTAACAGCGCCCGCGAAACTCTCCCGTCACCGCGAGCGTTCCCTGCAGACTCATCTCCAGCGCGGGAGTGATCTTAATCTGCTGATGAAGCGGAAGCCTCGCGGTTGCCAGACAAAATGGGTTTGTGACCAGAGAGTAACCGTAGCTGCCCGTCACGGCGAACGTGCCCGACACGTCCCATTCGCACACGGTACTTACTGGCTGCTCGCGGATGTCGGCCGCTGTCCGCAACACTCTGAATTCCGAGAGAGCCGTCTCTACGCTCTCCTTCAAAGTAGGAAAGTTGCCGTTGGCGCTTTCGATCAACGCAAACGTCCGAAAGGCCTGCGCCCCAATGGCCTCTCCAGTCACTCCGAATCCCGAGGGACTAGTCGCCCCGGCCGCGATGTCCAGTTTGGTTTCTACTCCGAAGGACACCCACGCCTGTCCTTTGCCCATCGGAATATCTGGCGAAGCATCCCCGCTGTCGAACAAAGCGCCATCCGAACTTCTATGCACCGCCACAGTAACGTTCGCCCCGCTCTTGACTGCGAGGTCCACGCCAGTGCCCACATTGATCGACGGCACTCCGAACGCACCTCCCAACAGGCACGACGCGAACGTTGTCTGGTCGAGCGCCCTTCCGGCTGCTGTCACTATCTCGCTGGTTTTCGATTCCAGCGCATGCAAGCCGAAAATCGCTGCATCGCTCTTGTCATCGAATTGCAAGTCCACTTCGAGCCCGAGAGCGTCAGTCAATGGAATCGTCAACACAGGCTCTCCTTCCGAACGCCGCCGCAAGCAGAATCATTGTAAATCCGGACCCGCTTGTGATACGTTGACATCCAGAGGAGCACGACATGCGATCATCCCGGCGCGAATTCCTCAAATCGAGCGTCGCTGCAGCAACGGTCCTGGGCGGAGCCGGCACTATCGCCGCAGCCACTCCCACGCAAAAGCGCACCGCTACCGATTGGGTCACTCTCGGTAAGTCAAACGTGCAGGTAACTCGTCTCGCCTTCGGAACAGGCACCTACAGCGGTCAGGTGCAGCGCGATCTTGGCCAGCCTGAGTTCACCCGCCTGGTTCGTTATGCCTATGATCGCGGCATTCGCTTCTTCGAAACGGCCGATAGCTATCACGGCATGCCGCAGATGCTCTCGATCGCGCTCAAAGGTCTTCCGCGCGATTCATACCGCCTCATGACGAAGTACAACACGCATGAGACTGAAAATCCGAGCGCCACCATCGACCGCCTGCGCTCCGATCTCGGTACCGAGTATGTAGATATCCTGCTGCTCCACTGCGTTCGCAGCCCTACCTGGTCGAAGAGTCTAGAGCCCCTCTCTGACCAGTTCTCCGAAGCGAAATCGAAGAAAATTATTCTTTCGCACGGCGCATCGGTTCACGGTCTCCCGGCTCTGCGCACTTTCCCCGGAAACGAATGGCTCGACATCGCCATGATCCGCATGAATCACAAGGGCACGAAGATGGATTCGCTCGATACGCACGATAGCGACGTGCCCGGCGATGTCAACGAAGTTGTCGCTCACACCAAACAGGTTCACTCGCAAGGCGCAGGGGTAATCAGTATGAAGCTCGTTGGTGAAGGCCGCTTCACGCGCGCCGAAGACCGCGATGCGGCCATGAAGTTCGCCATGAACCTAGGTACCGTAGATGCCGTTACTCTCGGCTTCAAGAATACGGCCGAAATCGATGAAGCCATCGAGCGCATGAATCGCGTCATGAACCTCTGATGCGACTAGCGCCGATTGCTCTTACTGCCGGTACACAATCGGCACGAACGAAATCTTAATATCTCCGCTCGTCGGCTGGTCCACTGGCATCACACTCGGGAACTCGGGCATCGAGATGTTGTTGTACTGCAGCCTCGCCGCATCCCCCACGAAACTCCCGGAACCATCTCTCACTGCGTAATCTGTGATGTGCCCGCGCCCGTCCAGACTCAACGTCAAGACCACGGACGACCGCAACTGCAGAGGCACCAAATTCGCGCCCAGCCGTTCAGCATAGATGATCGGCACCTCGTACCCCACGGAGCGTGTCGTTGTGCCAATCGTGAAGGCAAGCGCGCCAAACAACAGAACGCTCGAAAACACCCCACCAGTTGCAGGAATCGTCAACGGGCGCATCAGCTGATCCACCCGGAACTTCCAGTTCGTCCAAAGCCGGCGCAAACGCGAACCGTCGCTCTCGAGCAAAAATTGACGTTCCTTCGACGCCATCACCAGCAGTTTGCTTCTCAAAGAAACCGGTGCTGCCGGCGCGCGCAGATTCACCAGGGACGATCGGACAGCACGGAGCTCATAAACCAGCATGGGGCATTCGTCACATTCGACGGGGTGCGCTTCTACCCGGGAATGTTCGCGTCTGCGCAACCTCCCGTCTACGAAATCCGTACTCCGCCGCTTCACGTTCCTACAGTTCATCGACTTTCCATGTATTACGCCATTGCTTCCGAAAGACCCTGATCCGGCCGCTCCGTAATTTCGTGCCGCAAGGCTTCACGCCCCCGCAAGATCCTCGATTTCACGGTGCCTAGCGAAACCTGTAAAACCTCTGCGATCTCTTCGTAGCTCAGATTTTGAATGTCGCGTAGTACCACTGCGGTCCGGAATACCGGGTTGATATTCCCAAGCGCGCGTTCGATGATCGTCCGGTTCTCGTTATTCAGCGCCAGTTCGTACGGGGAACGCCCCGGGTCGGCTGTGTATTCGAGCGGAGTCGCATGATCGTTCCGCTCTTCTTCCATCGACACTTCACACCGGCAGTGCCTCGCAAACCATCGGCGGTGATTGTGAGCTTCATTCACCGCGATGCGGTAAATCCAGGTACGAAGGCTACTCTGTTGCCGGAACGAGTCCACTGTCCGGAATATCTTCAGAAACACCTCTTGCACGACATCGGCAGCATCCATCTGGTTGCCGAGCAAGCGGTAAGTCATTCCGTAAAGCTGCTGCTCATATCGTTCAATTAACTCTTCGTAAGCTTCTTCTATGCCTGATCGAAGGCCACGCAGAATGCGGGCGTCTTCTTCTGAAAGCCCCGCATGGCTGCCTGTTAAGATCGACAGGCTTCCCGAATTCCCCGGCAAGGGTTGCGCCATCGAATGAATTCTACCTCGGTTAGCAATTGAAGAAGCTAGCTACTTGATTATTTGGACACCGCCGCGTGTGCCGAAGTTCCAGCGGTTTCGATTACTCGCCCGTAGTAGTCCTCATACTGCGGGATGATCAGATCGGTACAAAATCTGCTAACCGCAGTGTTCCTGGCGGCCTCGGCCACGCGCGCATGCAGGGCCCTATCCGAGAGCAGGGCAGTCAGCCGCCCCGCCTGCGCCGCTATATCGCCCACCGGCTCCATATAGCCGTCTACTCCATCGGTGATCAGATCCGGGACGCCGCCTGCCAGGGTTGCGACCGGCGGTACGCCGCACGCCATTGCCTCGAGCGCCGCTAGTCCGAAGGCTTCGGTCTCACTCGGTAGATGCAACGCCGACATGCGCGGAATCAGCCGTTCCATATGATCCTGTTTGCCCAAAAAACGCACGTCCTGATCTATTCCAAGCTCGCGCGCCAGTTGTTCGGCTGGCCCCCGGTCCGGCCCATCCCCGGCCATCACCAGTTCCGCATCCACTTCTTTTCGTACGACAGCAAATGCATGGATGCAGTCGAGCACCCGCTTCACCGGACGAAAGTTCGAGATATGCAAAATGCGCTTGCGGCCCTTTTGCTGCTCTTCTTCATTCGGCTTATACAGCGAGCAGTTGACAAAATTGTGGATCACCTCGATCGGCTTCTGAATGCCGAAAAAATCCACCGTGCGCTTTCGCATGAACTCGCTGATGGTTGTCACTCCATCCGATCGCTCGATTGAAAATTTCGTGATCGGAAAGTAAGAGCGGTCGGTCCCGACGAGTGTGATGTCGGTTCCATGCAGTGTTGTGATGAATGGCAAACGGCGGCTCGTAATCATCTCCTGCGCGAGTAGCGCCGATATTGAATGAGGGATCGCGTAGTGCACATGCAGCAGATCGAGTTTATGCCGCTCCGCCACTTCCGCCATCCGCGAGGCTAGCGCCAGCGAGTAAGGCGGGTACACAAACAGCGGGTAATTTGAGACTTCTACTTCATGATAAAAAATGCCCGGCGTATCCGGATCGAGCCGGATCGGATTCGCATAGCTGATGAAATGCACCTCGTGCCCGCGCAGCGCCAGCTCCAGCCCGAGTTCGGTGGCCACGATACCGCTGCCGCCGTACGTCGGATAACACGTGATCCCGATCCGCATGGTTCCAGTATCCGCTGCGGATCGTGACACGCTTTGAGATCAACCTACCGGCGCCAGTAGCCCGAGTAGTAGCGGTGCCCGTTATAACGCGGACCAACCCAGTCCGCTCCGGCATACGGCGGACGCGCCCAATACCCAGCGCGCCACGCATAACGCGGGCCGCTCGGATACCAGTAACCGTTCACCCAGCTATAACCGGGCCTTGCATATCCAGGTGCTGCGTAATACGCCACGGGCGGCGGCGGAGGCCCATACGTCACAACCGGAGCTGGCGGATAATAACCACCACCGCCGCCGACACCCACGCCGAAGAAAAATCGGCCGCCCCCAAACATCGAACTGCCCGCTAGCAAAAACAAAGCCAATATTTTTGATTTCATTTTGTTCCTCCCTAACTCACCGGACCGTACTTTGTGGCCCGCTCTTAACGCTGTTGTTATTTGCAAGCCGCATGCCACTCGTAAGTCATTGAAAAGTTGGGAAGCGGTCTGCAGGGCGGTGATCGTCCGCCGCCAGCGCGGTGGTTTTCAACCGCTTGCTAACCCACTGCTGGAGTGTCTACGGCTTGCAAACGAAGTCGTCGATTTTTGCGAGACCGACAATCCGAAATGTCTTTGTATCCGAGCGCGAAAGATATTGCGGCTGGTGATAGCCCCGGACTAGAACGACCAGATTCTTATCATCCGCACCGAGCACTAGCATGCGGGTATCGGCAGAGAGCTGTGCGGCCGAATTCGTTAGTGCCACTATTTGAAACTGACCGTAAAGGATCTCGGCACCGTCAGCCCATCCCAGGTTGTAAAGGCAAAGGAGGGATATGACGCCACCCCACAGCACAAAGGCAAAGCGAAGCCGCTTCGACTTGACAAGCAAAGCGAAACCGCCAACAGAGGAGGCGCAAAAAAAGAATGCCGCGAGCGAAACTGGGAGAACTCCAGACTCTTTTATCGGGCACGAGACGCCTGTCGCTATGCTGGGTGCTATTTTCTGGATGTGAATGGTCACGCGCATCCAGAGGATTGTGAGAAGCACAATGATTGCTACGGCAATCCAGCGTTCCCTTTTGCGCAGATATTCAATGTGTTTGATAACAAGCAGGTGCACTCCAACAGCAGCCAGGGCCGAAACCGTCACTACTACGGTAAAAGCGATCACGGACAGGTCAGTTAACACCTGCAGAGGCGAAAGCACCGGACATCGCGAGCAGCAGCGGGGACTGACAGTTGCCGCCCGTGCCTTGCGTCAATACCAGGCCGTTGCCCGATGAGAAATCGGGTATGTGGAGAAATCCGCTTACGCCATCTGCGTCGAACGCTTTGATTTCAGCCATGACAGAGCGCGACCGAAGATTCAGTATGCTACGGGAGCCGCACGGTTCATCATGCCCGCTATCAACTTTACCTATCGCAGACGAGTGGTGCGCCTCTTGTGCAGGTGTTGTGTGCCGGTGGTCGGGTTGTTATTTGCAGCGACCGCTTTGCACGCCTGCAACTGCGTAAGATTGTCGACGGGGTGCGATCGCGGATGGACCGAAGGTGGAACAATCTTCTTGGGCAAAGTGCTTTCGATCGATGGCCGCTTCGTTTCTTTCGAGGTGATGGAAAGCTTTCGCGGCGCGCCTAAGCCGGGTGAGCACACGACAATCACGACAGCTACAGACGAAGCCGTCTGCGGTTACCCTTTTGCCACGGGCGGCAAATATCTTGTCTACGCGGTGTCTTCCGGCGCGAACCTCGAAACAGGTACCTGCTCTGAAACCGCGCCAGCCGTGATGAGCAGTAGCGTTTTGGAAGAGTTGCGCAATTTCAGTGCGCATCGCCCGGTGAGCGAAATATTTGGCACGGTAGGAACCGGTCCGCGAGGCAACGGGTGGAAGGATTTAGTCGAGATCACACCACTCGCCCATGTTCCGATTTATGCCGTCGCATCGAAGGGCACGCGGTACCGGACAGAGACGGATGATGGCGGCGCATATTCGTTCGCCCGGCTCCCGGCGGGAATCTATCATGTCGAAAAGAAGCTTCCGGCTGGGTTGAGCGATCGTCCAGCTGACTTGACAGCCGCTGCGGCCGTATCAGTTTCTAGGAATAATTCCGAAGGGGCGGGGTGCCGTGTGGACGACTTTCCACGACCGGACGGTCTCATCTCGGGAGAAGTCGTGGACCGGGCAACTGGGAGAGGACTAGCCGGATTTGTGACGCTCGAGCCAGTTGATCCCGAAGAAGCAGAAGCGGCAACGCACCACGGTGGATTTCCTGGCGACGAGACAGTGAATGGTGGTTTCATCCTGCCCCAATTACCTCCTGGAAAATACCGGCTGGTCTTCGAGCCAAGCACCAGTCCGCTCGGACGGCCACCAAGTAATCGCTTCTACTGGCCGCCGAAGTCCGGCAACGCTGACGACCCAGCCATTGATGTCCCATTTGGCAAGCATGTAGAGAACATACGCTTCGAGGTGACATTGCCGAAGTAAGTTGGCCCGGGCAAGTGCCAGAATAAGCCAGAGAAGAAAATCCTTGCAGTTTATCTACGACGATCTAGCTCAATGGGGAATCGTGCTGCTCGCGCCCTCCTCCCCGAATTACGATTCGCTGCCGAGGAGATCCGGCGACAAGCCAGACATTCCGAATCCACTTACCCCGGGGCGCTTCATGGGCGCACAGCCGATACGATCGTTCCCGAGCAAAGAGATCAGTCCGTCATTCTGCTGAACCAAAGCGAACGAGCCATCGCTCTGCTGCAAGTCCTTTGGCAGTATACGCTCGCGGACGGCAGATCTTACCTCGATTCAATTGCCTGGGTCGGAAACAAAATACTTCTTCTGCTATTTCACCTAAGCGAAGGCCAGAAGAAAGTGTTCGAGTATTGGCATTCCATTTTCCCGGACTCTAAACGCTATCTCGCTCCAGGCGGAGTCGTTGTAGGCGACAACACAGACGTACGCCTACCACGGGCGACGAAATCTGGCACGGCGGCTATGTTTCGGGTTCGGGATCACCGATGCAGGAACCCCGCTATCCCGTGCAGTCCCTCACGGTTTCTATCGATGGCGCGTTCTTCCTGGACGGTGAGTTTGTGGGAAAGAATCACCGGATGATGTTTGAAGAAGTTTCAAGCGCGGGTGCAGCTCACCTGAGCATCGCCCGGCTCGCCAAGGAAAAGACTGCAGAAGGCTACTCGCCGAAGGCGGTCCTGGAGGCAATCGAAAAGCTTACCAGGCCGGTGGGCGAAAGGCGTCCGCGCCCGGTAGTGCCCTCAAGAAACACTCTCGCCGAGGCCTTTGAAAAGCAGGCGCTGGTGTATGCCGGGTGGGATATTGCCTCGATGCGAAAATTCCAAAATGACGATCAGGTTCTTCGCGTGATCGACGGCTGGGGCAGCATCGAGCTTCCTCACTTTCGGAAGCACGCCTGATGTTTCACTCGGCTTCCTCGTCGCCGACATCCCAATCCTCGCCGCAGCCGCTGTATTTGTTCAGAACAGCAAGCGCCATGTGGGAACTGAATCCCGCCGTTCGAAGCCGGCGGTACGCAGACGCAAGATTTTTCTCTTCTCTTAGGAACGGTCCAAGATCTTTCCCGCGATACTTGCGACGAAGATAATTATCTGCAAGTTGAGCTTCATCCGTGCCTGCAAAGGTTTGAGATACGGCTTTCTCGGCTACGGTGGAAGGTACCTGCTTCGAGCGAAGGTCACGAAGCACCCGGAACCGTCCATGCCCCTGATTCGCTAGCCGCGACGAGGCAAACGACTCTGAGAATTTCTTGTCATCGGTGAGCTGATACTCACCCAATCTGGCCATGACTGCGGTAACATCGGGGGGCGATTCGGCCTTCAAGACAAGCTTTCGTCTGAGTTCCGCGGCAGAATGCGCACGATCGCCGAGGATACGCAATGCGTAGTTCCACAAGGCTTCGGCGTCGAGTTTTTTGATACTACGAACAGCGGCCATGCTGTTGAAACGTTTGCTACTGTAGCATGCTCTACAAGTTGTCCATTGCGACTGAAATTTATCTCAACAAAGGGAAAAGGTAAGGAGACCATAGATTTATGGAGGAAAAAGGCGGCTTCGGTTATTTTCTGCTGGGCTTGGGAATCGGCGTAGCGGCCGGCCTGCTTTGGGCACCCCGATCGGGAGAAGAAACGCGGGCTCTGCTGGCCGACAAGGCGGGCGAGAGTGCGGACTACCTCAAGAACCGGGCACAGGAAGGTACAGAGTACGTGAAACAGCGGACTGACGACCTGAAGCAATCGGCGAACGAGCTGATCGACAAGGGCAAGACGACTGTTGTTCAACAAAAAGAGAACTTGAACGCCGCTGTGGAAGCGGGCAAGCAAGCTTATCGGGATGCTGTGGGAGATGTGAAGTCAGCTGCCTCCCGTGCGTCTCAGGGAGGCTCAGGGTCGACGGCGGAGAATCTCTAGGCCGTTTCTCTAAGCAAGCAAGGCATATTCGGCATGGATCAGAACACTCTTCTTATACTGTTGACGATCTTCGTCGCGATTTCCGCGGTGGCCCTGTTGATTCAGGCAGTTTCGCTCTTGGGCGTATTCCTGGTTACCAGGCAGTTGCGGACTAAGCTTTTCGCCGTTTGGCCTGAAGTCCAGGAGATCATTGGGACGGTTAAAAAGACCACCCATGGCGCTGAGAAGCATATAGATAAGATCGGCGAAACGAGTGTAGGAATCCTGAACGTGACACGACAGCAGCTTGTCAAAGTAGACGAGCTGCTGTCCGATGCCTCTGGCCGGGCAAAAGTTCAAATGGACCGGGCAGAAATGGTGTTGGACGATACCATGACCAGGGTTCAGAGCACCGTGTCCGTAGTCCAGCGCGGCGTACTGCGTCCCATCAAAGAAGTCCATGGAGTGTTAAGCGGAGTACGAACTGCCGTACAACACTTCGGTCGCAGTTCACGGTCAACTGTGGATCACGCGACCTCCGATGAGGAAATGTTCATTTAGTCCCCGAAACCAGCGGAGTTTTTGTATCAATCGCGGAGTATTCGATTGAAGATGAGATACTGCGGGGTGATTATATACACTCATTCCGAGCGAGCTAACTGCGGTTGATGATGGAAAGAACAAATTTTAACTTCAAAGCGGCGACGGGTTTCGGGGCAATTATCGACGGTTCCATCCTGGCAAGTTCTTCCTCGCAGGTAGAACGAGACCTAATAAGGCAGGGATTGATCCCAGTTCGTATCTGGTCTCAACCGCGGCAGAGTCGCGGCAATCTCGTGAGCGTCATACACCAGGTGGGAAGAAACTGGCTGGGCAGGCGAAGAGAGTCTCACAGCAAGCCAGCATAGTTCAAGGCTCGTAAGAAACAGCTCTATTGTTCCCCTCCGGCCTGCCGATAAGCAGGGTAGACATTCATCATGACTACATTCAACCGGATAATTCACTCCTTTCTTTCATCGTTTCTCACGTTGGCGGCGCTGTTCGTTTTATCATTGGGATCGCTGCGAACTATGGGCTGCCTTTTCGGAACTTTCCTTGAGTTTCGGGGCGACAGGCTTCTTGCAGATGGGCAGCCAAGCTTGACTTTCACGGCTTAGGAGTGATCATCTCTTCCGCTTTCACCCAACGGTCAAACTCTTCACCGGTCAGGTAGCCAAGTTTCACGGCAGCATCACGCAAGCTCGAACCTTCTACGTGGGCGGTGTGGGCAACACCGGCGGCTTTATCGTATCCAACGATGGGACTTAGAGCGGTCACGAGCATCAGTGAGTTCCTAACATAGCTATCGATTCTCGCGCGATTCAGTTCGATACCCGCGGCGCAATGCTCTCGAAAACTCCCCATGCTTCCGGCAAGCAGCCGGACGGAATGCAGAAAATTGTGAATCATGACGGGCTTGAATACGTTCAGCTCGAAATTGCCCTGCGACCCCGCGAACCCGATCGCAGCATCGTTCCCCATCACCTGCACCGCGACCATCGTGATGGCTTCACACTGAGTGGGATTGACCTTCCCGGGCATGATGGACGAGCCGGGCTCATTTTCAGGAATCGTGATCTCGCCCAATCCGCAGCGGGGGCCGGAGGCAAGCCATCGCACATCGTTGGCGATTTTCATCAAAGAAGCGGCTAAAGTTTTGAGGGCGCCGCTGGCGGCCACCAGTTCGTCATGGGCCGATAGAGCGGCGAATTTGTTGGGATGGGAACGAAACGGCAAACCCGTCGACTCCGCAATCTTGCGGGCCGCGCGCTCTCCGAACTCGGGATGGGCGTTGATGCCGGTACCCACGGCGGTTCCACCGATCGCAAGATCGTAAAGTCCGTCGAGAGCAGTCCCGAGGCGCGTTCTGTCGCGGTCGAGCAGCGCCGCCCAGCCGGAAAACTCCTGGCCCACGGTGAGGGGAGTAGCATCCTGCAGGTGGGTACGGCCGATTTTAACGACGTTCTCAAATTCCCTAGACTTCTCCGCGAGAGTGTTGCTCAGTTGTGCCGCTGCCGGAATCAGCCGCTCCTTTATCTCTATGGCAGCGGCTATGTACATGGCAGTCGGGAACGTGTCGTTGGAGGATTGCGACATGTTGACGTGATCATTTGGATGCACCGGCTTTTTGCTGCCCATCACTCCACCGCCCAGTTCGATCGCGCGGTTGGAGATCACCTCGTTCACATTCATATTGGTCTGGGTGCCGCTACCGGTTTGCCAGATGCGCAGAGGGAAGTGGCTGTTGAGTGCGCCCGAGATCACTTCATCGGCAGCGCGGCTGATGAGGGCGGCCTTCTCCTCGTCCAGCTTTCCGAGATCGTGATTGACCTGCGCGGCCGCCTTCTTGAGGATGCCGAAAGCCCGGATCAGCTCCGGCGGCATTCGATCCTCGCCGATGTCAAAGTATCGGAGGGAACGCTGCGTCTGCGCCCCCCAGTAGCGGTCCGAGGGCACGTCTATGGCGCCCATGCTGTCTGATTCGGTACGTCGGTTGGCCTGCATCTCTTCTAGTTTCTAACGGAGGAGCACCATCAGGGGACCCATTTCGAACTCCGCCCCTACGCGGGTTCTGCGTGATAACATCGAAGTGACCCAAAATTAAGCAGCTTCTTGAAAAAAAAGCCCGGGCATGAGCAGGTTGGGGCGAGTGACCGGGCGAAAGACGGACGGTTAGTGAAACTTCGGTGTTTCTCGTTGCGGTAGACGTTGCGAAGATGGGGTAAAGGGTTAGTTTCGAGTGATACAGATCGTTCCCTCGATATTCGCCGCGGACTTTACGCGATTAGGCGAAGAAATACGTTGCGTAGAGCAAGCGGGCGTTGACATGATCCATGTGGATATCATGGACGGTCACTTTGTGCCTAATTTCACCATGGGCACGCCAATTACTGAATCTATTCGCCGCGCGAGCCGCGTCCAGATGGATCATCACTTAATGATCGAGGACCCGGACACGTACGCGCCACTGTTTATCAAAGCCGGAGCGGACTGCGTCAGCGTGCATTGGGAAGTTTGCAGGAATCTCAACCGTACGCTCCGTATGATCCAGGATCAGGGGGCGAAGGCAGGGGTAGCCATCAATCCGGCGAACCCGGTGTCGCTGCTCACCGAGGTACTCGAGGTTGCGGATTACATTCTTGTGATGAGCGTCAATCCGGGCTACGGCGGGCAGAAGTTCATTCCGAAGACTCTGAATAAGGTACGTGAGTTGGTACAGCTTCGTTCAGAGCGTGATCTCGACTTTGCGATCGAGATTGACGGTGGAGTAGGCGAGGAAAACATTGGCGATGTGGCGCGCGCGGGCGTGGATTGGGTAGTAGCAGGTTCTTCGGTCTTTGGAGTTCACGACGCTGCACGGGCGGTGGGTGATCTACGAAGAGTGGCGCAAGAGGCATTCGGAATCAAGGTTTGATATTTATGATTTTTCTCCCCTTACAGCTGAAACAAGGCGCTCTCCGTCTGGCGCGAGTGGCGGCATTCGTGCTCCTGGTCCTTTCTCTCGATCATGCACTGATTGCCGGTTGCTGTTTCCACAAGAAATACGAGACGCCGATCACTAAGAACACGCAACAGCCGGACAAGGTGCTGTTTGACCAGGCGATCAAAGATATCGAACATGGGCGCTACGAGACGGCGCGGATCTCGCTCCAGACGATGATGAGCACGTATGAGTCGAGCGAGTACATGGCGAAAGCCAAACTCGCCGTCGCCGACAGCTGGTTCCGGGAAGGCGGGGCGAATGGCATGGCGCAGGCCGAAGCCGAATATAAAGATTTCATCTTGTTTTACCCGAACATGGAAGAGTCGGCCGAGGCGCAAAACAGGGTGTGCGACATTCATTACAGGCAGATGGACAAGAGCGACCGCGACTGGACGCAGAGCCTCCGTGCGGAGGAAGAGTGCCGGCAGGTGCTGGTGCAGTTTCCAAACAGCAAGTTTGCTCCGCAGGCTTCGCAGAAGCTAAGGGAGATCCAGGAGAGCTTGGCCGAACACGAGTTTGTGGTCGGCACTTTCTACTGGAAGAAGGATATGAACCCGGCGGCTGCGAATCGAATGAGCGCGGTAGTGGATCAGTACCCTCTCTACAGCAAGGCCGGCGAGGCGCTATATGAAGCAGGTGATGCGTATTCGAAGATGGGTCCGCGATTCCGCAAAGCGTCTGCTGACATGTTCGGGCGGGTGGTGCGCGATTATCCGCTGAGCGCCCGGGCGGACGAATCGAAAAGGCGGCTGGAAGATATGGAGATGCCGGTTCCCCCTGTAAATCAGGCAGCGCTCGACCGTCAGAAGTATGATCTCGAAAATTATCGGCGGCCAGGCATGATGGGACGCTCGATGAGCCTTCTCCGGAGCGGTCCGGACGTGAGCCATGCAGCAAAAAGCGGCCAGCCGACGATGACCGATCCTAAGCGGACGCTGCCGGCCAGCATTCCGGTGACGAACAATACAGATAGCGGCTCCGGAACAGGCGCGGGCTCGGGAACAACGGATGTAAGCGCGGCTCCGGCCGGAGCCGATAGCGCTCTCGATAAAGCGCCTGACTCCCGGAATAACGCGGGAGCGGCTAAATCGGCGGACTCAGCCGCAGCCAGCAACCAGCCTCTGCCAACCAATCGCGATGCCGATCTGAAGAAGATGCGCGAGCTGCAGGCGAAGCGTCAGGCCAAGCTCGATAAGAAAAAGAAGAAAGACACGCAGGCTGGACAAGCGGCAAGCCAGGGGCAGTCGCAGTTAAATCAAAGCAACGGCTCACAAAATGCACAAACGTCGCCGGGTGTTTCGAATGCAACCTCGCCGACAGCGACGACCAATCCGGCCACTGCTCCGCCGCAGCAATGAGCCGGATTCTCCTGGCTGATGACAGTCCGCAAGCGCTGCGGTTGGGCGAACAGATCTTGACAGCGCAGGGCCTCGAAGTAGTCAGCGTGACCGATGGCGCCACGGCGCTCCGTAGGCTGCCGGACGTCATGCCGGACCTGCTCATTACGGACGTGTATCTGCCAACGCGGAACGGCTTTGAAGTCGCTCGTTTTTTGCGGGCACAGGAACAGTACCGGCATCTCCCGATCATCTTTGCGGCCGCGCCTGCCGACGAGTTTAACGAGCAGGACGCCACCAATGCCGGAGCCGACGTTATTTTACGAAAGCCGTTCGAGGCCTCAGCGCTACTCGGGGCAGTACAAAAGCTGCTCGCGAAAAATACCGCGGAGCCCAATGAAAAGAACGGCGCAGTAGCGGCGGCGCGCTTCGATCGGCACAGCATTCGCGCAGCCGTCACGCTAGCGCTGGACAGCGCCATGCCGGGGATGATTGAAGAATTGACGGAACGCGTGATGCTCGCTTTATCCCACGAAATTCAGCGCTCCTAACGCCCGCAATTCCCCGCATCCTAGAATTGTAGGAGTTACTCTGGCCCTTGCTTCGGCCGCTTGCAAACCATGCCCGAAAATACATTTGATATTGTCTCCAAAATTGACTTGAACGAAGTCTTGAACGCTGTCCAGCAAACATCGAAAGAAGTACAGACCCGGTACGACCTGAAGGACAGCAAATCGAGCGTCGAACTGAACGAGAAAGACCACAAGATTCTGCTGACCAGCTCGGATGAGTACAAGCTCAAGGCGGTGGTTGAGATTCTGGGTCAGAAGCTCGTCAAACGAAATGTTCCGCTGAAGGGCCTGGAATACAGCGCGATCACATCTGCCTCAGGGGGCAGCGTCAGGCAGGAAATTACGCTGCAGCAAGGCATCGCTACAGAAAAGGCCAAGGACATCGTGAAGCTGATTAAAGACAGCAAGCTTAAGGTACAAGCCAGTATTCAGGGCGATGTGGTGCGCGTGAGCGGGAAAGATCGCGACGTTTTGCAGCAGGCGATTGCGGTGCTGAAGGGGAAAGATTTCGGCATCGACATGCAATTCACAAATTACCGAACGAACTGATGGCGCGGCGGATCGAATCGCTGTTCCTCGACGGGCAGGCGGGAAGGTTGGAAGCACTGCTGGAAGAGCCGGAACAAGGAAAGCCGGTCGAGGCTGCGGTGGTCTGCCACCCGCATCCGCAGTTTGGCGGGACGATGCACAATAAGGTGGTATATCGGCTGGCGCGCGGCTTACGGACGGCTGGCTGCGTGGTACTGCGGTTCAACTATAGAGGCGTTAATCTGAGCGAGGGTGAATATGCGGACGGAATCGGCGAGACCGAAGATGCCCGCGCAGCCTTGAGAGAGATCGAGCGGCGCTATGGGGAACTGCCGGTCTTGAGCGCCGGATTTTCGTTTGGCGCGCGAGTGGCGCTGCGGTTAGCGTCGACCGAACCCGCCATTGGGCGCGTCATAGCGGCGGGGTTTCCAACGCGGATTCTCGAAAGAGAGTTCGTCTATCGCGTCCCCGTTCCCAAGTACTTCATTCAAAGTACGAAAGACGAGTACGGACCGGCTGCGGATATCGAGGCCTTCTATGCCGGCGTGCCAGAGCCGAAGCGCCTCGACTGGATCGAAGCCTCGGATCACTTTTTCAAAGATGCCTTAGATCAGTTCGAGAGCACAGTGCAGCAAGCCGGCGGGAAACGGGCCTGATCAAAGCTCGCGGAGCTGCCGGGCAACGATGCGGGCGGCACGCTGGCTGATCAGATCGGCTACCTTGCTGAGGAGACCGGGAAGATCTTCGGGTTTAATCAGCAAAGGCCGGCGCATGTCGAGCCGTCTACTTTGATAGGTGGTCAGGATGGCGGTAGCGGGTTTATAGTCCATCAAACGTGCGTGAGCCAAGACCTTCAAACCCGCTTCGGGCGACTCCATTCGCAGATCGCTCAGGACCAGCTCATACTGCTGTTCGTCCAATTTGCCCACAGCTTCAGCGGCGGAAGCGGCGGAATCAACGGAGTAGCCGCCGGCTTCGAGAACCGTTTTGAGGGTCAGACGTGAGGTCAGGTCATCGTCCACCAGCAGCACCCTTGCGAGTTCGAAGGCTTTGGTTGAAAAAGTTGGCGAACTCTGCAGCATGACGGAAGATTTTCCCGAATACAGTGTATCCGAAAAACGGGAATTTCCACACGAGGGATTTCTTTAGTAAGCGGAAATTCACACTGAGACTGGCGAAATTCTAGTTATTTCTCATTAAACACTCTTTTGAAGACAGCCTCCACTTGGCCCAGCTGCCGTTCTAGGGAAAACACATCGTGGAGTTGTTCGCTGGACAGATGGCGGCGGATCTGCTCCTCACCCTCAACTAAGGCGCGGAAATCCGATTCATTTTCCCAGGCATTCATGGCGTGTTTCTGGACTAGAGCGTAGGCTTCCTCACGCAACATGCCAGCCGCCGCCAAGTCGAGGAGCAGTTGTCCGGAGAAGACGAGTCCCTTTGTCAGATTGACGTTGCGCCGCATGCGAGGGGCATCGACGGCAAGTCCGCCGATGAGCCAGGTCGTTTTCGCCAGGAGGTAGTCGAGGAGGATTGTAGAGTCGGGCAGAATCACGCGTTCGACGGACGAATGAGAGATGTCGCGTTCGTGCCACAGGGCGACGTTTTCGAAGCCGGCCTGGGCATTGGCCCGGATCACGCGGGCGAGTCCTGAGATCTGCTCGCAGACAATGGGGTTGCGCTTATGCGGCATGGCAGAGGAACCTTTCTGCCCTGACGCAAACGGTTCGGCGGCTTCACGGACTTCAGTGCGCTGCAGGTGGCGGATCTCTACCGCGATCTTGTCGAGAGTGGAGGCAACTCCGGCCAGGACAGCCAAGTAGTGCGCATGCAGATCGCGCGACAGGACCTGGGACGTAACGGGAGCAGCTTTGAGGCCGAGGCGGGCACAGATTTTCTCTTCCGCCTCCGGGCCGATATGGGCAAAGGTGCCGACAGCACCCGAAATTTTGCCGACTCGCATCTCTTCCGCCGCTTCGGCAAACCGCTTGCGATGACGCTCCAACTCGTCCCACCAGATCGCAACCTTCAGGCCAAAGGTGATCGGCTCGGCGTGCATGCCGTGAGTACGCCCAATCTGGACGGTGTCTTTGTGGTCCCAAGCCAGTTTGCGGAGAGCTGCCGACAGCTCGGCGAGGTCGGCCGAGATTAGAGAGGAAGCGTCCTTGATCTGCAGCGCCTGCGCGGTATCGACCACGTCGTTCGAGGTTAAGCCAAAGTGGAGCCAGCGGGAGGATTCAGCAACCTCGCGGGCCTGCATCCGTTCCGCGACTGCGGTAGTAAATGCGATGACATCGTGCCGGACGCGTGATTCGATTTCGTGAATGCGGCTCAGCTCGAAACCGGCATGCTCGCGGAGGGCTTGGGCGGCTGCTGGGGGCACGGCTCCTAATTCGGCCAACGCTTCGGCTGCCGCCAGTTCTACTTCGAGCCAGCATTCGTATTTGTGCTGTTCACTCCAGATCGCACCCATGGCCGGGCGCGTATAGCGTGGGATCATGTCTTTCTATTGTGAAGGATAGGGAACGCACGAGGATTGCAGGTCAGGATTTGCGGTTCAAAGCCATTCGAGGAGGTGAGCTTGTGTTTTAGGATGATTTGAGTTATAACTTACGTAGCAACGGCTTCGGCGGCTGTCCAGAGGAGGACTTTTAGTGTTTATTCTCAAGGCGCGCCCTGTTGGCAATTCCACAGGTGTCACGTTGCCGCGTGAAGTCACCGAGCGGCTAAAGATTCAAAACGGAGATCTGTTTTACCTGACGGAGGCGCTCGATGGGTTTCGCTTGACCTCCTATAATCCTCAATTTGAACGGCAAATGAAGCAAGCGGAATCTGTGATGCGGCGTTACAAGGATGCTTTGCGGCAGCTTGCTAAGTGAAGGAACCTGAGTGGGTCGATTATGAGGTGGTACTCGCAATCCACGATGCACAATTGGCAGAGCACGGCGGGTTACCGAGACTGAGGGACCAGGGCATGTTGGAATCGGCGCTGGCGCGGCCAAAAAATCTGCTCGCCGACTCCCTTGAGGCAAGCTTAAGCCAGCTCGCTGCCGCGTACGCGGTCGGTGTCGGAAAGAACCATGCATTTCTGGATGGCAACAAACGTACGGCTTGGGTTGTCTGTGCGCTGTTTCTCGAATTGAACGAGATTCCGGTCGTGGCGTCACAGGCGGATGTTGTGCGCGTTATGCAGCAGATAGCCGATTGCTCCGTTACAGAAGAGGAAGTGGCTGCCTGGCTCGATCCACCGTAGCCGCACAAGCTGGCGCTTCCAAAAAGAAAGGGCTACCCGAAGGCAGCCCTTGATTGACGTTTACCGCTCGCGCGAAGGTTTACTTCTCCGGCAGACGGGTAGCGAACTCAGCTTCGTTCGGACCGTGAATAAATCCGGGACGCTCGTTCTGGGCAAGGAACTTCTCGACACCGGCGCGATAACCGGGATCGGCCCGTTCGAAGTGGGTGAGTTGCAGCTTCTGGATGCGTTCCGGTGTTTGGCCCATGCTCTTGGCGATGTTCTCGCACAACCGGTCTTGGGCGGCTTTATCGAGCATCCGGAAGAACACGCCTACTTGTGCGTAATCGTCGTTGCCTTCGCGGTGATCGTAGCGAGCGGCAGCTTGGCCTGACAGGGCAATCGCGCGATCCTTGTATTTTGAATCTTCTTTCGGCGCGCCGAAGCTGTTCGGCTCGTAGTTGGGAAGCGCCCCGAAGTTGCCGTCGAAGCGCATGGAGCCGTCCCGGTTGTAATTGTTCATCGGGCACTTCGGAGCGTTTACAGGAAGCGTTTCGTAGTTCGTGCCGATCCGGTAGCGGTGAGCATCAGGGTAAGAAATCAGACGGCCCTGCAGCATCTTATCGGGACTGAAGCCCATACCCGGCACAATGTTGACCGGATTAAAAGCGGACTGCTCGACCTCGGCATGATAGTTCAGGGGATTACGGTTGAGCTCAAATTCACCGACCTCGATCAGCGGGTACTCGCCATGCGGCCAGACTTTGGTGAGATCGAAGGGGTTAAATTTGAACTTGCCCGTTTCATTTTCAGGCATCACCTGGATAAAGGCGGTCCATTTCGGAAAGTCGCCTTCCTCGATCGCATGGAACAGGTCACGCTGGGCATAATCCGGATCGGAGCCAGCGAGCTCTTCCGCCTTATCAGCCGATAGGTTCTGGATGCCTTGCTTTGTCTTGAAGTGCCACTTCACGTAGAACAGCTCGTTGTTCGCGTTGATGAGCGAGAACGTATGGCTTGAATACCCGTTCATGTGACGGAAGCCGTCCGGGGTACCGCGGTCACTAAACAGGAAGCTCACCTGGTGAAGCGACTCGGGCGAAAGAGACCAGAAATCCCACATCATGGTCGACGATTTGAGATTGGTCTGCGGTTCGCGCTTTTGCGTATGGATGAAGTCGCCGAATTTGAGCGGATCGCGGATAAAGAAGATTGGGGTATTATTGCCGACCATATCCCAATTGCCTTCTTCGGTGTAGAACTTCAAGGCGAAGCCGCGCGGATCACGGGCCGTATCGGCGGAACCCTTTTCGCCGCCCACAGTCGAGAAACGGGCAAACGTCTCGCAAGAGTTGCCGACTTTCGAGAAGAGCTTGGCGGTGGTGTATTTTGTGATGTCGTGCGTGACGGTAAACCGGCCATGAGCTCCCGAGCCCTTGGCGTGCACCACGCGCTCCGGGACGCGCTCCCGGTTGAACTGGGCCATTTTCTCGAAAAGGAGGTAATCCTCCATGAGAAGAGGGCCGCGCGGACCAGCGGAAATTGAGTTTTGGTTATCGCCAACCGGGCGGCCCGAATTGGTCGTCAAACGCGCATTCGGGTGGTCGGAACCAGCATCGGTTTGGCCCGGTCCACGATTGCCGTCCGCGTCATTGATTCCGTTCGAAGCTTTCGGATGCCCATTTTTCCCAAGATTATCTGCCATCAAGAATCCTCCTTGCTACTTGTGTCTTTGAAGAATTTCCGGAACTTCCATTGCAGCTCACAGAAGCGATTACCGTGCTCGAAATACATCTGAGCGGCGTCCAGCGTCATCCCAGTCCCGCTAAGGAGATGCCTGGCGGCTGAACGGAGATGCGTTCTTTAATAATAGAACTAGTATTCGAAGACAGGGGAGGGCCGGCCAGGTTCGGCTACGACGAGCTGGGTAAAGAGGGTACGTCCCTCGAGAGCATCGAAGCCCATCCGGCGAACCAGCTCAGGGTGGTTATTGTGCTCGCTCAGATGGCCGAGGATCAACGTAGAGACCCTGCCGTCGAGGTCACGACGGATAAAGTCGGCCGCCACTTCGTTTGAGAGGTGGCCGCGACGACTCATGACGCGCTGTTTTACCGACCAGGGATAGGGACCAACGCGCAGCATCTCGAGATCGTGGTTCGACTCGAGCAACAGAACATCGGTATCGCGGAAGTGAACACGCAGCGAGTCGGGGATATAGCCGAGATCGGTAGCAATGGCGATTTTGATGCCCTGCGCCGACACGGTGTAGCCGACCGGATCGGCGGCATCGTGCGGGATAGTGAAACTGGCGATATTGAAATCGCCGATGGTAAAGCCGCAGCCAGCCTGGAAGACTTCGATCACAGGGACGCATTCGCCCCAGTCGAGACACGGCGCGGTGCGGTGAGTCAGGTACACCGGCAGACGGTCGCCGAGCAGCCGGACCAGAGTGGCCAGGCCGCTCGTGTGATCGCAATGCTCGTGGGTGATCAACACCGCATCAAGATTCGCTATGTCTTCGCCGATAGCCGCCAGACGTTTCGCGAGCTCGCGCCGCCCGATACCGACATCGATCAGGATGCGCGTACGATCGGTTGCCAGAAACGCGCAGTTCCCGGCGCTACTCGAAGCGAGAATGCAGATCTTGATAATGGAGAAGCTCCGCTAAGGTCCCGGTCCGGAAATAGCTGGAACCGCTGGCCTGTTTATCTCTTATACCACCAAACAAATTAGGAAGAAATTGTTTTGGCGGTTGGGGAAGTACTGGCGGGGTTTCTACAATGAGGTGTATGAAAGCGCGTGTGTACGTTTCGATGAAGCCGACGGTGCTCGACCCGCAGGGGCAAACGATCTGCTCGGCGCTCCAAGGGTTGGGGCACAGCGAAGTAGCGTCGGTCCGGCAAGGAAAATACTTCGAAATCGGGCTGGGCGCGGACGTTTCGCGCGAGACGGCGAAGAACTCGCTCGAGGCCATTGCGCGCGACGTGCTTTCGAATCCGGTGATTGAGGAGTACCGGGTCGACATTCTTGACTGAGCCCCGAGAAACAAAGATAAGACCAAACACTTAGACTAGTAGTACCTTTAGCTACTTATGTGTGGAATTGTTGGTTATATCGGCAGCCGTGACGCGGTGCCCCTGATTGTAGACGGCCTGCGGCGACTGGAGTACCGGGGCTATGACTCGGCCGGGGTAGCCGTGCTGAATGGGACGAGCATGCTCGAAGTGCGGCGCGCCTCCGGCAAACTTCGCAATCTCGAAGAGGCGATCCGCAATCAGCCGCTGCATGGCTCGTACGGCATCGGGCATACGCGCTGGGCGACGCATGGCCGGCCGACAGAAGAGAACGCGCATCCACACCGGGATTGCCATGGCCGCATTGTCGTCGTGCACAACGGAATTGTCGAGAACTATCTTGCCTTGCGCAAGCAGTTGACGGCTGAAGGGCACGTTTTCAAGACTGAGACCGACACGGAAGTGATTGCGCACTTGGTCGAGAAATACCTGGACGGCCGGAGCCTGGAGGATGCGGTACGCAAGTCGCTGAAAGAGATCCATGGCGTGTTCGCGATCAGCGTGATTTCGAGCCTGGATCCGCAGAAGATTGTGGCAGCGCGCAGTGGGCCGCCGGTGGTGATCGGTCTGGGGCAGGATGAATTTTTCGTTGCATCGGATGTGCCGGCGATTCTGAGCCACACGCGCGACATGTTCTTTCTGCATGACGGGGATATGGCGGTGCTTACGCCTGCGGGCGTCGAGCTAACGGACTTTGACGGTAAGATCGTCCAGCGCCAGGTCTCGCGCATTTTGTGGGATCCGGTGATGGCGGAAAAGGGCGGCTACAAGCATTTCATGCTCAAAGAGATTTTTGAGCAGCCGCGCGCCGTGAAGGATACGATGCTCGGCCGGGTGGGGCTCGAGAGCGGCCGGGTGTTTCTGGACGAAGTCGATATTTCAGAAGCGGATTTCCGCGCCTTCCAACAGGTCAAGATCGTGGCTTGCGGCACGAGCTGGCACGCCGGGCTGGCCGGAAAAATTATCATCGAGAGGCTGGGACGGATACCGGTCGAAGTCGATTACGGAAGCGAGTTCCGGTATCGCGATCCGATTATTCCGCCGAATACGCTGACTATCGTCATTTCGCAATCGGGCGAAACAGCGGATACTCTGGCGGCGCTGCGCGAGGCAAAGGGCAAAGGGTCGAAGACGCTCGCGATTTGCAACGTGGTGGGTTCGATGATCACGCGCGAAGCGACCGGCGTGTTGCTCACGCATGCGGGGCCGGAGATCGGCGTGGCGTCGACTAAGGCGTTCACTTCGCAGATTACGGCGCTCTTACTCTTGGGCATGTATCTCGGCCAGGTGCGCAGTACGTTGAGCGCTGAGGCTTGCTGCACGCTCGTGCAGGAGCTGGCGCACATTCCGGGCAAGCTCGAGCATATTCTCGGGCAGAACGAAATTTATGACGATCTGGTGAAGGATCTGTTCCGGGCGCAGGACTTTTTGTATTTGGGCCGGGGCATTCATTTTCCAATTGCGCTCGAAGGGGCACTGAAGCTCAAAGAAATCTCGTATATCCATGCGGAAGGCTATCCAGCCGGCGAGATGAAGCACGGGCCGAACGCTTTGATCGATGAGAATCTGCCAGTGGTGGTTCTCGCGACGCGCGACCCCGAGTCGGAAGAGAGCCAGGTGCATTACGAGAAGACGCTCTCGAATATTCAGGAAGTAAAAGCGCGGAGCGGGCGTGTGGTGGCGATTGCGTGTGAGGGAGACGAGGAGGTCGCGAAGATGGCGGACCACCTGATCACGATTCCGGTGACGCGCGAGCTTCTACTGCCGCTCCTCGAGATGATTCCGCTGCAGTTGCTGGCGTATCACATTGCGGTACGGCGCGGCTGCGATGTGGATCAGCCGCGAAATTTGGCTAAGAGCGTAACAGTCGAATAGCGGCCGACTTCACACTGCTTGAGACGAGTATTCGAGGCGGTATTCGACCGTGAGGCTTTTTCGGGCGCCGAGCCAGCGGAATGCGGGTACGCCGAACAACTGGCCGCGATCGATCATGGCGCGGCGGGTTTCCGGGAATGGCGAGGCTCCGAATTCGAGACCGAGCGCCACTGTTTGTCCGTTCCAGGGCGGAGCTTCGCGCGACCTGTTTTCCTCCCATAAGCCGAGCCATGGAAAATCGCTTCGACGCCAGCGATATGTGAGGCCGAGATCCCACTTGGGATGAAACGCAGTGACGAAGGCATCTTCGGAAGATGGGTCCATCCGGTGCGTCGTGAAACCTGCAGAGCGCGGTTTGGCGCTGAAGATGGAGAGGTCGACGGAGTGGCCCTCTGTCGCAGGTGCGAGCGGCCAGTTGAACACTGCACCGGCTTGGAGGTCGCTCTCACCGAAAGAAGGCGGCCCGAAGACTTGCGAACGGATGGCGTTGTGCGCGAATCGCGTGACACCGTTTTCAAGGAACGGCGGCCCGAGTGTGACGTGCTGCGTCCAGGCAAGCGGGCGGTCGAGCGGCAGCAGGTTCTCTACAGTTTCCGTAATGGTGACTGAGGGGTGATGGCTATCGAGCAGGATGCGGCGTTCAAAGCGCAGCGCAGCGAGTGGAAAGTGCGCTGTGGCATGGATCTCTGCACTGGAGGCGGCGAGTTCGTAACGCGCTACCGACGACTCGCCATGTACGGTTAGTCCCGCGGCAGCTTCTTCGTCAGAGGGCGGTCCGAAGAGATCGAGGCACAAATTATGGCCCGCGATTCCAGCGAGCAGCCGGTTGTCAGGGCCACTGCCAAATTGCGCATCGTGAACGGGCTGATACGCGGAGGAATCTATGCTTGGCCAAGGCGACTGCCAGAGCGGGTTGATGCCTGACTGCTTGTGGAGCACTTCCGCGATGTGGCCGCCCTCGACGAGAACGGTCACGCGCAGCAGATCGTTTTCAATCTGAACAGCTTCGCGCCCTCGAAACTTCATCGGCTCTTACTGCTTGACCAGAGACTGAGCATCCGGATTGCCCGGCCCAAAGTGCTTCAGCATCACGAGCGGCTCCTTGTCGCTAAGATTTGTGATCGTGATGCCGTTCTGAGCGGCTTCGGCGCTCACGAAAAGTTCGTCGCTGGTGAGTTGGCCGAAGCGAATGAGCGAGGGCGTTTCGACTTGATGGACGCCGAGCTTGCCGAATCCTTGCGTCAGGATCAATCCGTGGGCTGCCGCGTCTTTTATTGTTACGCTGCGTTTGGGAAACACGGTAAGTTCTTTCGCCGAGTAGTGGACTGTGCCGTAGGTGACCCAGACTTCACGATAACCACCATCGATCATTTCGACTTCATCTTTGACGGGGCGCGGCTTCATCATATTATGGCTGGCGAATTCAGGATCGACGTTCGCTTCCCAGTCGAGCATGTCGACCAGGTAATCGAGGTCATGCGCTTTCTCCGGCGGGACATCTTTGACAAGCAGATCCCACGGCACGTAGCGGCCTTCGACCATGGATTGGAACATGCCGAAGACATCGCTGTTGACCTGCGGCTCATAAGTAACAAGAGAGCCGGGCGCGTGCAGGATGCCGGCGTTGATTTGCCAGCCGGTACCGGGGACGAGCTTATAGGCTTTCGAGAGATTGAGAATGCCGTTATCGCCTTCGTTCCAGCGCTTCAGGCACTCGATGATGTCGTCGTGTTTTGTTCCTGGCTCGAGGCCCATGAACGTGTACGGGAAGTTGTTCGACTTGAAGTTATATTGTGGCGGAAAATAGTAAGCTTCGGGCTTGCCTAGGCGGCCTACGAGCTTAGCGTGCTCCTCACGCTGATGCATGTGGTGCGGGATGGGGCCTAGATTATCGAAGAATTTGCAGAGAAGATTGAAGCCGCCATAGCGGGCCATGACATCGGCCCCCAGAAATTTGTCGCCGAGTGATTCGATGGCTTCGCGCAGCAGGACCTTCTGGCCGTCGAAAGCGATGTAGCTCAGGCCTTCATCTTCGGGCGTGCCGGGGCCGTTGGCGGCATTGGTGGTGGACGAGAACCAGCGTTCGTCGATACCGCCGCGGTGCGCGCCGAGTGCATAGAGATCGCGAGTGTCCAGTTTGAGCCGGCCGCCAGGCATCAAAAACGATCGCGGTACCCAGCACGGAGCGAGGCGGACTACGCCTTCTCCGGCATTCAGGGCCTGTTGTGCAAGTGCTTGTTTTGACATGCGAATCCTTTCAATGTTTGCTAGCTGCAGTTGACCCAGGCATCGGTTCGAGCAGATTGAAGCACGGCTTCGACGACTCGATCAGTCGCGAGCGCGTCGCGGAACGAAGGGCCGGGCGCAACACCTTTGGGCAGTTCCCGCAGCAGATCGGCGACGTGATGGATGAAGGTGTGTTCGTAGCCGATCTGGAGGCCGGGAACCCACCACTGCTTCATATAGGGATGCTCGCCTTCGGTGATGTGAATAGAGCGCCAGCCGCGCAGCTTAGATTCATCGGTGTAATCGAAGAACTGCAAGCGATGGAGATCGTGGAGATCCCAAGCGAACGAGGCGTTCTCGCCGTTCAGTTCGAGCGTGTAGAGAGCTTTGTGGCCGCGCGCATAGCGGGTGGCTTCAAACGTGGCGAGCGAACCGTTCGCGAAACGGGCGAGAAAGGCGCTAGCGTCATCGATGCGGACCTCCTGTGACTGGCCGGTCAGAGCACTGTCACGCTGCTTGATGAACGTTTCGGTCATCGCGGAAACGGTCTGTATCGGGCCATTGAGCCAGAGTGCCGTGTCGATGCAATGCGCGAGCAGATCGCCGGTGACGCCGCTGCCCGCAACATCCGCGTTGAGCCGCCAGAGACCTTGCCCGTCCATTGGAACTTTAGACGAAATGGTCCAGTCCTGCAAAAATTTAGCGCGATAGTGGAAGACACGCCCGATCTTCCCTTCTTCGACGATCTGCTTGGCGAGAGTGACAGCGGGCACGCGGCGATAGTTATACCAGACCATGTTCGGAACGCCTGCGCGCTCGACGGCTTCGACCATGGACTGCGCTTCTGCAACGTTCCGGCCGAGCGGCTTTTCGCACAAAATAATTTTGCCGGCTTCGGCTGCCGCAATCGCGATCGGCGCGTGGGTATCGTTCGGGCTTGCGATATCGATCAGGTCGATATCTTTGCGGCTGATGAGCGCGCGCCAATCGGTTTCGACGGACTCATAACCCCAGCGGGCCGCAAAGGAGTCCAACTTCGTTTGGTCGCGGCCGCACACTGCTTTCAGTTCGGGCCGGTACTCAACATCGAAGAATTGGTTGACCTGCCGGTAGGCGTTCGAGTGAGTACGGCCCATGAAGCCATATCCGACGAGCCCAACGCGCAGAGGCTTCTTCCTATCCATCGTCTATTCAGACCAGCCATGAGCGTTACGCACGGAGATCATGGTCTTGAGGATATCGTTCCAGGTCTCCGGTTCAGTCATAACAGCGTTCGGGAACATGCAGCCATCCCAGCAGATATGTTCCACGGCTTTCGTCGGCTGACCATTGTCATCGCATAGCCAAAGACCGGCGGCGCGGATGATGTCGAGTTTGCCTTCGGGGTTGAAAGGCAAACAGTGGTGACCGGTCTTGTCGTGAGAGCCGGAGCCCTTCACTGTGCCATCGTTCTGGGCGACGTGGAAATCGATCGTCCAGGGGCGTAGAGCGGAGGCGAGTTTTTGGAGTGCGGCATACAGCGCGGTATGGTCGAGCCAGTCAAAATTCTCGGGGAGAATGCGGTCTTCAGGTGCGTTGTAGCCGAGCGCGTAAAGCAGTGTGTGGGCCAGATCAGCCTGGAAGCCAAGAGTCTGCGGGCGATCGACCATTTCAAGAAGTTCGACCATGCGCTTCCAACTGTGCATGGCCGCCCAGCAGATTTCGCCTTCCGCCGCGAGCCGTTCACCATGCACTTCAGCGATTGCACAGCCCTCGCGAAACGAGTCTGCAATGCGGCGGGTGTTTTCGGCGGGAGATTCGAGCCACGCGGCGGGACTGGCAGCAGAATCAATGCGGATCACGCCATACGGGCGAATGCCGAGAGCGCGAAGAGTGGATCCGATCGCACACGCCTTTTCGACTTGACGCAAGAAATGGCTGCGCTCCTCTTCACTTCCCATGGCTGAGCCGCCGCCGGTAGCGCCCCAGACAGGAGCAACGAGCGAACCCACAACCAGGTTTTTCGCGCGAATTTTTTCCGCAAGCCGTTCGAGATCTTCCCGCGTGGAATAGATGCTGATGTGCGGGTCGGAGAGGAACAAGTCCACACCTTCAAACCGGGCTCCGTCGACCGAAGCAGCGGCTGTCAAATCGAGCATGGTGTCCAGATCGATTGAGGGTTCCGAGCCTGCGCCTTTGCCGACGAGGCCGGGCCACATGGCGTTGTGAATTTTGGGAAAAGTATGTTGTGACGGCACGTTGTATGTGGGTTAGGTCAGTGTGGGTCAGATCAGTGTGAGTCGGGGCACTCGGGATAGCTGCTCAGAATTTTGTCACCCTGGTATTTGAGTTCGTCCATCAGCCCGGCGCGCGACGTGTAGTAGCCATCGGCGGTCAGACTTTTGATCAGCGAGAAGAATTGTACATTACGCGCACGATTTTGCAAGCTGGCATCGTGTGCGTCGCATAACGGCTGGAGAATGGATAGCTGCTGCGCTTCGGATAGTTCGACAAAGCGTTTTTCCGCAAGGCGCGTGGCTTCCGCTTCGAGCCAGCGGAGACCATCTGCTACCACGAGCTGCTGATCGGTGTTGCGCGCCACAACGATGTCGATAAAAGCCGGCACACCGGCACCGATTGCGCCCGGCGTATCGGTTTGGGGAATGATGAGGTCGGCTATGCGGGCAATCGTTTGAAAGTCGGCTGTGTTGAAAAACTGCGGTTGGGCCTGCTGCTCCGGCGGGGTGTGGTGGTGCTGTTCGGCAGCGGCTTGCTCAGGGGTTTGGCCGAACAGGTCGTCGCTCGCAAATGGATAGGCGCACGTCGCGCCGATCGAACCAATGATTTTGAGGAGCGAACGGCGATCGGTAGAGTATGTGGCCATCAGAGTTCTCGTTTCGCGAGACGGTCCGCGATGTGATCCGCAGTGCGCTCGGCTAGGGCCATGATGGTGAGAGTCGGGTTCTTTTCGGAAGAACTCGGGAAGGCACTCGCATCGACAACATACAAGTTCGGCACATCGTGCGACCGGCAGAACGAATCGAGTACGGAAGTTTTCGGATTGATGCCCATACGGCATCCGCCGACCTCATGATTGGTGACCGGCGTGGGACTTGCTGAATGGATCTGCGCGTTGCTTGCTTCGAGAATGGCACGGCACCACTTGTTCATGTCCGCATGCAGCTGGAGATCCGAATCAGCGAGCTTCCACTGGCGGCGCGGTTTCGGCAAGCCGTACTCATCCAGGTTCTCAGGATCGAGATCAATGAAGCTATCTCGATTGGGCAACATCTCGTGATAACCCGTGAAAACTATATAAGCAGGGTAACGGGCCTTAACTGCCTCTTTATACGATTTACCCATCCCTTTGACACTGCGCGCCCAACCCGCCGTGCGGTGGTTCTGATAATTGAACTGGACCCCGAAGCTGCGAGCGTAAGGGCGCTGGCGATCGTGCATGAAAGACGGGATGTAGGCGTGATCGAGAAAGCCCTGATCATCGACCGTGGGCTTGCCAATGAAGTCTTCGAGGAACGCTTCGAAACCGGCTGTGATGTGCGGAATAAAGTTGCGGCCGAGCTCGCCGCTCGAGTTAGCTAGACCGCTCGGGAAGCGGCTGGATTTCGACATCAGCAACAAGGCGACACTCTGGGCGCAAGCACACGAGACAACGACGGCGCGGCCGCGTGCGATGCCCTCAGCCCGGGTCTCGCGATCGAAATAGCGGACTTCTTTGACGCGCGCCTCGGCGGAAACCGGAAGATCGTAAACAATACTGTTCTGCTGCAAACTGAGCTTGCCGGTTTTGAGGGCCGGCAGCATGTGCACATTGAGCGAGTTGTATTTGGCCGCCACATCGCAGCCCGCCATGCAATTACCGCAGAAGTGGCAAGCCGGGCGATTTTGTGTTTTGCGAGTAAGCGTAGCTTTGCGGACGTGAATAACCGGAACACCGAGCTTTTGCGCGCCCTTTTTGATGGCGAGGTCGGTGCATTTCAGCGGCGCAGGCGGCAAGAAGATACCGTCGGGAAGATCTGCAAGGCCGTCGTAGTTGCCGCAGACGCCGACTTGTTTCTCGACGCGATCGTAATACGGAGCCATGTCCGAGTAATTGACAGGCCAGTTTTCACCGCCGCCATCGTGATCGCGCCCCTTGAAGTCGCGCTGGCTGAAGCGGAGCGAGACAGCGTTCCAGAGCTGCGTTTTACCGCCTAATCCCCGGCTGCGTTCTCCGTCGAATCCAGGTTTGCCAGGACGCATGAGCGGGACATGACGATAGGTGAACTCATACGGCAGAGCATGGGTGTTGAAGTCGGTAAATGTGTTGATCTTCGGACCGCCTTCGAGCACCAGTACGTCCGCACCGAGCGTGGCCAAACGCGCCGATAACGTGCCGCCTCCGGCACCCGAGCCAATTACGACAACGTCATACAGCTTGTTTTGCATTGCTACTTCGTTTTATTTTCAAAAAGAAAAAGCCCGCTCTTGCCGGCCACTACGAAATCGAGATCATCGTCGTTATCAAGATCCGCTACCGGGATCTGCAAACCGCCGCCCGTTCGGCCGCCGTAATCAATCGTGTGCTTCACCCATTCGATCTCATGCGAAGCGGGGTTTTGCAACCGTTCATACCAATAGATGCCGAGCGGTTCCCGCGCGCCGGGATCTTTGCCGTTATGAGCCATAAACCGTTTGCCGGTGAGCAAGCCGAGATTGTGGCCACCCCGTAAGTCGATCGGGGTGACGGCGTGCGGCTGCGACCAACTGTCGTCGATCATGTGCTTTCCCCAAGTGTTGTCGGCTTTGTGCTCGAGCCAAAAGATGCCGTAATTGTGCGCCATCGAAGTGATGATGTCGGGCCGCCCATCGTTGTTGACATCGGCAGTGTACATGAAACCGACATCGCCCAACTTCCAGTCGGGATGGAACTGCCAGTCACCTGCCCGGGGGTCGCGGGGCGCTTCGAGCCAGCCATTGGGAGTGAGAATATCATTCCGGCCATCGCCGTTCACATCACCCGCGCCGATCCCGTGACCGTAGCTCTTTGAACTGACGACGTGCTTCGCGACTCCGCCGTGACCATCGCGCTCATACCAGGCAAGCGGCGCTTCGACATCTCCGAATTCGGGCAAGATCTCGTTGGCTTTACCGTCATTATCCAAGTCGACCAGCAGCTCGAACTCAATCGGATGGCCGCTATCGATGATGTGCTCCTGCCACTTGCCTCCAGCAGAGCCGGGATTCTGCCACCACGCGATTTTCTTGCCGAACCAGCTAACAGTCACGAGATCCACGTGGCCATCGCCGTTGATGTCGAGCGGAACAGTGCTGAGATCATCGATATAGTTGTTTGTATAGAAGAGGTCGCGGAAGTGATGCTTCGTCCATTTGGGCGATTCATACCAATTTTCGCCAGACACGATGTCGAGGTGGCCGTCTCCGTTTATATCAGCGAGGGCGGCGGATTCACTCGAACCCAAATCCAGCGTATGTTTCACGAATGGAATCTCGGGCGGACGTGTCTGTACGTAGGCAGCGGCTCCTATGGCGGCGAGCAGGAGCAGACCGGAAGCGCCGATTGTCTTCATCGTGAGTTAGACCGTCCGTACCTTTATACAGGAATCGAAGCCGCGTGTAACCCTCTACGCCAAAGAGTCCGGCTTTATCATGCAGATGGTAATTGACTTTCGATCAATGAGAACTAAATTTGCTGCCGTGGCTGCATTCCTCGCATTGTGCGCGAGCGCGCATGCGCCCTTGTCTGCCTCTGACGGTTCGCAGAGTGGCAAGCCCGTTACCTATGTCGATGTAACGGCCCAGAGCGGCATTCGTTTTAAAGACAGCAATTCACCGACACCGGAAAAGTATTTGATTGAGACGATGACCGGCGGCGTGTCGCTGCTCGACTACGACAATGATGGGTTTCTGGACATCTTCGTGGTGAACGGCGCGCGTATTCATGCAGGCCAGAAAGATGGCGAGCCATTAGACAAATCCGCGCCTGAGTTCTGGAACAGGCTGTATCACAACAATCACGACGGGACATTTACAGACGTAACCGAGAAGGCGGGCGTACGCGGAACCGGCTACGGAATGGGTGTTGCCGGGGGTGATTTCGATAATGACGGTTTTGAAGATCTGCTGGTCACCAATTTCGGGAACGTGATTCTCTACCGCAACAATGGGAACGGCACCTTTACCGACATTACAAGCAAATCGGGGCTGAGGACGGAAGGCTGGATGTCGAGCGCCGGTTTCTTTGATTACGACAACGATGGGAAACTCGATCTGTTTATCTGTCGCTATCTGGATTGGAATTTTTCAAAGAACATTTATTGCGGCTCGAAGGCGGAAGGCGGGAGAGCCTATTGCCACCCGGACAACTTCAAGCCTGTTTCAAATTATCTGTTCCATAACAACGGCGATGGAACGTTTACGGATGTGAGCGTCAAGAGCCGTATCGCGACGTCACCAGGAAAAGGATTGGGCCTGGCGTTCGCGGATTTTAACAACGACGGTCGGCTGGATATCAGCGTGGCGAACGACTCTTTTCCGCAATTCCTTTTTCTTAACAACGGAAACGGAACCTTCACCGAAAACGGCGTGGCGGCGGGAGTGGCATTTACAGATGACGGCAAGACATTCGCGGGGATGGGAACAGATACGGCGGACATAGATGACGATGGGAAGCCGGACATTGTGACGACTGCGCTCTCGAATGAATCCTATGCATACTTTCACAACAACGGTGATGGGATGTTTGACTACAACACCAATGTTTCGCGGCTCGGCGAAATCACCCGGCTCTTCGGGGGCTGGGGCACGCGCGTCTTTGACTTCGATAACGATGGTTCAAAAGATGTGTTCTTCGCCAACAGCCACGTTATGGACAACGTGGAAAAGACTCAGCCCCATGTCGAATATATGGAGCCGATGCTACTGCTCAAGCAGGTAGGGAATAAGTTCGTGAACGTTTCAGCGCAATCCGGAAAGGTGTTTGGGGAGAAGTGGGCCAGCCGGGGCGCGGCGTTCGGAGATCTGGATAATGACGGTGATATCGATGCGGTGATCGTGACTTGCGGTGGCCCGCTTTACGTGTTGCGAAATGAAGGTGGCAACAGCAATAGCTGGATCGGACTCGACCTGCGCGGCACACGCAGCAACCGGGACGCGATCGGGGCAAAGGTCAAGCTCGTCTCGCAATCGGGTA
>JAABUQ010001112.1_pt1 | contig 59849 bp, 58 predicted proteins | sample 5560001 | NCBI WGS metagenome assembly JAABUQ01 (sample SAMN10711888, study PRJNA513371) | rock metagenome | isolation source: Antarctica rocks | place: Antarctica: Victoria Land, Finger Mt nord | collected 2015-12-18
CGATTTATGGAAAAGGACTTCAGCTGGCCAAGGACGTCCGTGAACCAGAAGCGGATGAAGCGTATGTCGCGCTCCTGGACGATCGCCTTGACGTCCTCGGCAGATGTGGGCGTGTCGGCCAACGGCTACACCTCGGGAGGGGTCGTGAAGACCACGGCGACGCCGCGGCCGGGGCCGCGGACGTTAGAGCATGGGATCGACGCGAACGCTCAGGCCGCGCGCAGGGTGCGCGCCTCCTCCACCGAGCCGTCCACGGGCACCTCGCCGGCGACGTTGATCAGCGCGGTGAACAGCTCCAGGGAAGCGAATGCGATGGCCTCGAGGATTTGCTCGTCGCTCCACCCCGCCTCGCGTGCCTCCTCGTGCAGGTACATCGGCGGCCCAGCCGGTTCCTGCACCAGCGCCTTGAGAAAGCGCAGCAGGGCTGCGTGACGGGGATCGTTGCTGTCGAACTCACCGGCCAGAGCCACCTCGTCGATGCCCAGTCCGGCCATCCGGGCCGTGCGCCGGTGCAGGCTGATGCCCGGCTTGGAGCCGCGGTACTCGGCGATGGCCAGCGCGATGCGCTCCAGGGTCGGGGCTTCCAGCTTGCCGTGGCGCAGCTCGGAACGAGCGCGGGCGTAGGCGCGCAGCGCGGCTGGCGAGCCCGCCAGCACGCCGAGAAAGTTGGGCAGCTGCCCGCCCGAGGTCAGGGCTCCGCGGAGCACGGGCACCGAACCCTCGGGTGCCGTGAGGTCGTCGTGGATCTGAAACCGACTCATCTGTGTCTTCATGGCTGATCCTTGGGCCGAGGGGGAATTTGGGCTGGGGGCGGGCGTCCGTCAGACGAGGATAGGAGCGGGTCGTCCTCGGCGGCACACTCCGCCGAAGGCGCTACCGGTATGTACGTGAGGGTGGGTTTTCTGGATGACCCGCCCTGTTACAGAGTTCTTACACACTCTGTGGAACTTAACTACACAATGCCCGCATAGCCGCGGCGCAAAACCGCGGGAACGGAAAGGGTCCGAACTCCGCCGTCGCGCGCGCTCCATCGCGGCGGACCTGGATCGCCAGCCGGCCCGCGAAAGCGCAGCTCGAGGGTGGTCAGCCGGCGCCGCTTGGCCCGGCCGCGGCCCCGATGACGACGCCGCTCTCAGAACCGCCGACCCTTGCGCCGGCCGACCGAACGTCCGGACGGACGATGGCGGCGCCTCGAGCATGGATCCGTGGGACTGCACCGTGCGCGCTGGCCACGGCGACGAGGGCCAGCAGCACCCCCAGGAGCACGGCCCAGAGGGCCAGCCGATCGGGGTGTTCGCCCACGCGCTCGGCCGCTCGACGGGGCACACGCTGGCGCCCGGGACCCGACTCGGTGAAGGCGCGCTCGGCCTGTCGCTCAGACCTCGAGGGCAGGGCCGTCGAAGCGGGGTCGGGGTCGGGCGTCGGGCGCAGCTGCGGCGCGTGCACGGTCGGGATCGCCTGTCCGCGGATGCGCACGGTGCGCCGCGGAACGAAGCCCTGCGTTCCGGCGCCGTCCCGGGGGGAATGCTCGCCTCGACGCTCGGCCGCTTCCGTGCGGCGCGGGCCCGGCGCCGCGCTGGCGGGACGCACCGCGGGTGTTTGACGGGACTGCAGAGTGCCCTGCTGGGCGCTGCGTCGGCGCTCGATGCGCTCGCGCAGGTGCTCGACATCTGCCCACCAGGCCTGGGGCTCAGCGTCTGCCATCTTGGTCTCTTTCCGTCGGCCTACGGGGTTAGCTGACGGGCTCGCGCTGAAAGAGCTGCGCTACGCAGTTGCGATTCGCCCCAACACTTGGTTCCCCCGCTCCTCGCCGTGATGGCGAAGACTCAGCGGTCGCGCGATCCTACCAGCGCCAACGGCGTCTGGAAGGCCATACCCGAGGTTCTCACCGGTACGTGCGGGAAGCTCGCGAGCGATGTCGCGGGTGCTGCGCCGGAGGGTCCCGCCGCTAGGCCGTGGTCAGTGACCGGCGACGGCGAACACGTATTTGGCCACCGCCTCGGCGTCGCGGCCCTGGTAGAGCAGCGCGGGCATCTGTCCCATGCCCCGGGCACGGCCGTTGGCGATCGCATTGAGCACCAGCCCCACCGGAGGGCGCAGGCTGTCGAGGTTGGGGCCGACTCGCCCGACGGCGTTGGCGCCGCGCAGCGTATGGCAGGTGGCGCACGTGGCGGCAAACAGGTTGCGACCTTGCTGCTGCTGGGCGTTGAGACTGACCCCGCCCGCGCTGATGGCGGCGCGATGGCCCCCATTGCGGGCGAGCACCAGTGCGGGCACGACGATGCCCAGGGCGGTGATCCCCAGAAAGGCGGTGAGCACGATCCGGCGTGCCGTGCGCGACTCGGCGTGCAGCGCGCCGCGCGCCCCGCGTGGGCCCCCGCGCAGCGCCACGAGGAAGACGGCCAGGCCGAGTACGGCCCAGAAGATGACGAACGCTGCGGCCACGGAGGGCAGGAATGTATCGTGGCGCGCGGGTGACTGCGACTGAGCCCAAGGCCACTTGCCGCGACCGCGAACCCCGGGTTCGCGAAGCCGAGCACCCCCCCGACCAGCTCACCGCGGGCGAGCGGTGGGCTCGCAACGAGCTGGCGCGCCTGCTCGTCGACCGGTTCTCACCGCGAGCGTCAGCGAGCTTCCTGGCCGCCTCGTTTCGGCGCAGCGCGCAGGTCCGCGGCCAGCGTCCGGCGCTGGCCCGCCAGGCGCGCCTGTGGCTGTCTGCCGGGGCGCTGCCGTGGCTGGTCATGGTCGTCGCCGGTCGACCGGCCGACCGCGGGCGGGCGGGGACAGGGCTGGCCTGGTGGACCGCCGTGGCCCTGATGCTCGACTGGCACCTGGGCATGGTGGAGACCGCAGACGGACGTCTGCGCCCCCTGAGCGGCGCCGACGCGCTCACCCTCACGCGGGCCTGGCTGGTGCCGGTGGCGGCGTGGTCTCCCACGCCGCCGGTTTGTGGCCTGGCCGCGGTCAGCGATGCCCTCGACGGCGCCCTGGCTCGCCGCGGTCACCCCACCCGCGCGGGTCGTGACCTCGAGGGCCTGGTGGACGCCTGCTTTACGGCGGCGGCGCTGCGCGGCCTGGTGCGAAGCGGGCGACTCGGGCGTGCGGCCGCCGGCCTGGAGGGTGCACGTGTGGGCGCCGGCGCCCTGTATGCCACCTGGATCTACTTCGCCCGAGCCCGGCCTCCCGATCCGTATGTGGCCGGGGCCGGGCGCGTGACGAGCGCGATCAGGGTGGGCGCGCTGCTGGCGGCCGGGTCGGGACGGAGACGTATCGCGGACGCCGCACTGGCGTGCGGCTCACTGGCCAGCATGGCCTTGCTGGCACGGGCCGCGGCGCGCTCGGCGGCGCTCCGGGCGCCTAACCCGACGCCGGCGTCTGCGCCAGATGACCCAGGCGCGACCCGCGCAGCACACGCGAGCCCCGCACGCGGTAGTGCCTGCGAGCGTCGCACCGCTCGCTGACCAGCACGACACGGCGCCAGATCAGCGCCTGCGCCAGGCCCACGAGCAGGCAGCCCGCGGTCACACGCAGACCGGCATCCCCACCGCCCACGAGCACGGCCACCACGGTCAGGACCGTCACGATCGGGGGAAGGTGCCACAGCGGCGTGGGCTCGCCGCTGCCCAGCGGCTGGCCCGTGAGGTCACGGCTGGCGCGCAGCGCGCCGCGCACGTTGCGCGTGCCGAGCACCGCGAGGCCGATCGCCACGGCGCCCAACTGAACCGCGGTGCTGGTCAGATGACGCGTCGCCTGGTCGCTGCCCACGAGCAGCGCGATCGAGCCAACCAGCCCACACGCCGCGAGCCCGATCCCCTCGCTGCGCAGGCGTTGCTGGTAGGTGGGAGTCACCGCGCGATACTAGGCAGCGCCGTGAGCGAGCGCATCCTGATCGTCGACGACGACGCGCCGGTCCGACGGATGCTCGAGCGCACGCTGACGGCCGAGGGGCACTCGGTGAGCAGCGCGGCCGACGGCGGTCTGGCCCTGGCTGCCGTGGAGCGCTCGGCGCCCGACCTGGTGATCCTCGACGTGGCCATGCCGGGAATGGACGGACTCGCCGTCTGTCGGCGCTTGCGTCAGCGCGGGCTGGGGGTACCCATTCTCCTACTCACCGCTCGGGACGCGATCGCCGACCGCGTCGCCGGTCTGGACGCCGGCGCGGACGACTATCTGGTCAAGCCCTTCGCTCCCGAGGAGCTCAGCGCCCGCGTGCGCGCTCTGACGCGTCGGGGCACAACGGGGGACGAGCGCCTGCAGGTCGGCGAGCTGAGCCTGGATCTCGCCACCCGCACCGCATGGCGCGCCGGTCGCGAGCTCAACCTGACCGGACGCGAGGCGGACCTGCTCGAGTTGCTGCTGCGCCGCTCGCGCATCGTGGTCAGCCGGGAGGTGGCGCTGGCGGAGATCTGGGGCGATTACGCAGGGCTGAACGTCGTCGACCGCTACGTGGGATACCTGCGGCGCAAGCTCGGCGACCCGCCGGTTATCCACACCGTGCGCGGCCTGGGCTTCACCCTGAGGCCGTGAGCGCAGCGTTCCCGGGCCGCCTGCGTCTGCGCACCGTGCGCGCGCGCGTCACCGCAGCCGCCGCGGTGTCGATTCTGCTGTCGGTCACCCTGCTGGGAGCGACCACGGCGGTACTGGTCGGTCATCGCCTGCGCTCGTCCCTGGATCGGGCCCTGGTTCAGCGCGCCACGGAGATCTCGCGCGTGGCCGTGTCCGCGCCCGCCCTGCTCACCCTGCCGGGAACGCTCGAAGCGCCGCAGGGAGGGCGCCAGCTGGCGGTGGAGGTGCTCGACCGCCACGCGCGGATCGTGGCCCGATCGGCCGCGCTGGGAGGCCGCGTGCTGCCCGCCGACCCGCTCCTTGACCGCGCCCTGGGTCAGGGACGCAGCGGCTACGCCGACCAGACCCTGTCCGGCGACCACGTGCGCGTCTACGCCGCGCCGCTGGCCAACGAGGGTGGACCGGCGAGTGGCGGCGCGGTGCTGTTGGCCGCGAGCACCGGTGAGATCCGCGACACCCTGAGCGCGCTCACGGACCTGATCGGCCTCAGCGCCCTCGCCGCGGCCGCCCTCGGCGCCGCCGCTGCGGCCATGCTGACCGCGCGCGGGCTGCGTCCACTGGGCATCCTGTCCCGCGCCGCCGGGCAGATCGAGCGCACTCGCGACCCCGGGCTGCGCCTACCCGAGCGCGCCGGCGAGGGGGAGCTCGGTGAGCTCACGGCGACCCTCAATCGCATGCTCGGGGCCCTGGAGAGCGCCCGGGACACCGAGCGGCGCTTCTTGGCCGACGCCTCGCACGAGCTGCGCACCCCTCTGACCTCGCTGCGTGGCAACGCGGCCTACGTCGCGCGGCACGGCGCCGACCCCGAGGCGTTGGCCGATCTCGAGCAGGACGCCGCGCGCCTGGGACGACTGCTCGATGACCTGCTCGCCCTCGAGCGCGAGCAGGGCGCCCGGGCCACGGGGGAGCTCGTGAGCCTTGACGAGCTGCTGGCCGAGGCAGTCGCAGGTCACGAGCGCGTGCACGTTGGCGCCAGTGTCCCGGTAGGGGTGATGGGCCAGCGCGGCGCACTGCGGCGCGCGCTGGAGAATCTGCTGGCCAACGCGGAGATCCACGGGCCACCGGGCGGGACCGTCACCGTTGAGCTCGTGCACGTCGACGGGCGCGCGCGGCTCAGCGTGACTGACGAGGGGCCGGGGCCGCGCGCCCAGGACGCCCAGCGCGCGTTCTCGCGCTTCTGGAGGGGTGAGGAGGCCGCTCAACGCCCGGGCAGTGGGCTGGGGCTGGCCATTGTCCGCGCCACCGCCGAGCGCCACGGTGGCTCCGTCGCGCTGGCCGGTTCTCGCTTCACGCTGGACCTCCCGGCGGTGTGAGACTCGAGGTCGGGTGCTCTCAGAAAACCTTCAAGGTCTGCTCCTATCGTGTTCTCTACTGTCAACACGGCTTCCGCCAGCACGAGGAAGGAACTCTCCATGAACTTACTGCGCCGTCTATCGCTTCCCCGCCTACTGTTGATCTGCGTGACCATGCTCGTGGTCGGGGCGACCGCCACGGCCGTCGCTTCCTCGCTGGGCGGCGGTCCCAAGCCGGGGCCCAAGCCTCTGGCCACCGCCGTGCACGACGCACTGAGTGCTCCTGCCGTGCAGGGGGTCAGCGCGGACATCAGCTTCACCAACAAGCTCATCGACGGCGCCAGCATCCAGGGCGCCAATCCGCTGCTCACCGGGGCCACGGGTCGTGTGTGGCTGAGCAACGACGGGCGCGCCCGTTTGGAGCTGCAGTCAAACCGTGGAGATGCGCAGATCCTCTACGACGGCAAGACCGTGTCCTACTACGACACCTCGTCGGGCACCGAGTACCGCCTCGCCGCGCCGGCGGGAGCCGGCCCGGGCAAGACGGGCGCCGCCGAGCCGCATAAGGGCATCCCCACGGTGGCCAGCATCCAGCAGTCGCTGAGCAACCTCATGTCCCACGCCAACGTGTCGGGCGCGATTCCCAGTGACGTCGCCCAGCGCCCCACCTACCGCGTTCGTATCGCCCCCCAGCACGACGGGGGACTGCTCGGCGCGGCCGAGCTGGAGTGGGACGCCGTCCGCGGCGCGCCGCTGCGCCTGGCCGTGTACGCGGCCAATCGCACCAGCCCGGTACTGGAGCTGGCGGCCACCAAGATCACCTACGGTTCGGTGCCCGGGTCCGCCTTCACGCTTCCGACGGCGCGTAAGGTGGTCGACATCAAGCGTCCGGGCGCCTCGTCCCCCGCGTGGCACAGCAAGGGTCAGCACGCCAAGGTCAGCGGCCCGAGCGCCGTCCAGGCCGCGCTGCCGTTCCGTCTGTCCGCTCCAGCGAGCCTGGACCAGCTCACCCGCCAGAGCGTGGAGCTGCTGGACATGGGCGGCCACCGCGCAGCGCTGGTCACCTACGGCAAGGGTCTCGGCGGCATCGCGGTGATCGAGCAGGCCGTGGGCGCGAAGGACAAGGCGCCCTCGGGCGCGGCCCCCTCGGGCGCCGGGCACAGCGGCTCCGCCGCCCTGCCCGCCGTGTCCATCAACGGCAACAGCGGCACCGAGCTGGCCACCGCACTGGGCACGCTCGTGCGCTTCCAGCGCGGCGGTGTGAACTACACCGTGCTGGGCTCGGTTCCCCCGCTGGCCGCCGAGCAGGCTGCGCGCGGCCTGTGACCCGGCCCGGGATGAGCAGCGGTTCGCCGGTGAACCAAGCAAGAGGGGCGCGCTCATGAGCGCGCCCCCCGCGGGCGAGGTAAGCAAAGCGAGCAACGGGCAGGCGGCGCGGGAGGACGCGCCGCCTGTCTGTGCGCGCGGGCTGGTCAAGCGCTACGACGAGATCACGGCCGTCGATCACGTCGATCTGACGGTGCGCGCGGGCGACGTGTACGGCTACCTGGGCCCCAACGGGGCCGGCAAGACCACTTCGCTGCGCATGGCTCTGGGCCTCATTCGGCCCACCGAGGGCAGCGTCGAGCTCTTCGGACGTGACCCGTTGCTCGCGGGCGCCCGGGCGCTGGAGGGCGTGGCCGGTTTCGTCGAGGCGCCTCGCTTCTACCCGTACCTCACCGGTCGCAAGAACCTGGAGCTGTGCGCGGCGCTCGATGGCGGCGGAGCGAGTGACCGCATCGAGGGCGCGCTGGACATCGTCGATCTCGCCCCTCGGGCGCGCCACAAGGTCGGCGGCTACTCGCACGGCATGCGCCAGCGCCTGGGGATCGCCGCCGCACTGCTGCGCGACCCGAGGTTACTGATCCTCGACGAGCCGGCCACCGGACTGGATCCGGCGGGGATGCGCGACATGCGCCGCCTGATCCGCCGGCTGGCCGGAGAGGGCATGACGGTCCTGCTGTCCAGCCACCTGCTGGCCGAGGTCGAAGAGCTGTGCGACCGGGTGGCCATCATCCGCTCGGGGCGCGTCGTCTACGAAGGTGACCTGGCCGAGCTCAAGCGCACCGCCGCCGGTGACTATGTCCTGCGCACCACCGACGATCAGATCGCCGAGCGCGTGTGCAACGCACGGCCCGACATCCGCCAGCTCAAGAACCATGGCAGCGAGCTTCGCTTCAGCGCCGACGAGCCGGCGGTGGCGGCCCTCTCGATCGCCCTCATCGAGGCCGGGGCGGCGATCACCGCCCTGGCCCCCGAGACGGCCTCCCTGGAGGATCTCTTCTTCCGCCTCACCGAAGGCGACGAGAGCGACTCTGCGGCGTCCTCGCCGAGCACCGACGCGGCCGATAGCAACGGTGGGCCGCCCGGCGGCGAGGCGCAGCCGGCTGCGGTCACCATGGGCACCAGGTCATGAGCGCCACCGCCCCCCCCGCCACCCTGAGGCCCCCCGGCCGTCCCGCCGCCTCGAAGGGCCTGCGCCGGCCGGGCGTGGTCACCATCACCCGCTGGGAACTGCGCAAGCTGCTTGGACAGAAGCGCACGTTCCTCGGCCTGGGCGCGGCCATGGTGTTTCCTCTCATCTTCGTAATCAGCACACTCGTGCAGGGTGGCCACCCCGATGAGCCTCCGTTCGGCCCGTACGTGACCCAGAGCGGCCTCGCCACGCCGCTGCTGATGCTCTTCTTCGGCTCGGCGTTTCTGTTTCCCCTGATCGCGGCGCTGGTCTCCGGGGACATCGTGGCCGCCGAGGACAACAACGGAACCCTGAAGACGATCCTCACCCGCTCGGTTGACCGCGGCCAGGTGTTCGCCGCCAAGGTCATAGCCGCGGCGCTCTACACGGCGCTCGGCCTGGCCGTCTCGGCGCTGACGGCCACCGTCGCCGCGTGTCTGGCCTGGGGCCTGCACCCGGTGATCACGCTGTCGGGCACCGTAGTCGGCGCGGGCAAGGGGCTCGAGCTCGTGGCGGCCTCCTACGCGGTCTACCTGATTCCCATGCTCACCGTTGCGAGCATCGCGGTGCTGCTGTCGGCCGCCACGCGCAACAGCGCCGCGTCGGTGGTGGGAACGCTGGTCTTCACCCTGATGCTCAACCTGCTGACCATCATCCCGGGCCTGGGCGCCACCAAGCCCTACCTGCTGCCGACCCAGTTCGAAGCCTGGCACGGCTTCATGCGCGTGCCCACCGATTGGGCGCCCATCGGGCACGCAGCCTGGGTGTGCGCGCTCTACGCGGCGCCCGCCCTCTTTGCCGCCTACCTGATCTGCCTGCGCCGCGACGTCGCCGGCGGCTGACGCCGCGGCCCCCAGCGGTCCACGTCTGAACCGCCTGCGGCCGGCGGTCGGCCATGCGGTTCAATGTGCCTCGTGAGCGCATGGTTTCCCGAAGCTCCGGCGGCGCTGCGCACCAAGCTCAAGCCCGACCTGGATGACGCGCTCGCCGCCCTGGGCTGGGATGAGCAGGTGCTGGGGTACATCGGGCTCCCAGAATCAGAGCCTGCGGAGGCCCTCGCCGCGACGCTGGACGACGGCATTCACTTCAACGTGCGGTTCGCGAGACGAGCGGACGGACTCGGACTGCGCGCCGTGTGCTTCGAGGAGGCCGGGCACGCCTTTCTGGGCAGCCTCGGCGTCCCGCACCACGGGCCGCGCGCGGTCCTCGTGCAGGAGGCCTTCGCAACCTGGTTCAGCTTCAGTCAGCTGGCGGCCGAGGGGAGCCTCAACCTGAGCGAGGACCTGAACACCGATGACATCCCCTCCACACCCGGACCCGGGCAACAGCCGCTGGTCCACTGGATGGCGGGCAAGCAGGCGGGCTCTGCCCTGGCGGGGAGCGTCGACGCGCGGGAGGCGTTGGAGCGCTGGTGCACACAACAGCAGGCCGGTCAGTGGACGAGCGTGGTCGCGGGCGCGGCGACGGGGCTCCTACGCCACGAGATCCTGCCCGACGCAAAGCCGTCAGCGGTCGCCCAGTGGTTTGCGGACGAGTACCGGCGGCTCGAGGAGATCTGAGGTCGCGAGACGGTGCGCCCACGGAAGAGTGCGTGCGGACGGTGCGCCTGCGCAAACAGTGCGTGCGGACGGTGCGCCTACGCCGGAGTGCGTGCGAACGGTGCGCCTACGCAAATAGAGAGGGCCTCGTCGCCGAGGCCCTCTCCGTAGCAGGTCGATAAGCCGGATTCTGTCGTTGAGCAGTCATCCATCTGTGCGGCCTACCTGGACCTCGGCGGGCAACCTGCAAGCGGTCCTGTTTGGCCTTGCATCGGGTGGGGTTTGCCCAGCCGCCGCGTCACCGCGACGCTGGTGCGCTCTTACCGCACCTTTTCACCCTTACCGCGGCGCCGTTCACGTGGGACGGCGTCGCGGCGGTCTGGTTTCTGTGGCACTTTCCCGCGGGTTTCCCCGGGTCGATCTCCCGACCACCTCGCCCTGCGATGTCCGGACTTTCCTCGAAGGCTTGACCTCCGCGACTGCCTGACCTGCCGCTCCACGGTAGCGCGCTGCGCCGCGTCCGGGTCAGGAGAGCTGGGCGCCGCAGTCGTCGCAGGCACCTCCGGCGCACCCGTGCCCGGCTAGGTGGCGGGGCCGCATCGCCCCGCCACATGCCGGACACCGCGCGACGCGCCGGGCGACTAGGCCCTCCCACACGCCGGTGACCAACTCGTCCAGCGTGGGCCCATCGCCGCGGTCCGGCGGAGCGTCGAGATCTTCGCGGCGTGTCGCAACTACCCCCTGCGCCGGATAGTCGAGCAGCAGCGTGCTCACCTGACGCTCCGAAACAGGCCGACCACTCGCCCCAGCACCCGAACCTCGCGACTGCGAATCGGCTCCATGGTGTCGTTCTCGGGCTGCAGACGGATGTGATCGCTCTCGCGAAAGAAGCGCTTGACGGTGGCCTCCTCGCCCACCAGGGCCACGACGATGTCTCCGTCGTCAGCCGTGTCCTGCGAGCGCACCACGACGAAGTCGTCCTCGAGGATCCCGGCGTTCTTCATCGATTCGCCGCGCACGCGCAGCACGTACTCGCCCTCGGCGCCCCCGGCGATGTCAGGCACGCTCACGTAATCCTCGATGTTCTCCTCCGCGAGCACGGGCTGACCCGCGGCGACCGACCCCACCAGCGGCAGCCCGTCAGATCGCACGATGCTGCGCACGCTGTCCACGGCGCTGCCCACGGCACGAGGGACGCGATCCAGCAACTCGATTGCGCGCGGCTTTGATGGGTCGCGCCGAAGCAGGCCGATCTTCTCGAGGTTGGCGAGATGCGCGTGCACGGTAGACGAGGAGGCCAACCCCACCGCCTTGCCGATGTCGCGGACGGTGGGTGGATAGCCGTACTTGGCCGAGTACTTGCCGATGAACTCGAAGATCTCCTGCTGACGCTTGGTCAGGTCCATGCCTGGTGCGCTCCCCGGTCGACTGTGTGGTGGCCCGAAACGAACACTTGTTCGTACAGTAGCGGCGGGTCCCGACGGATGCAAGCGCACGAGTGCGCGGGGCTATACTCGCCCCTCTCTGCGCTCGTGGCGGAATTGGTAGACGCGCAAGGTTGAGGGCCTTGTGGGCTAATAGCCCGTGATGGTTCGAGTCCATTCGGGCGCACTGGAAAGCCCTGAGGAGGCTGTCGCACAAACCCCGGCTTGCCGGGGTTTGTGTTGTCCGCGGCGTTTACGACGTGCGGCAGCGCGCGACGCCCGGGGCGTCCGATCCGGGACCGGTGCGCCGGCGGTCGACCAGGATCTCCTACGGGTGAGGGTTGGGACACCGGGGCCGCACCCCGGGTCGGCCGTTAGACCGCGGCGCGCTCAGCGAGCCCGGTGCCCGGTGATCTCAACGGCCTGCTGGTAGGTGGGGCGGTTGATCCAGGGCAGCAGCGGCTGGGACACCACGCCCACGGCGCGGAAAGCAATTGAGTCGTAGCACTCCTGGTCGTACTGACGCCCGGCGGCGGCGCAGGTGTCGTCGGCGTAGAGCTGCTGGGACGTCATGCCGATGCTCCGGGACATCGTGGCGAGCAGCATCGCGCGGCACGCCGCGAGCGAGCCGCCTCCGCAGTAGACGCGGGAATAGGGACCGAGTACCGACGGGGCGCTGGGCGCGGCGGGGGCGCTACCTGCGCGGGGCCGGGACCGGTGGGGGCGCCGGTGGGACAGGGTGGGGCCGCGGACCCGAAGACTTGACTTCAAGTGCGCGGCTTGGCGGTGCTTGGCGGCTCTCCTGCTCCCGGAGGTCGACCCCGTATGGGTCGGGCATCCCCCTGGGCGCGGCGCCCGGCGGACCCGGTGGGGCCGGCGCGCTCGCAGGCCGTGGCGGACCCCGTGGCCCCGAGCCGATCCCCGGCTGGAACGACGCCGCCAACCGGGGCGGCCCACGATGGCCGACACCGGGCGGCAGCCACCCACCGCGCTCTGGGCAAGCAGGTCGCGCAGGTCCTTCTGCACGTAGCTGTACCAGCCGTTGTCATAGGCCGAGCCGAGGTGCCCGCCACCGTTGTTCGGGTCGTTGTCGATGGTCACCTGCCGGGCGAGCAGGTTGTAGGCCTCCTGGCCCATCGCCGGCTGGAACTCGCCCTCGACCAGCAACGGCCACCACGCGTCCAGGATCCGGATCGCGTTGGCATGCTCATAGGTGCCGCTGCGACTGGGGTCCAGGCGGTGGGAACCGTCGTTGACCCAGGCCTGGAGCTCGGCGATGGCGGCGGCCAGGCGCGGATCGCTGACGGGCTGGGTGGCGATCACCCGGAGAATCCAGGGTAGGACCTTGTCGGCGCGCAGGTCGACGGTCCCCGCGTCCTCCATGGCCGTGATCAGCTGGGCGAGCGTCAGCTTGTGGCCACCGGCAAGGCCGGCTCTGATGCGGTCGTCCAGCAGCTGGGAGCGGTACAGCGAGCCGTAGACGCCGTCGATCGCGCGGTAGCCCTGGGCCTCCTTGTTGTTCCAACTGGTGATGTAGTCCTGGTTTATGACCTGCGGATGCTGGGCGAAGGGCGTGTAGGCGGCGGTGTTGGTGCTTGGGTCAAAGCCCTGCCACTCGTACTTGGAGGGGGTGGGAAGCAGCCCGTCGGTGTTGGGGTTGCGCACCGGGTTGGCGCCCGAGTTGAAGTAGCCGATGTCGCGGTTGTCGCTGTAGAGCCAGTTGAACGTGTAGCCGATCTTGTTGGCAGCGTGCTGGAAGCTCTGTACGTCATGGACCGATCCCGGATCGTTGAAGTCCTTGAAGCCGAGCGCGGAGTCGATCTCGTGCATGAAGGTTGCGCGCTGGCGCGTGAACGCGACAGGCTGACCGTGGACGGTCGCGCGGGCAATCACGATCCCGTTGGCGGTGCGCTGGGCGACGAGCTGCTCTGACCCCGCCGGCGTCTGGTCCGCCGCATTGGGCGTCCAGCTGTTGGCGCGTGTGATCGTGGCCATCGGGGTGCAGCGCCCGTTGAGCACGTAGGCGTTCGAGCTCCGGGTCGCGGGCGAGCCGTCGCCATTGCACAGGGGAACCGCGAATATGTCCGTGACCCCCTGTCCGGCAGAGGTCGCGCTCCAGGCGTAGTCCTGGCCGTGACCGAGCTCGACGTACATGCTGGCGCCGGTGACCGCCGTTCCGGCGGCATCGAGGCCGGGGCCGTGAAGGTCTTCCTGCATCAGCACCTGCGGGGCGAAGTACCCGACCTGCGGGCCCATGACCGCGATCGGATGACCTGACACCGCGTGCGGAGCCGAGATGAGCAGGGCGTTGGACAGGCCCTGTGGGAAGGCCCGCTTGATCGTGTTCGCCCCGAGGAGCCCGCGCGGGAGGCGAGCACCGGGCGCGGAGGCCTTCGCCGCCGACCCCGAGCCGGCGGCCCTGATCGGCTCGCTGGCCAGCGAGCCGGGGTCGGGAAGCGCCACGGCATCGGCCGCCGGGTGAGCCGGGGGCACCTGGTAGGGGAAGCTTCCGGTGCGCGCGGTCAGCGGGGCCTCGGGATCCTCGGGGTCGCGGAAGTCCAGGTAGGCATGGAGTCCCGCACCGGACCCGAAGCGCCGCTGCATCGCCTGGAGGATGTTGGCCCACGAGAGCTGATCGCCGCCGCCGTTGCCGAGGATCCCGCCGATGACGTCGGCCACCGAGACCACGTCGCCCGCCGTCCACGCGTCGGGGCCCGTCGGGTGCCCGAGCGCGGCGTACTCTCCGGGCATCAGCAGGGGGTTGCCCTTGGCCTCGGTGATGTACTGATTGATGCCGGCCACGTAGCTGTTGATGTCGCCCTGCACCTGGCGACCCTCGGCCCCGTACTCCCTGGGCAGAGCCGTCACCTGGTTGGCGAGCTCCTGGTCGGTGTAGGGATCCAGTTGGAAGGTGCTCTCGTCCATCGCGACGTTGCTTCCCCCCGCAAAGGAGGACAGCTGCGAGCGGCCGGTGTGGCGCAGGACGTCCATGAAGAACAGGCGGTCCTGCGCGGCGGCGTAGCCCGCCCCGAACATCACGCCCGCGCGGGTGTCCCCGTAAACGTGGGGAACGCCGATCTGCGTGTCGCGAATGATCGTGACCGGCGGATCGGTGAACCTGACGGTGCGAGCGCTGTCCACACTGCCGCGCTTCACGCCGAAGGTCGCGTCGGTGAAGTACTGCGGGATCTGAGCGTCGGTCAGGGTCGGGGCGCCGTAGACCAGGTTGCTGTACATCGCGCTCTGATCGTCGCTGTGTGGGGGCTTGTTGGCGTGGTTGAGCTCGTAGGCGCCGAGCTGCACGGGGTTGACCAGCCCGTTGGCCCCGGGGGGCATGATGCCGTACCACAGGCCGCTGTAGTTGTTGGCGGCGTAGGGCGCCACCCCGGCTGCGCGCGACACACCGCCGGCGCCTGCCGCGCCGCACACAGCGACCGCCAACGCGAGTCCGACCACCCTCCCGGCGCGAAACCGTCCCACGTATGCCCTCCGCGATCGCTCGGCTTCGGCGACCCTATCGAGGATCGCGGCCGTGCGCGCGGGCGCGCGTGAGGCCCGTCGAGGCGACCGCACGGTGATCCTTCTGATCGACCGGTGCGCATGACATCCGAGTCGTGAGCGCTCCTCTGCGCTCGCCCCCGTGTTCATGTCCCCTGGCCGATGAGAACCCAACCCACACATTTGCCGCGCATCCCCGGCCGCGGGGAGGCCGATCGCGCCCGCGCCGCCGTGGGCGCAGCGCTGGCCGGGGTCCTGACCGCGCTGGCGGTGCTCGCGCCCGGCGCCGCCGCGAGCGCACACCGCAGCGCGGCGCCATCCGCCGCGCACAAACGTCACGCGCGCTCCCATCACCATCATGTCCACCGCCCCACCCCGCAGGGGCCCGGTGCCGCCCGCGCGGCGCTCAACCAACGGCGTGCGCTTGACGCCTACACAGCGATGCAGCGTGCGTACTACTCGCCCGCCAGCGGGCTGTACCGGGGATCGCCCTTCGCCCTGGCTTGGCCCTACTCACAGGCCATGGCGGCGACGATCTCCGTCGCCGCCCTCCCCCGGCAGCACAAGCGCTACCAGCCGGACCTGATCGCCCGCCTGTCCGGCCTTCAGGCCTACGCCGACCACGCCCACGCGGCGCCCGCGGGCTACGCCGCGCAGGCGCGCGCGCGCGCCGGGCAATCCAACACACGCTTCAACGACGACAACGAGTGGATCGCCATCGAGCTGCTGCGCCTTTATCACCTCAACCACCAGCGTCCTCTGCTCGGCGCGGCCACGCAGCTGTTCGGGCTGGTCACGGCTCAGTGGGATCAGCGTCAGGACGTTCCGTGCCCCGGCGGCGTGCCGTGGCAGAGCCTCAAGCTCAACGGCGACCGCAATACCGTCACCGCCGCGCCGGGCGCACAGCTGGGAGCACAGCTGTACCTGACCACCAGGGACGCCGGCGCGTTGGGTTGGGCCACGCGCATGTACGCGTGGACGCGCGGGTGCCTGCTGCACGCCAACGGTCTGTACGGCGACCACATCGACGGTCAGGGACAGATCGACGACACCGAGTGGACCTACAACCAGGGAGCCATGATCGGGGCCGGCGTCATGCTCTACCAGGCCACCCACGACGCCACCTACCTCCATCAGGCGCAGGCCACCGCCAACGCGGCGCTGGCCGCCTTCGGGCCGGCGCAGCTCGCTCAGCAGCCCGTCTACTTCAACGCGATCTACATACGCAACCTGCTCCTGCTCTCGCAGGCCAGCGGCGACACCCGCTATGAACGCTTCGCTCAGTCCTTCGCCGACGACGCCTGGAAGAACGTGCGCGACGCGGGCAGTGGGCTCTTTCGGGCCGACCCCGGGGGCGCCACCCAGTTGCTCGACCAGGCCTCGATGGTGCAGGTGTACGCGCTGCTCGCAGAACCCCTGCGCGCGTACTTCTAGAGATCGGGCGCGAGCCCGTGAGTCACGCCGCCGAAGCGGATGTCGCCGTCGCCGCTCTTTCTTAGCCTGCCTTCATCGGAGGTTGCGAGGGTGGTGGGGTATGCACGTCTCGGCCCCACCACCAATGAGTACCGTCCTGTCGCAACCGGCCGAGGTGAACGATGCCCCGACCGAGCGGCTGGGCGCGGCGCCACCCTCGCCACCGCACGCCGCCGCCTCCTCCCGACGTCCGCCCAGTCCCGGCCGCTTCCTGGCCAGAGACGGCCCGCAGGCCACGGAGTTCGTGCCCCTGGGCCGGGGAGTGCTGCACATCGGACGCGCCCGCGACGCACAGCTGCGCCTCGACGACAGCTGGGTCTCGCGCCGTCACGCGATGATCGTCCACCGGCTCAGCGCGCCCCGCGTGATCGACGATCGCGGGCTGAACGGGACGTGGGTGAACGGACGCCGCATCAGCGAGGCAGAGCTTCACGACGGCGACGTGATCGTGGTCGGTCAGACGATCCTGCGCTACGTGGAGGCTCGCTGAGAGCATCTCAGACGTGAAGGACCTCGCTGGGCAAGGCCGAAGGTCCCCCGCATGTCAAGCACGCAACGTCGCAGCCGGCGACCACCGCCTTGGCGCCCCCGCGACCCGGTGCGTGGCAGTGTGTGACGCGTGAACGTGCGCGCAAGACCCGATGCTGACGCGTCGAGCACCGCCGAGCACACCGTGGCGCTGCCCCCACCCCGTGTGGGCTCACACGCCCAACGCGTCCTGGCGTCACTGCGCGTCCGTTTGGCGCCCCAGCACGCCGCGCTGGCGCTCGTGCTGGCCCTGGCCGCCGTGCTCGACCTGCACGCGCTGGCCCGCAACGGATACGCGAACATCTTCTACTCAGCGGCGGTGCGCTCGGAGCTTGCCTCCGTGCACAACCTGCTGTTTCTCAGCTCGGACCCCAGCGGGTTGATCAGCGTCGACAAGCCGCCGCTGGGCGTATGGCTGCAGGTGGCCAGCGCGCGCGTGTTCGGTTTCTCTCCCCTGGCCCTGCTCGTCCCCGAAGCGCTGGCCGCGGTGCTGGGAGTGGCCGTGCTCTATCGCATCCTCGCCCAGCGCCTGGGTCAGAGCGCGGCGGTGGCCGGCGCGCTGACCCTGGCTGTCTTTCCCTCCTTCGTGGCGGTGGCTCGCGACAACGGCCCGGACCCGCTGCTGATCCTGTTCATGCTGCTGGCAGCGCTGTTCGCCCTCACGGCGATCGAGCGAGGGCGCCTGCGCAGCCTGATCATCAGCGCGGTCATGGTGGGCCTGGCCTTCAACACGAAGACGCTGGCCGCCGTGCTCATCGTGCCCGGCCTCGTGCTCGGCTACCTGCTCTGCGCTCCGGTGAGCGTGCCGCGCCGCCTTGTGCACCTGCTGGCCGCAGGCCTGGTTCTCGTCGTCGTCTCGGGGGCGTGGATTGCCTTCGTCGACCTCACCCCGGCCTCGCAGCGGCCCTACGTGGGCGGATCCACCAACAACTCGGAGGTCAACCTCACCTTCAGCTACAACGGCGTGGGCCGGGTCGGCGGACAGGTGGGGGGCCCTGGGCGGGTGCCACACGTACCCCGCGGGCCCGGCTCCCGCGGCGCACTGAGCGTGCGCCAACGCCACGGGGCGCAGAATCCCGCCGGCGCCGGGGGCGCCACTCCCCCGCTCACCAGCGCGCCAACCCGCAGGACGTCAGCCGCTCAGTCGGGCGTACCGCCCATACCCAAGCACGGCCGCTCCATCCACCCCGTCGCCTTCGGTGGGGCGGTGGGTCCGCTGCGCCTGCTCGGCACGGGCCTGGGCGATGAGGGGGGCTGGCTGCTGCCCTTCGCCGTCGCCGGCCTGTTGGGCCTGGCCGTGACGGTTGCAAGCCGGCGTGATCGGCGCCTGGGCGTCCTGCTGGTACTCGGCGGCTGGTTCGCGGCCGAGGGGGCGGTGCTCAGCCTCTCCAAGGGCATCGTGCACCCCTACTACATCTCGGCGCTGGGTCCCGGCCTGGCCGCCATGGTCGGCGCAGGGGCCCTGGCCCTGACCGAGCTGGCGCGCCGAGGCACCTGGCTGGTCGTCCTCCCCGTGGCGGCCGTCGCCGGCACCGTGGGGGCCGAGTACCTGCTGCTCGAGCGCGAGAACTACCTGCTGGCCTGGGTCCCCGCCCTGGCCGTGCTCGCCCTGGCCTGCCTGCTGGTCCTGGTCCTCAGCCGACGCTGGGCGCCGTGGGCGATGGCCGCGGCACTGGCGGTGCTGCTGGTGGCCCCCGCGGCGTACAGCTCCACGGTCTGGGGAGCACCGACGGACGGTACCTTCCCGGCGCCCGGCCCCCACGCGCGAGCCGGGTTCGGCGGTTTCGGGGTCTCACCATCGAGCGAGGCCACCAACCGTGCGCTGGGCAGCTGGGTGGCGGCGCACCGACCGGGCAGCCGCTGGGCGGTGCTCACCGAGGCCTCGAACACCGCGGCTCCGCTGACCCTGCTCGGTCTGCGCGCGGCGGCGCTCGGGGGCTACAGCGCCACCGATCCCGCCGTGGACGCGCCGGGGCTTGCGCGCCTGGTGGACAGCGGACAGGCCCGCTACGTGTGGCTGGGTGGCGCCTACTCCGGCCGCGGGGGCAACGCCGCGATACGAGCCACGCCGCAGGCCTGCCGCTACGTGCCCGCGCACGTCTGGCGCGGCGCCGGTCGGCGCAGCGGTCTGAGCCTGTGGGACTGCGCCGGGCGGGGAGCCGCACTGCGTGCGGCTGCCGGCGCGTAGAGCGAGCGCACCCAGCCCACCCACTAGGCTTTCTCGACCGTGGCTGACCCTCGCGTAGAAAAGCTGGCCCGCGTGCTCGTGCGCCATTCGACCGCCGTGCGCCCGGGAGAGCTGTGCGCCGTGGAGGGCGAGAGCCCGGGGGAGCCCCTGATCGAAGCGATTTACGAGGAGCTGCTGCGTGTCGGGGCCCATCCCGTCGTGCTCATGACGCCCGCGCGCGCCCAGGCTGCCCTCTATGCGCTCGGCGGCGATGAGCAGCTGGACTTCGTCTCCCCGCTCAGCAGCCAGCTCGTTGAGCAGGCCGATGTGCGTATTCGGGTGCTCGCCAGCGAGAACCCCCGCGAGCTCTCTGAGGTCGAGCCCGAGCGCCAGGTGCGCCGCCAGCGCGCCTCGGAGCCGATCATGAGCCGCATGATGGCCCGCTCAGCGGCGGGCGAGATGCGCTGGGCGCTGTGCCAGTACCCCACCCCGGGGCACGCCGCCGACGCCGAGATGAGCGTGGCGTCCTACGAGGACTTCGTCTACGGAGCCTGCCTGTGCAACACCGAGGACCCCGTGGCGGCCTGGCGCACCCAGTCGCACGAGGTCAATCGCCTGGCCGAGTGGATCCAGGGTCGTGAGGAGGTTCACATACGCGCGCCGGGCACCGACCTGCGCGTCAGTGTCGCGGGCCGACGCTTCATCGCCGCGGACGGTCAGCGCAACATGCCCGACGGCGAGTTCTTCACCGGGCCCGTGGAGGATTCCGCCCAGGGGGAGATCACCTTTGACCTGCCCACGAACTTCGGCGGCCAGGAGGTCGCCGGAGTGCGCCTGCGCTTTCGCGACGGGCTGGTGGTGGACGCCGGCGCGGAGCGCGGCGAGGACCTGCTGCACCGGATGCTCGACAGCGACGCCGGGTCCAGACGCCTGGGAGAGCTTGGCATCGGTACCAACTTCGCCATCGAACGGGGCACCCGGTCGATCCTGTTCGACGAGAAGATCGGCGGGACCGTTCACCTGGCCCTCGGCCGTTCCTATCCGGAGACCGGCGGGAAGAACGAGTCCTCGCTGCATTGGGACCTGATCTGCGACCTGCGTCGCGGCGGCGCTGTCTCGGTCGACGGTCAGGAGCTTCAGCGCGACGGCGTCTTCGTCGTCTAGGAGCGAGCTCGAAAGCGTCGCCTTGCCGCGCCTGCGCCGTTCTGACTGCTCCCGCGCGGGGCTGAGCCGCCGCGGCCGGCGTCGGGGTCGCGGGTTCGCCTTCACCGACGAGTCGGGGCTGCCCGTGACCGACCCCGAGGTGATCGAGCGCATCGGCTCGCTGGCCATTCCCCCGGCGTGGCGCGAGGTGTGGATCTGCCCCGACCCTCTGGGCCACCTGCAGGCCACGGGGATCGACGCCGCGGGACGTAAGCAGTACCTGTACCACCAGCGCTGGCGCGAGCGACGCGATCAGGAGAAGTTCGACGAGATGCTCGTGTTCGCGCGCGCGCTGCCCGGCCTGCGCCGGCAGGTCGCGCACGACATCGCCGGCGCGCAACTCACGCGCGAGCGCGTGCTGGCCGGCGCTGTGCGCCTGCTGGACATCGGGTTCTTCCGTGTGGGCAGCGAGGACTATGCCGCCCAGAGCGGAGCGCGCGGGCTCTCCACCGTCCTTCGCGGGCAGGTCACCGCGCGCACGAACGGCCAGCTTCTGTTCGACTACACGGCCAAGGCCGGCGTTCGCCGCGTGCAATCGATCGCCGACCCCGAGATCCATCGCCTGGTGCGCGCCCTCAAGCGCCGGCGCGGCGGCGGCGAGCGCCTACTGGCCTACCGGGTGGGCCGAGGCTGGCACGAGCTCGACGCCTCTGACATCAACCTCTATCTCAAGCAGCACACCGCGGGCGACTTCAGCGCCAAGGACTTTCGCACCTGGAACGCGACCGTGCTCGCCGCCGTGGGCCTCGCCGCTCTGGGCTCAGATGCGCAGACCAAGACGGCGCGCCGGCGCACGATCAACGCCGCGGTCAGGCAGGTGGCGGGCTTTCTGGGAAACACGCCCGCGGTCTGCCGCGCCTCCTACATCGACCCGCGCGTGTTTGACCGCTTCCTCTCGGGCTGGACCATTCGCGGCGCCCTGACCGACCTGGGGGTGGCGCTGGAGGAGCTCGACCCGCTGGATCGCGACACCCGCGAGCGCATCGAGGCGGCCACCCTGGACTTGATCGCCGATCGCCGCACCGACGCCCTCGAGAAGATCGCGGCCTGACCTCCCTCATCGGCGCCTCCCGGCGCCGCGGCGGCCGCTCACATGCCGGGCGGCGGGTGCGCGGGCAGCAGCATCGGCGGGCGCGGCTGCTGGCTGAAGTCGAAGTCGTTGGTGATGTCGCCCAGCCCGCTGACGTTCTCGCGTACCGTGGGCCGCGGATCGGGCCGCCCGTCACGGGCCGGGTCCAGGCGCTGGCCGGCCAGGAAGTCGTCCTGGATCAGCTTGTTGTAGGCGTCGTGGCTGAGGACCTGATGGTCGATGGCGCCGGTCTTGGCGTACGGGGAGATGACCATGCCCGGAACCCGCAGGCCGTAGCCGTTCTGATCGACCGTCGGTGGGACCGCGTGGTCGTAGAACCCGCCCCAGTCATCCCAGGACAGCAGGATCGCGGTGCTGTTCCAGTTGGGACCGTTCATGATCGCGTTGATCAGGCTGGTCGTGTAGGTCTGCCCGGCCGAGACCAGCGCGGGCGGGTGCTCTGAGACCTTGTTGTTGGGGTTGATCCAGGAGACCGCCGGCAGGCTGCCGTTCTCAGCGGCCACGTAGAAGTTCTTCAGCGACTGGATGTTGCCCAGCTGCTTGTTCTGGCGCACGGTGTCGAAGTAGGGCAGCGGGTTCCAGATGCCAGGTGTCTTGGCGTTCTGGCCAGGGGCCGAGCAGGTGACGCTTTGGTCGTTGGCGCAGTCAGGTTCACCGCCGGCGAACACGTAGTAGCCCCAGCTCACCCCGGCGGCGTGGAGCAGGTAGGTCATATCCGTCCACGGGTAGTCGGGCGGTCGACTGCCCGCCGGGGCCACGTCAGGGGTCAGCGCCGGGGACTGCAGCGCGTTCGCGCAACTGGAGGGATCACCGGTGCGTGCGCAGCGCGCCGACCACTCCGAGACCATGTACAGGCGCTGGGGCAGGCTCCACGACGCGTTGGCCTCGAACATGTGGTCCTGCAGCACGTAGTTGCGCGCGTACTGCCAGTAGTTGGGCACCTCGTTCGCGTTGTGGTAGCCCATGACGTCGAGGCACGCGGTCGCCCCTGGGGTGGTGCACACGCTGCAGCTGGGGTCGTTGGTGGTACAGCGACGGCCCTGTTCGGCCTGACCGATGAAGCCGTCCATCTTGCCGCCGTTGACGTCGGCGACGGCGGCAGCGGCCCCGTGCGGCCCACCGGTGTTGCGGTCGTTGGTGTCGTGGTAGGGCGCCACGCACTGCCCGGTGGCCGGGTCCACCGCGCAGGCCCCGGGAGGTATTCCGTCCGCCCCGGGATAGGTGCCGAAGTAACTGTCGAAGGAGCGATTCTCCTGCATGATGACCACGATGTGCTTGATCTGATGGATGCCGTAGCCGATCGTGACCAGCACGCTCGGCGTGGTGGAGCGCGCGTTGCGTCGGCCGCCCGGGAGCTGGGCACGAATCCTCATCGCGCTCTGAGCGGTGAAGCGCTGGATCGTGGTGGCACGTGAGGCGCCGTCCAGGCGCACGCTGGCAATCGTGCGCACCGCGTTGGGCCCGAGCACCTGCTGCAGGAGCACGCGCTCGCCCGCGTGGCGTGGGGCCACTGTGATGGAGAAGCGCACCGGCTGGCCAGGCTGCTGGACGGGGTTGTCGTCGGCGAGCGTCATCACCGCCTGAACGCGCTGGGCCACCACCGGGCTGCGCCGACCCACGGCCTGGGCGTACCAGGAGCCGTTGTGAATGGTCTGCCCGGCCCCCCGGGTGAGGGTGTAGCGCCCCTGCGGGGTGGTGTACACGGCGCGCACCGGGCGAAAGCGCCGTTCGCCGGTGAGCCGGTGCCACAGCACGACCCGGCGCCCCCCCACTCCGCTGCCGGTCAGCCGCCCGGTCAGGGCCACCGGCTGGCCCGCGACGGAGGGATTGGGAGTGATCGACAGGGTGAGCGCCCTGAAGCGCGCCGCGCTCTGAGCGATTTGCGCCACAGCGCCGGGCGCTGCAGCGGTCGGCTGGCCGGCCGGCCGCGCAGGGGCGGCGGTCGGTGCGCCCGCCGCGAGCACCGCCACCACCACCAGCGCTGTCCATATGAGTCTCATAGGATTCCCTGCCCCGGTTGACGGACCGCACCCCGCCTGCCCAGACTCGGCGCTACATGCGTCCTGCTGTCCTAACCGTGACGCGCGAGCAGAGTTGCGGTGAAGCCACACGTCCGAAGTCGGCCGTCACTCTATTCGCGCGGTTGCCCCGAGCGCGACCGGCGGCCCACCCATGTGTGCGTCGCCGGGGCCGGAGAGCGCCGGCGACGGCCGGGCTGCCCGACGGCGTCCGCGGCGAGCGTGCACCTCGACGAGGACCAGGGCGAGGGCCACGGGGACGGTGGCGGGCAGTTCACGGACCACGAGGAAGAGCAGGTTGAACCCCAGGCCCAGCATGGCCACGGCCCACGCACCCTGACGCTGCACCCGCCGGTTGGCGGCGAGAACGGCTCCCAGCACTCCCGCGATGAACAGGTCGCCGAAGCCCATGACCGCGCTTCCGAATCCGGCGGTCTGCAGCTGGGGCAGCCCGGCGGCCGGGGCGGCGGCGTTGAGCACGTCATTGGGCGCCTGCAACAGATCGGAGACGACCAGGGCACTGTCGACCACGGCCATGACCACGATCCCCGCCCTCAGCCACCGCGACGGCGCCACGGCGCTGAGCAGGACACCGAGAGCCACACAGCTCAGGCCCGACAGCGCCAGTGCGGCGGCCTGTCCGAGCAGCCCCCGGCGATCGGCCCAGGCCAGCACGAAGAGGACGAGAGCCAGCGCGCCGAGCATGGGACGCGCGCCGCGCGAGACGAAGGCGAGCGCCCCGGCGGCCAGCACGGGCACCGCCACCAGGGCCAGGTAGGTCAAACCCTGTGCGGCCGGCGCCGCCGCCCGCAGGCCAAAGACCACCACCAGCACCGAGGCGGCCGGTAGGGTCGCCCACCAGCGACCGGTGAGCCGGCGGGGGACGCGCACGCGCCTTGCGCTGGGCAGGAGCACCAGGGCGGCCTGCACCAGGGTCAGCACGCTGGTGCTCACGGCAAAGGACGGCATCGTGGCGCCCACGATAGGAGCGAGCGGCGCGCCATCCGCTATGAGTTGGCCATGACCGAAGGTCGCGAAGACCACCGGCGTGCGTGGCAACTCGGGGGCCTGGCCGTGGTGGCTGGGGCGGTGGTGCTCATTGCGGTGCTGGCCGGCGGCCAGCGCGCTGCGCCCCCCCTTAGCCCCGGGCGCCCCGTCCCGGCCGTCGGCAGGGTGACCGGTCTCCTGGACGGCATGGCCCAGTCCGGCGCCACGCTCGGTGACCCGAGGGCCCCGGTGACCCTGGTCGAGTTCGGCGACCTGCAGTGCCCGGCTTGCGCGCGCTACGCGCGCGACGCGCTACCGGTGCTCGTCACGCACTTCGTGCGCAGCGGACGCCTGCGCCTCGTGTACCAGAGCTGGCCCATCCTCGGGAAGGATTCCGTGCGCGCGGCCCGCATGGCCGTCGCCCTGAGCCACCAGGACCGCCTGTGGCAGTTCACCGACCTGCTCTACGCCAACCAGCGTGACGAGAACAGCGGCTACGTCAGTGACGACTACCTGCGCGCCCTGGGTGGCGCCATCGTGGGCGTGAACGTGAGGGGTGCCCTGAGCGATCGCGACAGTGCGCGCACGCGCGACGAGCTGGCGGCCATCGCCGCCCAGGCGGCGCACCTGAGCCTGCGCGCGACGCCTTCCTTTCTGTTGGGTCGCACCGGGGGTCCGCTGCCCCGCTTTCAGCCTGACGGGCTCGACGCCTCCGCGTTCACGGGCCCGGTGGCGCGCCTGGAGCCTCCCGGCCGCTGACGCCGGGGCCGCGGGATCTGGTTCTGCTCACCCGGAGCTCGAATGGCGCTCGCTGAGCAGGGCGGCGCCGATGGCGCCTCCGAGGTCGCCGAGCTCGGCCACGCGCACCTCGGGCGGTCGCTCGTCGGAGAACAGGTGCGGCCCCATGGCCGCGGCGATCCGCTCGACCATGGGCGCTCCGAAGCGCACACCCAGCCCTCCGCCGATGACCACCAGCTCCACGTCGAGCAGGTTCACCGCCGAGGCGACGCCCGCGCCCAGGGCCTTGACGGCCCGCGTGATCAGAGCGTGGGCGAGATGGTCGCCACGGTCGAGCGCGCGCGCCCACACGCCGCTCGACAGGGAACTGCGACCGCGCTCGGCCATGATGTCGAACAGCTCGCTGTGCGCCCCGCGCGCCACCCTGCGCCGCGCGCGCAGCTCCATCGCGCGGCGACCCGCGTAGGCCTCCATGCAGCCACGGCGCCCGCACGGACAGCGCGCGCCGCCGCGACGCACGACCATGTGCCCGATCTCCCCCGCCGCCCCGCGCCCTCGCCACGGCTGCCCGGCGAGGATCAGGCCGCCCCCCACGCCGGTCCCCCAGAACACCCCGAGTAGCGACTCCGCGCTGCGACCCGCCCCGAGCTGAAACTCAGCCTGCGTGGCGACGTCCACATCGTTGCCCAAGCGGACCGGGATCCCCGAGCGCTCGGTCAGGGCTGCGCCCAGCGCAAACGGACTCTGCCAGTCGGACAGGTTGCCGGCGCGTGCCAGGGTACCTGCGTCGGCGTCCACCTGACCGGGACATCCCACACCGACGCCCGCCAGCTCCGCCACGCCCATGCCCGCATCGCCGCCGGCTGCTTCAAGGGCTCCCACCAACGTCTCGAGCACCGCCGGCGGCCCGCCCTGGGCGGGAGTCGGGCGCCGCGCCTGACCCAGCACGCGCTCGGTGGCCGTGTCAAAGACGATCGCCTGAACCTTGGTGCCGCCCAAGTCGATCCCTCCGCGGATGCCCACGCGCGGATGATGTCAGAGGGCCGCCCGCGAGCGAGGGCCCGTGAGCTCACGTTCACCGCGGGGCCGGCTGTGAGACGGCCGACGCGCCGCCATCACGGCGCCCGCGCGGCGTGACGGCGTGAGGGTGATGGCCCGCCTGACCACCTGCTCGGACGCTGTCCGATCGGGGCGCAGGTCGGCCGTGGCCAGCACCGTCTCCAGTACCTTGGCCATCTCGAACTGCGCGAAGCTCGCCCCCAGGCACCGGCGCACGCCGCCGCCGAAGGGGATCCACGTGTAGGTGCCCGCCGGTCGCTCCAGGAAGCGCTCGGGGACAAAGCGCTGGGGCTCGGGATAGATGTCGGGCCGGCGGTGCACCAGGTAGATGCAGGGCGCCACCGACACACCGACGGGAAGCAGATGCCCGCCGAAGCGCATCGGCTCCCTCAGGCGCCGCACGACAAGCGGCAGGACGGGACGCAGCCTCAGGGTCTCCTTGATCACCGCGTCCAGGTACTCCTGGCCGCCAGCGGTCACCTCCTCACGCAAGCGCTCGAGCTTCTCGGGGTGGCGCAGCAGGCGTTCGAGGGCCCAGGCGAGCGAGGTGGCGGTGGTCTCGTGCCCGGCGACGAGCAGGGTCATGAGCTCGTCGCGCAACTGTAGGTCGCTCATGCCCGTCCCGTCCTCATAGCGGGCCTGCAGGAGCATCGAGAGGATGTCCTCGCGCCCCTGGGAGTCGTTGCCCGCGCGCCGGCGTGAGATGAGCGCAAGCACGGCGGCGTCGACAGGGGCCATGACGGCCCGAAACTCGCGGTTGGCCTCGACCCGCGTGGGGCCCACGAGGGACAGAAAGGCGAGCTGGCGCGGGCTGGTGGTCCAGTCGAGCATGTGGCGCAGCAGCTCGCGCACGTGACCGAGGTGGTCGGCCTCGGTGATGCCGAAGACGGCCCGCATGATCACCTCCAGGGTGATCGCCTGCATGCGTGGCCACAGCGCAAACTGCTCTGCGACCGGCCAGCGCTCCACCTCCGCGCGGGTCACCTCGGCCATGAGCTCGCCGTAGCGCTGCATGCGCTCCCCGTGGAACGGCGGCAGCATGAGCCGTCGCTGGGTCATGTGCGCGGGCTCGTCGAGCAGCAGCACCGAGCGCGAGCCCACCACCGGACGCAGGATGGCGTTCGCCTCCCCCGCTCGCAGCTGCTCGGGGTCTCCCGTGAACACCTGCTTGACGTCCTCGGGGTCACACAGGAAGACCCACGTGCCCTCGTTGCGGATGCGCATCGTGAAGGTGTCACCGAAGCGCGCCTGGCAACGCGACATGAACGGCCCCGGACGCAGGATCCAACCCAGGGTCTGCGCCGCTCGCGGCAGGCGCGGTCCGGGCGGAAGGACCGGACGCGCGGCGGTCGCCCTACTCACGCTCTACCAGGGCTTCTTGAGCAGCAGCACGGTGTTCAGCACGAACACCACCGCGAAGAAGACCGTCCAACGGTTGAGGTTGCGCTCCACCATCGATCCGCCCCCGAGCGGGCCGCTGCCGGTACCCACGCCGAACGCACCCGACAGCCCTGAGTCCTTACCGGAGTGCATGAGCACCAGGAAGATCAGCACTACGGCGACGATCACCTGCACCAGGGAGAAGACGGTCTCCATCACCACCAAGCCTAGCGATCAGCGGTCGAGCTCCTCGATGCGGCGCAGGATGCCCATGGCCTCGGCGCGCAGGGCGCGATCGACCGCGGCGAAGTCCTCGTCGGACAGCTTGCCCGTGCGGTAGTCAAGCTCGCAGTCGCGGATCTCGCGGTACTTGGCCTCGCGCGCGGCCTCGAGCGCCACGAGGTCGGTGTGCGTGGCGGCCGGGGCGCGACCCCCGCGGCGCAGCGGGGCGCTGATCAGGAGCACCACGACACCCAGCACGGCAATGGTCAGCAGCGCGGCCAGCGTGTTCACGGGCGGATCGGGTCAGGCGCGGGCCAGCCTGCGGGCCGCGCGGGCGGGTGTACGCGCGCGCACCCGGCGGCGCACCCCGCCCGGGGCGGGCCAGATGGCCACGAGCGCGCCTGCGAACACGATCAGCCCCCCCAGCCAGATCCAGGTGACCAGCGGGGAGGCGAGGAAGTGAAACTGGGCCGGCGTGGGATGGGCGAGGTAGTAGCGAGCCATCAGCGCGATGACCAAGACGCCCTGGTCGGGACGCACAAGCGGGACCTTCGTGTTGCCCGCGGTGATGAACCGCTGCAGTTCGGGCGTACTGACGTTCGGTACCACGGCGCTCCAGAAATCGCGCAGCGGGCCGGCCTGCAAACCCACGTGACTCACGGGCTCACCGGCGATCAGACGCCCCACCGAGCCCTGTGACGGATCGGGGCTGTCGTAGAAGCCGCGACTGGGGGTGAGCACGGCCACACGGTGACCGTTGCGGGTGACCTCCAGGACAGCACCCAGGTCCAGGATGGAGCCCGTGCTGGCCCGGTCGGCACCCGGCAGCACGCTGGCCGTCGGGCGCACGTAGCGCACCGTGTAGGCACCCACCTGAGTGCTCTGACCGGGTGCGAGGCTCAGTTCGGACTCATGACGAAAGGATGACGAGGCGGCCACCCCCACGAACAGGACCGCCATGCCGACGTGCACCAGGTAGCCGCCGTAGCGGCGGCGATTGCGACGCACCAACGACAGCAGCGCCGCGGGACCGGGCTCCCGGGCGGTCGTCCGACGCACCCCCACGCCGCGCCAGAACTCCTGACCCACGCTGCCCAGCACGAATGCGGCACAGCAGAACATGGCGACGGCGGTCGGATGGGCTCCCAGCCCCGTGGCCAGTGCGGCGATCAGAGCCAGCGCGGCGGCGGTGAGCGGGACGGCAAAGTTGCGCCGCGCGTTGGCCCAGGTCGCGCGTCGCCAGGCGATGACCGGGCCGACGCCTGAGAGCAGCACGAGCACCAGGGCCAGGGGCACCGTGTAGCGGTCGAACCACGGCGCGCCCACCGAGGACTCGGTGGCCACCGCCTTGGAGATGAGTGGGAAGTAGGTGCCCCAGAAGATCACGAAGCACAGGCCCACGAGCACGAGGTTGTTGGCCAGGAACACCGATTCGCGCGAGAGCAGCGAGTCGAGCCGGTGCTCAGAGCGCAGGAGCGCACGGCGCGAGACGACCAGGGCGATCGAGCCCGCCACCAGGACGCCGATCAGGGCGACGAAGGGCACGCCCAGGGTGGAGGCCCCGAAGGCATGAATGGAGTTCAGGATGCCCGATCGCACCAGGAACGTGCCCATGATGGCCAGCGTGCCGGTGGCCAGGATGAGCGACACGTTCCACACCTTGAGCATGCCCCGCTTCTCCTGGATCATGACCGAGTGCAGGAAGGCCGTGGCGGTGAGCCAGGGCATCAGGGAGGCGTTCTCCACCGGATCCCAGCCCCAGTAGCCCCCCCAACCGAGCTCGGCGTAGGACCACCGTGCACCGAGCAGGACCCCGATGCCCAAGAAGAACCAGGCGGCCAGCGCGTAGCGACGGGTGGCCCGGATCCAGTCGGCGTCCACGCGGCGCACGATCAGGGCCCCGACCGCGAAGGCGAAGGGAACCGTCGACAGCGTGTACCCCGAGTAGAGCATCGGGGGGTGAATCATCATGCTCGGGTGGCGCAGCAGGGGATTCAGTCCCACTCCCTCGGCCGGCGCCAGCCCGGTGGTGGCAAACGGGGTCGCGTAGAAGACCATCAGCGCTACGAAGAAGGCACCGAACCCCAGCAGCACGGCGGTGGCGTAGGGGGCCACGTCGCGCAGGCGCCCACGGGTGAGAAACAGCACCAGGCTCGACCACAGCGACAGCAGCCACGCCCACAGCAGCAGGGAGCCCTCCTGCGAGGACCAAGCGGCGGCCGCGCGGTAGAACGTGGGCGTCGTCGTGCTCGAGTGCCCTGCGACCGTGTTGAAGCTGAAGTCCGAGCGCAGGAAGGCGACCTCGAGCACCGCGAAGGCCACCGTGAGCACGAACGCCAGCGCGTAGACCGCGCGCCGCCCGGACTCAGACCACTCCGGGCGGGCGCTGCGCGCCCCATACAGCGAAGCACCGACGCCGTACACGCACACGCCCAGAGCCAGCAGCAGGCATCCGCGTCCGAGGACCGCCACCTCAGTCCAGCCTTCAGTAGCGCTTGCCCGCGGGGCTGGCCGCGAACTTGGATGGGCACTTGGTGACCAGGGAGTCGCGGGCGCCGACGTAGCCGGCTCCGCGACGCTGCACGGTGACGATCACCTCGCGACCCTCGCGAAACGGATCGGGAACGGCACCCGTGTAGTCCACGGCGACGACCGCGCGCGCGCCGGCGCGATCGCGTACGTCAAAGTCGGTTCGGTCTCCCACGCGATGGATGCTGCCGGCGGCCACGGTGCCGGTGAGCTGATAGTTGCGCTGCGACGGCGCCTCGCGCAGCAGCTGGCTCGGCGTCACCGCCGGACTGGCCGCGCTGAAGCTCGTGTAGACGAGTGCGCTGGCCAGAATCACCGCTGCGCCGAGGGCCGCGGCCAACCGTACGGTTCGCTTGCGGGCGGGGTCCATGCCCGTCGAAGTATTCCAAACGGCGTCGGTGGGCCACCGCGGGTCCCGTCGCGGTCTCATCCCACCCCGGGGCGCCTCGCATCGGCGTCGCGGACCCCGCGCAGCAGGGAAAAGGTGGGGCCCGCGCGAAACCTTTGTCCAGCCGCGGCGTGTTAGTGGCAGTGAGAGTCTGAACCGCAGCCGATGAGACCCAACATGAATCTACTCACCGAGAAACGTCGTCACCGCAGTGGGCGGGGACGCGGCAACCAGCTCGTCGCCCGCCCGCGCCCCGTCGAGGGCCAGCGAGCCTCGCGTCCCCGGCCCGTCGCCCTGCGCGAGGACCTCAACCGGCCCGACTTCGCCGCCCGCCGGGGCCGCGCGGCAGGCGGGCCCAAGGACCACGCGTGCTACTCCTGCTCGTGCGGGTTCATCTTCGAGGCCGACGTATCCACCTCCGTGGCCTGCCCGCACTGCGGCGACACGCAGGCCTGGTAGCGCGCGGTCAGGACCCGCCGGAGGGTCCGCCGGCGCGGCGCGCCCCCTGAGCCCCGCCCCGCAGCAGGGTGCGCCAGCGCTCCTGGCTGATCTCCGCCGGCTGCGTTTGGGCGATGAAGTCCGTCAAGAGCTCGGCGAAGCGGTGCGGTTCGTCCATGTGCGGATAGTGGCCGGCCTCGGCGAAGACCTCGAGGCGGCTGCCCTCGATGAGCTGATGGGCGCCCCGGCCGTGGGCCACCGGAATGATCGGGTCGCGCTGACCCCAGACGATCAGCGAGGGCAGCGCCGAGGCGAGGTAGAGGCGATCGCGGGCGTCGACGCGCTGGCCGCCGACGTCGACGATCGCGCGCAGCGTGCTCAGAAAGGCCTGCCGGGCCTGCGCGTCGGCCAGCGACGCGTGTCCCTGTGCGACTTCGCGCACGTCGGTGCCGACGTTCAGCCCCATGCGCCCGAGCAGCCGGCTGGCGCCCACGCCGAGGCCGAGCAGGCGCGGCGTGGTGAGCAGGCCCAGCACGAGCTCAGAGCCGGGCAGCGAAGCAGCCCTCAGCAGAGCGCTGACCTCGCGACCGAGGCCGCCGCTGCCGACCAGCACAAGACGCTCGGCCAGATCTGGGAACTGGTAGGACAGCTGCATCGCCACTCCGCCGCCCAGGGAGTGTCCGACCACGGTGGCCCGCTCGTGGCCGAGCGCCCCCAGCAGGTCGCGAATGCCGCTGGCGTAGGCGCCGAGCGAGTAATCCCCGCGCGGTTTGGCCGAGCTGCCGTGGCCAAACAGGTCTGGAGCGATGACCTGATGATGGCGACCCAGCAGCCGCAGTACCGGCTCCCAGGTGAGCGAATTGGACGTGATGCCGTGCACGAGCACGATCACCGGCCCGGACTCGCCCGCGGCGCGGTAGGCGACGCGATGGCCGTGGAGCGTCACGTAGCGAAGCTCACCCGCCGGCGCGCTCGACGCCGCCGACTGTCCCGCTGACACGGGCGACCTGTTCACCTTCGCCCGCGCGGCCCCGGTCGGCCCGCCACGTGGGGACGCATGCGTCGAGCGCTTCTCGCGCGCGCCCGGCCGAGAGGCGGCAGCGGGAGGGGTGCCAACGGTGGGCGTCACTTGACGTGCACTCCCGAGATGGCGCGCGCGATGACCAGGCGCTGGATCTCGGAGGTACCCTCGAAGATCGTGTAGATCTTGGCGTCGCGGTGCCAGCGCTCGACCGGGTACTCGCGCGCGTAGCCGTTGCCGCCCAGAATCTGGATCGCCCGTTCGGTGGCCCATACCGCGACCTCGCCGGCCTTGAGCTTGCTCATGGAACCCTCGGCGTTGTGAAACGGCTTGCCGGTGCGGCCCATCCACGACGCCCGCCAGACGAGCAGCCGTGCGGCGTCGATCTCCATCTTCATGTCGGCGAGGTTGAAGGCGATGGACTGATTCTCGATTATGGCCCGCCCGAACTGAGAGCGCTGACGGGAGTAGTCGAGCGCGTACTCATACGCGGCACGGGCGATTCCGATGGCCTGCGCCCCGACGGTCGGGCGCGAAGCCTCAAAGGTGGCCATCGCCGCCTGCGAGCGGCCACGCTGCCCCTCGCGGGCGCGAGCGAGGCGCTCGTCGAGCTTCTCCTTGCCTCCCAACAGGCACGAGCCCGGTATGCGGCAGTCGTCGAAGAACACATCTGCGGTGTGAGAGGCACGTAGACCGTGCTTCTTGACCTTGGTGCCCATCTGGAGGCCCGGCGTGTCGGGGCCGATGACGAAGGATGCCTGCCCGCGAGCCTTGAGCTCGGGATCGACCGAGGCGACCACGACGTGCACGTTGGCGATGCCACCGTTGGTGGCCCACGCCTTCTGCCCGTTGAGGACCCATTCGTCGGTCACCTCGTCGTAGCGCGCCCGCGTGCGCAGCGAGGAGACGTCCGAGCCGGCGTCGGGCTCCGATACGCAGAACGCGGCGACCTTGGGCTCGTCGGCGCTCCCGAAGCACTGCGGGATCCACTCGCCCATCTGCTCGGGAGTGCCGTTGGCAAAGATGCCGGCCACGGCGAGGCCGGTGCCCATGATCGCCATCCCGATCCCCGCGTCGCCCCAGAACAGCTCCTCGTTGACGATGGGCAGCGTGAGGCCGCTGGGGTCCCCCCAGAACTGAGCGATGGACTCAAAGCCGTAGAGCCCGATCTTGGTGGCCTCCTGGATGATCGGCCAGGGGGTCTCCTCTCGCTCATCCCATTCAGAAGCCGCGGGGCGCACAACGCCCTCGGCAAAGCCGTGCACCCAGTCGCGAATATCGCTCTGGTCCTCGGAGAGCTCGAGGGTGAAGGGGGGAGCCTCGCTGCCGGTATCGGTGACAGCGTCGATCGCCGACTGCGCGTCGGCTTCGGGCTCGGCGACGGGCTGGGCTGACATCAGGTCGTTCTCCTTGTCGGGTGGCGCGTGACGGCGGGGGACGGGCGGGGAGCAGCGCAGGACGCGCTTGGCTGACGCGGCTGGTCGCGGCTGGTCACACGCGCTCGGTGTCCGAGTTTACCGCTGGTGTAAACGATCGTCAACCCATCCGTCCAAACGATCGTCGCACGTATATGATGGGCACGTGCCAGGGTCTCTCACGCCCCCCGCGCGGATCGCCCGCCGCCGCGCCCGGGAGCGCGACATAGTGGACGCCACCCGTCGACTGTTCGACGAGCGCGGGCTCCAGGATGCGCGCATCGAGAACATCGCGCGTGCCGTGGGCATCAACAAGGCGCTGATCTACCGGCACTTCTCCTCCAAGGAGGAGCTGTTCGTCCTCACGCTGGTCAGCTACCTGTCCGACCTGGCCCAGCGGCTCGATGAGGTCGATCGCGCGCAGGAACCCCAGGACCAGCTGCGCGACGGCTGGCGGGGATACACCGACTACTGCCTCGAGCACCCGGCCTTCCTGGACTGCAGCCTGTCGTTGATGCGCGCCCCGGCGTCCGAGCTGCGCGACAGCGTGTCTGAAGCGGTCTGGCTGCGCCTCGGCCGCGGCATGGCGGAGTGCCTGGGCAAGCTGGCCCGGATCCTGGCCGAAGGAGCCGAGACGGGCGCCTTCGACGTGCAGGATCCGGACTTCGCGGCCAACCGCCTCTACACCCAGACCCTGGGAACCATGCACCTCGCGCGCCTGGGTGTGGGCGTGCGGCGCGCCCCGTCGGGACTTCCGGAGACCTTCCCCATCGACCCGCGCCGCGTACAGGAGGCGTGCATCGCGGACGCCATGGCCTCGGTGGGCGTGCCCAACGGCGACCAGCTGCGTACGCGGGCGCGGTAAGCGGCGGACGGGGATCGAACCCGCGACCCCGAGCTTGGGAAGCTCGTGCTCTACCAGCTGAGCTACCGCCGCACGCTCAGCTCATCTTAGGCTCTCCGGGGCCCGTGTGGCGCGCGTCTACGCTTGAGGGGTGAGGCGCCTGGTCGTCCCCGTCGTGTCGGTCGTCCTCGGTGTCGCCCTCGTCGCGCTGCTGGTCTACGGGCTCGCCGCCAAGGCCCCCCGTCAGTCCCTTGACCGCGCGCTCGCGGCAGGCGGGCGTCCGGTGGCCCCCACCCGTGGGCTGCCCGTCCTGGACGCCGGTACGCGCAGATCGCTGAGCGCCTACCGGGGCCAGGTGGTCGTGCTCAACTTCTGGGCGTCGTGGTGTGAGTCCTGTAAGGCGGAGGTCCCCATGCTGGAGGCGGCCCAGCGGACCCTGAGCCGCCACCGGGCCACGGTGCTGGGCGTCACCTACCAGGACGCGGTACCGGACGCGCGCAGCTTCGTCACGCAGCACGGCATGACCTATCCCCAGCTACGCGACGTGGACGGTTCCTTCGCGCGCCTGTACGGCACCGACGCTCTGCCTGAGTCATTCTTGATCGATCGACGGGGCCGTGTGGCGCTGATTTCGCGCGGCCCGATCGCGGCGCCCTTCCTGCGCGCGGCTGAGACCCTGGCGGCGAGCGCGTGAGGGCGCGGAGGCGAGCGCTGTGCCTCGTCGCCCTGGTGGCCACGCTGAGCGTGGCGCCGCCCGCCGGCGCCGCGGGGCGCGCTTCGCTGCCACAGATCGAGCGCGAGGTCATGTGCGTGGTCTGCGGAGTGCCTCTGAACATCGCTTCGTCGCAGCAGGCAGACCGCGAGCGGGCCTTCATCCGTGGGCTCATCTGGAGGGGCGCCGACGAGCCGCAGATCAAGCGTGAGCTGGTCGACCAGTACGGACCCGCGGTCCTGGCCACTCCCGCGCGCCGCGGGTTCGGGCTCGTCGCCTACCTGGTGCCGGTCGGGCTGGGTCTGGGACTGGTGTTGGCCCTGGCCCTGCTGCTACCACGTTGGCGCCGGCGCGGCGCTGCCCCCGACGTGTCTGTCCCCGCGCTGAGTGGACCCGAAACCGCGCGGCTGGACGCCGACATGGCGCGCTTCGAGGGCTGAGATCGGTCTGTCGGACCGGATCTTCGGGCCTCTACATCCGCTCCGGGGCGCTCACACCGAGCAGGTCCAGGGACCTGGCGACGGTCCGCTGGGCGGCAACCGCGATGGCGATGCGCCGGCTCTCCAGAGCCCGGGGCTCGGCGCCTACGATGCGACAGTCGCGATAGAAGGCCGTGAACTCCTGCGCGAGCTCGAGGGCGTAGGTCGAGATGCGGTGGGGGGCTCGCCGGTCGGCCGCCTCGCTCACCTCGCCCGGCCAGGCCACGATGCGCTTGAGCAGCGACCGCTCGGCGGGCTCGAGGGCCGGGGCGCCGACGTCCCGCGGCGGATCTGCCTTCCCGCCGGGTTTCAGGAGACTCAGCGCGGCCTGCACATGGGCCTCACCGGCGCGGTCGAGCACCGAGGCAATTCGGGCGTGGGCGTACTGCACGTAGTACACGGGATTGTCCGCTCGCTGCGCGCGCGCCAGGTCGAGGTCTAAGTCCACGGTGGTGTCGTGGGACCTGGCGAGCAGGAAATAGCGGGCCGCGTCGGCACCGATCTCCTCGATCAACTCGTCGAGGCTGACGTACTCGCCGCGCCGCTTGGACATCGACGCCCGGCCGCCACCCTCCATGAGGTGCACGAACTGCAGGATGATCAACTCCAGCGCGTCTGGCGATCCGCCCAACGCCTCGAAGGCGGCCCGCATGCGGGCCACGTAGCCGTGATGGTCGGCGCCCCAAACGTCGATGAGCCGCTCGAAGCCGCGCGCGAGCTTGTCCTGGTGGTAGGCCACGTCAGAGGCGAAGTAGGTGTGCTCGCCGGTGGAGCGGACGAGCACGCGGTCCTTGTCATCGCCGTGCGCAGAGGTGCGCAGCCACAGCGCGCCCTCGTGGCGATAGAGCTCACCCTGGCGCTCCAGCTCGTCGAGGGCCAGACGCACCCGGTTTGGGTCGCCCTCGTGCAGGCGGCGCTCCGAGAACCACTCATCGAAGGTGACCCCGAAACGCTCCAGCGTGGCGCGGATCATGTCCAGGCAGGCACTCACCGCCTCGCGCCCCAGGGCATCGAGGTCGAGCTCGCGCGCGCGCTGGGGCGCCACGAGCGCGGTCACGTAGTCGCCCTGATAGCCGTCCGGGGGCAGAGGCTGGCCGAGGGCGCGCGCCCTGATGGACTCGGCCAGGCGGACCACCTGCGTGCCGTAGTCGTTGACGTAGAACTCTCGCTGAACCTGGTGGCCGTGGAAGATGAGGATGCGCGCCAGAGCATCGCCGTAGGCGATATGCCGACCGTGGGCGACGGTGAGGGGTCCGGTGGGGTTCGCACTGACGAACTCGATGTTGATGCGTTCGGCAGACCTCGCCCCGCCGGCCCCAAAGCGATCTTCGTCGGCGAGCACCCGTCCCAGGGCGTCGTAGAACCAGCTGTCGTCCAGGAACAGGTTGAGAAAGCCCGGGCCCGCCACCTCCACGCGCGCCAAGCGTCCGGCCAGGCGCCCCGCGAGCGCGTCGCGCAACCGCTCGGCCACCGCTCGGGGCGGTTCGCCGACCACCGGCGCGAGCAACAGGGCGGCGTTGGTGGAGTAGTCGCCGAAGTCAGAGCGCCGCGAACGCTCCAGCGTGGGCGTGGCCCGCGGTCGGTCGCCCGGCCCGATGTCCCGCGAAGCGTCGGTGACCGCTTGGTGAAGCTCCTCCAGCGGGGTCACGGGGTGATCGTGCTCGGGCCGGTTTCGAACAGGCCCTCCAGGCGATCGAGGGTCCTCGACGTGCCCATGGCCATGAGCACGTCGCCGGGCAAGAGCACCAGGTCGGCCGGTGGCTGGGGCTGAAAGCCGCCCTCCCGGCGAAGGCCGACGATGATCGACCCACCCCTGATGTCGCCGATCGGCTGATGGGCGCCGGCGCAGCCCTCGGACACCACGATCTCCTCCATGCGGTAGTCAGGGTCGACGTCCACCACGCCGGCCACCTGCGGGTGCAGGGCCAAGCGGGCCATCTCGGTGCCCGAGGACTTGTAGGGAGAGATCACCCGATCGGCCCCCGCCCGCTTGAGCTTCTTCTCGGAGTCCTCCGCGGCCGCGCGGGCGACGATCGCGATGTCCGTGCGCAGCTCGCGCGCGGTCAGGGTGATGAAGATGTTCTCGGCGTCGGAGTCCGCGCAGGCCAGGATCGAGCGGGCACGTCCGATCCCCGCGGCACGCAAGACCGCATCGTCGGCCGCGTCACCTTCGATGAAGCGCAGTCCGATCCCCATGGCCAGCTCACGGTTGGCGGGGTTTGAGTCCACGACCACGCACTTGACCCGCGCAGCGCGCAGGTCGCGAGCCACCTGGCGTCCGACCCGCCCGTAGCCGCAGATGATGTGGTGGTCAGACAGGGAGTCGATCATCTTCTGCATGCGCCGGTCCGCCAGCAGATCGCCCAGGTGACCGGCAACGAAGAACTCGGTCACCGTGGCCAGGGCGTAGAAGAGCGTACCGACGCCGAGGACGATGAGCACCACCTCGAGCACCTGTCCGGACACGCTGTGAGGCTGCGCGAAGCCTCCCACCGTGGCCAGCGTGTCGAGCGTCCATCGAAATGCGTACCAGGGGCCCACCCCTTCGCTCACGGCCAGGCCCACCGTCCCGACGGTCAGCAACGCCGTGATGGCCAACCCGAGCGTCCCGAGGCGACGGCCGAGAGCGAGCAGCTCACGGCGGCGCAGCAGGGCTGAGTCGGGAGACCCGGGGCGGCTGCGGGCGGACATCCGCCCGGTATAGCCGATGGCCTCAGTGGTGGTAGGGCTCTCCGGCCAGGATCTTGTGAGCCCGGTAGAGCTGCTCGAGCAGCACCACGCGGGCCAGCTGGTGAGCCATGGTCAAGGTGCCCAGCGACAGGTGGTGATCTACGCGATCCAAATCAGGCGCCCCGTAGGGCCCGCCGACCACGAACGTGACGTCGCGAGCGGCCTGGCGTCGCTGCTCCAGCCAAAGCGCGAAGGCGCCGCTCGAGTAGGCGCTGCCGCCGGCGTCCAGCAGCGACACGAACGCGTCGGCGGGAACCCGGCGCGCCGCGCCCTGCACCTCGCGTACCTCGATCAGGTCCAGGCGAGCGTGACGCGAGAGCAGCCGCGCGTAGTGGGCCACATCATCGACGTAGGGCGGGCGCAGCCGGCCCACCGCGATCACTGTCAGCTTCAGCCTGCTGCCCTCGTGAACCCCGACACGCCCACGCCTTGCGATACTAGGTCGGTGAGCGGAGATGACCCAGGCGCCGAGCGCCACATCAACATCCACTTCTCGCCGGAGATCATGGCCGGCGTGTACGCCAACTTCGCCAACGTCAGCCACTCCGACTACGAGTTCACGGTCACCTTTGCCCGTGTGGACCACGAAGTCGACGCGGAGGAGGTTCCCGGCGTGGTGGTCTCCCGGGTCAACCTGTCGGCGCGCTTCATGCGCGAGCTGATCGACGCCATGGAGGACAACTACTCCAAGTGGCAGACCCGCGAGGGGATCAAGAACCTGCCCGAGTACGGCGCCGCGGGCGCCGGCCCAGATGCTCCGCCGCCTCCGCCACCCACCTCAGGCACCCCGCCGCCCCACCCCGCCGGCGACTAATCGGGAGCCCGTGGGCCTGAGCGGGGCCGCCTCGCAGCCGATGTAGAGGGCAACTGCACGGTCAGACGGCATAATCCTGCCCCGAGCGTCGCACGGCGGCCAGGAGGACGTACCCTCCCCGGGCGCGTACTTTCGGCCGACGGCGCGCCGCGCTGGTGGGACCTGGGGTTTCTTGTTCGGCCTCGCACACGCTCTGAGCCATGAAGGTCGCGGTGATCTCCGACATCCACGGCAACCGGCACGCCCTCGAGGCCGTGCTCGACGCCATCGCGAACAGCGGCGCGGCCGAGGTGTGGTGCCTGGGTGACCTGGTGGGCTACGGGGCCGACCCGGACGCATGCGTAAAGCTTGCCCGTGCGCGCTCTGCGCTCTGCCTGGCCGGCAACCATGACCTTGCCGTGACCGGAGAGCTGGCGCTCGACGAGTTCTCCGCCGCGGCCGGCGCGGCCGCGCGCTGGACCCGCCAGGTGATCGCCGCGGACAGCCTTGCCTTCCTGTCCGGCCTGCGCCCTGCCGGGGAGCGATCGGGTGTGGGCCTCTACCACGCCAGTCCCCGAGATCCGGTGTGGGAGTACGTGCTCTCCGTCCTGCTGGCCGATCTCTGCCTGGACTCCCAGCCCGAGCGCGTGTGCCTGGTCGGCCACTCGCACGTTGCGCTGTCATTCGTGCGCCACCCCGGCGAGCTCACCACGGGTGAGGCGCGCGGAGCCGACGATCACCTCGGCCTGGCCACCGGGGAGTGGCTCATCAATCCGGGCAGCGTCGGGCAGCCTCGCGATGGCGACGCACGAGCCGCGTGGCTCCTGCTCGACACCGACGCGGCCACGGCGACCTTCCAGCGCACGGACTACGACATCGCGGGGGCCGCGGCGGCCATCCGCGCGGCCCACCTGCCCGACTCGCTCGCTGAGCGCCTTCAGTACGGTCAGTAGATGGCGCCGACGGATCTCCTCACACGGCTGCTGCCCGCCGGCGCACTGGGTGCCGGCGCGGCGCTCCTGGTCTCCTGCGGCGGGGGTGGCACGGGGCTGATCCCGGCCGCAGACGCCGGACCTCTGCAGACCGATTTCAACAATGTGGCCCAGGCCGTGTCGAGCGGCGACTGTCACGGCGCCAGCACCGCCCTGCGCCGCGCCCGCCACGACTTCAACGCGTTGCCCCCGACGGTCAATGCGGCCCTGCACAAACGCCTGAACGACGGCCTGATCAACCTCAATCACACGGTGCCCCACCAGTGCGCACAGAGCTCTACGTCAAGCACATCGTCCTCCACCACCCAGACCACCCCGCCCCCGACGACCCAAGCCACGCCGTCCACGTCGGACACGACCACAACGCCTCCCACGAGCTCCGCCACGCACACCTCCACCCAGACCCAGCCGCCCCCCACCACTTCCTCGTCCTCCGGAGGAACGCCGTCGCCGCTCGGTCCCCCCACCGGAGGGACGCACGTTCCCGGCAACGGCGCCAACGGCAAGGGTCAGGGCGACGGCAGCGGCAACGGAGGCGGAGGCCAATGAGCCAACTGGAGGTGGCCGGCCGCTACCGCTTGGAAGGCCGCCTGGGATCGGGTGGGATGTCCACCGTTCACCGGGCCCTGGATACGCGACTCGAGCGCATGGTCGCGGTGAAGCTGCTCGCCGAGCACCTCGCCGACGACCCCACGTTTGTGTCTCGCTTTCAGCGCGAGGCTCAGGCCGCCGCCCGCCTGGTGCACCCCAACATCGTCCAGGTGTTCGACTCGGGTCTCGACGAGGACACCGGCCAGCACTACATCGTCATGGAGTACATCGAGGGTCTCTCGGGAGCCGAGATCCTCCATCACGACGGGTGGATGGAGGTGCCCGACGCGCTGGCCATGGTCGAGCAGGCGTGCAACGGGCTGGACTACGCCCATCGCCACGGAGTCGTCCACCGTGACGTCAAGCCAGGCAACTTCATGCGCTCGGAGGAGGGTGTGGTCAAGCTCGCCGACTTCGGTATCGCCAAGGCCACCGAGCAGTCCAGCATCACCCAGGTCGGCTCGGTGCTGGGCACGGCGGCCTACCTGGCGCCCGAGCAGGCTCACGGCGAGGAGGCCGGTCCGCCGGCCGACATCTACGCGCTCGGCGTCGTGACCTACCAGCTGATGTCAGGGCGTCTTCCCTACGAAGCCAACTCGCTCACCGAGCTTGCCCTCAAGCAACAGAACGAGGTTCCCGCGACACTGGACACCCTGGTTGCCGCCGTTCCCCCCGAGCTCGCCGACGCGGTGGCCGTCGCGCTTTCGCTCGATCCCCGCGACCGCTATCAGACCGCTCACGAGATGGGCCAGGCCATGGCCTCCGGGGCGCAGGGCGTGGCGCCGTCCTACGCGACCGACGCCACCACGGTGCGCGGCACGAGCGCAACCCGGGTGCTGGCGCCCGAGCGCGGCGGCACGCGCCAGCACGAGCACGCTCCTGCGGCCGTCGAGCGCGCCCCGCGCCGTCCGCGCCCGGGCCCGGCGCCACGCCGCGCCGCGCCCGAGCGCGTGGCCACGCCCGCGCGCCGTGGCGGTCTGGGGCGTCTGGTGGCAGCCCTGATCGTTCTGCTGCTGATCGGGGCCGCGGTGGCGGCGGTGGTCGTCGCCTCGACACCGGGCACCACCACGGTCAAGCTGCGCAACGTGGTGTACACCGACGTACAGCGCTCCGTGCAGGAGCTCAACAGCCTGCTCAGCGACAACACCCGCTAGCGCCGCCGGCGTCCTGGTGCTCCGACAGAATGCCCAGGCGTGATCGCGCCGCTGCGCACCATGGGCGAGTTTGCCGAGCCGCTGGGGCGCCTGGTCGCATCTCCGCGCATGCTCATACCGCTGCGCCGGGGAAACACGATCGATGGGCCGCGCGTGCGGTTACCGCCGGGGCGTGTGGAGTTCGTACCGGGGGCGGGCGAGATGTTCTACCGCGACACCGGGCGGCCCCGGCGTCGCGAGCCGCGCGGGACAATCCTGCTCCTGCACGGTTGGATGGTTCCGTCAGACGCCCACTGGTTTCGCACCTACCCGACGCTGGCCCGCGAGGGCTGGCGTGTGGTGGCCATGGACGCGCGGGGTCACGGGCGCGGCCTGCGCAGCACCCGACGCTTTCGCGTGAGCGACTGCGCGCGCGACTGCGCTGCGCTGATCGCTCATCTGGACTGCGGTCCCGTGACCGTGGTCGGCTACTCGATGGGCGGGATCATCGCCCAGATGCTGATGTACCAGGCGCCCGAACTGGTGCGCAGCGCCGTGCTCTGCGCGACGGGTTGTGAGTTCCGCACCAGCCTCTTCATGCGCACGGTCTGGTCGAGCATGAGCGCGCTACAGCTCGGTTGGCGCCTGGCCCCCCACCGCCTGTGGGCGGCGCTGGCCCGCGTGATGGCCTACACCGACCCGGACACCGCGGATTGGCTGGTGGGAGAGCTGTCGCGCGGCGCGCCGTGGGACATCGCCGAAGCGGGCCGCGAGATCGGGCGCTTTGACTCACGTCCGTGGCTCGCGCAGGTATCGGTTCCCAGCGTGGTGGTGGTCACCACCGCCGATCTGCTGGTACCGCCCGACCGCCAGCGCGACCTGGCCCGCCGCCTCGGGGCCCCCACCATCGAGCTGGAGGCCGACCACATGGCTCCGGTCAGCGCGCCGAGGCGCTTTCACCGCGCGCTGCTCACCGCCCTGGAATCCCTGGCTGAGCCCCGGGCGCAGGCGGTCTAGAGACCCCTCCCGCGGATCGTTGCGCCCGGCCGGGGACCGCCCCGGCACGCAGAGCGGCAGCGGTCTGCTCGAGGCCCCCAGCGAGGATGGCCAGGCGCAGGTCGCTCATCAGGTCGGCCAGGAAGGTCAGGTTGTGCAGCGTGAGCAGGCGCATGGCGGTCAGTTCGCCCGCCCGCGCCAGGTAGCTCAGGTAGGCGCGCGACAGGCCGGTCGAGCAGGCCGGACACGGACAGCCTTCGACGAGCGGCTCCTCGCTGTCGCGCCAGCGGCCCTTGCTCAGATCCAGGCGCCAGCGTCGCTGCGGGTCGGCCACCAGTGCGGTGCCGTGACGACCGAGGCGGGTGGGCATGGCGCAGTCAAAGGTGTCGATCCCCAGCTCCACCCCACGGATGAGGTCGTCCACCTCGCCGATACCCAGCAGGTGGCGCGGAGGTGAGCCATCCTCGCCGCCGAACTCGTCAACCGCCCACGATACGACCTCGTACATCTGTGCCTTTTCGGCCCCCAGTGATCCGCCGATGGCCACGCCGTCGCAGCCGCCGGCCGCCACGGCCTGCGCCGACTCTCGGCGCAGATCCTCGTGGACACCGCCCTGCACGATGCCGTAGAGCAGCTGGCCGGCAGGCGCGTGGCGTTCGTGCCAGCGACGGCAACGCTCCAGCCAGCGGTGCGTGCGCTCACTCGACCGGGCGGTGTACTCACGATCGACGTGGAAGGGCGTGCACTCATCGAAGGCCAGGGCCAGGTCAGACCCCAACGCCGCCTGGACGGCCATGGAGCCTTCGGGGGTGAGCGTGTGCTCGGCGCCGTCGACATAGGAGCGAAAGCGCACGCCGGTCTCGGCGATCTCGAGTATGGACCCGCCCGGGCGGCTCGGCGCGGGGCGACGGCGTCCCTTGATCTCCTCGGCGACGCTCCCGTGCCCCATCGAGAAGACCTGAAAGCCGCCGGAGTCGGTGATTATGGGCCCTGACCAGCCCATGAAGCGGTGCAGCCCCCCCAGGCGCGCGATGAGCTCCGGGCCCGGGCTGAGCAACAGGTGAAAGGTGTTGCCGAGCACCATGTCCAGGCCGGCGTCGGCCACTTCCCGGGCCAGCAGGCCCTTGACCGTGCCCTTGGTGGCCAGCGGCACGAAGGCCGGTGTGCGAACATCGCCATGCGCGGTGTGCAGGATGCCGGCGCGCGCTCGCGACGCGTGATCGCGGGCCTGGATGGCGAGGGGGGCCACCGCGGCATCCTAGAGAGCACCCCCCCTGCAGCTCCTGTCCCATGACCCTCGCCTCCCTGATCAGCGTCGCCTCCAACGTGGGCTATCCCCTCCTCGTGGTGCTGATCATGGCCGAGTCCGCGGGGCTGCCCGTGCCCGGAGAAACCGCGCTGGTGACCGCCGGTGTGCTGGCTTCGCGCGGGCGCCTGCAGATCGAGCTGGTGATTGGGCTCGCGGCGGCCGCCGCCATCGTGGGGGACAACATCGGCTATGTCATCGGACGCAAGGGAGGGCGCTGGGTCCTGGAGCGCCCCGGCCGCTTTGCCCGCCAGCGCCACGAGGTTCTCGCCACCGGGGAACCGTTCTTCGAGCGCCACGGACCCAAGGCGGTGTTCTTCGGCCGCTGGCTGCTGGGACTGCGCGTATGGGCCTCTTGGCTTGCGGGCGCGACGCGCATGCCCTGGGCTCATTTCCTCTTCTGGAATGCCGCCGGCGGCATCGGGTGGGCGACGACCGTCGGACTGCTCGCCTACTTCCTGGGCCACAGCGCAGGGAGCGCCCTTTCGAGCATCGGCCTCTACGGCCTCGGCGCCGCAGCGATCGCCGGCGGCGGCCTGCTGCTGAGCCGCCGCCGGCGCCGTCGCAGCCAGTCCGACGGGCGCGAGCCGCCGGCGTCGCGCCCGGGGCCCGCGCGTCGCCTCTAGGCTGCTCCCACCCTGGGCGGCTGAGCGTCGGCCTCGGCTGAGCGTGACTGGCCCTCGATCGTCTGACCGTCGCTCCCGAGGTTGATGGTCACCCGGCGCGGGGTGCGCTGCTCGGGCTTGGGCACCCGGACCTCGAGCACCCCGTCGCGGAAGTGGGCCTCGATCCCGTCGGGGTCGATCCCGTCGGGCAGCGTCAGGGCTCTCGAGAAGAACCCTGTGGCGCGCTCGATGCGGTGATAACCCTCGCCGCGATCCTCGTGCTCGGCTCGATGCTCACCCGACACGGTGAGCAGGCTGTCCTGGAGTTCCACCTTCACGTCTGTCTCGCTGAGACCCGGCAGGTCCGCACGCAGGACGAAGTGCTTGCCCGTCTCCACCAGATCCATGGCCGGAACCCAGCGCCGGCCCGTCTCCGGAGGCCCACCGGCAGCGGGCTCATCGAAGAACGTTCCGAAGAGTCGGTTGACCTCGTTCTGCAGAGACTGCAGCTCGCGAGCCGGCTCCCGACGACGAACCGGCGACGCCCGCGCGTCCACGTGGGGCGAGTGCGCCGCGTGCGCGTGGCTTGAGGCGCTACTCGCAGCTGATCGGGTGGACCCGATCAGAAAGCTGGCCCAGCAGCCGCAACTCCGGCGCGCTGAGCCGTGAGAGGAAGTGAAGTCGCACCCCGGCCATGTGGGTCTCACGCGCGCCCTCCAGCAGGGCGCGCCCGGTCTCGGTGAGGCACGCGTAGGCGCCCCGTGCGTCGTGCACGCATGAGCACCGACCGAGCAGTCCGTCGCGCTCCAGGCGATCCACGAGGCGCGTGAGGCCGCTGCGCGAGAGCCCGATCGACTCGGCGAGGTCACACATGCGCATACGACCGTCGGGGGCGTCGCCGAGCTGATCGAGCACCTCGTAGGAGGTCAGGGGCAGGCCGTGGGCCTGCTCGAGCTCGGCGTCGAGGCGCTTGGACGTCCACGCGTAGGTGCGATGAAGGCTGCGCCATGCGTGCAGCTCGTCTCCACTGAGCTCATCTGCGGCGGAAACGACGGGAATCGGTGCGGTGGCCATCGGCATTAGCGCGCGCTGGCACGAACATAGCAGCGCCACACAGGCCAGGGGACGGTCGCGGGGCCGACGAGCACGACCTGTTCGGGCTGCTCGACGTACTGGACCCCGAGCGTCGCCTGGTCGGCGTGACGCCGGGAGGACCGCTGCACCTCGCGCCGGGCGGGCGCCACTGGTACGGGGTGCCCAGAGTGGGCTACCCCGAGGCGCGCTCCTTCGATGCATCCCGCTCCCTCCTGACGGCCTTCTTGGACGGACTTCCGTCCGCGCTCGGGGTGCCCTGGGAGCGCGGATCGCCCACGGCAGCCTGGACCCGGTCATCTCCGTGGACTTCGCGCGTCTGGCCCGGGAGCGCTTGACCGAGGCCGGACTGGCCGTCACCTATCGAGAGTCCGCGGTGGGACACACCATCGACCCGGCCGTGCTCGGCGAACTGCCCGGTTGGCTCAGCGCCGCGGTGGCCGCGGCTGCGTCGCTGCCCACGCCCACCACATGGCCAGAGGCTGGAGGGGGAGCCTGAGCCACAGCAGCACGCGGGGCACTCGCAGACCGGAGATGGAGCTCGGGTCGACCGCCATGTAGACGTTCGCCGGGAAGACGGCGACCAGCAGCGCCACCAGCCCCCAACCCGCCCACCGGCGCGTGCCGTCGATCAGCACGCCGACACCCCCGGCGACCTCGGCCACCCCGCTGATCGTCACCAGCGTGGAGGGGTCGCCGAGGCCCGGGGGGACGATGCGCTCGTACCCGCGCGGCATCACGAAGTGGTTGATCCCGGCGACCACGAAGAATCCGCCGAGCACCCACCGCGACGCGGGACGGGCGAGCGCGCCCTGCAGCCGGTGCGCGCGCGCAGCGACCGTCGCGGCGGGACGCCTTCCGCCGGGGCGGGTCACCACGACGCCCCCTCGGGCCGGTGCGTGCTGATCAGCGAGTGGCCCGTCATCGCCTGCGGCTGCGGCACGCCGAGCAGCTCGAGCAGCGTGGGCGCCACGTCGGCCAGCACGCCGCCGTCGCGCAGTCGCAGGTGGCCTGCGGTAACGATGAGCGGCACCGGGTTGCGCGAGTGCGCCGTGTTGGGACTGCCGTCATCCTCGAGCATGTGATCGGCGTTTCCGTGGTCGGCGGTGATCACGCACGCACCGCCCGACCGGTGCACGGCACGCACGACGTAGCCCAGGCACGCGTCCACCGTCTCGATCGCCTCCACGGCCGCGTCGATCACGCCGGTGTGGCCCACCATGTCCGCGTTGGCGAAGTTGATCAGCGCGAAGCGCGGAGCGTCCTGCTCCCAGGCTGACACGAGCGCGTCGGCCGCCGCGCGCGCGCTCATCTGCGGGGCCTTGTCGTAGGTGGGCACATCGCGCGGGGAGGGAACGAGCTCGCGGCGCTCTCCAGGATGCGGACGCTCATCGCCGCCATTGAAGAAGTAGGTCACGTGCGGATACTTCTCCGTCTCGGCCACGTGTAGCTGACGTGAGCCGGCGTCAGCGAGCACGCCGGCCAGGGTCACCCGCGGGCGCGCCGGAGAGAAGGCCACCGGATAGGTCCACCCTTCCTCGTACTCGGTCAGGGTGGCCAGCCGCTGCACCGGCTCGGCGCCTCCGCGGCCGGGCCATCCGTCGGGGGCGGGGCCGTGCTCACCGAACCGGGGCTCGGCCAGGGCGCGGACGAGCTGGCGCATGCGGTCAGGACGGAAGTTCAGGCACAGCACGCTGTCGCGCGCCGGTCGAATGAGGCCCTCCTCGCCGACCGTGGTGGGTGCGATGAACTCGTCGGTCTCGCCGCGTTGATAGGCCGCGCGCACCGCCTCGCCGACGTCCGCCGCGTGGTGGGGCGCGCGGCCGTGAACGAGCAGGTCGTAAGCCTGTGCCGTGCGGTCCCAGCGCTCGTCCCGATCCATGGCGAAGTAGCGTCCCACCACGCTGGCCACCCGTCCGGCGGAAAGCTCTCGACACCAACCGGTCAAGAGCTCGAGGTAGCCCAGGGCCGAGTCGGGCGCCGTGTCCCGGCCGTCGGTGAAGCAGTGCAGCACCAGATCGGACACGCTCCGCTGAGAGGCCATGGTCAGCAGTGCGCGTACGTGGTCAAGCTGGGAGTGAACTCCACCGTCCGAGGTGAGCACGAGCAGGTGTGCGCGGTCGGCCGCGGCGAGCGCGTCGCCCAGGACCCCGATGGTGGCCAGGCTCCCGTCGCGCACCGCCTGGTCGATGCGCAACAGGTCCTGGGGCACGACGGCGCCGGCGCCCAGATTGAGGTGGCCGACCTCGGAGTTTCCCATCTGCCCGTCGGGCAACCCAACGCTTGGGCCCCAGGTGGTCAGCTGCGTGTGCTCACAAGCCTCCCAGAGCTCGTCGAACACGGGCGTGTGGGCCAGGGACACTGCGTTGCCCGGTCCCGCCTGGGCGAGTCCCCAGCCGTCGAGCACGACCAGGCACGCACAGGGGAGCGGCACCTGCTCAGGGCCCGCGGGCAGGCTCACGACGTCGCCGCTTCAACGATCTGCGCGAGCACGACGGGATCAAGCGATGCGCCGCCGACGAGCGCGCCGTCCACGTCGGGCAGAGCCAGCAGCTCGCGCGCGTGGTCGGCGCTGACGCTACCGCCGTAGAGAACGCGGACGTCCTGCGCAGCCGACGCGCTGCGCCCGCCGATCAGGGCACGGATGAAGGCGATGCTCTCCTGAACCTGTTCGAGGCCGGCCGTGTGACCGGTGCCGATGGCCCAGATCGGCTCGTAGGCGATGACCACCTCGGCGAGTCTCTCGGTCGGCACTCCGGCGAGATCGTCACCGATCTGCTGGCGGAGGCGGCGGTCGGTCTCCCCCGCCTCGCGCTCTGACTCGCTCTCCCCCACGCACAGGAGCGGCGCGAGCCCCGCGTTCAGGGCGGAGGGCACCTTCAGCGCCAGAGCGCGATCGGTCTCGGCGTGCATCGCGCGCCGCTCGGAGTGGCCCAGCAGGACGCCGTCGACGTCGAGCTCGTCCAGCATCGACGCCGAGATCTCGCCGGTGAACGCGCCCTGCTCGGACTGATGCATGTTCTGGGCGTAGACGGCCACGCGCGAGCCGCGGGCGCTGTCGACGAGCGCGCCCAGCGCCGTGAAGGGGGCGCACAGGGCGATCTCCACGCCGGTGACCGAGGAGACGGCGGGCAGCAGGGCCTGTATGTACTGCTCCGCATCGGCCACCGTCTTGTGCATCTTCCAGTTGCCCGCGATCAGGGGGGTGCGCGAGCTCATCGGCCGTCCTCCTTTTCTCCGTCGAGCGCCAGCACGCCCGGCAGTGGCCGTCCCTCGATCAGAGCCAGCGTGGCTCCGCCGCCCGTGGACAGGTGGTCCACGCGCTCGGCCAGGCCGAAGCGGACGAGCGCCGCCGCCGAGTCACCGCCGCCGACCACGGTGGTGGCCCCGCTTTGGGCCACCGCCTCGGCCACGGCCCGCGTCCCGGCGGCGAAGGGCTCAAGCTCGAAGGCGCCCATCGGGCCATTCCAGAACACGGTGGCCGCCTCGGCGATCACCCCGCTGTAGTGCGCCGCCGTGGCCGGCCCGATGTCCAGGCCGATCCAGCCGTCGGGCACGTCCACGCCGTCGAGCTGGCGCGCCTTCGCGTCGGCCTCCATACGCTCGGCGATCACCAGGTCGCGCGGCAGCTCCAGGCGCGCCCGAGACTGCGCGCCCGCCATGGTCAGGGCACGCTGCGCGGGCTCGAGGCCCTCCGCCTCACACAGCGAATCTCCGACCTGGTGGCCCGCGGCCGACAGGAAGGGAAAGCACATCGCCCCGCCGATCAGGATCGCGTCGGCCAGCTCGGAGAAGCGATCCAACACCTCGATCTTGTCGGTCACCTTGGCCCCTCCGACGATGGCCACCAGGGGGTGCCGCGGGCGCTCGAGGATCCCCGCCAGGACCCGAACCTCACGCTCGAGCAGACGCCCGGCCGCGCTGGGCAGCAGGTGGGCTATCGCTTCGGTGCTTGCGTGCGCACGGTGAGCGGTTCCGAAGGCGTCGTTGACGTACACGTCGGCCAGCTCGGCCAGGGCGCGGGCCAGGCCTGCGTCATTCTCGGTCTCTCCCGGCTCGTAGCGGACATTTTCGAGCATCAGGATGTCGCCCCGGTTGAGATTGTCGGCGAAGGCACGCACGTCAGCGCCGACCACGCCCGGGGCCAACGTGACGTCGGCCTCGGTGAGCTCGGCCAGCCGGTCGGCCACGGGGCGCATGGACAGTTGCGCGTCGCGGTCCCTCGGGCGCCCCAGATGGGACACCAGCACCAGCCGTGCCCCGCGGCCGCGCAGCTCCTCGATCGTCTCCAGGGCGGCGCGGATGCGCGTGTCGTCGGTGATGTCGGCGCTGCTCGGGCCGCCGAGATGCAGGGGAACGTTCAGGTCAGCGCGCAGCAGGACACGCCGACCGTCGACCTCGACGTCGTCCAGAGTCCTCAAGCGACCGGGGCACCGCTGCGCTGCGCCGGGGAGCCCTCCGGTCGACTGCCCAGCAGGCCCACCCTCTCGGCGAGCTCCACCAGGCGATTGGAGTAGCCCCACTCGTTGTCATACCAGCTGAGCACCTTGACCAGCGTTTCGTCGATCACCGCGGTCAGGTCCCCGTCGAGCACCGATGAGAACGGATTGCCCACGATGTCGCTAGAGACGATCGGATCCTCGGTGTAGGAGAGGATCCCGCCCAAGGCGCCGCGGTCTGCGCGCTCGGACAGCGCCCGGTTGACCTCCTCGACGCTGGTCGGGCGCTCGGCCTCGAAGGTGAGGTCCACCAGCGAGCCCGTGGGCACGGGGGCGCGCACGGCGAAACCGTGCAGCCGACCCTGCAGCTGGGGAAGCACGAGCCCGACCGCCTTGGCCGCTCCACTGGAGGTGGGCACGAGGTTGATGGCCGCCGCCCGCGCTCGCCGCAGGTCCTTGTGGGGAGTGTCCTGCAGGCCCTGGTCGGCGGTGTAGGCGTGGATGGTGGTCATCAGGCCATGGCGGATGCCTACGGCCTCGTGTACCACCATGGCCACCGGAGCCAGACAGTTGGTCGTGCAGGACGCGTTGGAGATGATGTGGTGGCGCTCGGGATCGTAGGCGTCATCGAAGTTGACGCCCAGGGCCACGGTGACGTCCTCGCCCGTGGCCGGGGCGCTGATGATCACCTTCCGCGCGCCCCCGGCGAGGTGCTTGGCGGCGCCGTCACGGTCGGTGAACAGACCGGTCGACTCGATCACCACGTCGACGCCCAGATCGCCCCAGGGCAGGTCAGCGGGATCGCGCTCGGCCAGGACCTTGAGCTCCAGGCCGTCGACCACGAGGGTGTCGCCGCGAACCTCCACGGTCCCCGGATAGGGCCCTAGGATCGAGTCGTAACGCAGCAGGTGCGCGAGCGTGTGCGCATCGGTGAGGTCGTTGACCGCGACCCACTCGATGTCGGGCGTCTGCGCCCGGGCCTTGGCGGCGCGAAACACGTTGCGCCCGATGCGACCGAAGCCGTTGATTCCCACGCGTACGGGCATTTGCTGGCCTCCCTGAAGGTACTGTTACTCCGAGAACCGGGCGGGGCGCACGAGAGGGTTCGCCCGAGAGCGTCCGGTCGGGATTGGTTGCGGGACCCTATCAACGCGGGGACCGACGTTTACGTGCGAGTCACGCCGCGCCGGTCACCAGCTCGACGCGCAGCCCGTCGGGATCGAGCAGGTAGGCGGCGAAGTAGCGCGTGCCGTACTGCGGGCGGGCGCCCGGCTCTCCGTCGCTGCTGCCGCCTTGGCTCAGTCCCGCCGCATGTGCAGCCCGGACCGCGGCCCGGCCCGCCGCGCTCAGCGCCACGTGCCCGTAGGCACAGGCCGGCGGGCGACCGCGGGCAACGATCCAGAAGCGCGGCGCATCGGTGCCCCAGGCGATCGCCTGGGCACCCTCGTGCAGGCGCCTCACCCCCAGCGCGTAGAAAACGGCGTCGTAGAAGCGCGCCGAGCGCGCCAGCTCGCTGACCTCGAGGGCAACGTGGTCGATCACCGCATCAGGCGTTGCGCGAACGCTTGTCGATGTCGCGGTGGCTGACGGCCACCGAGAGCTCGGCGTGAGCTCGGTAACGCTCGGCCAGGTGCTCGACGATGGCCACGGAGCGGTGGCGCCCACCCGTGCATCCGACAGCGATGACCAGGTGGGACTTGCCTTCGGCGACGTACTGCGCCAACAGGAAGTCCAGCAGGGGGTGGAGGTGCCGGTAGAGCTCGGACAGCCGCCCGTCGCGCCCGATGTGCTCGATCACCGCCGGGTCGTGCCCGGTGAGGGGGCGCAGCTCGGGCTCGTAGTGGGGATTGGGCAGGAAGCGCACGTCGAAGGCGAGGTCTTCGTCGCGCGGAGGCCCATGCTTGAAGCCGAAGCTCATCAGCGTGAGCGCCAGCCGGGCGGTGCCGCGGCGCGGAACGAACTCATCGGCGAGCTTGCCGCGCAGCATTGCCGCCGACATGCCGGTCGTGTCCACGACCAAATCGGCCCGGCGGCGCACGGGTTCCAGCAGCACGCGCTCCGCGGCGATGCCCGCCGCCACGCTTCCCTCCGGCGCGAGGGGATGACGCCGACGGGTCTCCTTGAAGCGGGTGACCAGAGCCTGCTCTCCGGCTTCCAGGAACAACAGCTGATGGGTCATCCCCAGCGAGCTGAGGTCGTCGACGACCGCGTCCAGCGCCTCGAAGTAGTCGCCGCCGCGCACGTCAGAAACGACGGCGGCGCGCTCCACCTTGGAGCCCTCGTGCACGAACAAGTCCACCAGGGAGCGGATCATCTCCGGGGGCAGGTTGTCCACGCAGAAGTATCCGGCGTCCTCGAACACGTTCATCGCCGTCGACTTACCGGCGCCCGAGAAGCCCGTGATGATGACCAGTTCGCGCAGGCGCGGCTCGGCGGATGGATCCGCGCGAGAGTCGGGAACGCCGGGCCTGGTCAGGGCCATCACCGCTAATGATGGCTGGTGCGCAGGACGGCCCCCGTCAGCGAGCGCTCAGCCCCCGGTGCGGTGCAGGCGGTCATAGAGCTCGCGAGCCACCTTGGCGGGCACCCCGGGTACGGACTGAAGCTCGTCGCGGGAGGCCCCGATCACCGCCTCTGGAGACCCGAGGTGGGAGAGCAGCGCGCGTTTGCGGGAGGGCCCGATGCCCGGCAGGTCGTCCAGGAGCGAGGTGGTCATGGCGCGATCGCGTCGTGACCGGTGGTGAGTGATGGCAAATCGGTGCGCCTCGTCGCGCACCCGCTGCAGCAGCTGCAGCTCGGGAGTTTCGTGGGCCAGCACCAGCGGAGCCGGGCGTCCGGGCGTGAACACCTCCTCGATTCGCTTGGCCAACGACACCACGGCGACGCGGCGGTCGCGAAAGCCACGCAGGGCCTCGAGTCCGGCCGACAGCTGCCCCTTGCCGCCGTCGATCACCACCAGACTGGGCAGGGCCGCAAAGCTCGGGTCGTGGTCGGGATCGTGAGGCGAGACATCGGCCTGGCGCTCCCATTGGGCAAAGCGGCGTCCGAGCACCTCGGCCATCGAGGCAAAGTCGTCGGAGCCCTCGACGGTGCGGATGGTGAAGCGTCGGTAGTCGGACTTCTTCGGCGCCGCTCCCTCGAATACCACCATTGACGCGACGGTGTGGGTGCCGCCCAGATTGGAGATGTCGAAGCACTCGATGCGCACGGGGGGCACGTCGAGGCCGAGCGCCTGCTGCAAACCTTCCAGCGCCTCGGCTCGGCGCTGGCGTCCACGCTCGCTCTTGAGGCGCTCCTGATCGAGAGCCAGACGCGCATTGCGCTCAGCCAGCTCGAGTATGCGTCGCTTGTCCCCGCGCTCGGCGGGACGCAGCTCGACGGGGCCGCCGCGGCGCTGGGCCAGCGCCTGCGCCAGGGCCTCGCGTCCGGCGAGCTCACGTTGAACGACGATCTGCGCGGGAATGGAGATGCTGCCCCCGTAGTACTGCAGCAGGAATTCCTCGGCCACCTCGCCCAGCTCGCGCTCGGTCTCATTGGACAGGTAAAAGGATTGACGATCGGAGAGGACGCCGTCTCGCACCTGAAACACCTGCGCATTGGCGTCCACCCCGCTCACCGCCACGGCCACCGCGTCCAGCGTGCCCACGGCGGAGTTGGCCACCCGCTGGCGCTCGAGCAGCGAGCGCACCGCAGCGAGGCGGTTGCGCTCAAGCGCCGCCTGCTCGAACTCCTGGGCGGCGGCGGCCTCGTGCATGCGCTCGCGCAGGTCGCGCTCGATGTCCCGGTAGCGGCCCGAGAGAAAGTCGATCACACCGTCGATGTTGCGCCGGTAGCGCTCCGGCGAGACGTAGCCCACGCAGGGCGCCTCGCAGCGCTTGATGTAGTAATCAAGGCACGGAGAGCCCGAACGGCGTCCGGGTTCCACGCCGGTGCAGGAACGGAACATGAACACCTTGGTCAGTAGGTCCAGCGTGCCGCGCACCCGCTTGGCGCTCGAATAGGGACCGAAGTAGGCGCGGTCGCGCCGGTGACGCTCGCGGGTGAAGTACACCCGCGGATACTCCTCGTCGAGTGAGATGGCGATGAACGGATAGGACTTGTCGTCGCGCAGGCGGATGTTGAAGCGGGGGCGGTACTGCTTGATGAAGTTCTGCTCGGCGAGCAGGGCCTCCGCCTCGGAGGACACCACCAGGAACTCGATGTGCTCCACGGCGGCCACCATGTCGGCGTGCCCGGGGCTGCTCGGCACGTTGGCCTTGGAGAAGTGTGAGCCGACGCGTTTGCGAACCGAATTGGCCTTGCCCACATAGATGACACGACCGCTCCCGTTGCGCAGCAGATAGACGCCGGGGGCATCGGGCAGGCGTCGGCGCTGCTCGGTCAGACGCTCAGCGCGTGTGCCCGAAGGCTCGGCCTCGCCACCCGCCGGCGTGGGCACCGCGGAGTCACCCGCGGCGGAGTTGGTCGCTGCCTTGCCCATACTTCGAGGATAGGGTCCCGGTCTGTGACCGAGGTCAACCTGCTCAGCGACACTCAGACCCTTCCCAGTGAGGCCATGCGCCGCGCGATCGCCGGCGCCGAAGTGGGCGATGAGCAGCTCGGGGAGGACCCCACGGTCAATGCGCTGCAGGAACGAGTGGCCTCCCTGCTGGACATGCCCGGCGCCCTGTTTGTGCCGTCGGGCACGATGTGCAACGCCATAGCGCTGATGGCCCACCTGCGCCCGGGCGACGAGGTGCTGCTCCATCGCGAGTCTCATCCGGCCGCCTTCGAGGCCGGCGGCCCGGCCGCTCTGGCCGGAGCCATGCTCTCCGTGTTGGACGGGGAGGGCGGCATGTTCTCCCCGCAGGCCGCGCGGGCGGCCATTCGCCCCCCGGAGGACCGCCATCAGCCCCTCACGCGCCTGCTGTGCGTGGAGCAGACCACCAACCTCGGTGGCGGGCGCATCTGGCCTCTCGAGCAGCTGCGTGAGCTGCTTGACATCGCCCGGGAGCACGGCCTGCGGACGCACATGGACGGCGCGCGCCTGCTCAACGCGGCCGTGGCCAGCGGAGTGCCCGCCCACGAGTGGGTGGCCGGCTTCGACACCGCCTGGATCGACCTCAGCAAAGGGCTTGGCGCGCCCGTCGGGGCGGTGCTGGCCGGCGGTGAGGACCTGATCGCCCGGGCGCGCGTGCTCAAGCAGCGCCTGGGCGGGTTCATGCGTCAGGCGGGGATCGTGGCGGCCGCGGGGCTGTACGCGCTCGAGCACCACGTTGACCGCCTGGCCGAGGACCACGCGCGTGCTCGGCGGCTGGCCGAGGGTCTGGCTGAGCTGCCCGGCGTGAGCCTGAACCCGAGCACCGTGCACACCAACATCGTGGTCTTCACCGTCGCCGAGGCCGCACGGCTGGTCGCCTCCCTCGCTGAAGCCGGCGTGCGTGTGGCCGCCCTCGACGCCACGCGTGTGCGGGCGGTCACCCACCTGGACATCGGCGACGAGGGAATCGACCGGGCACTGGTGGCTGCCAGGCGCGCCCTGGGGTCTTAGCGAGGCGCCCTGGGGGGTGCGGCGCGCCCGGCAGGTCTTGGCGGGGCGCAGCCGCCGCGAGTTTGGCGGGGCGCAGCCGCCGCGAGTTTGGCGGGGCGCAGCCGCCGCGAGTTTGGCGCGGCGCAGCCGCCGCGAGTTTGGCGCGGCGCAGCCGCCGCGAGTTGGCGGGGCGCAGCTGGTGGGGGCAAGCGCGGACGGGGTGGATGAGACGAGCTCCGGGTACCCGTCTGATGGCGACCAACGCAGCGCGTAGACCGATTTGGTGGGTGGCGTCTACAGACTGTAGACAGAGCGTCTACGCCTGGTAGACGGTGCGTCTACACCGTGCGTTGGCCGCTGTAGGAGAGCCAGCCCAAAAACCCCGAGACGAACCCGAGCCCCACCGGCTCCCGCCGCGGAGTCGGTGCGCGCACCGGGGTTCTCAGTAGGCCCGCGAGAAGCGGTAGACGACGTACAGCGCGTAGGCCACGCCGGCCATGAGCGCGAACCAGACGAGCTCTCCGACTCCGGTGTGCCACAGGCGCCGGGTTGCGGTCGCCGTGACCACTCCCACGCCCAGGGCCCCGTAGAGCAGCGCGCGGTGGCGTTCGCCCAGCCCGTACACGTCGGTGCGGCGCTCGAGATACATGCGCCCTGCGAAGAAGGCGAGACCGGCCGCGAAGGCCACGCTCAGCACCGAGCGGAAGGTGGCGGCGGCCGTGCCCCCGCCCGGGAGGAACTGCACCGCGGCGGCGATGGCCGCCACGATCAGGACGTTGCGCGCAACACGGGAGCGCTCCATGACTGGATTCTAGGTGGGTGTGGGACCCGACCTTCCGCGGTGTGCTCAGGGCGCGCCGGGACGCAGCGAGGCCGCCAGGACGCCGATCAGGACCAGCGCAAGCACCGCGCCTCCAGCGTCGCGCCACCACCCGTGCGGTCCGACGAGGAGGCGCAGCAGGCCGGCGACGGCCACCGCGAGGGCGATCCCCACGGGCAGCGTCCAGGTCTCGCCCAGCACGAGCTTGCGCACCGCCCGCAGTGCGCTCATCGCGCTCCATCCGTCGCCGTCGCCGTCGCCGTCGCCGTCGCTGCGCCCACGTCGGGCGACGGTGACCCTGCGGATGTCGGCGGCCCGCCGGGGCCCGAGTCGAGGCGGTCGAAGGGGCGGGACACCGCGCGTACGTGAACCTGAGGCGGCCAGCCAGAGCGCCAACAGCACCAACAGCGCGGCGTCTCCCAGGGGCCACTGCACGCCCAGCCCCTCAGCGCAGAAGAACGTGCCAAAGCTCGTGAGCACCAGGCCGACGACGTACTTCAGCTCGGTCTCGGGCACCCGACGCAGCGGCCGGTGCAGCAGCGCCCCCAGCGCGACCGTGAGCAGCGCGGCCACCGCCGCCCCCAGCAGGGCCGGGGTCCTGCCACCCGGGCGGGCCGCCAGCGCGGTGACAATCAGGATCACCTCCACGCCCTCGAGCAGCACGCCCTTGAACGCGATCACCGCTCCGGCCCAGTCGAGGCCGTCAGGTAGCGGCGGGTCGCCGGCCAGGGCTTCGCGCTCCTCCTCGAACTCGGCGTAGCTTGAGGAGCGCGCGCGGCGACCACCCAGGCGCAGGATCGCCTTGCGCAGCCACTCCAGGCCGAACAGCAACAGTGCCACACCCACGATGGTGCGCAGGGGGGCGACGGAGACGCGGGCGATCAGCAGAGGCCCGAGCACGACTCCCAGGGCGACGCAGGAGAGCACGGCGGCGCCGGCGCCCAACAGCGCCTCGCGCGTGCGCCGGGTGAGCGCAACGGCCAGCACGATGGCCATCGCTTCGAAGAGCTCCAGGGCGCAGGCCAGAGCGGCTCCGATGGCGGTCAGGGCGAAGGCCACTACAGAACCGCCTCCAGGCGTGTGTAGGCCTGTTCCACCGCGCGCTGAGCAGCGGTGTGACGCGCCTGGGACTTGGCGCTCTCATAGGCTGTCGCCCACGCTGCGGGCTCGGAGAGCTGCTGCTCGAGCTCGCGCAACTGCTCCTCGGCGCGCTCGATGTCCTGCTCGGCACGACGCTGCTCGCGCTGCCGGTTCTTTGACGGCTCCGGGGCCCCGCCCCCTCGGGGCTCCGGGGCCCCGCCCCCGCGGGGCGCGTGCGCCCCGTTGCGCCCTGGCGGCCGAACTTCACGGTCTCCCGCGCTCGGCTCGGCGGTCGGTCCGGTCCCCGGCCGCCCCCGGGCCGTGGCCACGCGCAATCGGGCGCTGCTTCCGTTGGGGCCCGAAGCGGCTGAGCGGCCCGCGTCGCCGGGGCCGCCCGTCCCCGAGGCCCCGCGCACCCCCGCGCCGGCGGCCCGACGCTCTTCGCGGACGCGAACGTACTCAGGCCAGCCGCCCACATAGCTGCGCAGCGAGCCGTCCTCCACCGAGACCGTGCGCGTGCCCACCGCGTCGAGCAGAGCGCGGTCGTGGCTGACCAGCAGCAGCGAGCCGGCAAACCCCGACAGTGCGTCCTCGAGCGCCTCGCGACTCTCCAGGTCGAGGTGGTTGGTGGGCTCGTCCAGGATCAGCACGTTGGATCCCGAGTTCACCAGGATGGCCAGCGACAGGCGTCGGCGCTCGCCTCCGGACAGCCCGGACAGCGGCTTTTCGGCCTGCTCGCCGGAGAACAGGAAGCGGCCCAGCAGCGAGCGTGCCTTGTTGGGCGTCAAGCTCGTCGCCCGCGCCGTGGCTTCGAGCACGCTCTGACCGGGCGGACCACCCACCCCGAGCTCGTCGGCGTGCTGTGAGAGGAAGCCGAGCTTGACGTTGTGCCCGCGGCGCACGCGTCCGGCGGCGAGCTCGCCGCGGCCGGCCAGGGCCTCGATCAGCGTGGTCTTGCCGGTGCCGTTGGGCCCGACCAGCGACACGTGCTCGCCGCGCTCCAGCCACAGCTCGACGTCATCGAGCAGGCACACCGGCGGCTCGCCCACCTCCAGCCGTCCGTGCTCGAGCTCGAAGACCACGCGGCCGCTGCGCTCCGGTGAACCGAAGGCGAAGCTCAGAGCCTCACCGTCACGTGGGTCGCGCTCGACGCGCTCCATGCGGTCCAGGCGCTTGGAGCGGGCCTGAGCCTGGCGCGCCCGCGTGCCGGCCCGAAAGCGATCGACGAACCGCTCCAGGCGCTCGATCTCGGCCTCCTGACGCTCGATGGCGCGGCCCAGGGCAAGCTCGCGCGCAGCCTGCTCCTTGCGCCACGCGTGCCATGTGCCGGCGAAGAAGCGCGACCGGGTCGCCTCGACCTCGAGCACCGCGGTGCCCACGGTCTCCAAAAACCAGCGGTCGTGAGCGACGAGCACGATGGCGGCGTCCAGGTGCAGGAGGGTCTGCTCGAGCCACTCCAGCGACTCGATGTCCAGATGGTTGGTCGGCTCGTCGAGCAGGAGCACGTCGGCGCCCGTGGCCAGGGCGCGGGCCAGGGATGCCCGCGTGAGTTGCCCGCCCGAGAAGCTGTCCAGGGTGCGGGCCATCTCGGCCTCGCCGAACCCCAGCCCGCGCGCCATCTGCGTCGCCCGGTCGCGCCACAGGTATCCGCCTCGCGACTCCAACCCAGCCTGCGCGCGACTGTAGCGAGCAAGGGTCGCCTCATCGCTGGCGCCGTCGGCCATGGCCTGTTCCAGTTCGGACAGCTGTGCCTCCAGGGCAAGCTCCTCGGCGCAGCCGGAAAGCACGTAGTCGCGCAGGCACAGAGTCCTGTCTCGCGGAGGACGCTGGTCGTGCAGAGCCACGCGTGCGCCCTTGACCAAGCTCAGCTCGCCGCGATCGATGGACTCCTCACCGGCGAGCATCCGCAGCAGGGTCGTCTTGCCGGCTCCGTTGCGCCCGGCGATGGTCATCCGTTCGCGGCGCTCGAGCTTGAACGAGACCCCCCGCAGCAGGGGGCGGCCGGCCATGTCCTTGTGCAGGTCCGATGCGATCAGTACGGCCATCTCAGCTCGCCAGGATAGGGGCGCCTCGCCGCCCGTCCGGGAGCGGCGTCACTGCTCGCTCAGGGCGCGGCTCGAGAGTGCCGGTGTGCTAAGGGTTCGTCAGTCAATAACTCAAAGGGTTTGGGGTGCGCGTGGCGTAACGTTTGTGCGTGATCGACGAGGCGGCTATCGGCGAGCGCTATCGGGCGTTGGCGGGGGACCTCGACGAGCGCCGG
>JAABUQ010001113.1_pt1 | contig 59848 bp, 51 predicted proteins | sample 5560001 | NCBI WGS metagenome assembly JAABUQ01 (sample SAMN10711888, study PRJNA513371) | rock metagenome | isolation source: Antarctica rocks | place: Antarctica: Victoria Land, Finger Mt nord | collected 2015-12-18
CGCACGCTCGGAAGATACGCTCCATCACGCCGTCGCCCAACTGCTCCCATCCATCACACCCAAGGACGCAACCGCATGGTTCAGGCTTCCCTTTGCCGCTCTATAGCTTGTGGAGAACCGCTCTAGACGGAGTACCAGACGGACAGCGAAAGAGCCCTGCCTTTGGCGGGGCTCTTCTGTTTGCGCCGGCGGCGGCGGCTAGGCGCTCTCCGGGGCTTGAGCGGTAGAGTGAGCGGGGATTTGCGCGGGTGCGGGCTTGTGGCCGAAGCGGCCCAGGATGAAGCGCTGGGCGGGTTTCTCGACGAAGCGAACGGTGGCGTAAGCGAGGGCGATGAGGAAGAGGTAGGAGATCCAGGGATCGAGCGCGGTGAGATGGAGGAGCTCGGGGAGGTGGTAGATGTGGATCAGCTCGAAGATATTAAAGTGCAGGAGGTAGAGGGCGAAGGTGGCTTCGCCGAGGATGACCAGAGGGCGGAAGGCGAAGAGGGAGGCGATCGCGTTGGGGCCGCTGAGGCCGAGGACGAGGAGGCAGAAGAGGGGGAGCAGGAGGGCTCCGTGGATGATGATGTAGGGCACATGCGGCGCGCCCCGGTAGAAGAAGGTGAGGATGGCCAGGAGGGCGATGGCGGCCATGGCGAGGCGGCGGGCGGGGGTGAGGCGAATGACGGCGTGGAGTTTGGCGAGGGTGAGGCCGACGAGGAAGGTGCAAAGGTAGGCGGCGGGGTTGTAGCGGAGCACGCGCATCCACATGGTTCCGGTATAGCGGTCAGCGGGGGTGGAGAGGTGATCCGGGTTCGCCAGGTGGTAGACGGTGTGGGGCGCGAGGCCGATGAGCCAGAGGGCGAGGATGATGGCGACGAGGCGGGCGGGGGTGTTGAGGGACGCTCCGCGGTTGGCCCAAAGGCGGAGGATGTAGGGGAAGAGCAGGTACAGCATGAGGTCGGCGGAGAGGGTCCAGGCGACGGTGTTCCAGAAGGTGGCGAGCGATGGGTTCCAGCCCTGGAGGAGGAGCGGCGTGACGAGGAGGCCGGTCCAGAACTCGGTGTGGGGTCGGGCCTGCCACTCCGTCAGGAGGAGTGGTGTGGAGAGCAGGAGGACAAAGGCGTAGGTGGGGTAGAGGCGGGCGAAGCGGGCGAGCCAGAAGTCACGTTTGCGGAGGGTGGTAGAGCGCTCGTCGTAGTTGTAGGTGAGGATGAAGCCGGAGATGAGGAAGAAGGTGCCGACGAAGAGGAAGCTGTTGTCGATGACGGGGTGGAGGAAGTCGACGTGGGGCGGGGTGAAGTGGAACAGGAGGATAAAGATCGCGAGCAGGGTGCGGATGCCGCTGAGGGCGGGGAGGGCGGGTTTGCGAGTGGGTTTCGCTGGCGCCGTGGAGTGGGTCGCCGCGGTTGGCGCGGAGGCGAGATCGGGGGCTGGAGCGATGGTCGTCAACAGGTTTGGCATCCCGAGGTCCAGGGTGCGGAGGGGTTTGCTCCGAGGCTTAGACCGAACCGGGTCTGTCAGGCGGCCGAGACGGTCGATGGATGGGTGACCCTGAACGCGGGGAGGCTGCAGGGGAGGTGCGCGTCTGGTGTTAGACCGGGGAGTGCCTGATTTAGTTTCCGGTACGAGGGGAGCTTATCAGGTGGAGGTGGTCAAGGAGGTCCCGGTTTCGGCGGCGCCGGCTGCCGGAGTCTCGGCCGCCAGGATCTGTTGTTTGCGATCGACGCCCCAGCGGTAGCCGGTGAGGGCGCCTTTGGCGCCGACGACGCGATGGCAGGGGATGGCGAGGGCGAGGGGATTAGCGGCGCAGGCGGAGGCGACGGCGCGGACGGCGGTAGGCTGACCGATGCTGCGGGCGAGCTCCCGGTAGCTGAGCGTCCGGCCGCGCGGGATTGCCTGAAGCGCCTGCCAGACGCGGTGCTGGAAGGCGGTGGAGCGCGTGTCGAGCGGGAAGGTGGCGGCGGTGGGGTTCTCGGAGAGGTGGTCGAGGACGAAGCGGACGGCCTCGCTGAGCCACGCGGCCTGGGGGTCGTCTGCCGGGTCCGCGGACTTCTGGCGGGGGGTGAGGGTCCTGGGGGCGGTCTCTTCGACGAGCTCGGCCTCCGGGAAGCGCTCGCGGAGGTCGTGGCGGAGCACGGCGTCCGAGCTGGCGAAGGCGATGGCGCAGATGCCGGTGGAGGTGGCGGCGACGAGGGTGCGGCCGAGGGGGGAGTTTGCGATGGTGTAGCGGATGGTGCGGGCCGGGGCCCCGCGGCGGAGGTCGGTGGGGGTCATGCCGAGGGTGGCGGAGCTGCCTTCGTAGAGGCGCGAGGAGGAGCCGAAGCCGGCGTCGTAGATGGCGTCGGTGACGCGGGGGGAGGAGCGTTTTGGGGCTGGGGTTTTCCCTGAGGGCTTGAGGCGGTCCTTGAAGGTGGAGAGGCGCTGGGCCTTGGCGAACTGCCCGGGGCTTACACCGAGGACGCGCTTGAAGCCGCGGAGGAGGGTGAGGCGGGGGACGCCGGTGGCGCGGGCGACGTCGTCGAGCCGGAGGCGCTCGGTGGCGTGCTCGCTGAGGTATCCGGCGGCGGCCTGGATGGCTTGTGCCTGGGGGTCGAGCCGGGGGGCGGCGAGGTTGGGCTCACAGCGTTTGCAGGCGCGGAAGCCCGCGGCCTCGGCGAGGGCGGGCGATGGGAAGAAGGTGACGTTCTTGCGGGTGGGACGGCGACTGGGGCAGCTGGGACGGCAGAAGATGTGCGTGGATTTAACAGCGTAGACGAACTGGCCGTCGGCGGTGGGGTCGCGAGCGAGCACCTGCTGCCAGGCCTTGCCGGCGAAGATGCTGGGGATCTTGCCGGCGGCGGTCATCTGGTCGGGAGCAGCGGTTGCCTGGACCGGGGCGGGTGGTGGGTTGCGGGTCGGGCTGGGCGGGGTCGTCATGAGGGTCTGCATAGTCAGTATCCTCCCTGAGCCGCGCCGGGTCGACACTCCGGAAAGTGGCGCCGATGTGGTGATGTATGCTGCTGACACTTCCCTTCCCTCTGGAGACCCCTGACGATGCGTTCGATCTGTCTTTCCCTGGCCCTCCTGCTTGCGGCAACCGGCCTCTCCCTAGCGCAGACGGCGGCGCCGCCTTTGAAGGTGGCGCCCGGTACGGAGCGGATGACCAGTCAGTCGTGGAGCTTTGAGCGGGATGGCTGGACGTATGTGCATCTGGAAGGGACGCCGCGGGAGATCGGCTACCAGCACGGGTACCTGCTGAAGGATGCGATCGAGGACAACCTCCAGGTGTACGCGGTCGAGAATCAGCATGAGGTGGGCAAGAGCTGGGCGTACTTCCGCGAGGCGGGGCGGACGGTGCTGTGGCCGCACGTGAGCGAGGAGTACAGGGAGGAGCTCCAGGGCATGGTCGAGGGCATGAAGGAGGCCGGGGCGACGAAGGACCTGTGGGACATCGTGGCGCTGAACGGTGTGCTGGAGCTGCGGGACTATTACCTGCCGATGGAGAGCGCGAAGGCGGGCAAGCGGGCGCCGCAGATGGCTACGGCTCCGGGGAAGTGCAGCGCGTTTATCGCGACGGGAAAGGCGACGAAGGACGGCAAGATCGTGATGGCGCACTCGAACTGGTCGAGCTATGCAGAGGGCGAGCGATGGACGGTGGTCTTCGACATCCTGCCCAAGCAGGGGCACCGCATGCTGATGGACGGAACGCCGGGGGTGATCACGAGCCAGGACGACTTTGGCGTGAACGCGGCGGGGCTGATGATTACGGAGACGACGCTGCCGATGGCGAAGGGCTTCGATGTGAATGGGGTGCCGGAGTTTGTGCGGTCGCGGAAGGCGATGCAGTATGCGGGATCGATCGACGAGTACGCGGCCATCATGCGTGACGGCAACAACGGCGGATATGCGAACAGCTGGATGGTGGGCGACCGGAAGACGGGAGAGATCGCGTACCTGGAGCTCGGCCTGAAGCACACGCCGCTGCTGCGCAAGAAGGACGGATATTTTGTCTCGTCGAACTTTGCGGCGGACCCGGAGCTGATCCGCGACGACACGCCGGGCTTCAACCCAAAGAACCTGTCGAGCTCGATGAACGCGCGGCATCTGCGGGCGGAGGAGTTTATCCAGCAGCAGATGGGACAGATCGACGCGAAGGTGGCCGAGGCTTATCTTTCCGATCATGAGGACAGCTTCGAGCACCGGGTGCGGGCGGACCAGCGCAGCCTGTGCGGGCACGAGGACCAGTCGAAGGAGGGCGAGCCGGTGTGGGGACTGGCGCCCTATTCACCGAGCGGGGCGGTGACGGGCAAGGTGATGACGGCGGAGATGGCGGAGAGGATGAGCTTTGCGGCGCGGGCTGGGCATCCGTGCGGCGAGGAGTTCCGTGCGGAGCCGTTCCTGGCGGCGCACCCTGAGTTTGCGTGGCAGAGGCCGATTCTGCACGATATGGAGGCGGGGCCATGGTCCACCTTTGCGAGTGGCGAGAAGGCGCATTGAGCGAGGCGCGGGCGTGAGGGTATTTGGGACGGGCGATGATCACGGTGGTGCGCAGCGGGTGTCCGAAACGTGTGCTCGAGATCAAGGACATCGCACGCGCGGCAGCGGGGCGAGGCTGAGGCGCTAGGAGACCTCTCCCGCCGAGGCTGTAGTTCGCGAACTGGTTGGCGCCGATGAGACGGGCGACTGCGGTACGACGGGGGAGGTTGGCGCGAGCGGGGGTGGGAGCGGAACCTTGTTGCCCTGTGTGTCGACCTCGTTCGACTCCACGCGGAAACCGGCGAGGTTGGCGATGCCGAAGCTGGTGGTGATGGCGACGTCGGTGGCGTCGCGGCCCGTGGCCATCAGGATGCGACCGATGCGCGGCGTGTTGTGGCGGGCGTCCATGGTCCACCAGCGATGGTCGAGGAAGACCTCGTACCAGGCGGAGAAGTCTCCGGCGCCCGAGAAGGGGATGCGGATGTCGCCGAGGTGGCCGGTGACGTAGCGGGCGGGGATGTTCATGGCGCGGGTGAGGGTGATGGCGAGGTGCTGGAAGTCGCGGCAGACGCCGATGCGTTCGGTGAAGACGTCGAGCGCGGTCTTGGTGGGGCGGGCGGTGGCGTAGTTGAACAGGACATGGTTGTGGACCCAGTCGCGAATGTAGATGGCGCGGGGCCAGCCGGGCGTGGTGGCTCCGAAGAGGTCGTTGGCGATGGCGCCCATCTGGTCGACCTGGCAGTAGCGGCTGGCGAGCAGGAACTGGAGGACCTCGGAGGGCAGCTGGTCGACCGGGGCCTGGAGCGCCTCGGTGCGAATCTCGTCGGCGAAGCCGGAGTGCTCGACGAGGTTGCTGCCGGATATGCGGATGGCTCCGGCCGGGGCGGCGAAGCGGAGACAGCGGTTGCCGAAGCAGTCGAGATACCGGCCGGGCGTGATGCGGGTCGGCGTGTTCCCTTCCACGTGTTCGACGCGAACGTCGTCGGGTTGAACGACGAGGTTGTCGAGGGACGGATGGAGCTCGAGGAGAGCGACCATGGGGGTGGGGGCGGGGAGCTGAAAGTCAATCTGGAACTCGGACAGAATGCGCATAGGGCACCGTGGGTGGGACGGGATCCTGAATGGATGGGTCGACAGGGCATAGCTGGAAGGTCTTTCCTCCCGCAGCTTTTCCGATGGAGATCGGAGGTAGCTTGGGAGGAGGCGACGGACCGGAGCGAAGACGTTGTGGCTTGAGGTTGAGGGTACCGGAGATCGGCTGGAAGAGCGAGCGTTTCGGCTGCGGGGCGGATCTCACGATGGGGCGACGATCTTCTCTTGGAGGGGGAAGAGGGTCTAGCGACTGGGGGAAGAGGGTCTAGCGACTGGGGGAAGAGGGTCTAGCGACTGGGGGCAGAGGGTCTAGCGACCGGGGCGAGAGGGTCTAGCGACCGGGGGTGAGCGCGTGCCCTGCGGAGGAGCGCAGCCGATGTCGCCGGGTGAGCGCGGTGCGGAGGCGCAGCGAGGGCTTCTCGATGATGTGGTAGGAGAAGAGGGCTGCGGCAAAGACGGCGATCCAGTCTCCCGGAAAGGTGTTTAGGACGGTGGATCCGCCGAAGAGCTGCACGCTGCCGTGGTGGAGGAACAGCGTTTGCCACAGGTAGGCGCTGTAGGAGAGGACGCCCACGTAGGCCACGGGGCGCAGGTTGAGGAAGCGGCCGACGGCGGATCGCGGGTTGCGCACGCACCAGAGCATAAAGGCGGCGATGGCGGCGCCCTCGATGGTGAGGCCGAGGGGAAGGCTCCAGTAGTTCTGGAAGCGCGCGTCCATGGTCATGCAGAAAAGGATGATGGCGGGAGGCAGCCACCAGAGGCGGGTGACGCGGAGGTAGAGTTTTTCGAAGCGGGGTGTGCCCTGGAGGAGGGCGACGACGCAGCCGAACATGAGCGAGTCGGCGGCCATCTGGAACATGCCTCCGTTGTGCCAGTAGGTATTGTGGAGGCGGAAGCTTCCGACGCGGATGGCGGGTGAGATGGCGATGACCACGAGGGCGAAACGGAGCGCGAGTCTGCGACCAAGCACGCCGGGACCAAGCACGCCGGGACCAAGCGCGCCGGGACCAAGCGCGCCGGGACCAAGCGCGCCGGGACCAAGCGCGCCGGGGCGCGACAAGCAGAGGATGAGGACGACGGGCCAGATGAGGTAGAACTGCTCTTCGACGCTGAGACTCCAGAAGTGCTCGACCGACCAGCCCATGCTGGTGGCGGCGTAGTTGTGGAAGAAGAAGAGGGCGCTGAGGAGGTCGATGCGGGGGAGAGCGAGGCGTCCCAGGGCGGCGCACAGGGCGGCGACGGCGACATAGAAGTAGAGCGGCGGAAGGATGCGAAAGGCGCGCCGAAGGTAGAAGCTGCCAAGGCTGATGCCTCCGGTTCGAGACTGCTCATGCAGAAGGAGGCTGGTGATGAGGTATCCGGAGATGACAAAGAAGATATAGACACCCGTACCCCCGTTGAACAGGGCGTACCAGAGGAAGGACGAGTGGTGGGAGAGATCGTGGCGCTGCAGGGTGTGAAGGCCCATGACGAGGAGGATGGAGATCGCCCGGAGGCCGTCGAGCGAGGGGATGCGCGGCATGGAGGAGGCGCGGGTGGGAACCGGTTCGGTCGAGGTCATGGGGGCGGTTGGGTCCAGGCGATTATAGCGAGGCGCGGTGGGCTGTTGGGCCTCCCGGGGTAGCGGTGCATCCGGCGCTGGCGCTGGATCGGGGGCTTTCGTGTGGTTCGTTATGTTTGCGGTCTGTTTGCGGTCTGGATGACCGTCGAGAGTTTAAAGAGAGGGGAGGCGAGCGTGTCGGGCTCGCCTCCGGAGACGTGCGTTTGGCAGCTTTACGGTAGCGGACCGCCACGGAGTTTACCGGGCGGAGACCTCCTCGGGCTGCCCGACACCGGCACCCTGCTTGAGGGCCTCGGCCTTGTTCGTCTGTTCCCAGGTGAAGTCGTTGCCGGTGCGTCCGAAGTGACCGTAGGCCGCGGTCTGCTTGAAGATGGGCCGGCGGAGGTCGAGCGACTCGATGATGCCCTTGGGGGTGAGCTTGAAGTTGGCGCGAACCAGGTCTTCGAGCTTCCCCTCATCGATCTTGCCGGTGCCGAAGGTGTCGACCAGGACGCTGACCGGTTCGGCGACGCCGATGGCATAGGCGAGCTGCACCTCGCAGCGGTCCGCGAGACCGGACGCGACGACGTTTTTGGCGATGTAGCGCGCCATGTAGGCAGCGGAGCGGTCGACCTTGGTGGCGTCCTTGCCGGAGAAGGCTCCGCCGCCGTGACGGCCCATGCCGCCGTAGGTGTCCACGATGATCTTGCGGCCGGTCAGGCCGGAGTCGCCCATGGGACCGCCGATAACGAAGCGGCCGGTGGGATTGATGTGGTACTTGGTGTCGGCGTCGAGGAGCTCGGGCGGGATGACGGCCTGGATGACGTGCTTGAGGATGTCGGAGCGGAGCTGGTCGTTGGTGACGTTCTCATCGTGCTGGCTGGAGATGACGACGGCATCGACGCGCACGGGTTTGCCCACTTCGGTGTACTCGACGGTGACCTGCGATTTGCCGTCGGGGCGGAGGTAGGGCATGAGGCCGGATTTGCGGACCTCCGAGAGTTTTTCCGAGAGGCGATGGGCGAGCGAGATGGGCAACGGCATCAGCTCGGGGGTCTCCTTGGTGGCATAGCCGAACATCATGCCCTGATCGCCGGCTCCGCCGGTGTCGACACCCTGCGCGATGTCAGGCGATTGCTTGTTGATGGTCGAGATGACGGCGCAGGTATTGGAGTCGAAGCCGTATTCGGAGTGGATGTAGCCGATGCTGGCGACGGTCGAGCGGACGAGGGACTGGAAGTCGACGTAGGCCTTGGTGGTGATCTCCCCGGCGATGACGACGAGGCCGGTGCAGGTCAGGGTCTCGCAGGCGACGCGGCTGTAGGGGTCCTGTTCGAGGCAGGCGTCCAGGATGGCATCGGAGATCTGGTCAGCAATCTTGTCGGGGTGGCCCTCGGTGACAGACTCACTGGTAAAGAGAAAACGGTCGCGTTTCGCCAAAAGAGATCCTCCAAAATTGCGCTGGGTGCGTGGGCTGGGCCCGGACGGTATGGAACCAGATTATTTTACGCGCCGTTCCCCGAGAGCCGCAAAGCGGTGCAGCGTAGAGGGACGCGCGAGGGTTGAACGGAGGCGAGGCGCATCGGGCGGATGGACGGGTGGCAAGCTCGCGGGTGTTCGTCAAGGCCTTGGGCGCGACCGGCGGGCGAGCGGCTTCAGCTTCGGAGGAGGCTGGACAGGACCACACGTCCGTGGAGGACGAAGTACCAGACGCACCAGCCGAGCAGGACTACGACCAGGGCCATGCTCGAGACGCCCAGCCAACGCGCCGGTTGAGCCGAGAAGGGAGCGGGGCGAGTGCGCGAGACGTTTTCGGCGAACTCAGCCAGACCGGCGGAGCTAACGGCGTCGCCGGCGCCGAGGGCGGTTTCGAACCTTTGCATCCAGGGATGTTCGTCCACGCCGATGGCTGCCAGATATCCGCGGACAATGCCCTTGCGGAAGACGCCGCCGGGAAGGTGGCCGAAGTCGCCGGCCTCGAGCGCCCGAAGGTGGCTGGGCGACACCTTGGTGATGGCGCAGATCGTCTCGAGCGAGATATTACGGCGTTCGCGCTCAGACCGAAGATCGTCGCAGAATGTCTCCATTCACCCCTGCTTCACAGGATTCCAGGCGGCCTGGAAGGCTTCGATACGCCTCCCGCGCCGGTTCGTTTTGCAGGAGAATAGCGTGAGGGCGGGGCTGAGTCAAAGCCTGGATAGGCACGCACCGTGCCCTCCTTGGTTCACACGGCCTCGGTGGTTGCGAGCGGATCCCGCGGTTGAACGCAGTTGTTTGGACACGTTCTGCCTCGATCGGCTCCGGCTGCGCAAAGTTTCTCGACAGCGGCGTCAGCGCAGGGTTCAGGCAAGGTCCACTGATAGACTTACGAGCAATCGTGCGTGTCACTTTGCCCAGCCGGTTTTCGCTGTTCTACGTCGGAGCGTTCGCGTCCCTGCTGTTTCTGCTGCAACAGGTCGACCACACGGATCTGTACTTCAGCTCCTGCTGCTTTCTCTTCATTATGATCGCTGGCATCGCCTTCAATCTAGCCAAGGGGCTGACGACCTCGACGGGCGGGTACGTGTTTTTTTACTCGCTCCTGACGGTCATCATCGGTCTGGTCTGGAAGACGGTGCTGGGGGAGCGCGGGGAATCGAACCTGCTCGAGTCCAGGACGACGATCCAGGTCTTTCTGGGAGGCATGTTCGGCATCCTGGTCTCGGTGATGGTGAGCCGACGTCTGGTGAAGAAGCGCGCCTTTCTGGCGAACATGTCCTCCCTCAATAACCTGCAGAGCGCGTCGACCGGCTGCCTGATCCTGGGTGTCGGTCTTTATGTCGCGGCGCAGGTCGTGGAGCAGCGGAACGGAACGCTATTCAGCGCGTTGCTGCAGGTCAACAAGTTCAACGAGCTAGCCATTCTGCTGGGGGTGACGTACCAGATCCGCAAGAGCGGGGGGCGAAGCAGCGTCAACTTTCCGGCCTTGGCGGCGACGCTGGTGGTGTGGGTCAACGGGGGCCTGCTGAGCTTTTCGAAGCAGGCGATGTTTACGCCGTTGATCTGCTGGGCTCTGGCGGCCGGCGCCCAGGGATACAAGATCTCCAAGGCGCAGGTGATCGGGGGGGTTCTGACTATCTGGTTCCTGTTCCGCTTCATGGTTCCATACTCCCAGTACGGCCGGGCGCTGGCGGTGGGCACCTTTTCGGGAAACGTGGGGGTGTCGATCAAACTTCTGTCAGACCTCGGAACCGTCCGGGAGCGGTACCTCAGCAGTCAGCGCTCGTCCCTGATCGAAGCGAAGAGTGGGTACTTCGATACACCGCAGGGGTTCTTCGACCGGCTGCAGATGTTGTATCCGGACAGCACCCTGGTGGAGACGACGGAGAGGCTCGGCCAGTACGGCTTTCTGCCGATTATTGTTGACTTCGAGAACCTGGTACCGCACGTCTTCTGGCCGAACAAGCCGCACTTCGAGTTCGGCAACATCTTTGCGCATGAGGCGCTGAATCCGGGCATCGCGGAAGAGGATGACAGCACGGGCATCTCCTACAGTCCCTCGGGCGAGGCCTTCCGCATGGGGCGCTGGACCGGTCTGTTTGTGGTCGCGCCGGTGATCTGGACCATGCTGTTCACGTGGATGGACTCGCTGTGCGGAGACGTCCGGAGGTCGCCGTGGGGTCTGCTGGCGCTGACCCTGTATGCGCACGTGGCTCCGGAGGGCATGCTGGACGGGGCGATCTACCTGATGGGGTACGGGGCGTTCGCGATCATCTTCGCCGCGGTGAGCGCATCGTATGTGCTGCCGCACCTGGGAACGTTGTTTTCGGGCCCGGGGGGCCGCATGCCCTTCTTCAAGACCAACGTGCAGAGTTTGCCGAGACGCGTTTCAACCGTCGAGAGCACCGAGCCCACGGCGGGGTAGATCCGGCTCCCGAGTGTTTTCCCTTACACTTGGAAGCGATGAATAAACTGGTTGTGGGCAATCTGATTCACCGTCCCCTGCGCTCCCTGATCAGCGTGCTTGCGGTCGCGATCGAAGTTCTGATGATCCTGTCGATCGCCGGCGTGATGCTGGGGATGCTTAACGGGTCCAAGACCCGGACGAGCGGCATTGGCCTGGACATGTTTGTTCGACCGAGCAGCACCAACAATTTCGCGGCGTTGAGCTCGGCGGCGACCTCGGTGAAGGTCGCGGATGTCCTGGCGGGTCTCCCGCATGTCGCGGTCGCCTCCCCGGTCAACATCCAGCTGACGGTGGGCAGCTCGCTTGAAAACATCTATGGCATCGATTTTAAGAGCTTCGATGCGTTGAAGCCGTTTGTGTTCAAGGCTGGCGGACCGTTCAGCCGGCCCGACGACGTGATCGTCGACGATGTATTCGCCGCCTCAGGCAAGGGCCATACGGTTGGGGAGTCGATCGAGATTCTGCGCCATCCGTTTCGTATCTGCGGGATTGTGGAGCATGGCAAGGGCGGACGGAAGTTTATCCCCATCATGACGATGGGCGACATCACCAACAACCCGGGCAGAGCGAGCGCCTTTTACGTCAAGACCGACGATCTCAAAAATCAGACGTTGGTGAGGAACGAGATTCTGGCGACGCCCGGCATGCAGCAGTACGATGTGCAGACGCTGGAGGAATGGCTGAGCTTTATGAGCCCGGATAAGCTCCCAGGGTTCAACATCGCGCTCAACATCGTGATCGGCATTGCGGTGGTGATCGGCTTCCTGGTGATCTTTCAGTCGATGTACACCGCCGTGATGGAGCGCACGCGGGAGATCGGCGTCCTCAAGTCGCTTGGAGCCTCGAAGACCTATGTCGTCTCAGTCGTGCTTCGGGAGACGAGCCTCCTGGCGCTGTCCGGCATTACGCTGGGCGTGGTTGGGACGTACCTGTTGCGGGCCATTCTTCACATCGAACTTCCCAAGCAGGATTTCGCGGTGACTCCTGATCGCGTTGCCGAGACGGTAGTGATTGCGTTTGCGGGGGCGATGCTGGGGGCGTTTTATCCGGCGCTGAAGGCGGCGCGCAAAGATCCGATCGACGCGCTTTCGTATGAGTAGAGAGGCCGCGCACCGCGAACGTCGCTCGCGCAGACCTGGGCAGAGGAGTGTATGACGAGGTACGGCATGGCGCTTTCGGCCTTTGCGCTTTGGCTGACGGCTTGGATCGTTCTGTCGTGGGCGGCGATCCAGGATGACGCCCTGATTCACCTCAGATACGCGGAGAACCTCGTCGCGCACCACGCCATCACGTACGATGGCGTTCACCCTAACTTCGGCACCTCCAGTCTGCTGTACGTCGGTCTGCTGGCGGCGGCGAGCACCGTCTCGAGGTCGCCCAACCTTCCCCGGCTGGTCTCGAGCGTCGCCCATGCGGCGCTGTTCGGAGGGCTCGCGTGGATCTTTCTGCGCCGGTTGGAGAGGACGTCGCGAGTTGCCTCGCTGCTGTCACTGATCCTGCTGGCTCTGCTGATCTCGCCGTCGTCGATCCGGTGGCTGGATGACGGCATGGAGACTGGGATCGTCCTGTGCGGGACCGCCTCGCTGGCGTGGCTCGCCTGGGAGCAGTCGCGGCGGACGACGGTGACGCCGGGGGAGTTCGCCGGGATGGCCCTGATCGGATTTCTGCTCGTGCTGCTGCGAACGGAGCTGGCGATGCTGGCGGGGATCGCCGCGGCGGCGATGTTTGCGGGCCGGCTTGAAGCTGGCGGCGAAGGTGGCCGCGTTCGAGGCGTGGTCCGGGCCGCGGTCCGGTCCAGTCATCTGGTGCTCGGATGCCTGCTCGGCTCGGCAGCGATCGTCGTGACGATGGGCGTTCTGCTGCCGGATACAGCGTTAGCGAAGGCGGAGGGCATGGGTGCTTGGAGGCTGGTCCTGGTGGCGACGAGGGTGGTTCTGACGATCTCGCTGTCGGTCGGGGCGGGCCTGGCGATCTTCTGGCTGCTGACGCTGACGCTTGTGGTTGTGCGCCGACGGCTGGACGCCGCGACCGCCGTGGCGAACCTGGTCTTTCCCGTGCTCGTCGGCCTGTCGATGCTTCGCGGGCAGGATATCCAGGGCGTGCGTTACCTGCTGTGGGCGCTTCTGTTTCCCTCGGTATGGAACGTGCTGTCGCTTGGCCGCGGACGGGCGGGCGTGGCTGGGGAAGTCCGGGCGAGCGACAGGAGCTTGGAGCTGGCGCCCGTGTATGCCTTTGCGTTGCTGTTTCTGCTGGAGCTGCCGTTTGAAGCGAAGCTGATGTACCACGTGCTGACGACCAGGGCGCGGACGATGCGCACGTTCGAGGGCCAGCACCTGGAGCAACTCGCGGGTCTGGAGGGGGTGTCGATGGACATCGGCTACATCGGCTACTTCACCCACGCCCGTATCTGCGATATGTCGGGGCTGGTGAACGGAAGGGCGGTCGCCCGCATGGGGACGCTCGCCCGGGTGAAGCGCTGCGCCGACCAGAATCCTGGGTTCGCCTTTGGCAACTCCGACCAGCTCGACGTGCTCGCGCGCTATCTCCCGATGAGCAGTTGGCGCGTCTGCGGTGAGTACAGCTTCGGCAATCTCCGGTCACCGGATACGCACTTCCTCGTCGCTCCGCCCGCGGTCGCGGACGGCATCTGCCGGGCAGCGGGTCGGGCCTCGGCGACGATATCGGGGACGACGGGGATCGATGGGCTCCTACACCGGACGGATCTCCGTACTCCCGAGGCGCCGGGAGCACGTTAGCCTCGCGCCCGTGCGGGAGATGGCCTGGAGCTGCAAGACCCTGACGTTGCAAGACTAGGAGATGTGGTGCGAGTTGACGGGGATTTCGGCGAGCGGCGACTGGCGGCGGCGGCGCGCCTTGCTGCCCGCGCCTTGGTGGGCATTGCCCTGCTCTTCCTCTGTCTTCACTTCGTGCACCTCCGGGCCGACTTCCCGAACTACTCGCCATGGGTCGACTGGGCCAAGTACACGGACGAGGGATGGTATGGGGACGGCGCGATCCGTCACTTCCAGACGGGCCGATGGAACGTCCCGGGGGACTTCAATCCTGCGGCGGCGCTTCCGGTGTGGCCTGTTCTGGAGGCGGTCGTCTTCCGCTTCACCGGGGTCGGCATCGTTCCGGCGCGTGCGCTGACGGTGGCGGTCTTTGGCCTGACGCTTGTCTTCGGCTACGTGCTGCTCCGGAGGTGGGCGTGGAGGCGGGGATCGGGGCCGCTGGCGCCGGCGGCGGCCGTGCTGCTGCTGGCGGTGAATCCGTTCTGCTATTCGTTTACGCGCCTGGCGATCCTCGAGCCGATTCTTATCCTGCTGACGCTGCTGGCGCTGCTGACGGCCGCGGAGATCGACGGGGAAGGCTCGCCGGGGGAACATCGGCGGATCTGGCCTCTGCTGGCGCTCGGGATCCTCCTGCCGTTGATGGTGCTCGCAAAGACCACGGCGCTGTTTCTGTTTCCGTCCATCTTCTGGATGGTGTGGGCCCGCCTGGGCTACCGCTGGCGGCTGATGTTGCGGCTGGGAGCCATCCCTGCCGGGATTGGCGCCGCGCTCTGGCTGCTGTACTTCGGGCTTCTGGTGCGCTTGCACTTTCTCGAGGACTACCGCTACCTCTTCAGCGCGAACGCGTACACCGCCATCAGCGCGCAGAACTTCAGGCAGGTTGTCATCGCCACGGTCAAGGACGGCATGTGGATTGGACCGGTGCTCTTTCCGCTGGCGCTGCTGATGATGATGGTGGCGCTTGTGCGCTGGCGCAGTCTGCGGGATGACCCCCTGACGGTGAGCCTGATGCTGTGGGCGGGGGGGTACGCGGCCTTTCTGGCGTACCACGCCAATCTGCAGCCGCGGTATTACCTGGTGGTGGCCGTGCCGCTGATCTTTCTCCTCCCCATGGCGGTTGACAGCCTTTGGCGGGCGGGCCGGGGCGCGCCGACGAGGGGCCTGGTGATGGCGATTGGGGGCGTGTTGGCCGTTGTGGCGGCCGTCGACGCCTCCAGGGTGGTCCAGTATGTAAGGAAGCCGCAGTACACGTTGATCCGCGCGGCGGAGCAGATACGCAACCTCATCGCGGCCGATCCGCAGCACAGCCAGCTGGTGCTCTCGATCAGCGGCTCGGAGCTGTCGCTGATGACGGGGGTTCGATCCATCTGCGACGACTTTGGGACAACGGATCTCGAGCAGCGGGTCGCGACCTACCGCCCAGGCTGGTATGTGAGCTGGAACCAGGTGGATGACGACAAGATGGAGGCGCTGACGCCGCTCTTTGAGCTGCAACGGGTGGCCGCATTTCCGGCCATGGACGATTCGGAGAGGAATCTGCTGATCCTGTACCGACTGGACCCGGCGATGGCTCCGGGCCGGCGTAGACGACGCAGCCGGAAGCCCATGCCCAAGGTGCTGGTCACCCGCATTGGGCAGCAGCCCAGCGCGACGCAACTGCAGCACTAGGTGGTCTGAGGTGGGTATCAGGCGGCTGCCGAAGCACGGCGGCTTGATGGGAGCTGGACGCCCCCTCGCAAGCTCCTTGACTTCGGGAAAAGACCTCCGCTAAGATCGAACCTCGTGCAGTCTCGCATCTGCTCGTCTGTGAAAGTATGCATGGACGGACAGGTGGCGGGAACGCAGTGGTGGCCTGAGCCGGGCAGCATGTCGCTTCTGCGACCCGAATCCACCCACTCCACAAGCCCAATTGCACGGCTTCTGCGCGAACCCACGCGATTGGGACAGATCTCCTCGATGAACTGCTTCGAAGAGCCGTCTGCTCACGACTCCATGTGGAACCGATCTTTATAAGTGCAGGCGGAGTTCCGCGGGCATGGTCACCAGGTATTGAGCGTTCGATCTATTTTTGAGTTGCATTCAAGTTTTAAGGGGAGCAGCAATTATGTCTACTACCATCCCGAGCGGCAAGGATATCAGCCGTAAATGGTTCGTTCTCGATGCCAGTGGCAAGACTTTGGGACGACTTGCGACGCACGCGGCGAGCGTTCTCGCGGGCAAGCTGAATCCGCTGTACACGCCCTATATTGATATGGGCGATCATGTTGTGATCGTTAACTGCGAGAAGATCGTTTTGACCGGCCTGAAGTCGCAGCAGAAGCTCTACCGCCGCTACACCGGCTTTCCTGGCGGCCTGCGGGAAGAGTCGTTTGTGAAACTGCTGGCGCGCCGGCCCGAGAAGATCGTCGAAGAGGCGGTCAAGGGCATGCTTCCGAAATCGAAGCTGGGGCGGCAGATGGCGACAAAGCTGAAGGTCTACAAGGGCGGCGAGCATCCGCACATCGCGCAGCAGCCGCAGCCGATGGAAGTCGTCGCTTAACAGTTTTGAGTTGTGAATTTTTTGAGTTCTGACGTATCTTTTTTGAGTTCTGACCTATCAAGGAGCAGCATGGCGGATCTGATTCAGTACTACGGCACCGGACGTCGCAAGTCGAGCATAGCGCGGGTCTTTTTGCGGCCGGGCAGCGGCAACTTCACCGTGAACAAGAAGGACGTGGACGTCTACTTCGTGACCGCGCAGCAGCGCGCGTCGGCAAGGCGCTCGCTCGGCATCCAGGACATCGGCGAGACCTTCGACGTGATCACGACCGTCAAGGGCGGCGGCGTGATGGGCCAGGCGGACGCGGTGAAGCTTGGCATTGCGCGCGCTCTGATGGAGTTCAACCCGGAGCTGCGTAAGGCGCTCAAGGCCGAGGGTCTGGTGACGCGCGACTCGCGCGGCAAGGAGCGCAAGAAGTACGGGCAGAAGGGTGCACGCGCACGCTTCCAGTTCTCGAAGCGCTAGGTCGTTCGTTGTCCTTGTGACTGCCGGCGCTCTAGTCCGGCCGCCACAGCAGCACCCTGAGAGGCGTCTAGTTCAGGGATTGGAGTCAAATTTCCTGATCTCTGCGTCACGCAGCGGCAGGCATTCAATTCACGGCACCGGTCTCATCGCCGCGGATGCTTTTTAGGGAGTCAACTTGGCAAATATTACGATGAAGGAGTTGCTCGAAGCGGGTGTTCACTTCGGGCACCAGACAAAGCGCTGGAACCCGAAGATGAAGGAGTACATCTTCGGCGAGCGCAACGGCATTTACATCATCGACCTGCAGAAGACCTTGAAGATGTTCAAGGATGCGTCAAAGTTCGTCACCGATCTGACCTCGAGCGGAAAACTGATCCTGTTCGTCGGCACCAAGCGCCAGGCCCAGGATGCGGTGGCCGAAGAAGCCAACCGCGCCGGCATGCCGTACATCAACTCGCGCTGGCTGGGCGGTCTGCTCACCAACTGGGTCACGGTGCAGAAGTCGGTGAAGCGGCTCCAGGAGCTCGACGACATGTCGACCGACGGGCGGTACGAGTTGCTGACCAAGAAGGAAGTGATCAAGCTTGAGCGCGAGCGCAAGGGTCTGAGCACAAACCTCTCGGGTATCAAGAGCATGAAGCGTCTGCCGGACGCGATCTTTGTGATCGACTCGAACAACGAGGCGATCGCGGTGGCTGAGGCTCGCAAGCTTGGCATCCCCGTAGTCGCGGTGGTCGACACGAACTGCGACCCGACCGTGGTCGATTACGTCATTCCTGGCAACGACGACGCTCTGCGCGCTATTCGCCTGTTCACAACCAAGATCGCCGACTCGGCCGCCGAGGGAGTGCAGATGGTCTCTGATAAGGCGTTTGCGCAGGAGTACGCGGACGTGCAGCAGACGGAGGTTGCGCCGCAGCATATCGGCGAAGAGGGCGATGCGAGTGTGGGTGAGGTTCAAGAGTCCGCGGGCGCCGCGGCAGCCACCGTTGACGAGGACGACAATGTCGATCTCGAGGCCGTGCTGGGCGGGAATATTCGCAAAGCTCCAGCGGCCGCCACGGCGGATGAACCGGAGCCGGTCGCCGCCGAGACGGGCGCGTAAGCGAGGCAGCGACACTCGGACACTCTCTGAGAGCGTGGCGGCCCGGGCGAAAGCAAACGGGCGCCACGCTCGATCTGCGTAGGCGGACCATTGACATACGAAGCAGCAATCGACAAGGATACGGACGAAGATGAGCACAGCGACTGAGACGACCAAGGTAGATGCGAAGCTGGTGAAGGAGCTGCGGGAGAAGTCGGGCGCGCCGATGGGCGACTGCCTGAAGGCCCTGCAGGAGACCAAGGGCAACATGGAGGAGGCCTTCGTTGTGCTGCGCAAGCGCGGCATGGCCTCGGCCGCGAAGAAGGCCTCGCGCTCGACCAATGAGGGCGCAGTGGGGACGTATATTCACGCGGGCGGCAAGATCGGCGTCCTCCTGGAGCTGAACTGCGAGTCCGACTTTGTCGCGCGCACCGAGGACTTCCAGGGGCTGCTGCGCGATATCTCGATGCACATCGCGGCGACCGATCCGCGCTATGTCCGCCGGGAGGATGTGACGGAGGCCGACCTCGCGCGCGAGAAGGATATTTACCGCTCGCAGGCCGCGGCCACAGGCAAGCCCGCGCCGGTTGTCGAGAAGATCGTCGAGGGCAAGATGAGCAAGTTCTACGAGGAGGTCTGCCTTCTTGACCAGCCCTTCATCAAGGAGCAGACCCAGACCATCACGCAGCTGATCGCGTCCAAGGTCGCCAAGCTGGGAGAGAACATCTCGGTGCGGCGGTTTGCGCGGTTCAAAGTGGGCGATCCGAACTGGACCGTGGCTACGACGAAGGTGGCGGCCGAGGACACCGACGCTCAGGCGTAGCCTCAGTAGGCTGCACTTGACTGAGCTCCGGCGGTTGCCGGGGCTTGTTTCGTTTGCCGGGATGCCAAGGCGCACCGTCGATCGCCGATACGAAAACTTCGAGCTCACCCTGTTGCAACGCCGACGTGTATCGAGAGTGTGGACCTACGCCGGCGAGGCGCTTTGCATCCGAAGCTGCATGAGTCTGGCAGACAAGGTAGGCGCGGGCTTCGTCGAGTGGGTGAACGCATTGCCCAACGGACGAGCGACCCGGGTGCAGATCCTGTGCGACAGCGATGCGGACGGTCTGCCCGCGGGAGCCCTTCTCCTTCGGGCGCTGCGCGCGGCCGGCTTCGCCGAGGTCTCGGCCGAGGCGCGGCGAAAGGGTGAGTCGGCGTGGGGAGCGGAGGTGCTGGAGCGTCTGCGCGGGTACGCGCCGGGAGCGTTGATCGTCGCCGACCTTGGAAGCCGCGACGGCGATCTTTTGCCCGGCGTACCGACGCTGTTGCTCGACCACCACTGCCCTATCGGGACTCCTGAAGGGGCGTTGCTGTTGACGGCGTACGGGACGGGCGCGGAGGGCGGCGACGGAAAGGATGTACCGACGACGGGGCTGCTGGCGTTCTGGTGCGCGCACGCGCTCGTCGGCGAGGAGTTGGCGACGCCGTGGCTATGGCTCGCGGGGATATCGCTGCTGAGCGACCTCGGCGACAAGGCTCCTTTTCCGGAGCTCGCCGAGGCGAAGAAGGGCTTCGGCGGCGGAGCTTTGCGGGATGCGACCTCCCTGTTGAACGCGCCGCGGCGAACGGCGACGGGCAATGCCGATGCCGCGTTGCGCCTGCTGCTGAAGGCTGATGGGCCGAAGCAGGTGTTGAGCGGTGAGTTTGCGGAGACGGCGGAGCTGCTGACGGCCAAGATGGAGGTGGGCTCCGCGCTGGCCGCCGCCCGCAAGCTGCCGCCGCGCTTCAGCACCCGTGTGAAGGCGGAGCTGGGCTCCGACCTGGTAGCGATCCGCATCGACACACCGTGCCAGGTACATCCGCTGGTGGCGATGCAGTGGCGATCGCGGTTTCCGAAGAGTGTCGTCTTTGGCGTGAACACCGGCTACCGGCCGGGTTGGGTGCACTTCAGCGGGAGGGCTCCCGCGGGTGTGAACCTGCTTGAGTTTCTGGCGCGGCATCGGCCGGATGAGGCGGACGCGAGCTACGGTCTAGGGCACAACCAGGCGAGCGGCGGAGCGCTGCCGGTCGCGGTCTGGAACCGCTGGGCGGACGAGGTTGGCTTCGGACCCGAGATGCAGGTGGCCGAGGCTTGAGCGGCATCGAAGATCCGGCGCGACAGACACGTGTCGCACGCTTCAAGCTGCTCACCGAAAGGGAGCTGCCCCGGCAGGCGCGGGAGCAACGCTGGCCGCTGCGGCTGGACCACTGCTTCAAGCGGGTGTGTCTCGATTGGGCGTGCCAGGACTGCTGGTACCGCCATATAAGACGGCCGGCGGAGCTCCACGCCGACTCGACCTGTCTGGATCGGGCGGTGCGATGTGCCGAGGAGATTCTGGAGGGCGGCTCCGCTCTGCTGAAGGTACGGAACGCGGCGAGCCTGCGATGGAGAGGCAAGCTGATGCCTACCAGCGCACCCGCATCTGACGGGAAAGAGGACCAAAGACAATGAGCGAAAACGGCCGCGAGCCTCGGAAGAAAAAGCAGCAGCGGAGATCCGGAGAGGAGAACGAGGCAGCAGATCCGGTACACCCTGTCCAGGGCGGGGAGGGCGGCCCGGTCGCCGGGACTGCAGCGCCGGAGTCCCGGGCGGAAGCAAAGGCGAGCACAGCAGAGGGTGCCAAGGAGAAGCCAGCCAAGAAGAAGGCGGCCGGGAAAAAGGCGGGCAGGAAGAAGGCAAGCAGGAAGGCGGCCCTGCCGACGAAGAAAATGCTGGCCGAGGCGGAGCTGGAGCGCATGACGACCGCTCCCATGTCGCAGTGCTCTGCGCTCGAGAGCCTGGCGGCCGTGCGCTTCCCTGCCGAGGCGATGCGGCTGGGCTTCGCCGTGAAGGTGATGGGACAGCCGGGCTTGAAGTCGAACGATACGCGCCGCTGGCAGGCGGGACCGCATCTTCGGGTCTCGCTTGGGTACCTGTGTGAGATCTTCGCGTACCTGCGCCGGCACGGCATTTCCATGTATCGCATGTCGAGCGACCTGGCCCCGTACGCGACGCATCCGACCATGCCACAGTTCCACAGCATGGTGAAGGAGAGCTCCGCCGACCTTGCGCACATAGGCAGGCTGGCGCGTGAGCAGGACCTTCGGCTGAGCTTCCATCCCTCCCAGTTCATCGTGCTGAACAGTGAAAACGAGGAGCTGACGCGCAAGAGCATGTGGGATCTGGAGAGCCAGGCGGAGATGCTGGACCGCATGGAGTGCGGACCCGAGGCGATCCTGGTGGTGCATGTGGGCGGCGCATACGGCGATCGGGAGAGCGGCTGGCGGCGATGGGCGGCGACGTGGCCGCGGCTGGGAGAGCCGGTACGGCGGCGGCTGGTGCTCGAGAACGACGACATCCGCTACTCGGCCGCGGATGTGCTGAAGGTGCACGAGGCCACGGGCGTGAAGTGCGTGTGGGATTACCAGCACCACTGGTGCTTCAACCCGGAGGGCCTGGAGATGGGCGAGACCCTGCGCCGGTTTGTGGCGACGTGGCCGGCAGGCGTGCGGCCCAAGATGCACTTCTCCTGCGCCAGGACGGAGATGCGGGAGATCAAGCGCAAGAACCGGAAGTCGGGCAAGATCGAGGTGGTGCTGCAGCCGCCGATCTGGACGGGGCACGCGGACTACAACAACCCGTTCGAGTCGATTCAGTTCCTGCGGTCGATCGTGGACGTGGATGTCGACGTGATGCTCGAGTCCAAGGCGAAGGACTTGTCCCTCATCCGGTTACGAAATGACATCGCACGCTATGCTCCGGATCTGGCCCAGCGCTACGGTATCGATCTTGCTTCGGAGGTGGAGGATGTCGCGGAGATCGTCGAGACGCCCGAGGAAGAGCAGGAGGCGCTCTCCGACTGAGCTGGATCGACTTAGAGCCTGCCCCTAACGATCCGCTGGGGCGGAGTTCGGGGGGCTGATCTGCTCCCCCTTGACGGCCTCTCCCGCGAGAAATTTCTTGATGTTTTCGTTGAGGAACCTTTTGTCGGCCGGACTTGCGCCGGCACCGGCAGGATGCCCCCACAGCGATGGTATCGGGAGCAGCGTCACGTGCGGCATGAACCCGGACTCGTAGCGAGCGTCGCCCACGGGAAAGTACAGATCGGTCGCGGAGGGCATGTAGAGAACCGGCGCCTTGAGCGAACGCAGGGCCTCGGCGACGTTCGCGTGAAAGCCGGGCGTCGTTCCGACATCATGCTGCTCCCACGTCCTTGCCTGCAGGATCATGTCGTTCGCGTCGCCACCCGGGATGAAGCCATTGCGAAAGTGATCGAGCACCTGATCGAGCGTGGCGCCGGGCTTCTCGTCCGTGCGCCAGAGCTCGCGGCGCCACCACTCCTGCGAGTAGAGCCAGCCGGCCCACACCATGCCGAAAGCGGAGAGACCCTTTGCGGGCGGGGCGGTGTAGTCGCCGTTGTTGAAGGCGCTGTCCGCGGTGAGCGCGGAGATCTGGCCCTCGAGCCGAGCGATGCCATGGCCGTAACACTTCGCCGTGCCGGAGGTCGCAACGATGCGATCCGCGAAGTTGGGGTAGGTGACTCCCCACTGGAAGGCCTGCTCGGCCCCCATCGAGAAGCCGATGATGGCGCGCACGTGGGTGATGTGGAGGTCTTCCGTGAGCAGGCGATGCACGGCCTCGACGTTGTCGCGGATGGTGGTGACCGGGAACCGGGGTCCGTGGAAGGGCTCGGGCGTGTTGCTGGGCGAGGTGGAGCTGCCGTTGCCGAAAAGCTCGGTCGACACCAGGAAGAGCTTCGCGGGATCGAGGGCTCGATCCGGGTGCCGCGGATCGACGATCAGCCACTCATACCCGCGGAACTTCGCCATGTAGTGCGATGGAAGGAGGACGACGTTGTCACGCGCGGCATTGAGGTGGCCGTAGGTTCCGTAGACGACGCGGGCCTTTGGAAGCACGGTGCCCGACTCTGTCTTGAAGTCGTTGATGACGAACTCGTGCCGGACCGGATCGTCGGCGCGCGCTGCACGTGCGGCAACGAGTGCGATGGAGAGGGCAAAAAGGAGCTGCCTGGTCACGAGCTTGTCCTCTGAGATGTTCTTGTTCGTCTGCGGCGTGAGGCGTGGCCACTTCGTTCGTGAGAGAGCAGGCGCACCGACTGAAGCTCCCAGTGGCAGCTAATTTGTCTGGAGCGGCTTGAGCAGTGAGGTCATCCGTTTGAAGGCCTCTTCGCGCGCGATCCTGTTCTCCGGCGAAGCATCCGGGGCCTCGCCGGCGCGCATGAACCCGTGGCCCGCGCCCGCATAGGTCTGGGGGTCGTAGCTCTTGCCGGCAGCCTTCATAGCCTCGACTGTTCCAGGAATAGTCGCATCGATCCGAGCATCGTTGCCGGCATAAAAGCCGTAGACCGGCGTCGCGATACCGGCCAGAGCGGAGGTCTCCGGTGGAGGCCCGTAGAACACATAGGCCCCACTCAGGTCCTTGCGATGGGTGGCAAAGGCGAAGGTTTTTCCGCCGCCCCAGCAGAAGCCCGTGACGGCCAGCTTTCCGTTGGCCGCCGGCAGCTTCAGGCCATAGCTGGCAACGGCATCGAGATCCGAGAGCACCTGGTCGGACGGAAGTCCGGAGACTGCTTTGGTGATCGCGTCCATGCCGCTGTAGCTGTCGGTTCCGCCGCCTGCCTTGCCGCCGCCGGCGGCAGGCCCGGTGCCCGAGAGGAGGTCCGGCGCGAGCACGAGATAGCCCTGCGCCGCCAGCTCGTCGGCCATGCCCTTTGCCCAATCGGAGAGACCGAAGATCTCATGGATGAGCACGATCACAGGAGCCTTCTGACTTGTCTCCGGGTACACGACGAAGGTGTTGACGGATCGGCTGCCGGCCTTGATCGTGACGTACTCGCGGTGCCTGGGAGACTTTTCGAGCGAGGCCTTGGCCCAGTCCTGCGCGCGAGCGGGCAAGGGGGACAGCGCAAAGGGCGCACAGGCGACAACGAGTGCGGAAAGGCGAAGCAGCGATCGACGGGTCATGCTGGGGAGTGTACGTGCGCCCTGACCACCGGTGCAACGGGCTGAACGGGAGATTGGTCCGGTGAACAAGCTCGTCACACGCTACGACCGCACCGCCGAGAATGCGATCGTCGGACGGTAACGCGGATGGGTCGGACGCATCCAACTCCACCAAAAGGTTCGGGCATGCCATTGAAAAGATCGAAGTCGCAGGGACAAAGCAGAAACGGCGATGTGGCTCCTGTTGCGTCGCGTTCCAAACCGTCGCATACCAGTCCGTCACCTTCCAGACCGTCGGGTTCCAGACCGTCGGTCTTTACCGCAGCGAGCGCCACTGTCTCGCGAAGGACGCGAGCGAAGCAGACTGAGAAAGCTCGTTCCCAGGTGGCTCCGCCTTCGATCGACTGGCCGAGCCTCCTCAAAGAGGCTCGGGACCGCTTCGGCATCAGGCGCTTCCGGTCCGGGCAAAAGGAGGTGCTCGAAGAGGTTCTTCACGGTCGCAACGTTCTTGGGATCATGCCGACCGGAGCGGGCAAGAGCCTCACCTACCAATTGCCGGCGTTGCTGCTCGCAAAGCCCGTTGTCGTTGTGAGTCCACTGATTGCGCTGATGCAGGACCAGCAGGAGAAGGCGGCAGAGGCGGAGATCGCCGTCGAGAAGATCGACTCAACCCTGACCGCTCGTCAGGTGCGAGAGGCCGATGAACTTATCGACAAGGGCGTGGCCAGGCTGATTTACGTGACGCCGGAGCGGCTCGAAAACCGCGACTTCGTCCAGATGCTCAACGACGCCGGCGGCATCTCTCTTCTGGTGGTCGACGAGGCGCACTGCATCTCGCAGTGGGGCCACGACTTTCGACCGGCGTATCTGGCGCTCGGGTATGCCCGGAAGGCATTGGGAAATCCTCCAGTTCTGGCCCTGACGGCGACGGCAACCCAGGAGGTCGTCGGGGAGATTCTTTCGAGCCTCCATGCCGAGGACGCAAAGATCGTCAACGCCGGCACCGAGCGCGAGAACCTCTTTTTTCGCGTGCACCCTACGGTCAACAACCAGGCCAAGCTGGCTCGCGTCATTTCCATGCTGCGCGAGGAGGAGGGCACCGGCATCATCTACACGGCCAGCGTGCGCACCGCCAACGAGGTGCATGGTTAAGGGAGCAAGGCATCGCGGTCGGCCACTACCACGGCAAGATGAGGACGCGCGAACGCGAACAGGTGCAGGCAGAGTTCATGCGCGCCGAGCATAAGGTGATGATCGCCACCAAGGCTTTCGGGCTCGGCATCGACAAGCCGGACATACGGTTTGTCTACCACTTCGAGTTTCCGAATTCGCTCGAGACCTACTACCAGGAGGCGGGCCGGGCCGGGCGCGATGGGCTCGCGAGCCGGGCTGTGCTGCTCTACCGTCTTGAAGACGACAAGCGCATCCAGAGCTTCTTCCTTTCGGGCCGGTATCCCAAGCTCACGGAGTTGCGCCAGGTTCTCGAGGCGCTCGCCGGCCGCGCCTCGGCTCCGGCGGAGAGGACGCCGACCGAAGCGGAACCGGGCGAAAGAGAGGATGTGCCGGAGGCGTGCAGCGTGGCGGTTGAAGGCGAGGCGACGCCTCCCTCGGCCGAGGCGATGAACGAGGCGAAGACCTCGGAGCTTGCGGATCCCCCAGTCATGCGAAGGGTGATGTCGGCCGACTCGATCGCCGAGGGCGCAGGCGTGGGCCGGCGGCGGACGCAGGTCATCCTGAACCTGCTGCGACATGCGGGCATAGTTCGGCGCGGCAGAGCCGGTTACCGTCTCGATGACACGAAGCTCCCCACCGACGATGCCCTGACCGACATCGTTAAGGTGTACGAGGATCGCGCCATCCTGGACAAGGATCGTCTCGCCGAGATGATGCACTATGCGGAGACGGTGAGCTGCAGGGTGCAGGTAATCCGCACCTACTTCGGCGACCCGGAGGGCGAGCGCTGCGGCCGATGCGACAACTGTGTGCAGCCCGGACAGGAGCGAGCGAGATCCATCGAGGGTTCCATGGCGTCGACGGAGAAGAGTGTAGCGATCGCCGCCGAAGCGCAGCCGTCCCACCAGCGCGAGGAGGTGACCCGGGTGGAGACGATCCACGGCACCATCGTGACGACTGCGCCGGAGACCCTGCCGAAGCACGCGGAGGAGCCCGCGCTCGCGAAGGGGTCCCGGGTTGCGCACAAGCGCTTCGGTCCGGGCAAGGTCAAGGACGTCTACAACGGCGTCGCCCTGGTCCACTTCAGCACGGCCGGCGACAAGAAAGTCAAGCTGGACTTCCGGACGGAGCTGGCGCGGGAGATCGCATAGGAGAGCGATTGCGTGCAGGCGGCGACGGCTCTAGGCAAGCTCTTTCGGGAGCCGCAGATCTTCCCAGAGCTACGGATTTGCCGTAGCTCTGGATTTCCTGCGCCCTGGTCTAGGAGGGGTGACCAGGGCTTACATACCGCGCAGGATCGAGCCGACCACGCCGCCGACCACGCCGCCTTCGGCGCCCTCCGCCCTACGAGACGGGAGGTACTCCTGCAGCGCGTGGGCGAGCTTGGCGATTGGAAGTGTCTGCAGCCAAACGCGTCCCGGGCCGGTCAGCGCGGCGAGAAAGATACCATCGCCGCCGAAGATCAGGTTCTTGATTCCGGGAACGCGCGTGATCTGGAAGTTGATGCTCGTCGTGAACGCGCCCACGTGTCCGGGGTGCACACGGAGCGTCTCGCCCGGCTGAAGATCCTTGATGATCAGCTCGCCCGAGAGTTCGAGCCACGCGGTTCCGTAGCCGCCGATGCGCTGCAGCAGAAACCCATCCCCGCCAAAGATGCCCGCTCCGAGCGACTGCTGAAATCCGACGCCTAGCTGGACCTGCGGCGTGGCGCACAGAAAGCCGTGGCGATGCGCGAAGTACTCGTACCCCTCGCCAACCTGGATCGGCACGATGTGCCCGGGAACCTTGGTCGCAAACGCGATCTCGCCCTGCGTTCCGGATGCGGTGTACTCGGTCATGAACAGAGTTCCGCCGCCCGCAACGCGCTTGATCGCCCCGAAGAAGCCGCCGCCACCACCCATCTGCGTATGCGTATTCATCTGAATGGATTGCGTCATCCAGGAGAGTTCGCCCGCCTCCGAGATAACGCTCTCATTGGGACTTAGAAGGATCTCGAGCACCGGCATGGTGGATCCGACGATGCGGCTTTGCATATGGATGTGACCTCGCGAGGACAGCTTACCAGTCCTTACGCTGCCAGGCGGCCCGGAGTTCCTCCGGCGCGCTTGCACGAGCCCGGCTCGAGGTTGCAGCCCCAGCCAGACTTCGAGATGAGAGCGCGGGGCCTGCATGCGATACTTGGGCCTGACATGTACAAGCGGGTGCTCCTCAAGATCTCAGGCGAAGCTCTGGCTGCCGGACGCGGGTTCGGCATCGATGCCGTCTTCATTCACAAGGTTGCCGAGGAGATCGCGGACGTTCATGCGCTCGGCTGCGAGATCGGCATCGTCGTGGGCGGCGGAAACTTCTTTCGCGGCGTCGCCCAGCAGGCGATCGACATGGATCGCGTCGCCGCCGACCACATGGGCATGCTGTCGACGGTCATCAACTCCATCGCGCTCCAGGATGCGATTGAAAAGCGCGGCCTTTTCTGCCGCGTCATGTCGGCGATCGAGATGCACGAGGTCGCCGAACCCTACATTCGCCGACGGGCCATGCGTCACCTCGAGAAGCAGCGCATCGTCATCTTTGCCGCCGGCACCGGCAACCCCTACTTCTCGACCGACACCGCGGCGAGCCTGCGGGCCATGGAGATCAAGGCCGACATCCTTCTGAAGGCGACTTCGGTCGACGGCATCTACACGGCAGACCCGAAGATCGACGCCGCCGCAAAGCGCTTCGAGACGATCACCTACGACGAGATCCTGCGCAAGAACCTGCGCGTAATGGATACGACCGCGGTCTCCCTGTGCCGGGACAACCGCATGCCCATGATGGTGTTCAGCATGCGCGAGGAGGGCAACATCCGGCGCGTCGTGGCTGGGGAGCCGCTGGGCACGCTGGTGACCTCCTGATCTCCCCGCCAGGCGATCGGGCATCCGCCTGAACAGCGAACGAGATCTTTTCTTGCGCGTCAACAGCGCACAGCTTACGTGCCTTCGACAGCCGGATCGGTCGCATCAGAATGGTATTCTGAAAGATGTCAGATACATTCCGAATTTGAGGTCTTGAGCGACACATGGCGACAGCAACGATCGATCGTGCAGCAGTGGGAACGGATACAGCAACGGAGTACAAGGTTGCCGATATCGGCCTGGCGGAGTTTGGGCGCAAGGAGATCGACATCGCCGAAAAGGAGATGCCGGGCCTGATGTCCATCCGGAACAAGTATGCGAAGGGTAAGCCGCTGGCGGGCGTTCGCGTCACCGGTTCGCTGCACATGACGATCCAGACCGCGGTGTTGATCGAGACCATGGTCGCTCTGGGAGCCGAGGTCCGCTGGGCAAGCTGCAACATCTTCTCGACCCAGGACCACGCCGCGGCGGCAATCGCGGCAGCCGGCGTCCCGGTCTTCGCCTGGAAGGGCGAGTCGCTCGAGGAGTACTGGTGGTGCACCGAGCAGGCGCTCGCGCACAAGGGCGGCCTCGGTCCGCAGCTCGTCATCGACGACGGCGGCGACGTGACCCTGCTCATCCACAAGGGCGTCGAACTCGAGAAGGGCAACGACTGGGTCAACACACCCGCAGGCAGCCAGGAGGAGGGCGTCATTAAGAGCCTCCTGAAGAAGATCCACGCCGAGGATCCGCAGCGTTTCACCAACGTCGCCAAGGAGTGGCGCGGCGTCGCCGAGGAGACGACCACCGGCGTCCACCGGCTCTACAAGATGATGGAGCAGGGCAAGCTGCTGGTTCCCGCGATCAACGTCAACGACTCGGTCACCAAGTCGAAGTTCGACAATCTGTACGGCTGCCGCGAGTCGCTTGGCGACGGCATCAAGCGGGCGACCGATGTCATGATCGCCGGCAAGGTCGCGGTCATCTGCGGCTACGGCGATGTGGGCAAGGGCTCTGCGGCTTCGCTCCGCGGCCTGGGCGCGCGCATCATCGTCACCGAGATCGATCCGATCAACGCCCTGCAGGCGGCGATGGAAGGCTACGAGGTCACGACCATCGAGGAGACGCTCGGCCGCGGCGATATCTACGTCACCTGCACCGGCAACCTCGACATCATCACGCTCGAGCATATGCAGCAGATGAAGGACCAGGCGATCGTCTGCAACATCGGTCACTTCGACAACGAGATCCAGATGGAGCCGCTCAACGCCGACCCGAGCGCGACTCGGCTCAACATCAAGCCGCAGGTGGATAAGTACACCTTCTCGACGACTGGCAACAGCATCTTCATCCTGGCTGAGGGCCGGCTCGTGAACCTGGGTTGCGCCACCGGTCACCCGAGTTTCGTGATGTCGAACAGCTTCTCCAACCAGACGCTGGCGGCGCTCGATCTCTGGGCCAATCGCGACACGTATAAGGTCGGCGTCTACGTCCTGCCGAAGCGTCTCGACGAGGAGGTCGCCCGCCTCCATCTGGAGAAGATCGGCGTGAAACTGACGACGCTCTCGCCGAAGCAGGCCGAGTATCTCGGCGTTAAGCCCGAAGGTCCGTACAAGGCAGAGCAGTACCGCTACTAGACTGAAGTTCACTCATTGTTACAGGGACCTCTCGCCGCTACCCCCCGGGCGGCGAGAGGTCGTTTTCGCGCGTGGCAGGACAACCTCGAACTTGCTGGAAAATCAGATCTGAGCTTCAGAGATCAAGAGCGAGCCTCGACAGCGAGGTGCAGGTCCGGGTGGGCGGGCGAGGCTGGGGAGATCCGGCGAAGGCGTGCGACGGTCGCGGGGATGAGGTGGAGCGCGACGTCGATCTCGGCTTCGGTGTTCAGGCGCGAGAGCGAGATGCGGATGCTGGCGCGGGCGCGGGACTCGGGGAGGCGCATGGCGGTGAGGACGTGCGAGGGCTCGGTGGCGCCCGACTGGCAGGCGGAGCCCGCGCTGACGGCGATGCCTTTCAGGTCGAGCGCGATGACGAGAGCTTCGGCGTCAACGCCGTCGAAGTAGAGGTTCGAGGTGTTGGGCGTTCGGGGTTCCGTGAAACCGTCGCTGCGGGCACCATTAACGCCGGAGCGGGGAATGGCCGCGAGGAGGCCTGCTTCGAGGCGATCACGCAGGCGGGCGAGGCGGGCCGGGTTGTTTGCGGACACGTCGGTTTCGCTGGGCTCGGCGGCCAGCCACTGCACCGCGAGCTCCGCGGCGCGGCCGAGACCGACGATGCCGGGGACGTTCTCTGTGCCGGCGCGTCGCTGGCGCTCGTGGGAGCCGCCGAAGAGCATGGGGGTGAGCTGCGTTTTGCGGCGCAGGTAGAGGGCGCCGACGCCCTTGGGGGCGTACATCTTGTGCCCGGCGACCGTGAGCAGGTCGCAGCCGAGGTCGTGGACCGAGAGCGGCAGCTTGCCGGCGCCCTGGACGGCGTCGGTGTGGAAGAGGGCGCCGGCGGCGTGGGCGATGTCGGCGAGCTCGCGGATGGGCTGGATGACGCCGGTCTCGTTATTGGCGAGCATGATGCTGACCAGGCAGGTGTTGGGGCGGAGCGCGGCCTGGAGGCTGGCGGGCTCGATGCGGCCGGAGGCGGTGCAGGGAAGGTAGGTGACCTCGACTGGACCGCCGCTGAGAGGGCCGCGCTGTTCGAGCGCTTCGGCGGCGTGGAGGACGGCGTGGTGCTCCATCGTCGAGGTGATGAGGTGCGCGGGCTCGGCGTTTCCGGAGGCGCTCGCGGCGAGCGTTCCGAAGATCGCGAGGTTGTCGCTTTCGGTGCCGCCGGAGGTGAAGATGATCTCGGAGGCACGGCAGCGGAGCAGGCGGGCGACGGCCTCGCGGGCGTGCTCGATGGCGGAGCGGGCGTGCTGGCCGTGGCGGTGGACCGAGCTGGGATTGCCGAAGTGCGTGGTCCAGAAGGGGACCATGGCGGCGACAACCTCGGGCAGCAGAGGCGTGGTCGCGTTCGCGTCGAGGTAGATCGAGGCCATACCTGATTTTAGTTCGCGGTTCACCGGTCTCGGTTCTCCGAGGTGTGATCTGGTAGGCTAAGCGGGTTTGACCAAGGAGAGAACGATGAAGTTTGGATTGCAGGTGGCGACGGCTTTGGTGATTGGATGTTGCGCGATGGGCGCGCCGGCGCAGACGAGTGGGGCGACAGCGCCGGGAACGATGGTTGCCCCGTCTAAGAGCTTCGACGCGAGCCTAAGCTCGTTTGAGACGGAGATGATGGGCCTGGTGCGGGCGATGCCGGCGGACAAGTACGACTTTGCCCCGAAGCAGGAGATCTTCACGACGGCGCAGAAGACGGAGTACGCGGGCGTGAGCAGCTTCGGGAAGATGGTGAAGCATGTGGCGCAGGCGAACTTCTACTTCGCCGCAACGCTCAGCGGTCTGAAGCCGGATGTGGACGTGAAGGCGATTGCGAACCTCCAGAGCAAGGACGAGATCGTGTCGGCGCTGGCGAGCTCTTTCGCCTTTGCGCACAAGGCCTTCGCGACGCTGACGCCGGAGAACGCGTTTCAGGGTGTGCACGAGAACGATACGCGGGCCAGCCTGGCGGGCGGCCTGGTGGCACACGGGTTCGACCACTATGGGCAGCTGGTGGAGTATCTGCGGATGAATGGGATGGTGCCACCGGCCAGCCGGAAGTAGCGGCCTCCCCCTTGCCTGGAGCTTGCCTGGGCCTGTCGTCTGGGCTCGCCTGGACGTGTCAGCGCTGGGCGAGGGGGATGTAGGGTGCGGGGTAGGCAGGGCCTTGGTAGTCCGCGCGTGGGCGGATGAGGCGATTGTCGTCGTGCTGCTCGATGACGTGCGCGGCCCAGCCGGAGATGCGGCTGACCGCGAAGATCGGCGTGAACAGATCGATGTCGATGCCGAGGGTGGTGTAGGTGGAGGCGGAGTAGAAGTCGACGTTGGCGTTGAGCTTCTTTTCCGCTTTGACGAACTGCTCGATCTCCCGCGACATATCGAACCACTTGGTGCTGCCGGCGGAGCGGCCGAGGTCTTCGGACATACGGCGAAGGTGCGTCGCGCGGGGATCTTCGGTGTGGTAGACGCGGTGGCCGAAGCCGGAGATCTTCTTCTTGGCGTCGAACATCTGGCGGACGTGCTCGACCGGGTCCTCGCCGGCCTGTTCGATCGCGAAGAGCAGACGCATGGTGGCCTCGTTGGCGCCGCCGTGGAGCGGGCCCTTGAGCGCACCGATGGCGCCGGTGATGGCGGAGTGGATGTCCGAGAGGGTGGCGGCGATGACGCGTGCGGCAAAGGTGCTGGCGTTGAGCTCGTGATCGGCGTGGAGGATGAGCGCGATGTCAAAGGCCTTGGTGGCGGTGTCGGACGGCTTTTCGCCGTTGAGCATCCACAGGAAATTAGCGGCGTGCGAGAGGCTTCCGTCGGCCTCGACGACCTCCTTGCCTTTGCGGATGCGGTCGAAGGTGGCGACGATCATGGGGATCTGCGCGGTCAGGCGAAAGCTTTTGCGAACGTTGGCGTCGTGCGAGGAGTCCCGCTCGTCGGCGTCGTAGAGGGAGAGGAGCGAGACGGCAGTGCGGAGAACCTCCATGGGGCTGGCGGCCGTGGGCACGCTGCGGAGGAGGTCGACGATCTTCGGGTCGAGCTGGCGGGCCCGCGCCAGCTCGGCGGTGAAGTGCTTGAGCTCCTCGGCGGAGGGGAGCTTGCCGAACCAGAGGAGGTAGGTAGTCTCCTCGAAGGTGGAGTGGTCGGCGAGCTCGTGGATGTCGATGCCGCGGTAGGAGAGCACACCGGCGCCGCCGTCGATCCAGCAGATGGAGGAGGTGGTGGCGACGATGCCTTCGAGTCCTTTGGGTGCGGTGGCGGCGGGCATGGTGGAGGTCTCCGGACGTTGGGAACGACGTCAATAAAGGGTTATAGCGCAGTGGGCAAACGGTTGTCACACGCGACGCGCGAATATCGGCTGGATGTCCGGCCGCCTGCGTGGGGCTTTCAGGGGATTGCTTCAACGGCGAAACGGGCGGGGGCGAAGTGGTCGAGGTCAAGCGACGGAGCATCTCCGAAGACCAGCTGCGCGAGCAGGTGCGCGGTGGCCGGGGCGAGCAGGATGCCGTTGCGGAAGTGTCCGGTGGCGAGCAGGTGGCGCGGGTTGTCCGGGTGCGGTCCAAGCAGAGGCAGACCGTCGGCGGTTGCCGGGCGGATGCCGGCCCACTGGTCGAGCACAGCGGCGTGGGCGAGCGCGGGCAGGAGGCGCACGGCCTCGTCGCGGAGATGCGCGATCTCGGGCGCGGAGGTGGACTTGTCGAAGCCGGCGTCTTCGACCGTGGCTCCGATAATGGCGCGGCCGGCGTTGGGGCCGGTGGTGCGCGGAACAATGTAGAGCTCCTGCGTGCGGAGGACGAGCCACAGGGGAGCGGCCTGGGGCAGAGCGACGGAGAGCATCTGCCCTTTGCGCGGGACGACGGCGCCAGGCAGAGCGGTGGTCCACGCGCCGGTGCAGTCCACGTAGAAGGCGCAGGGGATCCGGTCGGCGGCGGTGACGACGGTGAGGCCGTCGCCGGAGCTCTGGGTCGAGACGACCGGCGTGTGCAGGCGGAGCTTGATGCTGGTGTTCTCGGCGGCGGTGGTCAGAGCGGAGGCGAGCTGGCGGGGATCGATGGAGTGCTCGTCGAGCAGCGTGAGGTAGTGACTGGTGAGATTGTGCGCGGGAAGAAAGACGTCAAGTTCGGCCCGCGAAAGAGAGGCGACCGAGGCGATCTCGTTGGCCTGCAGGGTAAGGTCAGTTTGGAACGGAACGCGCACGTCAGAAAGATTGGCTATCTGCGCCAGAAATGCGGGATACAGGCTGAGCGAAAGATCGGAGAGCGGCTGGAGCAAGGTGGGGTTGTGCGGATCGTTTGCCGCAAGCATGCCGGCCGCGGCGCCGGAGGCCTCGGAGATGGCCGGGCCGCGGTCGATCAGGGTGACGCGCGCTCCGCGCCGGTTGAGTTCGAGGGCAAGCGAAAGGCCGATGACACCGGCGCCGGCGATGCAAACATCAGGGTGCGGCATAAAGGCGAGTTTAGAGGACGCGGGGCGCGGACGCGAGACGAGGTCGAGCGAGGCAGCTGTCAAGGAGAGAGATGGGCTGGAGCCGGAGGGAGCGGCGCGTGCTGTTATGGCGTGCGGGGACGACCGCGAAGAAGAAGTATCGGCGAGGTTTAAGCAGAGAGGGGGGCGCTTGGTTGCGTCCCCCTCTCTGCGTTTGCCTGTTTTGGTTTGCCGCTGATTGCCTACTTTTTGGTGGCTTTCTTGGCGGGCTTCTTTGTTTCTTTCTTGGCTGCCTTCTTCGTTGCCATTGTCTATTCTCCCTAGAGACTTGACATCGCTGCTGCACATGGATCGTTGCAGCTAACGAAGGTATAGATATCGGCAAAATCAGTGTCAAGAAAAATCGAATGTTCACGTGCTCTTTTTTGTCCACTTGCTTGAGCTCTTGAGGTCTGGGGTGCGGAGGCGGCAAAGCGCATGTCGCAGAGTCCGAGCACGCTTCTGAGAGACAAGTCTGCGGGCTTACACTTGAGCGTTGGCCGCGGCGGCTTTCGCGGTGCGGAGACGAGGGAAGAAGCAGATGCGAGACGTGGTGATTGTGAGTGCGGTGCGGACGCCGGTAGGCAAATTCCAAGGTGCGTTGAGCGAGCTGAGTGCGGTCGAACTGGGCGCGATCGTTGTGTGCGAGGCGGTGCGCCGCGCCCGTGTTGCTCCCGAAAGCGTGGACGAGTGCGTGATGGGATGCGTTCTGCCGGCAGGGCTGGGACAGAATCCGGCGCGGCAGGCCGCGCTGCGCGGCGGGCTGGCCGATACGGTAAGCGCGCTGACCATCAACATGGTGTGCGGCAGCGGATTGAAATCGGTGGCGCTGGCGGCGCAGAGTGTGATGACGGGAACGGCGGAGATCGTGGTGGCGGGTGGCATGGAGTCCATGTCGAATGCGCCGTATCTTTTGCCGCAGGGCCGCAAGGGATTTCGCATGGGCGATGCGAAGGTGGTCGACTCGATGGTGTCCGACGGCCTGTGGTGTGCGTGCGACGACCAGCACATGGGCATGACCGGCGAACTGGTGGCGGACAAGCACAGCATCACGCGCGAGCAGCAGGACGCGTATGCGCTCGAGTCGCACCGGAGGGCGACGGCTGCGTGGAAGGGAGGGCGCTTCGATGCGGAGGTGGTGCCGGTGAAGCTGCCGCCGAAGAATAAGGGCGGGGAGCCGGGCGAGCTGCGCATGGACGAGAGTGTGCGCGAGGATGCTTCGCTCGAGGCACTGGCGGGGTTGCGGCCGGCGTTCAAGAAGGAGGGTGGAACGGTGACGGCGGGCAATGCTCCAGGGGTGAACGATGCGGCCGCCGCGGTGATGGTGATGTCGGCCGAGAAGGCCGCGGAGCTCGGATGCACGGTGATGGCGACGATCCGCGCGCAGGCAACGAGCGGCGTGGCGCCAAGGTGGGTGATGCTGGCTCCGGTGACGGGCGTGCGGAGGGTGCTCGAGCGGGCCGGCTGGTCGACGGACGAGGTGGAACTGTACGAGTTGAACGAGGCATTTGCGGTGCAGGCGCTCGGCGTCACAAAGGAGCTGGGGATCGGGCTGGACCGGGTGAATGTGAACGGAGGAGCGGTGGCGATCGGGCACCCGATCGGGGCGAGCGGCGCTCGGGTGCTGGTCACGCTGCTGCACGAGATGATGCGGAGGGATGCGAAGAAGGGTGTAGCGGCGCTGTGTCTGGGTGGGGGGAACTCGGTGGCGATGGCGCTGGAGCGGTGAGTTCAGATAGAAGGTTGAGTGAGCAACTCCTCGCTGATAGGCTTGTGCTCCTATGCCAGATACCGAGATTCCAGGCTATGACAGTTTCTTCAACCCTGTCCTGAATGCGCTGCGCAGCTTGGGTGGATCAGGATCTATTCAGGAGATCAATCAGACGGTTGTGGAGCAAGAGCATCTCTCAGACGAAGTGCTGTCCGTAATCCATGAACCAGGCAAGAGCACGCAAACGGAAGTTGCGTACCGGCTCGCTTGGGCTAGAACTTACCTTAAGAAGTACGGGGTATTAGAAAACTCTGGTAGGGGTGTCTGGGCACTGACTCCCAAGGCGAGTGGAATCGGTGTGATAGATCCGCGCGAAGTCGTAAGAGCGGTGCAAGGTTTGACAAGGAGAGAGGGTTCGAAGATTGAGCCTGAGAAGGCAATATCCGTTGAAATCGGGACTGAGGAGGAATGGAAGCAGAAGCTTTTTCAGGTCCTCACTCAGAAGCTGGATGCAGCAGCTTTCGAACGCCTGGTGCAACGATTGCTAAGGGAGTCTGGTTTTACTCAGGTTGAAGTCACTGGACGGAGCGGTGATGGAGGTATCGACGGAAGAGGCATAGCTCGCATCCACGGGGTGCTGAGTTTCCATGTCCTGTTTCAGTGCAAGCGCTATCGCGGTTCTGTAGGCGCGTCGGAGATTAGGGATTTTCGTGGCGCGATGGTTGGCCGTACTGACAAAGGGTTATTCATCACGACTGGAACATTCACTCCGGCAGCGATAAAGGAAGCAACAAGGGATGGCGCGCCCGCAATCGACCTTATCGATGGCAATGACTTAGGGAACAGGCTGAGAGAGCTGAGTCTCGGTGTGGGAACGGAGACTATCGAAGTCGTCAAGATCGATCATGCCTGGTTTGATTCTATTTAGGGGAGGTTCGCAATCCTGGGCTCCGTGATGAAGCCTAAGGATGAAGACTGCGTCTCCCAAGATTTCGTACGTCACGATGTAGGGCAGTAGGGTAAACACCAGTTCCCGGGTGCCAGGTTCCCGGCCTGTCCGACCGCGGTGTGGTACCGGGAACCAAGCCTTTTACCTGCTGATAGATATCTGTGGCAACTCGACGTGAAGCAGCCGGGCTCGTTGGAGCAATGTGGAAGACTGTCTTGCGCAGGTTTTCAGCCGCTTCATCGGTCCAGCGAATGCGCATTACTCGGTGAGCACACGATCGATCTCCGTAAAGAGTTCATCATGATCGATCGTTCGTCCTCCAGGACCTCGCGTCGGGCTCTTGCGATGATCGCGCTGTGAGGCTCCTGAGGAACGAGAAACCAGTGCATAGCTTCCCGGGCAACCTCGGCTTCGGAGCGTTGCATTGCTTGCGCCAGTTCAGCCAGCCGGTTTTGATCTTCGGCTGTAAGTTCGATGACCATGCCTTGAGCGTAGGACCGGGAAGTTAAGACGTCAAGGGAGATATTCCTCAGCACTCGATGATGTTGAGGGCTAGGCCGGCTAGGGAGGTTTCCTTGTAGCGCGATTGCATGTCCATGCCGGTGCGGTACATGGTTTCGATGATCTGGTCGAGCGAGAGTTTGTGGGTTTCGGTGTCGGCTATGGCGAGGCGGGCGGCGTTGATAGCTTTGACGGCTCCCATGCCGTTGCGCTCAATGCAGGGGATCTGGACCAGTCCGCCGATGGGGTCGCAGGTCATGCCGAGGTTGTGTTCCATGGCGATCTCGGCGGCGTGTTCGATCTGGGCATTGCTTCCGTTGAGTGCGGCGACGAGGCCGCCGGCAGCCATGGAGCAGGCGACGCCGACCTCGCCTTGGCAGCCGACCTCGGCGCCGGAGATGGAGGCATTCTCCTTATAGAGGATGCCGATGGCGGCGGCGGTGAGGAAGTACCGGAGAAGGCCGGCGCGCTGTGCGGCCGCGGCGGCGTCGGGGCTCGTGTCGTGGCTGGGCGTGGATCGCAGGCGGACGACGTCCGGGTCGGAGTCGGTGGCCCGCGAGCTGTGCGGTGTGCTGGGCAGGGCTTCGCCGGTGAGGGGGTCAATGAAGCGCATGTAGAAGTGGGCGATGGCAGGGATGACGCCAGCGGCGCCGTTGGTGGGTGCCGTGACGACGCGCCCGCCGGCGGCGTTCTCCTCATTGACCGCCATGGCGTAGACGGTGACCCAGTCCATGGGGGCGAGCGGGTCGCGTGAGCCGCGGGTGTTGAGCTTCTGCGAGAGACGCGGGGCGCGGCGGCGGACGTTGAGACCTCCGGGGAGGATGCCTTCGGTGGCGAGGCCGCGGTCGGTTGAGATCTGCATGGTGTGCCAGAGGGCGAGGATGCTGTCTTCGATCTGCTGCTGTGGGGCGGGGCCGGAGAACGGTGCTTCCGCGTGGTTCTCGGAGGGAGAAGGGAGCAAAGCAGATTCTCCGCTGCGCGAAGGTTGACAAAGATTTGGACGACTGATGGTGGGATCGGAAAGAAGAGCGACCTCGTTGGCGAGGACGAGTTCGGCGACCGTGAGTTGGTGCTGCTCGGCGCGGGCGAGGAGCTGCTGCGCGCTTCGGAAGGGGTAGGGGACGGAGCGGCTGGAGGTGGCGATGGGCGCTTCAGGGTGGAACTCGGCCTGCGAGACGATGAAGCCGCCGCCGACGGAGTAGAAAATGTCCGAGGCGAGGAGGTTGTTGTCGCGGTCGAAAGCGGAGAGGCGGAGGCCGTTCGGATGCGTGGCGGGGGATGTCGCCGGCTCCATGTTGGCCGGGGAGTCGCCAGGGGTTGGCGTGTTGAGCGTCGGGGGGATCTGGTCTTCGGGAATGGGCGTGAGGGAGGGCGCGGGTCTGGCGGCGATTGGGTACATCGTGTTGCGATGGAAGCGGAGGTGCTCGGACTCGCGAAAGCGGATGGGGTGCCGGCCGAGCAGGGCGAGCTGCTCCGTGGAGCGGATGGCGGCGATGTTCGCGTCGATGGTGCTGGGATCTACCGTGTCGGGGGCCTCGCCCGAAAGGCCGAGGAGGATGGCGCGGTCGGTGCCATGGCCGATGCCGGTGAGGGCGAGCGAGCCGTAAAGGTCGACGACGACGTGGTGCGTGCGGTCGAGGTTGCCGGCGGCGGCGAGCTCACGGGCAAAGCGAAGAGAAGCGCGCATGGGGCCGACGGTGTGAGAGCTCGAGGGGCCTATACCGATCTTGAAGAGCTCGAAAAGACTTGTGTTCACTACTTCATTCTAGGCTTCGCGGTTATCTGGCACATGACTCCGTTTGGTTATCGGCGGCGGCGACGGGGCTCTTCCTGCAACGTCTGTGGGAGAGGGAACGCGCGAGTCCCGGTGCTACTCTCAGCGAGGTTTCACGCCGCTTCAGGTCCCATCCGGCAGAGAAGACGACATGCCCCTGTTCAAAGCTCGCAGCGCCGCCGTGTATGGGATCGATGCGAACATCATCGACGTCGAGGTGGATTTCTCGCATGTAATGCAAAAGGAAGAGACCTTTAACACGGTGGGTCTGCCGGATGCGGCGGTGCGTGAGAGCCGCGACCGGGTGCGGTCGGCGATCAAGAACTCCGGTTTTGATATTCCGCCGACCCGCATCACGATCAATCTGGCTCCCGCGGATATCAAGAAGGAGGGCTCGGGCTTCGATCTGCCGATTGCGATCGGGATTCTGGGCGCCTACCACGCGCTCGAGATCCGGGATCTCGACGACTTCCTTCTGGTCGGTGAGCTGGGTCTGGATGGGACGTTGCGCGCGGTCCAGGGCATGCTTCCGATCGCGGTGGCGGCGCGGGCCAAGGGCATCACGAACCTGGTGATCCCGGCGAGCAATGCGCGTGAGGCGGCGGTGGTGCAAGGTGTCAAGGTGTTCCCCGTGAAGACGCTGCTCGAGGTGAGGGATCTGCTCAACTCGGCGGCGTCGGCGGGCGGAATCAAAGCGGTGCCGCTCGAGGTGGTGGCGACGGATCTGCTGGATGAGCTGCAGCACTTCCCGAACGACTTCAAGGATGTGCGCGGGCAGCATGTGGCGAAGCGGGCGCTCGAGGTGGCGGCTGCGGGCGGCCACAATATCCTGATGATCGGACCGCCGGGCTCGGGAAAGACGATGCTGGCAAAGCGGCTGCCGTCGATCCTGGCTCCGCTGCGCTTCGCGGAGGCGCTTGAGACGACCAAGATCCACTCGGTCGCGGGCGTGCTCGACACGGAGCAGGGGCTGGTGACGCACCGGCCGTTCCGGTCGCCGCACCACACCATCTCGGACGCGGGCCTGATCGGCGGAGGGATGGTGCCGCGGCCGGGCGAGGTGAGCCTGGCGCACAACGGCCTGCTGTTTCTGGATGAGCTGCCCGAGTTTCCGCGCAATGTGCTCGAGGTGCTGCGGCAGCCGCTCGAGGATGGCGTGGTGACGATCGCGCGGGCGTCGATGAGCCTCAGCTTTCCCGCGCAGTTCATGCTGGCGGCGGCGATGAACCCTTGTCCATGCGGGTACTTCAACGACAAGAGCCGCGAGTGCATGTGCACGCCGCCCATGATTCAGCGATACGTGAGCAAGGTGAGCGGACCGCTGCTGGACCGGATCGACATCCAGATCGAGGTGCCTGCGGTGCAGTACAAGGAACTTCGGGGCGGCTCGGCGAGCGAAGGGTCGGCGGAGATCCGGGAGCGGGTGCTGGCGGCTCGCGAACGCCAGCACGAGCGGTTCGCCTCGGCTGCGGAGCGGACCAAGGGATCGTCGCGCGCGGCAACCCGTCCGGTGTTCGCGAATGCGCAGATGTCGACGGGGCAGATCCGGGCCTTCTGTGAGCTCTCTTCGGATGCGGAACGGCTGCTGGAGCGAGCGATGCAGCAGCAGGGTCTGAGCGCGCGGGCGCACGACCGGATACTGAAGGTGGCGCGGACGATTGCGGATCTGGGGGGCGAGCCGGATATCGCCGTGAAGCACATCGCGGAGGCGATCCAGTACCGAACGCTGGACCGCAGCTACTGGTCCTAGAGCTGCCGGTTAAGCCGTTTTTTACCTGGTCACAGGAAATCCACTAAATGGAATAACTCTCATGGCAAGTTTCCCGAAAAAAGTATTGACCGTGCACGGAACCGCATTTACCTTCCTAGGAGTGCCACGGGCTTCCTTCTGAGAACGTAGCCGGAAGCGGCTTCTCGGGGCATTGGACCTGCGGTTTGATCTGTACGCTAAAGCGTTTCCTTCCAGTAGGATGCCGAAGGCGAGAAGGAGTTCTCTCTCCCGGTCTGCGGGTGAAGTTGTTAGTTGGGGGAGAGGCTTGAACGTTCGTGCGGGAAGACAGGTTCGAGGACAAAAGAAAAGATTCAGTTTTTCACGAGTTTGCACATATGACGATGATCCGGTGTATCTCCAAGGGCGCATGCTGCGTCTAATCGGTGGAATCAAGGAACGAACAAACCTGCCTACTGTACCCCAGGACAGTCACTCAGCCGACCGGTTGAGGGGAGATTTTTTGGGGTCAGCGGCGGAACAAGAGGAGAAACGATGCGTTCAGATCTGATCTTTGGTGCTCTTACCCACGTCACAAACCGCTACGAACTGTGCCAGCTCGCGTCAAAGGCTACCCGCAAACTGCACAAGCCGAACACCCGGCTGCAGGACACGACGAATGAGGTTCTGGACCGGTTTAAAGACACTGTGCCTATGAACGAAGCGCACGAACCCATCGTCGAGAGAGTACAATTGCAAGAACGCCGCGCGGCATAACGCGCGGCAGTTTCACCTCGTTGCTTGTCCGGCAACCCGCGGGATGAGCTAAACCAATACTATTACCTCCCCCTAACTCCTCTTTACCCCCTTCCCTGGCCTTCCGCAAGACCCCCTCGTCACGCAGATCCCGCCTCAGTTCCCACCCTCTCTTCCCCTCGTACGATCCAGGTAAACCATGACAATTTCTGAGTTGAAAGAGCACAACATAGCGGAGCTGGGCAAACTTGCGCGCGGCCTCGATATCGGCGGCACCAGCGGCCTGCGCAAGCAGGACCTCATCTTCAAGATCCTGCAGGCCCAAAGCGAGAAGGAAGGCCATATCTTCGCTGAGGGCGTGCTGGAGATTCTGCCGGACGGCTATGGCTTTCTCCGGTCTCCCGACTATAACTACCTGCCGGGGCCAGACGATATCTACGTATCCCCCTCGCAGATTCGCAAGTTCGACCTGAAGACCGGTGACACGATCAGCGGCAACGTGCGTCCCCCGCACGAGGGGGAAAAGTACTTCGCTCTGGTCAAAATCGAGGCGATCAACTTCGAGAGCCCGGAGGAGACGCGGAACAAGATCCTCTTCGACAACCTCACCCCGCTGTACGCGCAGGAGCGCGTCAAGATGGAGACGGTGCGCGAACACATCTCCGGTCGCGTCATGGACCTGTTGACGCCAGTGGGCAAAGGCCAGCGCGGCCTGATCGTGGCGCCGCCGCGCACCGGAAAGACGATGCTTCTGCAGTCGATCGCGAACAGCATCACGTCCAACCACCCCGAGGTCGTGCTGATCGTCCTTCTAATCGACGAGCGCCCGGAAGAGGTCACGGACATGCAGCGATCGGTGAGGGGCGAAGTCATCTCCTCAACCTTTGACGAGCCGGCGGCGCGTCACGTACAGGTCGCGGAGATGGTCATCGAAAAGGCGAAGCGGCTAGTTGAGCACAAACGCGACGTTGTCATCCTCCTGGACTCCATCACACGTTTGGCGCGCGCGTACAACACCATCGTTCCGCCATCGGGCAAGGTGCTCTCGGGCGGTGTGGATTCGAACGCGCTCCAAAGGCCGAAGCGCTTCTTCGGTGCGGCGCGCAACATCGAAGAGGGCGGCAGCTTGACGATCATCGCGACGGCCCTGGTCGATACAGGATCGCGCATGGACGAGGTCATCTTCGAGGAGTTCAAGGGCACCGGCAACATGGAGGTCATCCTCGATCGCAAGCTGGTGGACAAGCGCGTATTCCCGGCGATCGACATTCAACGCTCCGGAACGCGTAAGGAAGAGCTGCTGATTCCGAAGGAGGATCTGCAGCGCACATGGATCCTGCGCAAGGTCCTGAACCCTCTGAGCCCAACCGAGGCCATGGAACTGCTTACGGACAAGCTGGCGAAGACCCGCAATAACCAGGAGTTTCTGCACAACATGAGCTCCATCTAAGCTCGCTCGGAGCCGTGCTGACGAGGGTGCGGCCATTTGGGCTGCACCCTCTCTTTGTGACCCGGAGATGTCTTCGCGCACGGTATGTCGCGCTGGCGAAGCCGGCCGCGACCGAGGTGTAACGCGGTGAGCCCGACGGGCCCTTGTTTCAGGTGCCGTCGAAGTACAAGCTGGTCGAAAAGACACCGCCTCCCCGGAGCCGCGAGTTCAGTAGCCGTTGGCGAGCAGGTAGGCGACATCGAGGTGAAAGCCGGGCCCGGCGGGGTGCTCGGCTTTTTGCGGTTCGGCCCTTTGCGGTTCAGTCCTTTGCTGTTCGGCATAGCGGGCGAGGACGTCGGTCTCTATGTTCAGCGGGTCGCCGAGGCGGAGGGTGCGGAGGTTGGTGGCAGCGTAGGTGTGCGGGATCACGGCGATCTCGACCGCCGTTCCGCTGATCGAGGCGACCGTGAGGGAGATGCCCTCGACGGTGATGGAGCCTTGCGGGACGACGAAGCGGACGAGGTGCTCGGGAAGGTTGAGACGCAAACGCCAGTCGGAGGTCTCGGGATTTTCCGGATGGATGGCGGTGAGCGAGACGAGGGTGGCGGTGCCGTCCACATGGCCTTGCACGACGTGGCCGCCGAGCGGTGAGCCTGCCGGCGTGGGCAGCTCCAGGTTGACGACGGTGCCGGGACGGAGTGTGGAGAGTGTTGTCCGGGCGATGGTCTCGGCGGCGAGGTCTGCGGAGAAGTGCGGCGTCGCTCCGGAGCTTTCGATCGCTAGCGCGGTAAGGCAGGTTCCGTTGACGGCTACCGAGTCGCCGAGCTTGAGGCGGGAGGCGAGGGCGCCGGCTACGACGGTGATGCGCGTTGCTCCTGCGCTCGGGATGACGGAGAGGATGGTGCCTGTGGACTCGACGAGGCCGGTGAACATGGATCTAGTTTAGTTGCTCGTTGTTTGTTCTCAGTTATGAGCTGTGAGCGGAAACTGGCGGCCACGGATCGTGGAGGTATCCGGTGACGATTGTGTCCTGGCCGAGGGTGGCGCGCGTCGATCGGCTGAGTCGCTCGAGAAGGAGCTCCGGCGAGGCGAGACCGCTGGCGAAGGGAATGGCCTCCGCGCCGAGCTTTTGTTCGGCGAAGAAGAGCACCGCCTTGTCTACCAGGTTCTGTGAGAGAAAGGCGCCGTTGAGCTGCGATCCGGTCTCGAGCAGGAGGCTGATGCACTGGCGTTGCGCAAGGAGGTCGAGTGCGGAGGCGAGACTGAGGCGGCCGGCGTGCTCCGGGAGGACCTCCACTTCGACACCGCGGATTTCGAGCGCGGCGATGCTGGCGGTCGGTGCCTTTGGCCCGCAGAGTATCAGGAGGTCGTGCTCGGCGCAGCGGACCAGATGGGAGTCGAGCGGGATGCGCAGGTGGGTGTCGAGGATCACGCGAAGCAGCGGGCGGCGGCGGGGGAGGCTACCAGGGCCGGTAGGGTTGCTGCGGTCGGTGAGGGCGGGGTCATCGGCGAGCACGGTGCCGATGCCGGTGAGGATGGCATCCGCGCTGTGGCGAAGGAGCTGGACCTCGTAGCGGGCGGCGGGGCCGGTCAGCCAGAAGGGTTGGTTGGGAAAGCGCTGGGCCGGCGGGGGGGCGAGCTTGCCGTCGGCGGAGAGCGCCGACTTCAGCGTGACGAACGGGCGGCGTGCCGTGATGAAGCGGGCGAAGGCGTCGTTGAGATCGCGCGCCTGCCCCTGGCAGACTCCAACGACGACCTCGACACCGGCTTGCCTGAGCCGGGCGAGGCCCTGACCGCTGACGAGGGGGTTGGGGTCGGCTGTCGCGACGACTGCTCGGGTGATGCCTGCGGCGATGAGGGCGTCGGCACAGGGACCGGTACGGCCGTGGTGCGAGCAGGGCTCAAGCGTGACGTAGGCCGTTGCTCCGCGGGGGCTGAGGCCGCGGTTGGCGGCTTGCTTCAGCGCGACGATCTCGGCGTGATCGCGTTGCGCATAGAGGTGGGCGCCCTCACCGATCACAAAGCCCTTTCGCACCAGGACGCAGCCCACCTGCGGGTTGGGCGAGGCGAGCGCGGCGGTGGCGGCGGCAAGCTTCAGTGCTCGCTGCATCAAGTCGTGGTCGGAGGGCATCGCTTTCTCACGATACTGTCTGGCGTCTGGGGCGGATCGCTAATCAGGCGCGCCGGGTACGGCCCCCCCGGGGTACCTGTCCCTCAAAGTCTTGCATTCATTGGGGATAGCTCATGGGTACAGGCGCAAAGTCTTCAAGGCATTAGACTTATTGATAAAGTGTTGTGCCATAACGGCTTATGGCCACGTGGACATCATAGGTTGTATTCCCCCCACTTCTAGTTTAGCTATGCGAGCAAGGGATTGCGCCAACCAGAGCAGGCCTTTGCGCCCGGTGGCGTGTTGGAATGGGAGGAGGTGCAAGGTGGAGGTTTTGTGCGGAGACGTGAGTTTATGACGACATCGCTGGCTGCCTCGGCGGCTGCCCTGACGGAACGCTCGGTCGGGCAGACGGGGAGTGTGAGGCCGAGGGAGTTTTACGAGCTGCGCCGGTACTCGATGCAGACCGGACCGCAGGTGCAGCTGACGGAGAGGTTTGTGGGCGAGGCGCTCCTTCCTGCGCTCAACCGCCTCGGGTTTTCGCCGGTGGGGGTGTTTCATGTGGAGATCGGGCCGGAGACGCCGACGCTTTACGTCCTGATCCCGGGCACGTCGGTCGAGGCGCTGACGATGGCGGACCACAGGCTGGTGGGGGATGAACGCTTCATGAAAGCGGCGGAGCCGTTCTGGAGTGCGCCCGCGCGTGAACCTGCGTTTGCGCGCTACGAGAGCTCGTTGCTGATCGCGTTTGAGGGATGGCCGAAGCTGACGGCGCCGGCCTCCACGGCGACAAAGGCGAAACGGATCTTTCAGCTGCGGACGTATGAGAGTCCCAGCAACGGAGCGCACGTGCGCAAGGTGGACATGTTTCATCACGGCGAGTTCGAGATCTTTGCGCGCGCCGGATTCGGGCAGGTGTTCTATGGAGATACGCTGATCGGACCGCGGCTCCCGAAGCTGACGTACATGCTGAGCTTTGCGGACCAGGCGGAGCTGAATGCAAAGTGGGACGTGTTTCGCAACGACCCGGAGTGGAAGAAGCTGTCGAGCTCGCCGCGGTATGCGTATGAGGCGATCGTAAGCAACATCGACAACCTGATCCTGACGCCGGCGAGCTCCTCGCAGATCTGACGCGCGGGTTGGGTGATCGGCTAGGCGTCCATTGCGCCGGAGTAGACGGCCATGCCGGCAACGGCGTCCACCCCCATGGCATCGAGCGCGTCCACCTCGGCCTGCGAGCGGATGCCGCCGGCGACGATGAGCTGGCGGGCGGTGGTGGCGCGGAGAATGGCGGCGACGCCGGTGGGGAAGCCAGACATGGTGCCCTCGGTGTCGACGTGGGTGTAGAGGAAGGCGCCGCAGAATTCTTCGAGCCAGGTGATGGCCTCTTCGGGGGCGAGCGAGACGGTGTCCTTCCAGCCCCTGACGGCGACGCGGCCGTTTTTGGTGTCGACCGAGAAGACGAGGACGTCCTCGCCGAGCTGCTTCTTGAGGTCCGCGGCGAAGAGCTTGTTGATCCCGTTCGCGGAGAAGAGGGACGAGCCGAAGATGACGCGCCTGGCGCCGGCGTCCAAAAGCGCCCGTGCATCGTCAGCGGATCGTAGGCCGCCGCCCACCTGGCAGGCGAGGCGCGAGCAGAACATCCGGATGAGCTCGCGGTTGTCGCCCTGGCGCATGGCGGCGTCGAGGTCGATGAGCTGGACGAGCGGGTACTTCGAGAAGCGGGCGATCCAGGGCTCGAAGTCGTCGAAGGCGAGCTTGAGCTTTTCGCCCTGGACGAGCTGGACAATGCGACCGCCGAGGAGGTCGATGGAGGGGATGAGCATTTCTAGCTCCTAGCCTGTTAGCTGCTAGCTGGTTCTGTTGTGAGTTCCCTGGGCTCAGATGTCGGGCTAAGAGCTAAAGGCTAACAGCTCAGCTGAAGCCTGGCTCCAAGCTAGCACGGCAGCCGCACGGGAACGCCAGCTTGCCGTAGCTCGGCTTTGAGGGCGCGGGAGTCGGTGACGCCGAAGTGGAAGATGCTGGCGGCGAGGGCGGCGTCGGCTTTGCCACCGCGGTTTGAGTGGCTGAAGACCTCGGCGAAGTGCTGGGCGCTGCCGGCTCCACCGGAGGCGATCACGGGAATCTGGACGGCCTGGCTGACCATGGCGGTGAGCTCGCAATCGAAGCCGGCGCGGGTGCCGTCGGCGTCCATGGAGGTGAGGAGGATCTCGCCGGCGCCGCGGTCTTCGGCCTCGCGGGCCCAGTCGAGGAGACGTCGGCCGGTGGGCTTGCGGCCTCCGCTGACGTAGACCTCGGCGTGCTGCACGGGGTCGTATCCGGGACGTAGCGGCGCAGTGCCTCTCCGGGCGTCGATGGCGACGATGACGGCCTGGGCGCCAAAGCTTGAGCCGATCTCGCCGATGAGCTCGGGTCGCGCGATCGCGGAGGAGTTGATCGAAATCTTGTCCGCACCTGCGTCGAAGACCGCGGCGGCGTCCTCGGCCGAGCGGATACCGCCGCCGACGGTGAAGGGAACGAACAGCTCGGCGGCGGCGCGCTTGACGGTGTCGAGCAGGGTGCCGCGGCCCTCATGGGTGGCGGTAATGTCGAGCAGGACGATCTCGTCGGCGCCCGCGGCGGCGTGGCGATGGGCGAGCTCGGCGGGGTCTCCGGCGTCGATGATGTCGACGAACTGGACGCCTTTGACGACGCGGCCGACGCGCACGTCGAGGCAGGCGATAACGCGTTTGGTCAGCAAACGATCTCTTCCGTGGCGCTGCGGATCTAGGAGTTGAGACTCATGCCCATGACGGGGCAGTTGGCGGCAGAGGGAGCGGCGGCGGCGCTGCCGAAGCCGAGGTCGTCCGCGCCCATGAAGGTGATCTTGTGGTGTCGGGACATGTTGGTGAGCTGGGTGCTGACCATGTGCATGGCGAGCTGGATGGCGTGCACGCTGTCTCCGCCGCCGACGGGGGTGACGTGCGTGCGGCCGAGGCCGGCGATGCGATAGGCGCAGACCCAGCTGCCGGCTTCGATGGGGAAGGGCTTGGCGAGGGAGACGGTGAGCGGGGCCTGCCCGCCCTCGTGCTCGATGTCGAAGAGGCGCTCGGCGATGACCTCGAAGGGAATCAGGTCCATGCCGACCCAGTTGGCGGTCGCGTCGAGGCGGACCATCTCGACGGCCCCCTGCAGTGTTTCGGTTGCGATGGTATTCATGGGGTTCGCTCCTGTGAAGGTTGGATGTCAGGATGTCGGGGTAAGGATCAGGAAGGCTCGAGGTCGAGGAAATTTTTGAGCACGCGGAGGCCGACTTCGGCGGATTTCTCCGGGTGAAACTGGACGCCCATGACGTTCGACCGCTCGACCGCAGCGGTGAAGGGGCCGCCGTAGCTGGTGGTGGCGGCGGTGTCGGCGGAGACCGGCGCGCGCCAGGAGTGGGTGTAGTAGACGAAGGCGCCGGGGGCGATGCCGGCGAGGAGGCGGGAGTCGGGACGGATGTTGTCGAGGGAGTTCCAGCCAACGTGCGGGGATTTGAGGGCTTCGTTTTCGAAGGTCTCGGGGAAGCGCTCGCATTTGGAGGCGAAGTGGCAGAGGCCGTCGGTGGATTCGGCTTCGGTGGAGCCCTCGTAGAGCCACTGCAGGCCGACGCAGATGCCGAGGAAGGGGGCGCCCCTTGTTGTTCCCGGGCCGATGGCGTCGCGGATGGCCTCCGTGAGCCCGAGGTCTGTCAGGAGCTGAGTAGAACGGAAGTGGCCTACTCCGGGGAGGATGATTTTGTCGGCTTTGCGGACGGCTTCGGGGTCTTGGGTGATACTGACGTCTTGGGCGCCGAGGTAGCGCAGCGCCTTGACGACGCTGGTGAGGTTTCCGGCTTTGTAGTCGATGACAGCGATCATAAGTCAACACCAGAGAGAAGAAAGAACAAATTCAGAGCTCCTGCAAACGCGGAACAGACTATGCCGGCGATTCTCTTCGAGCCTTCACCTCTGAAACAGAAAACAAGAGAAACAACGCAAGAGAAACAGACGAGAAGAGAAAGTTGTAAAAAGTGAGAGATTGCTCGTTCACTCAAGTCCTTCGAAGTGGTCGCACTATGCACCCTTATGATCGCTAAGACGACAGGGGGATAGACCACCTCGAAGAAGCACATCCAGTACCCGACCCGGGCTAGGTAGGCGCCGCTTTGCTTCGAATCGTCTGTTATGTACTCGAAAACTTTCATGGACAAAGCTAAAGGCTATAGCGGGGCCTTTAGCCCGCAATGCCAAGGCGGTGGGTGTACCTAGAGCTTCGCCCTAGGCTAGGATAGCTCGCGCCTACAGCGCGTGAGAGCAGGCGCTTGGTGCTCAAAGTTTCGCGAATTATGACAAGGTTACAGCAGGCCTTTGGTGCTGGGGAGGAGTTCGCGCATACGGTAGTCGCGGGAGGTGGCTCCGCGGAGGGCTCGGGCGAAGGCTTTGAAGCTGGCTTCTATTTTGTGGTGGTTGGAGCGGCCGTACATGACCTTGATGTGGACGTTGGCTTTTGCGCCACGGGCGAAGCCTTCAAAGAAATCTGTAACCAGTTCGGTTTGGAGGTCGCCGACGAGGGGGACGGTGACTTGGGTCTCGACGACGTACGCGGTGCGGCCGGAGAGGTCGACGGCGGCGACGGCGAGGGTCTCGTCCATGGGCATGACGAAGTAGCCGGCGCGGAGGATGCCGCGCTTGTCGCCGAGCGCCTGCGCGAAGGCCTCGCCCAGGGCGATGCCGACATCCTCAACCGTGTGGTGCTGGTCGACGTCGAGGTCGCCCTTGCAGGTGAGGTCGAGGTCGAAGCCGCCGTGGCGGGTGAAGAGCTCCAGCATGTGGTCGAAGAAGCGGATGCCGGTCGAGACGGTATATGCGCCCTGGCCGTCGACGTTGAGGCGCAACCGGATCTTCGTTTCGGTGGTGTCGCGTTCGATCACGCCAAGGCGCGGGACGCCATTTTCCATGGGCCCCAGACGATCCGGACCTCGATGTTCCGTGCTGTTGGACTCCGGGCCGCTGCCCTCGGTGGCGCCTTCTACTGGGGTCGTGTCCACTGCATCTCCTTGAGCGTTGCGCGCAGAGCTTCGATCCCGCGCGTGACATGGTCCGCGATGCCGATCGTCATGCGGACGTAGCCGGCGCAGCCCGGGTCTGCGGATCGGTCGCGCAGCAGAACGCCCGCCTCGCGCATGCGGCTGACGAGCTCCTTGTGCCGCGGTCCAATCTCGAAGAGGACGAAGTTGGCCTGGCTCGGCCAGTAGCGGACGTCCATCTCGTCGAGCGCCTCCGTCAGCCGCTGCCGTCCGGCATGGACCTCGGCGATGTACCAGTCGAGGTAGGCGCGGTCTTCGAGCGCGAAAGGCAGCACGTCCAGTGCGACGCCGTTGACGTTGTAGGGCGAGCTGACCTTGCGCACGTAGCCGAGCAGCTGCGCGTCTCCAGCCAGCATCCCGACACGAAGGTTGGCGAGGCCGTACGCCTTTGAGAATGTCCTGGCGACGATCAGGTTTCGCACCTGGCCGACTTCCCCTAAGGTGGTCTCGCCGTGAAAGTGGAAGTACGCCTCGTCGACGAAGACCACGGCGTGCGGAGCGGCGCGGCAGAGGTCGAGCAGGTGCGCCCGGCTGACGACGGCGCCGGTCGGATTGTTGGGTGACGCGACCATGATGAGTTTAGTGCGAGGCGTGATGGCAGAGAGAAAGCGCTCGAAGGGAAACTCGAGCGAGGCGTCGGCCTGCACCCGCTTCAGGCCGCGCGTCATCATGCCGATGCTGACGTCGTACATGAAAAAGGTGGGCGTGGAGATGAGAGCCTCGTCGCCGTCTTCGAGGAACGCCGCACAGAGCAGATGGATCGCCTCGTCGACGCCGTTGGTGAGCAGCACCTGCTCGGGCTCGAGATCGAAGTGCCCGGCGACGACCACCTCGACGTGCTGGCGCTCAGGGTAGATCGTAAGGTCTTCGGCGGTGGTCTGCCGAAGTCGCTCGATGACCTTCGGGCTCGGCGCAGAGGTGTTCTCGTTGAAGTCCAGGCGGAGCAGTGAGCGATTGGCGAGCGGCGGATGATACTCCGGCATCTCGAGGACCCTCTGCCTCGGATGCGGCAGAGCCTTGTCCTCTGAAACGACCTCGCGCGCACGCTCCATCTCGGTGTCGACGTTCGTCTCTTTCCGTACAGGGATGGCTGTGTTCATCGTGCCTCCATCTTGACGCGAACGCTTTGCGCGTGCCCGGCCAGACCCTCGGCCTCGGCCATGGCGATAGCATGGGGGCCGATGTGGCGAAGACCGGCGCCCGTGTAGTTCTGCACGGTGATGATTTTGACGAAGTCGAGGACGCTCAGGCCTCCACGCACCCGACCGGCACGTCCCGTCGGCAGCACATGGTTGGGTCCGCTGACATAGTCGCCCATCGTCTGCGGGGAGTGCGGGCCGACGAAGACGCTGCCGGCGTTGCGCACCCATGCGAGATCGACCTCCGCGTCGACGCTGAGGTGCTCCGGCGCGAGACGGTTCGTCAGGTCGTGAGCTTCTGTAACCGATCCTGTAACAAACACCACTCCCTGCGCCGCGATCGACTCCTTCGCGATGACGTTCGCGGACACCTGCCTTTCCACCTCGGCGACGACGGCGGATGCGAGCTCCGGTTTGCTGGTGATGAGCACCGCCAGCGCCTCAGGGTCGTGCTCGGCCTGCGCAACCAGGTCGGCCGCAATGCCGGCAGGATCGCCGCGTTCGCTGGTGACGACGATCTCGGTCGGACCGGCGGGCATGTCGATGCCGCACTCGTTCGAGACGGCGAGCTTGGCCGCGGTGACGTAGAGATTCCCCGGGCCGACGATCTTGTCGACGCGCCCGATGCTCTCGGTGCCGAACGCCATCGCGGCAACAGCCTGCGCTCCGCCGATGGCATAGAAATCACGGACGTCAGCCAGCCAGGCGGCCGCCAGCGTCTCCTTCGCCGGCTTCGGGGAGCAGACCACAATGCGCTCCACGCCCGCCACCTGGGCCGGTGTGACCGTCATCAGAAGCGTCGAGGGCAGCGGGTACCGGCCGCCGGGAACGTAGCAGCCCACGCTTCCGAGCGGCCGCACCAGCTGTCCCGTGGTGACGCCGGGCGCGGGCTCGCACGTCCACTCCTGCGGCAGCTGGCGTTCGGCGAAGCCGCGGATGTTGCGCTGCGCAAGCTCCATGGCTTCGCGCAGCCTTGGCTTCGTGCCCTCCCAGGCGGACCTCATCTGCTCCGCGGAGATGGCGAAGTCGTGGTCGGCGCTGAGACCGTCGAAGCGACCGGCGTACTCGCGCAGGGCCCCATCGCCGCGCCGGCGCACCTCGGCGAGGATGCTCCTGACGACGAGCTCGACCTTCGCCGTGTTTGCGGCGCCGCGCTGCTCGATGCTCTGGATCAGCGCACTCGCGATCGCCCTATCCGACCCAAAGGTGTTGACCAGCCTCATCCGACCTCCTCTCCGCGTAAGCGATCGCGCATGGTTACAAAACCACCTTGCTCAGCGAATACTCCACAATGCCGGTCGCGCCCGCCGCCTTCAAGCGCGGAATCACATCGCGAACCTCGCGCTCTTCGAGGATGGTGTTCACCGCCACCCACTCCGCGTCGCTCAGCTGGCTTACCGTCGGTGAGTTCAGCGCCGGAAGAACGCCCAGGATGTCCGGGAGGTCGGTCTTCCTCACATTCAACATCAGGCCCACGCGATCCTGCGCGGCCATGGCGGCGTTCAGCATCAGGCTGATGTTTTCGATCTTTTCGCGCTTCCACGCGTCTGCGAACGCGGTCTTGTTGGCGATCAGCTGCGTCTCGCTCTCCATCAGCGTTTCAATGACACGCAGACGGTTCGCCTTCAGCGACGATCCGGTCTCGGTGACCTCGACGATAGCGTCCGCGAGCGTCGGCGGCTTCACCTCGGTTGCTCCCCAGCTGAACTCCACCTTGACCGGGATCCGCTTCGCGGCGAAGTAGCGCTTGGTGAACTCGACGAGCTCCGTGGCGATGATCTTTCCGGACAGGTCCTCCGGCCGCTGGTACGGCGAGTCCTCGGGCACCGCCAGCACCCACTTCACGCGCGTGCGGCTCTGCTTGGAGTAGGTGAGCGAGGTGATGCGTTCCACGTCGCTCTCATTTTCGAGCACCCAGTCGTTGCCCGTGAGGCCGGCATCGAGCGCGCCGTGCTCCACGTAGCGGGCCATCTCCTGCGCACGCACCAGCATGCACTCGATCTCCGTGTCGTCGATGGTCGGGAAGTAGCTTCGGCCGTTCGCGAAGATGCGCCATCCAGCGCGTTCAAACAGAGCGATGGTCGCCTCCTGGAGGCTGCCCTTGGGGATGCCGAGCTTCAGCTTTCTCGTCTCGCTCATCGTCCCTCCTCGATCGCGATCGGCTTGGTAAAGCAGCTGACCGTGCCCTCGTGGCAGACCAGCCCGTCCCCCTCAACCTCCACCTTGAACAGCAGCGCGTCGTTGTCGCAGTCCGTCGCCGCGCTCACGATGCGCAGCCGGTTGCCGCTGGTCTCGCCCTTCATCCAGAGCTTCTGGCGGGACCGGCTCCAGAAGGTGACGAAGCCGCTTTCAAGCGACCTGCGGTAGCTCGTCTCGTTCAGAAATCCCAGCATCAGAAGCTCTCCCGTGCGAGCATCCTGCACCATGCCCGGAACCAGGCCGTCCATCTTCTTGAAGTCGATCTCGGGAGCCGCGTCTGCGACTCGTGTCTCGGTGGTCATCTCGTTGTCCTCTTTGTGCCAGCTGCAAAGCTCACCCCGCCGCCGCGCAGCAAAAAGGCCCGCTCGCGATCAGCGCGCCGGCGGGCCCCTCAGATCCTTTTGACGATCTCTACTTCGCCACTTCGGACACACCCGCCAACGCAATCCACGTATGGTGATGCTGAGGTCCGTGATGGAGCAGCGAGAAGTCCATACCTCTAGGTTAGGGAACGGGCTCTCTCCTTGTCAATCGCGCCGTCCGCGTTTCGAACCGGAACGCCACCTGGCGCACAACTTTTTTGATACCCCGTCGAGCTCCGGGTATGTTCTCCTTGCATTGTTGTTCCAAGGAGATCCCCCCTATGTACGCTCTTCGCCGTGTGCTATCCGTCGCGCTCCTGCTTTCAGCCTTCCACCTCCTGCAGGCCCAAACCCCGGCAACCTCGAGCACTCCCTCGCACTCGACCTCCGCCCCCAGGAGCTCCTCTCCCTCGACCTCGACCCAGACCTCAACCGCCTCCAAGGCAAGGGCCGCACAGGGCTCGGCAGACGACGCCAGCAAGCTCGATCTCAACACGGCGACGAGCGACCAGCTCAAGGCCCTGCCGGGCATCGGCGACGCCTACGCGGCCAAGATCATCGCCGGCCGTCCCTACTCCGCCAAGAACCAGCTCACGACCAAGGGCGTCATCCCGCCATCCACCTATGCGAAGATCAAGGACCAGGTCATCGCGCACCACACCGCGAAGAAGTAAGCTCCGGGCCTTATTTGAGCCGCAGCACAAGGATGCGGCCGTCCGAAAAGAAGCTCCCGCCGGTCGCGGTCTCGGCCGTTCGCAGCGGGTTCGACGGCGTGACGTAGGCGGCGCTGGTAAAGGCCGCGGTCGCGTCAAAGCTTTGCAACAGAAACTGGCGCTCCTGGTCGATCTCCGGATCGATCTTGTGCGTCGTCTTTCCGTTCCTCTGATCGCGTTCAAAGCCGATGTCGTGGGTTGCCGATCCGACCCACAGCGGATCGCCGCCCAGGGTCTGGTCGGTTCGCCAGACGCGAAGGTGGTGCCGCTCGGCCGCGATCGTGACCGGATCGCCGCGCGCAAAGGAGAGGTCCTGCGGCCGGTCAAAGAGAAACAGCGTGCTCATGGGCACCTGCGTATAGGCCTCGCGGCTCAGCGTGGAGAGGATTCCGTGAAGCACCGCGTCGCCCACCGATTTGTCGACCGCGACCCAACCCGCGCTTCGAAACGCCGCATTGATCTGCTCCTCGGTTCCGGCCAGTGCGAAGTTCACCATATCTCCCGGGTTGCCGCTCTCGTCCGAGACCCTCCGCGGAATCGTATCGAACGTGTCCTTGCTCACCACCTCGCCGATCGCCGGGACACGGTCCGCGGCTGCGGCTTCAGGAGCCGCGGCGTGAGCGCCTGCGAGATGAAGAGACACCTTGAAGCTTCCGCTCCCGATCAGGTCCGTGCTCAGGTTCGACCGGAGAAACAGCCTTCCGCTCGTCGGCATCGTCACCGTTCCGCTCGCGCCCACCGGGAACGGCACCGATGCCTCGATGGCGCTGACGCGGCCGATCAGCTCGCCCGTCTTTGCCCCCTGCGACGGAAGCTGCCGCAGCAGATCCCTCCAACCTCGGTCGAGACCGCCGGGCCCGCTCACCCGGCCGTCCGCCATCGACACCGACCCCCCAGCCTCGATCGGGACCTGTTCGCCGGCGACAACATCAACCCCGGTATCGAGCCAGTCGGCGGACGCGGCGTCTACCGCCAGCTTGTAGCTCGACTTCCGCGCGACCGCCGCGGAGGTCGGCTTCTGCTCCCGCATGCTCACGATCGCCTCCACTCCCGGCTGAGGTGTCGCCAGCACGCGGATGTTCCCAGGGTTCCCAGGATTCCCAGGGTTCCCAGGAGCGGTCCGCTGGGGCACAGCCTCCTGTGCAGCCGGCTCTCCGGACACGCTCTGCGGCTCACCCGCCAGGGCGGACCGGCCGGCGCAGGAGAAAGCGAAGAAGGCCATTAGCACCATCGGCAACCCCGCGCGCCATCCCCCATTCGTTCGTCGCCCGCTTGCCGGAAATCGGATAGAGTGTTGCATGTCGATGTGTAAGATGCTCCATTCAGGGTTGCCAGATCGCTGCGAAGGTGGCAGGACACCTCTCGTTCGGGGACGCTGGCGACGAGCCGCGGTCTCGGCCGCGCTCCCTGCACTGGGGATCCTCTCCGGATGCCAGGCCGTCACCAGCAGCCCCAGCGCGTCGCAGCTGCGCGTCATCGATGCCTCGCCCGATGCGCCCGGCCTCGATATGTACGAGAACAACAGCGTCATCGCGTACAACCTCGGCTTCGGCACGGTGACCTCCTACATCTCGACCGACCCGGGAAACTTCACGGTAGCGGCCAACATCGCCGGCTCGAAGACGGCGCTCGCGTCGGCAAAGGGAACCTTTACCGCCTCCAGCCAGTACACCGTGCTCATCGGAAACGCGGCCGCCAACCTTCAGGAGCTCATCCTCAAGGATCAGGCGCAGGCCGCGCCCAGCGGACAGATCTCGCTGCGCCTCATCGATCAGGCGACGCGCATCGGCGCGATCGATATCTACCTCGTGCCGAGCGGACAGAAGTTCACAGCGGTCACCCCCCTGATCACAAACCTCGCGTTTCCCACCAATACCGGCTATCTCAACGTCCCCACAGGAACCTACACCCTGGTCATCGTGCCAGCCGGAACCATTCCGACCAGCAGCACCGTCGCAACCTACACCGGGGCGCAAGTCACGTACAGCGGCGGTTCGGTCACGACGATCGTTCTGATCGATCAGCAGCTGGTGACCACCCCCGGCCTCCAGATCATCACCGCCCAGGACTACGTCTCGCCCACAGCCACCAGCTAACGGCACACGAAACTCTTCCCGAGGAGCCGGGCTGGCCTGACCTCTCCAACGCCCCGACCGTACCCCGATCAGACCGCGAAGTTGCGCGGGAACGCAACAATATACTTGCACTCGCAACCGCAACACCCCCGGACGCCGGGGGTCTACTTCCTCCGTACGCAGCGGTATCGACGCACACACAAGCTGCGGCGACGTCGTTCCGGATCCACTGCCCCACCTTGTGGTTCTCTCAAAAGACAGACAGGCCGCCGGAGCTCGGCAGCCTGTCTGTTTCGAGGTCCTAAGTTCACCCAAGCGTCGGGGTCTACAGGTACCAGGGAATGTTCACCACAACGATCCTCTGGTTGCCCCGCAGCAGCAGAAGCAGCTTCAACAGTTGCACCCGCTGGTTGTGCAGCAGGTTCTCCCACCAGTGCCGCACCACGAGCTCCGGCAGTATCACCGCGACCTTGCGGCCCGGATTCTCATCCTCGAGCTTCAGGATGTAGTCCATAAGCGGCGAGATCACGAAGCGGAAGTTCGACGGGATCGTCACCAGCTGCGGCTCCTGCAGCTTCTCCTGGCGGATCGGCACCATGATCAGCTCCTCCCACACCGTCTCCAGCCCCTCATCCCCCTCGGCGCCCTCCGAGTGGACATGCACCACCTTGATCTCCTTCGACAGCAGCAGACCGAATCGCAAAGCCTTCTCCGTGATCTTGTCCCAGCGCGCCATCGGGATCACCACCAGAGGCTCCTGCAGACCCGTCAGCCGAAGCGGCGTCCTGTCCTCCATCTCCTCGTTCACCCGCATGTAATGCCGCCGCACCGCCGCCATGATCCAGATCAGCGACGGCACCAGCAGCACCGTCACCCACGCCCCCGCCATGAACTTCGCCACAATCACCACGATCAGCGTCAGCCCCGTCGCGATCGCGCCCACGCCGTTCACAAACATGTGCCACGTCCGCCCAGCGTGCGCCGGCTCCTTTCTCCAGTGCACCACCATGCCTGCCTGGCTCAGCGTAAAGGCCAGAAACGCACCGATCGCATACAGGGGGATCAACCGGTCCGTGACTCCCTTGAACAGGATAAGGATCAGCGCCGTGAAACCTGTCAGAGCATAGATCCCATGCGAGAACAGCAGCCTCCGCCCGCGCAGAATAAACACATGCGGAAGGAAGTCATGCTGCGCGATCGCCCGCGTCAACCTCGGAAAGTCCGCGAACGCCGTATTCGCACTCAAGGCCAGCGCCAGCAGAACGCTGCCCATGGTCACGTAGTAGAACCAACCGCGCCCAAAGACCGCCGTCACCAGCAGGCTCAGCAGGCTCTGGAACGCCGGCGCATCCGGCTCCATCGGCATAATCCCGTAAGCCTTCGCCAGGTAGGTGATGCCGAACAGCAGAACCATCAGGATGCCGATAATGATCGTCAGCGTCGTCTGCGCCTTTCGCGCCCGCGGCTCGCCAAACGCCATCACGCCGTTCGACACCGCCTCAACGCCCGTCATGGCCGCGCATCCGCTCGCAAACGCCTTCATCAGCAGCCACAGCGAGAGGTACTGCATCGTTGCCGGCATCGCGGCCGGAATGGACGCAATCGGCGTGGGATGCCCACCCGCCAGCACCGTCTTGTACACCCCCATCCCAATCAGCGTCAGCAGTGTTCCCACAAACAAAAAGGTCGGCGCGATAAACGCAGCCCCTGTATCCCGCACGCCCCGCATATTCACGATCGCCAGGAGCACCAGGATCACCAGGCACAACAAAAGCGTGTGCGGCTGCAGCCGCGGCACCGCCGACGTCAGCGCCGTCACGCCCGCCGAGATCCCCACCGCCGCGGTCAGGATGTAGTCGATCATCAACGCCGCCGCCGCCAGCAGACCCGCCCCGTCGCCCAGGTTCTCCGTCGCCACCGTGTACGATCCGCCGCCGTTCGGGTACGCCGCAATCGTCTGCCGGTAGCTGAAGTACACGATCGACAGCAAAATCAGGATCGCCGAAATAATCGGAACCGCGTAGTGCAGCCCCAGCAGCCCCAGCGGAATCAGCAGCGTGATCGCCGCCTCCGGACCGTACGCCGCGCTGGTCAGACCATCCAGACCAAAGATCGGAATCCCTGCCGCTACCCCAATATGCTCCGCGCGCTCTTCACTGGTCGCTAGAGGCTTCCCAAATAAAACATCATTTATGGCCATATGGCTTCTGATGCTACTTCAGCGCCCACCCGTCTCCACGAAAGGACCCGGTCTTTCACCTCCCCCTTATAATCGCGGAATAGCCTCACAAGCCACCTTACAAACCATCAGGAGCTCTCCCAGAATGCCGGTAGCCACCTCGATCTACGACATCCCGCTCACCCGCATCACCGGCGAGGCCACCTCGCTCGCGAACTTCCGCGGCGAGGTCCTGCTCCTCGTCAACGTCGCCTCCAAGTGCGGCCTCACCCCGCAGTACGAGGGCCTCGAAAAACTCTACGGGACCTACCGGGCACGAGGCCTCGCGATCCTCGCCTTCCCCGCCAACGACTTCGCCGGCCAGGAGCCCGGGTCAAACCGGGACATCCAGAGCTTCTGCTCCCTCACCTACAACGTCACCTTCCCCCTCTTCGAGAAGATCTCCGTCACCGGCCCCGACACCCACCCGCTCTACCGGCGCCTCATCGAGGCCCAGCCCCGCGCCGAGATCAACGAGCCCGGCTTCCGCGCGGGTCTCGACAGCTTTCTGCGCACCACCGGAGCCGCCACCAACCCCGATCCCGGCATCCTTTGGAACTTCGAGAAGTTCCTCGTCAGCCGCGACGGGGAGGTCATCGCCCGCTTCGCCCCGGACATGCTCCCCGGAGATCCCCGCGTCACCCAGGCCATCGAAGCCGCCCTGTGACGAACCACACGCCCGGCAGCCGTCGCCGGCCGCACTCATTCCGGAACCACACCCCGTAAGAGAGGCTTACCCACCGCATGCGCCCAATGCCCCGCCCCACCCTGCTCGCCGCCACACCCCTCCTCCTCGCCGCCTCGAGCCTCTTCGCGCAGAAACCCCCGATCACCATCACCGCCGACCTCTCCGACGCACCCCGCAAGCTCTACCATGCCGAGATCGACATCCCCGTCAAGGCCGGCATCGTCTCGCTCACCACACCCAAGTGGATCCCCGGCAACCACCGTCCAACAGGTCCAGTGGATGACATCGTCGGCGTCGTCTTCACCGGCAACGGCCAAACCCTGAAGTGGCGCCGCGACGACGCCGACCTCTACCAGTTCCACGTCACCGTCCCCCCGGGCGTCACCACCCTCCACGCCCACCTCGACTGCATCGTCACCGCCCGCCTCTCGCAAAAGATGGCCGT
>JAABUQ010001116.1_pt1 | contig 59803 bp, 47 predicted proteins | sample 5560001 | NCBI WGS metagenome assembly JAABUQ01 (sample SAMN10711888, study PRJNA513371) | rock metagenome | isolation source: Antarctica rocks | place: Antarctica: Victoria Land, Finger Mt nord | collected 2015-12-18
GCCGGGGGACAACATCCAGATGCAGGTGGAGTTGATCACGCCGGTGGCGATTGAGGAAGGGTTGCGGTTTGCGATTCGTGAGGGCGGGCGCACCGTCGGCGCTGGCGTCGTCACCAAATTGCAGTAACGTATTCGTGGCGGGGCGGGCACTTGCCTGCCCCACTGTTTGCCCGGAAGGAACCCGCAGATGGCGAAGAAAAAGGCGGATCGCACGATCGTGACGCTCGAATGCACGGAATGCAGCAACCGCAATTACACTACGGAAAAGAACAAGCGCAATGACCCGCAACGGATGGAACTGAAGAAGTACTGCCGCACGCAGCGGAAAGTCACATTGCACCGCGAGACGCGCTAACCGCGTCTCGCTCAGGGTTGCGAGATAGGCAAATGGTGCGGTATACTGCGTACTGCACGCCTTGCAGTGGCAGTGAGGTGGTGCGCGAGCCTTAGGGATGTAGCTCAATTGGCAGAGCACTGGTCTCCAAAACCAGGGGTTGCAGGTTCAAGTCCTGTCGTCCCTGCCACGTTTCTCGCGCATACGGCAGCGATATCGGAGAGGCTTTCGGGGGCGTCGCTACACGCGTCGCCCCCTTTAACGCAAGTAACACAACAACGCAACGGGCGCGCTCGTGCGTCCGTGGGAATCGAGGCGACAGCGTGGCAACAACGCGAACAACCGAGGCACCGAAACCCCCTGCGAAGGCTCCGGCACGCCCCACCGGGCGGCTTGGGCAGGCCGTCGCGCAGGTGCGGCGTGGTTTTACGGAGACGGTGGGCGAGTTGCGCAAGGTCGCATGGCCCGATAGCGATATGACGCGCAACCTCACGCTCGTGGTGGTTGGCATCTCCGTTGCCATCGGCGCGCTCCTGGGCGTCGCGGATACGCTCCTCACCTGGCTCTACAAACTTTTGCAGCGCATCGGCACGTAGTCACAAAAATCGCGCCGAAGGAGGGGTAGATGGTTCGCAGCTTGCGGGAGCGCCTCGCCGAACGGGCGGATGCCCAGACGGACGAGAAATGGTATGTGATTCATACCTATTCGGGGCACGAGGCGAAGGTCAAGAAAAACCTCGAATCGCGCATCGAGACGATGGACATGAGCGAGAAAATCTTCGAGGTCATCGTGCCGACCGAAGAAGAGATCGAGATTCACAACGGACAGCGGCGCACGATCAACAAAAAGACGTACCCCGGCTACGTCCTCGTACAGATGAAAATGGACGATGACTCGTGGTACGTCGTGCGCAACACGCCGGGCGTGACGAGTTTTGTCGGTATGGGCACGAAGCCCACCGCGCTCGACGAGCGCGAAGTGGCGGCGATCAAAAAGCAGATGGTTGCCGAAGCGCCACGGATGAAGCTCACGCTCGCTGTGGGTGACAGCGTGAAGATCGTGGACGGACCCTTCCAGGATTTCGAGGGCCGCATTGACGAGGTCAATGAGGAAAAGGGGCGCGTGAAGGTGCTCGTTTCCTTTTTCGGGCGCGAGACCGCAGTGGAACTGGACTTCTTGCAGGTGTCGCGAGACCTGTAGGGGATGACGTTTTTCCGGGCGGAGCCAACCGGCTCCGCTTTCGCGCGATGCATGAACGGATGACCGACACACAGGAAAGAGGAGGCCACCCCCGTGGCGAAGAAAGTCAAAGCGATCGTGAAGTTGCAACTCCCGGCGGGCAAGGCGACCCCCGCACCGCCCGTCGGCCCCGCGCTCGGCCAGCACGGCGTAGCGCTCATGGAGTTCGTGAAGAAGTACAACGAACTAACGGCGCAGCAGGTGGGGCAGATCATTCCCGTTGCGATCACCGTGTACGAAGACCGCACCTTCACATTCGTGACAAAAACCCCGCCCGCAGGCGACCTCCTGCGACGCGCGGCAGGCGTGCCAAAGGGCGCGGCAAATGTGAAGCGCGAGACTGCTGGCAAGGTCACGCAGGCGCAGGTACGCGAGATCGCGGAACTGAAGCTGAAAGACCTCAACGCCTACGATCTCGACGGCGCGGTGAAGATGATCGAGGGCACCGCCCGCTCGATGGGCATTCAGGTCACGGATTAGCAACCGCATGGGGAACGGGACGTGGAAACGGCACGGCGCCGCTACTGCCTCGTTCCCCGGTAGAATAAACAGCAGGGTGGGAGGCGCACATGCGCCGGTCGTACCACGTAGTGAGGAGCAGGTGTCATGGCACAGCACGGGAAGCGGTATCTGGAACTGGCGAAACTCGTAGACAACGACAAGAAGTACGCGCCGGAAGAGGCGATCAAGGTATTGAAGGAAACGGCGAAGGCGAATTTCGACCAGACAATCGAAGTGCATTTCCGCCTCGGCATTGACCCACGCCATGCCGATCAGCAGGTGCGCTCCTCGGCGAACCTGCCGGCGGGCACGGGCAAGAAGGTGCGTATCCTCGTTTTCGCTCAGGGCGACGGCGACCGGGCCGCGCGTGACGCGGGCGCGGACTTCGTCGGCGCGGACGATCTCATCAAGCAGATTGAAGGCGGCTGGCTCGACTTCGATGTCGCACTTGCCACGCCCGATATGATGGGCCGCGTCGGTCGCCTGGGCCGCGTGCTTGGTCGGCGCGGTCTCATGCCGAATCCCCGCAGTGGCACCATCGCGCCGCCGGAAGACCTGGGCCGCGTGATTAACGAAGTGCGCGGTGGCCGCCTCGATTACCGCAACGACCGGCAGGGCAATTTGCACATGGCAATCGGCAAGACGAGCTTTGACGAAAATCAGATCAAGCAGAACCTGCTTTCCGTAATTGACTCGGTCAACCGTGCCAAGCCGACCGGGGCAAAGGGCACGTACATCCGCACCATTGCCCTCGCCTCCACCATGGGGCCGAGCGTGCGCCTCGATACTGCGGCTGCGGTCGCGGAGTCCCTGAACGCGGCATCGTAGTTCTTTGCGGCGGGCGGGGTGCCGAGGCTCAGGCAGGTGTGGGACAGTTGAATGAAGGAAGAACGGGAACGTATCCTCCGGGTGAAGGGCCGCCAAACCACTCACCCGCAGGAGGTTCCCGTTTTGGTTCCATCTACCCGTTCCCGTCGTGCCTCCAAAGCTCCTGACCGTGCCGTCGGTGCCAACCTCTTCCACGCACCCTCTAGCACTATAGTGAGTGCTCCGGCTCGCCGCTGCATCGGGGGTTCCCTTTCGGTAGAGACGATTGGGCACATCTTGCAGTATCTGTGACAACGCGGGGGACGGTGGCGCCGAAACGGGTGCGCGCCACACCTCACGCCCGCCATTGCTCCTCTCCACGCCCCGCGCAAAACGAAGGGGATGCTTAATTTGCCGTCGGTGGGGGAAGCGTTTCTGACCACCTGTCCATCAAGCCCTGAACCTGTTCATATTCTTGACAAGGACATGCTGAACCGCTATGATTCCCGCGACTTGCACAACGAATGCGTACCGTTTCGTGTCGTCTCTTCTCCGCTCTCACATGCGGAGCGGCGCTGCAGCGTAGTATGCATGAATGCCCCCTGTGGCATTGTTTTCGGTGGATGATGGCACAATCTGGCAGTTTTGTACGGCAATGAAGGAGCACGCGGCATGGGCGACAGGATGCATGACATGGGACGACGGGTCGGACGGCGCACGTTCCTGCTTGGTACGGCGGCAGCGGCGGGCACGGCGATTCTCGCGGCATGCGGTGGCAGCACCGCGACTACGGCTCCCGCTGCCACCACCGGCGGTGGCGCGACTGGCGCGACCGCAGCGGCAACGAAGCCCGCCGCCGGTACCACCACGGGCGGCGCGACCACGGGCACGACAGCGGCGGCGACTACGGCCCCCGCCGCCCAGAACAGCGGCATGGCAACCACCCTCTCCTGGTTCGCCGCGCGCGATACCACCGGCTACTCACAGATGCAGGTAGACGCTTTTAACAAGGCGAACAAGAGCCTTCAGCTTAACTACCAGGAGCAAGGCGCGACCACGCAGGACCTGCACGACAAGTTCGTCAGCGTCGCGGGCGCGAAGGACGCGGCGACGGACATCATCAGTATGGACGTGCCGTACGTGCCGGAGTTCGGCGCGGCGGGCTGGACGATTCCCGTGGACGATGCCATTCCGATGGCCGAGCGGTCGAAGTTCTTCAGTGGCACCCTGACCGGCGCGACCTACAACGGCGCGCTGTATGGCGTGCCCTGGTTCAACAACGGTCCCGGCCTGTATTACCGCAAAGACCTGCTCGATGCGAAGGGCTTTAAGCCACCGAAGACGTACGACGAACTGCTGATGCAGGCGACGGCCCTGCAAACCCCCGACACATATGGTTTCGTAATGCAGATGACCCAGAACGAAGGCGGTATTCTCAACTGGGAAGAATACCTCTGGGGCTACGGCGGCAACCTGCTGGACGACAAGAGCACCGGCGTCGTGGTAGACATGGGCGACGCGGGCGTGAAGAGTTTGCAGCGCCTCGTGGATTTCGTCTACAAAGACAAGATCATGCCTGAAGCGACGCTCTCCCTCAAGCTCGGCTCGGACGCGATGCAACTCTTCCGCACGGGCAAAGCAGTGTTCCTGCGCCTGTGGTTTTCCAGCGCGGGCGACCTGTATAAGCCTGATGCCACGATCACCACCCAGCAGTGGGATGTCGCGCCCCTGCCATCGCAGAGCGGCATGACGGCAGGCCCCGGTTGCCTCGGCACCTGGAACCTCGGCGTCTCCAAGTTCTCTAAAAAGCAGAAAGAATCTATCCAGGCCATCACCATCCTCACGAATGAGGAAAACCAGAAGGCCCGCGTGCTCGGCAATGGCAACCTGCCTGCACGTTCGGCGGTCTTCGACGATGCCGATGTGCAGAAGAAATTTCCCTACGCCAAGCGGGCGCAGGAAAGCTTCAATAGCCTGCGGGCGCGCGGGATCACGCCGTTCTGGGCGTCGCTCGTCAACGATGCGATTGCACCCAACTTCGGGGCGGCAATCACCAAGCAAAAGACCGCCGATCAGGCAATCAAGGACATGGCGGCAAAGATGCGGGATACGCTGAAGAGCTAATACCCCTCGGTATCCCCATTGGGCGGGACGTGCGCGATCATCATTGCGCGCGTGTCCGCCCTTCCGTGTACGTCCGCGCAAGGAGGACTTATGACCACTATCCCCAACAGCGTGGCGACCCCGACGACGAAAACGACCGCGCGCTCGCATCTCTCGGCGCAGGCACGGTCAGACGCCCGACTCGGGTTGCTCCTTTCCCTGCCTGCGGTGCTGGCAATCGGGTTGATTGCTTTTTTCCCGCTTGGACGTACCATTCACGATAGCTTCTACAAAATCAGCCTGCGCTTCGAGAACGCCCCCCGGCCCTTTGTCGGGCTGGACAACTTCCACACGGTCTGGACGGACCCGCGCTGGTACAACGCCCTGCGCGTCACCTTCACGGTGGTCATCGTTTCCGTGGGCGTGGAACTCGTGCTCGGCATGTTGATCGCCCTGCTCATCAACCGGTCGTTCCGGGGGCGCGGCATTGTGCGCGCGGCGGTCCTCGTCCCCTGGGCGCTCACCACGGTGGTCTCCGCGAAGATGTGGAGCTGGATTTACGACGCGCAGTACGGCGTGTTCAATGATTTGCTGATGAAGCTCCATATCATCAGCAAGCCGCTCATCTGGCTGGCAAACCCAAGCCTGACGCTCTGGGCACTGATTGGCGCGGAGATCTGGAAGACCACGTCGTTCATGGCGCTGCTTCTGCTCGCGGGGCTGCAACTGATCCCGGCGGAACTGTATGAAGCGGCGGCAATTGACGGCAGCACCGGCATGACGAACTTCTGGAAGATCACCCTGCCGCTCCTGAAGCCCTCGATCCTTGTCGCACTGCTCTTCCGCACGATTGACGCGACGCGCATCTTTGACCTCATCAAGGTAATGACGAATGGCGGGCCGGGACAGGCCACCGAAAGCATCAACATCTACACCTACAACACCCTCTTCACGAATCTCAACTTCGGCTTCGGTTCCGCGCTCTCGGTGAGCGTCTTTCTCGTGATCTTCGTGATCAGTTTCTTCTACATTAAGGTGCTCGGCACCTCCACTGCGGGAGGACGCTAATGGCGACGACATCTGCTGGCCGTTCCCTCACCGGGGCAACAGAGCGTGCGGCGGCCGACGACATCGCACGCACGCGGGAGCGCGTCCGCCGTAACCGCTCACGGATGGTGCTGCTTTACGTCGGCATCACGGCCTTCGTGATCTTTTGCCTCGCACCCTTTGCCTGGACGCTCATCACCAGCTTCAAGGGGCCGGATACGATCTACCATCGCCCCATCGAGTACCTGCCCAACCCGGTGAATTTCGTGAACTACCAGAAGATCTTCGCCCTTGCACGTTTCACGCACTCACTCCTGAACAGCGCGATTGTCGCGGCGAGCGCCACGGCAATCAGCCTGATCGTTGGCTCCTTCTGCGCCTACGCAGTGGCGCGGTTGAACTTCCCCGGTAAGAACCTGCTGCTTGCCTTTGTGCTGGCGGTGGCAATGTTTCCCGGCATCTCGATTGTCGGGCCGCTCTATCAGCAGTTTCGGGACTGGAACCTGACAAACACGTACTGGGCGCTCATTCTCCCGGACGTCACCTTCACATTGCCGCTCGGTATCTGGACGCTCACCGCATTCTTCCGTGATCTGCCAATGGAGCTGGAAGAATCGGCGCGCGTGGACGGTTGCGGGCGCATGGGCACCTTTTTCCGCATCATTGCCCCGCTCGCCACACCGGGAATGTTTACGGTTGCCATCCTCGTCTTTATCGCGGCGTGGAACGAATACCTCTTCGCGCGCACCTTTATGAGCGAGGAGAGCAAGCTGACGGCAACGATCGTGATCGCGCAGTTCGAGGGCGCCGATGTCGCCTCCGCCTACCCGTGGGGCCAGATCACCGCCGCCAGCATCATCGTGACGATCCCCCTCGTGATCCTCGTGCTCGCCTTCCAGCGACGTATCATCTCCGGCCTCACCGCCGGCGCCGTGAAGGGGTAGTAGGCAGTACGCGGTACGCAGTATGCAGATGAAATTGTCCGGATTTCACTGCGTACCGCGTACCGCGTACTGCCTACTACTCAGAGATGATCGCGGCGAGGGCGCCCGGGTCTACGTTGCCGCCGGAGAGGGTGAGGCCTACCTTTGCGCCGCGCACATTCAGCTTGCCATGCATCAGTGCGGCGACGCAGATCGCCCCCGTTGGCTCGACGAGCAGCTTCATGCGAAACAGCAGGAAGCGCACCGCCGCTTTAATCTCCGCGTCGTTTACAAGCAACACCCCGGAGAGATGCGCCTGCTCGATGGGAAAGGTGAGCATACCGGGGGAAAGCGTGCGCACGCCGTCCGCGATTGAGGCCGGGGGCGGCACGCTCACGCGCTCGCCCCGTTGGAGCGAGAGGTACGTGTCGTTTCCGTCTTCCGGCTCGACGCCGTAGATTTTGCAGTCCGGCCACCACTGGTGCGCGGCGAGGCTGCTGCCCGCGATCAACCCGCCCCCGCCTGTGCAGACGAGCAGGTAATCGAGCGTCGGCACCTGGTCGCGCATCTCGTAGACTGCCGTGCCCTGCCCCGCGATGATGTGCGGATCGTCGTAGGGCGGCACGAGGATCAGGCCGCGCTCGACTGCGATCTTCTGTGCGACCGCCTCGCGGTCTTCGGTGAAGCGGTTGTACGTCACAACTTCCGCGCCGTACCCCTTTGTTGCCGCGACTTTGGTGCTGGGCGCGTCGTGCGGCATCACGATCACGGCCCCGATGCCGAGCAGGCTACTTGCCAGTGCGACGGCCTGCGCATGGTTGCCGCTACTGAAAGCGACCACGCCCCGCGCCCGTTCCTCCGGGGTGAGCGCGGAAAGCCGGTTAAAGGCGCCGCGAAACTTGAACGCGCCCGCCCGCTGCAAGTTCTCCGCTTTCAGGTAGATTTCCGCCCCCACCATTTCATTCAGTGTATGCGAAGTAAAAACGGGCGTCACATGCGCGTGCCCCGTCAATTGGCGCGCGGCCGCCTCGACATCCGCGAATGTCACCGCCGGAACTGTTTGTGTCGCCATCGTCATTGCTCCTTGTATGCTCCTGCCGGATACGCTCACGGTATCGTACGCCCAACCCCACCGTCTGCAAACAGCGACAGGGGAAATGCGTGTGCCGGAACAGAAAGCGACTCACTGTATACACGGGGTGGAACATGTATTGCTTGGGCATCTTCCGCATCGCCGCATGGCGAGGCACGTACGAACGCAGCGAGAAAAGGACGTATGGTGCCAGCAGATAATCTCGAAGGGCTTCCCGGCATCACCGCCGGTCGCGTACTCGATTGCGCACCGCTCGTCTGGGCGCCGATTAACCTGCGCTGTGAGGCAGTGGTGATCGTTCCCGTAAAAGATGAGGCCGAGACGATTTGCAACACACTGCGCGCCCTTGCCCAGCAATGCGATCTGTACGGGCGCCCGCTCCACCATGCATGTTACGAAGTGCTGCTTCTCTGCAACAACTGCACGGATGCATCCGCCCACCTCGTGCGGCAGTTCGCGCGGCAACATCCGACGTTTGCCCTGCATATCGTCGAACGGGCCTTGCCGTCACATCAGGCGAATGTGGGGTACGCGCGTCGGCTTCTCATGGATGAAGCGTGTCGTCGCCTGCTCGCGGTTGGTCGTCCGCAGGGTGTGATCTGCTCCACCGATGGCGATACCTGCGCCACTGCGACCTGGCTCGCGGCCACGCTCAATGCGGTACGACAGGGCGCGGACGCGGTTGGGGGACGGATCATCGCCAACGCGGCAGGGCGAGCGCAGATGCCCCCCGCCCTGCGCCTCCGCTACCTGCAAGATGCCACCTATCAATACTTTGCCGCCGAACTCGAAGCGGCGCTCGACCCCGACCCGTACGACCCATGGCCCCGCCATCACCAGTATTTCGGCGCGAGCCTTGCCCTGACTGCCGCGATGTATCGGTGCATCGGTGGGTTGCCCCGCGTACCGGTGTTTGAAGACATGGAACTCGGTCGCACGTTGGCACGCATAGATGCCCGCATCCGTCACACCCCGGCAGTGCGCGTGGTCACATCGGCGCGGCGGGCCGGTCGGGCCGGGGCCGGTATGGCGGTTACGCTCGCCCAGTGGGAGTCATTGGGTGAAGTGCCACCGCCGTTGCGCGTGGATGATCTCGCCTCGCTCCAGGCGCGGTTCCGGGCACGGCGGCAGTTGCGCGTGTGCTGGCAGGGAATGCAGCGCGGCTCCTTGCCCGCCAGTGACGAGATCGCGCTCACTGCCCATGCCCATGGGGTCGAGCCGGGGTGGCTCGTGGGCGCGCTCAAGCGGTGCGAGTCATTCGGCAAGCTCCATGAAGCGACGCTTGCCCGGCGCAAAGAGGAAGAGCGTTGCGCCGCGTCACATCTCGTAGCCGTCGCCGAAGCGGTCATGCAGTTGCGGGCGTGCCTATCCCCCTGGCGCGCGGCGCAGCTACGGGCGCTCGTCGTCCGGCAACCGCTCCCAGAGATCGAGCCGGTACGTCGCCGCCCGCTCGCCCACGCGATGCGCGAAACGGGTCCCTTCCCACTCCTGGAAGAATTCGTGGACACCGTCGCCGGCCAGCACACACCCATCAATGTGCGGCGTCCAGTGGACGAGGAGCAGGTGTCCCCCCGGCACGAGGCTCGCCGCACTCTGGGCGCGGACTCGCGCCAGATCATCCAGTGACAGGTAATACCCCACTTCCGAGAGCAGGATGAGGTCGAACATCCCCTTCGGCCAGTCACCCGGCACCTGCATCTGAGCGAAGGACACGTTCGCGTCATCGCGGCAGCGCGCTCGCGCCTCTTCCAGCGCCCGCGCGACGACATCCGTGGCGAGGAGCGTCTCGCACCGTGGGGCGAGCATCTGCGTCAGCACGCCAACAGAGCAACCGATCTCAAACGCGGCGTCATACCGTGGGTGGGGCAACGCGGCGAGCGTCGCGGCGTATTTCTCGCGCTCATATGCGCTGGTGGCGAACTGCCACGGGTCCGCCTCCCTGGCGTACATCGCCTCGAAGTAGTCCGGGGCAAATGTGCCTTCGCTGGCGACTGGCTCAGTCATGCGGTTCCTCCAGATAGACTTCCCACGGGCGGGTGAATCGCGCAAGCACCTCCGGCAGCAGGCGAAATCCCTCTGGGTCGTCCGCGATTAAATCGGTGTACTGCGAGCGGTGGCACTGCACAGCGGCCTGCTTGCGCGCCATCGCGTCCGCGATGTCCAGCCGCCACGCGGTCATCTCGCCGGGGCGCGGTGCGTATCCTTCGAGCAGATGGTCATAGACCCAGACCGGGTACTCCACAAGGTGGGGGCGCACAGGCCCATCCCCGTTTGCCGCGATTGCCGCTTGAACGATTTCCCATGTCGCCCGATGGTCGCAGTGATAATCCCGCCGCCACGGCAGGAGCACGGTCTCCGGCGCGAACGCCACAAGGTGCTCCCGACAGCGCGCGACCGCATCATGGAAACCCGCCTCCCCTTCGCCTGGCACCGCTGTATCGCGCAACCGCAGAAAGGCGGACAGCGTTTCCGGCACATTAAGACAGGCGAGCGCGGCGCGGGCTTCCGCCTCCCGCAGGTCACGCAACCGCTCCTGCGGATACAGGCGCGACGACGGATGCGACCCCGTACCGTCGCTGATGAACAGCACGAACACGGGGATGCCCGCCCGTCGCAGCAGGGTAATTGCCCCACCACACGCAAGCGATTCGTCATCCGGGTGGGGCGCGACAACGCAGGTGCGCCCAAAGGCGAGCGCCGCCGATGCGGGGCGCAACGGCAGCGATTCCGGGCGCAGTAACGGGTTATCCCGCGCATCGCCTGTTTCGGATTCGGTCATGCACTCGTCTCCTGGTTGGCGAGCGGGTCGAAGTACGGGGCCGTGTCGAGGGCGTAGCGGCCCGCACTCGCGAGCGCGGCGTCGGGCGCGGGTTGACGCAGGTAAACGGTGAGATCGCGGATGATGCGCTCCATCAGCAGCGGTGCCATCATGCCGCGCACGCCAATCGTCCGCTCCGCCGCCTGCATCACCTCCATGCATGTCCGCTCGATCACCGTGCGCGTCATGTTCGCGTAGGCGACGATTTCCTCGGCGGTGCGCGTGAGGTCGTCGTTGATTGCCGCTGCGCGCGTGAGCCAGAGCCGCGCCCCTTCGAGCGCGATTGCCATGTCGGCGGCGCGCTGTGCCTGATACGGGTCGCTCGTTCGCCCCATCCCCTGCAAATAGCGTCGGGTACCCTCGAACAACGCCTGCCCGCCGCCGAGTTGCACTGCCGCGAAGCGAATCGCACCGCCCGATAGCCAGGGTTGCCGCTGAAAGTCCCATGGCTCACCGATCACGTACTCCGGCGAAAGCGTGACGCCGGTGAAATCAACTTTGTAGGAAATGGTGGAGCGCATCCCGCTCACCTGCCACCACGCGGGGTCATGCCGCGTTTCCACCCGCTCCATCGGGACGATCACCATCTGCCAACCGCCATCGGGGAGCGCGCCGGGGGCGAAGGCGCGCGTGACGTAGCTGCCACCGGAGCAAAAGGTCTTCGCGCCCTCCATGCGCATTTCGCCGTCCGCTTGCGGCACGAGGCGCACATCGTCCGCCGCGCCCGCGTTCCAGACAGAAAACAGGTGCCCGGCGTGCGCGTCCTGTGCGAAGCGCTCTATTTGGCCGGGCGTGCCGAAGGTGTGGATGAGGCCGAGCGCGTTCACATGCCCCTCGTACACGCGCCCGACCGCGAGGTTGCCCCGCCCAAGATGCGTCAGGAGACGCAGCATCGGTTCGGTTCCCCCCGGCTCGCTGCCTAGGCCGAGGCCACCGTACGCCCGTGGCAGAGGCGCGACGAACAGTCCCGCCTCCCGCAGCCGCGCGAACTCTTCCACGGGAAACGCACCCGTGCGGTCAAGCGCGCCCGCATTGCTCGCGGCGAAGGCGGCAATTGCCGCCGCCCGGTCAACCGCATCTTCGACCGACCGCGCATGGGAAATATCCGCCGTGTTACCCGGCGGGGAGAGAAGTGCTACCATTACATCATGCCTTTCTCGCGTCAGTCCGCCGTTTCGACACGCACGCGGCCCGCCGTCTCCGGCATTGGCTTCGGCGCCGGTGGCCAATTCTGGCCCTCATAACTTGGTTGGATGTGGATACGGCCCGCGTCCTCGCGCACTGCGAACGTGCGCAGATTGCTGCTCGCGGGGCCTTGCATCGGGTGGCCGTCTTTCAGGTCAAAGCGCGACTGGTGCCAGGGGCACTCGACCACATGCCCCTCAAATGTGCCCTCAATGAGCGGCCCGCCCGCGTGGGGACACCACGCTTCCACCGCGTAGATTTCGCCGCCCAGGCAGTACAGGAGCACGGGCACGCGGTCTACGTCCACCACGCGCCGCTTGCCCTCCGGCAAGTCTTCGCTTGCTAGCACGTCCACCCACTCATTCGGGAGCTTGGGGTACAGCGTCCAGGGCACATTGACACCGAGATTGTAGACGAGTTCGCCGCCGAGCGCGCCACCGAGCATCACGGCGCCGTAGCCGAGCGCGCCGACCACGCGGGCGAGACCGCGCCGCTCCCCGCTTGCCAGCCGCAACCCAAGCGAGACCCCATACAGCGTGAGCGCGACGCTATTGACCAGGGCGTGCGCCATGCCGACGCGCCGGTGCTGGTCGTACGTGTCCACCCAGTCCGCGATGCCCGCCGCGATGACCGGCACCGCACTGACGAGGCCGAGGGCAATACTCGCGTCCGCGCTGGGGCCGTATGTTTGCTCACTCGCCTCCGGTTGCATTGCATCGAGGAAATCGAGAAAGGCCGCCGTGGTCCACGCGCCAAGCGGCACGATGATCAGCGCGGGATGCACGCGGTGGCGAACTGGCGTGCCATTGAGCAGGCTCTTCGTCACCATTCCGGCCTTGCTTGAGCGAAAAAGCTTGTGCGCCGCTGCCTGAAGTGGCTCGGCGAGGGCATCGAGCCACGCAAACTGCTCGTGTTCGATAGGCGCGCTGAGGGTATTGGCTTGTCGTGTCATCGTGGCCCCTTGCCAGTGTTTGTTTTACGGCTGCGTACCGGGTGAATGGGAAACGCATCTGTTCCCCCATGCTGTCCGGCGCGAGGGGAAAACTCGCAAGGCGAGTGCCATCAATGCGCCGGCAACGCGCGACGGGCTACTTCCCCCTGCCCATGTTATGTGACGATGCGACGGGGAGCGCCGCGCGCAGCTTCGTGAGATCGAGCGCGATTCCGGCGAGCAGGAAGTACGCCGCGTCCGCATGGGCGGCGATCCGCTGGTTCGCGCGTCCGAAGGCATCGCGATATATCCGTCCGAGGGGGTAATCGGGGTGCATTCCCATCCCGACCTCGTTCGATACCACGATCAGCGTGCCTGAATGCACCGACGCGAGCCGCACGAGGCCGTCCACCTCGGCGGTCGCATGTGCCTCGACCGCTTCCGCCGTCAAGTTGGCGTCGGTGAAGGCGGGCGTGCTCAGGAGCAGCGTGAGGCAATCGAGCACGATCACGGGCGGCAACGCCCCCCGCGCGAGCAGCGTCTCACCCGCCCACAGGGGCAGTTCAACCGTTTCCCATGCGGCGGGCCGGTCTTCCCGATGCCGCGCCACCCGTGTCGTCATCTCATCGTCCGTGACCGTTGCGGTCGCTACATACAGCACATCCTCCCCCGCCTCCGCCCACGCATACTCCTGTGCGAACCGGCTCTTGCCACTGCGCGCCCCGCCCAACACGAACACGAGCCGACCCATAGAACCTCCTTCAAAGAATTAATCACAGAAGCACAGAGAACACGGGGGAATGGGAGAAGATTCACCACAGAGACACCGAGGACACCAAGGAATCTCTCATGAAATAGTATTCTTCGTGTTTTCTCCGAGTCCTCTGTGTCTCTGTGGTGAATTCCCCCTACAATGCGGCGGCAAGTAGCGCGCCGACTTCTGCCCACTCACATGCCGCGCCATAGACGTCGCCCGTGGCACCGCCAAACCGCCGCACGGCGAACAGGGCCATTGCCCCGCCACCGAGCGCCGCGCCGAGCGCGAGGGCAACGGCGTCCCACCGCAGCAGCACGGCGGCGGGCGCAAGCGCGACGACAACGGCAAGGGCGAGATGGCGCGGACGGGCATACTGCTTTACTCCGCCACCCAACCCCTCGGTGCCCCGTGCCGTGGGCAGGATCACGACCACGGCGACCATCACCGCCCGCGCGAGGGCGGGAACGCACAGCAACACGAGCGCGCGCCGCGCGCCGAGCGGCGACCCAAGCAGCGCCGCTTTCAACCCCAGTAGCACGACCACGCCAACCACGCCGAAAGCCCCCGCGCGGGGGTCACGGGCAATGGTGAGGCGTTCGGCGGGCGAGCGGTGGGCAAATGCGCCGTCGCAGGTGTCAATCACGCCATCGAGGTGGAGAAAGCCCGTCAGTACGGCGAGCAGGGCGATCAGCAACCATGCTGTCGCACCAGGTGGCAAGCCGACGCGGCGCGTGATGGCATCAAGCAGAGCAACGGAGCCACCAAGCACGTACCCGACCAGTGGGTACCAGCCGACCGCCGCGCCGTACTCCCGTGCCGTCGCGTCCCGCCAGCCGGGAACCGGCAAAATCGTCAGCAGCCGGAACGCCACCACGAGGGGCATAAGTTCTCCATTGCGAAGCGATACATGCCGGGTTCCGCCCCCGTCGCCCGCATGGTACCATCCGGGAGCAACGAGGGATAAAGGCACGTCCTCGGTCAGTCTTTCCTGTTCATTGGGGCAGTGGGGGGAACGGATGCCGCGCTATCAACCGCCGGAAGCGCAACCCGGCGAACACCGCGACCACAAGCTCCGCCTCATTGACACGAGTGGGTGTACTGCTTCACCTCCCGCCGCCCTCCGGCAGGCAGTGCATGAGTTCAACGCGGGGCAGTACTTCGAGTGCCATGAAACGCTCGAACACGCCTGGCTGCGCGAGCCGGGCTACATTCGCGTGTTGTGGCAGGGCATCATTCAGGTGAGTATAGCCTGCCTGCACCTGACGCGCGGCAACGGCGAAGGCGCACGCAAGGTCTGGACTGCTGCCCTGCTCAATCTCGCGCCGTTCCCCGATGTCTGCCAGGGCTTGGACATCGCGGCTCTGCGCGTCCAGACCCGGCAATGCCTCGACGCGATCCACGCCCTCGGAGACGGTGACACGGCCCAATTCGACCGCGCGCTCTTTCCGACCATCACAACCACAGCGACAACGAACGAATAGCCCAAAACGGGGCGGCGAAAAGTGCGGGCGATTCCGGTACAATGGGCCGCACCGCTCCGTGACAGGCAACGACCAACAGCCAATAATCAACAAATAGTGGGCAGCGGGCGGCAACGGAAGGGAACGTGACGCATGGCATGGCCAAACAAGGGACTGGCGCACCGGCCCGTGGTGATGGGGCGGCGCGGCGCGGTGGCCTCCGCGCACCCGCTCGCCTCCCTCGCGGGGCAGCGAATGCTGATGGCAGGCGGCAACGCCATAGATGCCGCAGTCGCCATCGCCGCCGCCCTGAACGTAGTCGAGCCGTACATGAGCGGCGCGGCGGGCGTCGGCTACCTGTTCATTTACCACGCGCAAAGCGACACCCGCATCGTACTCAACTACAACGGGCGCAGCCCCTGGGCGGCGGAACTGAGCCGCTTCACGAGCGAGGACGACAAGCGCAGCGGCATCCTCTCGCCGCTCGTACCGGGGGCGGTCGGGGGCTGGCTCGCCGCGCTCGAACGGTACGGCACGATGGACCGCGCCACCGTATTCGCCCCCGCGATTGAGTACGCCGCCCACGGCTTTCCCCTGACCATCAACAACCACCAGTTCTTTACCGCCGCCGAGGAAACGCTGAACCGCTGGCCGATCTCCGCCGCGACCTACCTGCACGGCGGCAAAGCGCCGCTTCCCGGCGCGATCCTCACCCAGCCGAACCTCGCCCGCACCTTGCGACAGATCGTCGAGGGCGGCGCGGACGCCTTTTACCGTGGCCCTATCGGCGCGGCAATCGTGCGCTTTTCCGAGCAGCACGGCGGCCTGCTCACCCAGCGCGACCTCGATGATTTCGCCGTGGAGTGGGTCGAACCCATCGGCGTCAACTACCGTGGCTACGATGTTTACTGCCCGCCGCCACCGTGCAGCGGCATCCAGTACCTGCAAACGCTGAACCTCGTCGAGGGGTTCGATATGGCGGGGCTTGGGCATAATAGCGCGCCGTATATCCATCACTTCGCGGAGGCGATGAAACTCGCGGTAGCAGACCGTACCACCTTTGCCCCCGCACCCAACCCACCGACCGATACTCTGCTTTCAAAGGAGTATGCCGCGATGCGCCGCGCCCTGATCGGTCCGACGCACGCGGGCGTCAGCGGCGGCGACCGCTTCACCTCACGAAAGCGCGCGGACGAAGTGCGTGCGGGAAACCCGTACGCGATGCCGCAAAGCACCACGCACTTCGACGCGCTCGACGCGGCGGGCAACGCGGTCTCCGCGACACAGACGCTTGGTGCGGTGTTTGGCAGTGGCGTCGTGTTCGGGGAGACCGGCCTCGCGCTCAACAACTTCCTGTACTGGATGGACCGCGACCCCGAAAGCCCGAACGCCATCGCGCCCCACAAGCACGCCGAGCAATGTCTCTCACCCGCGCAAGTCTGGAAAAACGGCAAGCCCTTTATGGTAATCGGTACCCCCGGCAGCTTTGGCATCATGGAGACGACGCCTCAGATGCTGCTGAATGTGCTCGACCAAGAAATGAGCATTCAGGCGGCGATTGAAGCGCCCCGCTTCCGCACGGGAGCCGGCCGCGAGTTACCGCTGGAAGGGCGCATCCCGGCAGAAGTGCGGGAGGCGCTGACGCATCTCGGCCACGAGGTACAGGTATTGCCGGACTGGACGATGTTCGTCGGCGGCGGGCAAGGTATCATGGTGGACCCAGACAGCGGCGCGTTTCTCGCCGGCGCTGACCCGCGCCGCGACGGGTACGCACTCGCGTGGTAGCGTTGCATTGAGTGAGAGACGACGCGCAAAACGCGCAAGACATGAGCAGGAGGCGAAACACATGGCGACCACGATACAGGTAGCACAGGCAACGGAAACCGAACAACAGGCGATTGACGCCTTTATCGCGGACGTGAAGGCGATCATCGCGGCGCGGGGCGAGACGGATGCCACACTTGAGGAGATGGCGGTGCGGATGCGCACGCTCATTGCCCACCCCGCGGTGCGCGCAAGCACCCATACCGCGGTCGGCAACGCCCATACTCCTGACGCCGCTAGGCACAAGCGGGTGCCGCTCTACACCGATGAGACGGGCCTGACCCTGGTACGGGCGCGGTTCGGGCCGGAGGCATTGACGCCGATTCACGACCACGGCACCTGGGGCATTGTGGGCGTCTACTGTGGGCGCGACCGTTACCAGCGGTGGCAGCGCCTCGACGCGGGCACGGACGAAGGCGAGGCCCGACTCACGATGATTGACGAGCGCGTGCTGGAACCGGGGGACGTAGCGATCATTCCACCCGTGCCGCAGGATATTCACGCGCAGGGCGGCGAGGGCGAGGCCACGGACGAGTTCGTGCTGTTTGGCAAAAACGCCATGAACATCCGGCGTCTGTACTTCGACCCCACCACGAATACCGCGCACCGGCAACCGGCGCGCGACTGATAGCCAGGGCGTATGCGTTCTGGGGCGGGGGTTAGGAGGATTCGGGCTGGCGGAAAGAGCACGCAGACGACCTGGGCTGATACCCCGACAAACAAAGGAGCGAGAAAGATGGATGTGCAAGCACCAACGGACACCCTCACCGTCGGCGTGGTAATTTTCGATGACGTGGAAGTACTCGATTTCGCGGGGCCGTTCGAGGTCTTTTCCGTGGCGGGCAACGTCACGGATGGCAGCATCAAGTGCGTGATGGTCGCGGAGCGCGCGGACAACGCGGCGCCCATCATCGCGCGCAATGGCTTTAAGGTCATCCCCGATTATACATTGGAGAACGCGCCGCATCTCGATATCCTCGTCATTCCGGGGGGACAGGGCACGCGGCGGGAAGTGGCGAATCCGCGCCTGATCGGCTGGATTAAGCGGCGCGCGGCGGAAGCGACGCTGACCACGAGCGTCTGTACGGGCAGCTTTCTGCTCGCGGAAACGGGAATGCTTGCGGGAAAGACCGCGACCACGCACTGGGCGAGCGTGGAGCGGATGCAGAAAACGTACACGATGGTCACGGTGCGGGGCGATGCCCGGTACGTGGAGGAAGACAACATCTTCACGAGCGCCGGGGTATCGGCGGGCATTGACATGGCCCTCGCCGTGGTTGCCCGCCTCAAGGGGCCGGAGATCGCCGCCCGCACCGCCCGTCACATGGAGTACGATCATTACTCACCCGACCCTGACTGAGTATCAGACCCCCATCGCGGATAGCGTGTTTTCATTTCGGTACTCGCTGTGCGATACTTATACTCATTCCGCACGATGCGCGGTTGTCTTGCGCTGCTCCGTGTTTCGGCATCGGGAAGCCGTGCGCGCGGCACGCTGAGGAGGAGGGAAAATTGTCGTACCCACCGCAGCAGCAACCCCCATATGGTCAGCCACCGCAGCCACCGTACGGGCAACCGCCCCAGGACCAACTCCCCTATGGGCAGCAACCGCCGCCGTACGGGCAACCACCGCAGGGCGTGCCGCCCTATGAGCAACCGCAGCAACCCGGATACCCTCCGCAGCCCGGATACGGACAACCGACGGGCTATCCACCGCAGTACGGCTACACCGCGCCCGTGCAGCCGCGCTGGAACGGGCTTGCCATTACGGGGTTCATTCTCAGCTTCCTGATCAGCATCGTCGAGGTCATCCTCTGTATCATCGCGCTGAACCAGATCAATAAATCGGGTGGCGCGCAAAAGGGAAGAGGTCTCGCCATTGCGGGCATCATTATCGGTGTCCTCGCGATGATTGGCACCGTTGGCCGCTTCGCCAGTTCTACCAACACCTCGTTCTTCTTTTAGCACGTCGGATTCGCCTAACCCCCGGCCCTTTCCCTCCGAGGGAAGGGGAGTGAGATGGGGCAAGGTGACGATATTCCCCATACACCTCGATATTTCAGTGATACCCTCCCCTTCCCTCCGAGGGAAGGGGCCGGGGGTAGGCGAATCCGACGTGCCTACCGGTCGTCAATTTTTCGACAGGTTCTTAAACGCGAAATAAATCTGTCGCGGTCGGTAGTTTGCGTCAACCAGGCTGTAGTACCCTGAGGAACCGTATGGGCTGAACACGCTCCAGTTAAGGTTCCAGAGGAACATCGCGCCCACCCAGGGATAGCGCGTGCGCACAAGCTGGATCGAGTCGAGCGTCCACTGGGTGCGCATCGCCTCGGTGACATCGGAAAACTCCACGTAGTCACCCGAACCGAAGCCCCATTCGGTGATCCACATTGCGCGGTCGCCATCGCCGTTGCGAACCATCGTCAGGCGTTGCTGCTCGATGCGTCGGAAATAGAACGACGGGTGAGTCGTATACGGCCCGGTGTTCGGGTTGTCCGGGTACAGAAGGTCCGGCGCACTACGGTAACCATACGGGTGCGAACCCTGCACATCCGCGAGCGTGCGGTACACGCCGCCCCCATACGTTTCCAGTTGCTCGAGGTAGCGCACATCGTCAATGCCCAGTTTCGGGTCCACGATCCCCGTCGGGCTTAACCCTGCCGAAACGATCAACGCGGTCGGATCGCTCGCACGAATCGCGGGCGACACCGCTTTGAGCATCTCCACGTACGCCCCGGCATCCACGCGCGGCCCCCACTCCGTGGCGATGTTTGGCTCGTTCCAGACTTCGTACGCCTGCACACGCCCGGCGAAGTGCTTCGCCATTGCGCCCATGAACCGGGCGAAGTCCGCGTTATCGCGCGGGGCGCCGTGGTCGCCGTTCGCCGTGGCCCACGCGGGGCTACCGGAGACGGTGAAAAGCACGTTGTTGCCCAGGATATGCAGCTCATTGGCGATGAAGTCCAGTTCTGCGAAGTCGTACTGCCCCTGGAATGGTTCGAGGGCGTTCCACTGCACGGGTTGCCGCGCCCACTTCGTGCCGAGGTCGCGGACCATCGTGTTGAGGATGTCGCGCGGTTGGTGGGTGTATTGCACCACGAGGCCGAGTGGGGGCCTGCCGGGAGCCGTGAGGCCAGCCACGGGCGCGTCCCCCGCCGTCGGCAACCGTACACCCTCGACAAATTGCCAGAGTTGGGCGCCGACCGCGCCGAGCTGCACCGCTTCCGGATGCACGCCATCGGGTGACGTTGCCAGTTCCGGATGCCATTCAAAGCGCACGCGCTCGAAATACTGCACGGTGCGCATCGTGCCATCGAGGGCATTGCGCTCCTGGAACTCCTCTGTGATCGGTAGCCCGAACGGCACGATGCCGCCGTGCGCTTCCCAGAATGCCCGGAAACTGCCGCCGATCGTGTGCCCCGTTTCGGGGAAGTACCGTGTTTGTGCATCGTTGGTTGCTGGAATCGGGGCGGTATCCAAGCCATTCGCCAGGATCACCCCCGCCTTTGCCAGTTCGACCGGCTTTCCCGGTAGCACATCGAGCCGTGCCCGCTCGAAATACTGCACCCGTGCGCCGTCACTATGGGTGAGAATCGGGGAAATCGGCGGCCCGATCAGGTCCGGCCCTAGCTGCTGCACGTAGGAGTCAAAGGCCGAATTCACCGGAAAGGAAATCGGGGGTTGCACCGCCCGAACCGAGAGGAGCGGTACGATCATCGTGAGCAGCAATCCCAGGAGTACGCCCCCGTGTGCGCATGTGCCGCGTGTCTTTGCCTTCCGCACCCGTTCCCTCCGTCATTCGCGTTTGAAAGCACGCACCGCGCGGCATTGTACACGACGGACGCGGATCCTTCACACAAACGGAACGGCGGTGGGAATATGTAGAGGGTAATACGACGAAGGACGCGATACGGCATCCAGGATTGGGGGCAGCCACATTACTGGCGGGCAACGAGGTAGTATGCGAGCGTGGCGATTTCACGCAGTGTGTAGAACCACTCGGTTTCGCTTCCCGAAACGATGGGGCTGGTGCGTGTCGGGCTGGTGAGGCCGCGCAGGCCGAGATCGTCCGCCATGCGCTTCAGGCGTAGCATGTGAAAGGGATCAGACACGAGCAGGGCACGCCGCCAGCCATGCTGCCGCATCAGGTCGCTCGCCCCAACCATGCTCTCGTACGACGTGCGCCCCTGTTGTTCCATCAGCAGGGCGCTATCGGGAACGCCTCGCCCAATCAGGTACTGGCGCGCGACCGCGCTCTCCGAGTACTTGTCCCCGTCCCCCGTTCCACCCGTAACGATGATTGCCGGGGCGTACTTCGCCGCCCAGAGGTCATACGCATGGTCGAGGCGTGCTTGCAGCACCGGAGACGGTGTGCCATTCCATTGCGCGGCGCCCAGCACCACGATTGCATCCGCCGGCCCCGCCTCGTTCCGCTCTGCCTGACGGCTAATGAGCACGCCGAGGATCAGTCCCGCCACGACCACCGCGACGAGCGCCGCAAGAACGCCCAGAAAGAAAACCCGTATGGGGGAAGGCCCACGTTTCGCGCGTGCAGGCGTGATCGCCCTGCCCGTCTGCACCCGCGTCGGCGGCAGTCGGTTGCCGCGTCGTTCCCGCGTCTGCGGGCTGGCTTGCACCATATGCACCCGCATCCGCACCGCCTGCTTTGGCGGCGGGCGATGATGAACGGGGGGTACTACAGTTGGACGAGCCACGGCATCATCCCTTTAATCACACGGGCAGTGCTGGCCCCGATTACCATGCCAGAGGCATCCCTAGCGCAATGGTACGACAGGGAGTATCGTTGCATAGCGGCACACGTTCTGTCAAGTTGTCCGTACAGGGTAGCCTGTACATACTATGATATGCTAGAAAACCATGCGGTATTCGTCTATCGGGAGGCCAAGGGAGGACGACGACAGATGACGATGCCTTCCGGCCCCTTTGCGGTTCGCCCCCTGTACGCTGCGGCGGAACTGCGCCAGTGTCAGGACGTGCAGCGGCGGGCGTGGGGCATCGCGGAAGATGGCTATCTCGTGCCCGTCGCTACCCTCGCGGCGGTGGCGGCGTATGGCGGCCTCGTGCTTGGCGCGCTTGAAGGGGAGCGGGTAATCGGCTTCTCGTTCGCCTTTCGCGGCGTGATAGACGGCACCACGCCCTGCCTCTACTCGCAACTCACGGGGGTGCTCCCGGAGGCGCAGGGCGGCGGAGTCGGGCGCCGCATCAAGGCGGCACAGCGCCAATGGGCACGGGAGCAGGGGCTACCACTCATCGTCTGGGCCTTTGATCCTCTGCAATCACTGAACGCGCATTACAACCTCCGTGTGCTCGGCGCGCGGGTAACGCACTACCACCCAGACTTCTACGGCCCGCGTGAAGATGCCCTGAACCCCGGTCTGCCCACCGATCGCCTGATCGCTATCTGGCCCACGACGGAACCCACACCGCCTGCCGCCACGCCACCAGAAGACGCGACCATCAAACTCTTTCTTAGCCGAACCATTGACGATGACCCACCCGAACCGGAACTGCGCGCGTGGGAGCCATATCGGTGCGTCGGGATCGAAATTCCGCCTGATCTCGGCGCCATGCGTCACGTTCCGGGCCTGTCTGCGCGGTGGCAGGCGGCGGTACGTACGGCGTTCACAAGGGCCTTTGCCGAGGGATACGAGGGAGTATCCTTTGTGAAGGGGGACGGATACGCATTTTATGTCCTCATACCGAAGGAGAGATGACCGATGCGCCTCACACGCGTTGATTTGCTGCTTGTGCCGATGGAACTGGTACGCGGCTTTGAAACCAGTTCCCATCGCAAGAACGATCTGCACCACCTGCTGATCCGGCTCTACGACGACGCGGGGCACATCGGCTGGGGTGAGTGCGCCGTGCCGACCGACCCATACTACTGCCCGGAAACCACCGAAACGGCATGGCACATGCTGCGCGATTACTTCGTCCCGGCGGTAATCGGGGCGGAGATCGCCGGGCCGGAAGCGTTGCTCGCGCGCGTGGCGAAGGTGCGCGGCAACAACTTCGCCCGTGCCGGGATCGAGATGGCCTTCTGGGCGCTCGACGCCACTGTGCGGGGTGAACCGCTCGCGCGGTTGCTCGGCGCGACGCAGCCCGCGATCACCTCCGGCGTCAGCCTGGGCATGGAGCGCGATGTGGCGCGGTTGCTCGATGTGGTGGGCGAGTTCGTGGCGCAGGGCTACCCGCGCGTGAAGCTGAAGATCGGGCCGGGGTGGGACGTCGTGCCCGTCGCGGCAGTACGCGAGCGGTTCCCCAATTTGCCGTTGCAAGTGGACGCGAACAGCGCCTACACTCTTGCGGACACGCCACGCCTGAAAGAGCTTGACCGCTTCGGCCTACTGATGATCGAGCAACCCCTGGGGCATGATGACATCATTGACCACGCCCGCCTGCAAGCGGCATTCGACACCCCGATCTGCCTCGACGAGTCCATCCACTCAGCGGAAGACGCGCGCAAAGCGCTTGACCTCGATGCGGGCCGTATCATCAATATCAAGACGACCCGCCTCGGCGGCCTCCTGGAAGCGAAGCGCACCCACGATGTGTGTTACGCGCGCGGCGTGCCCGTGTGGTGCGGCGGGATGCACGAGTACGGTGTCGGGCGGGCGGCAAATGTCGCCATTGCCGCGCTTCCCGGCTTCACGCTGCCCGGCGATGTCTCCGGTTCGGACAAGTATTATGCGCGCGACATTACCACCGTGCCCATCCTCGCCACCGATGGCGCGATTCCCGTGCCAACCGGCCCCGGCCTCGGCTACGACGTGGATGTGGAGTACGTGCGCGCCCTCACCACCCGTGCCCTCACCCGCGTTGCGGAAAACGCCGACTGGCGAGACGGCGACGCGGTCTGGGCGGAGTAAGGACTGTGATGAACCATCAAGGCACCGGGGCGCATCTTTCGCGCGGCTCTCGGCTCTCGGCACCGGTTTTCCTGTCTGTGTGTCTCGGCATTCTGGCCGTGCTCACCGCGTGTAGCGGCGGGAACACGCCCGCCGTGCCGACACGCGGCGGCGTACCGACGGCGGGGGGAGCGCCACCCGCGCAGCAAACGGCTTTTGCCCGGCTGACCGAGGTGCCTGCCCCCTCGGCGGTTGCGGCAATCGCCCCGGTTTCGACCGTCGCGGTGAACACGCTCCCCGCCCCCGCGACCCCGCCGGGGGTAAACAGCGCAACGCTGGCAGCGAGCAACCCGGCGCTGTCCAGTACTCCGGCGCCGTCAGCTTCCCCCGGTGCAATGCTCACGACCCGCCCCGCAAGCGTCACCGTGCCTGCGCCCGCGACGGCGCCGAAACCGATGCAATCGGTGACGCCCGTGTCCGTAACCGAGGTGCCGCCCCTCGGAGCAAATGGCCCGATGGGTGGCACGACGTACACGAACCCGGCACGCACTTTTCGCTTCATCGTTCCGGCAGACTGGTCGCCACCGATGCCGGATGCGAGCCAGACGACGCGCGTCGTGACTCGCGCGCCGGGGAACGCCGTCACACTGATGGTGGAAGAAAGCACACCGCCGGACGACTGGATGCGCTTGCCCTCCGGCGTGGTTGCGGGCACCCTCAATGGGGAGTACCGCGCCACCAACCCAGCAAGCATGTTGGCAGGCACCGTGCTCACGGGAGTGCGTGGGCAGGGTGATCTCGGCCTCACCACGTACCGCTTCACCTATACCGCCAACGTGAATAACGCGCCTGCCGTAGTGGAACGATTTGTGGTGCTCACCTTCTCCGGCGCGATCACGATTACCGCTACGGGCGCGCCGGACGCCTACAATGCCGCGAAGCCCACCGTGGAGGCCATCGTCGGCTCACTCGTGCCCCTGAAGCAGGACGCGCCGACCCCGTCATCTCTCGCGCCCGTCACCGGCCCCGCAGTGAGCGGTGGGGCGACGAAAACGCCCTCCGGACTCGGCCTCACGCTGCCTGCCGGCTGGGTGGTTGCCCCCTTGCCGAAGCAGCCGCCGGGCGTGGAACTCCTTGCCCAGAGCGCGGACAAGACACAGACAGTGCGTGTCGTGCGCAAATCGTTACCGGAGGGAATGACGCTGGACGATTTCGCCTCCACCGCTGCTGAGGAGTTCAAGGCGATCACGCAAGGCTACGACGTGGACGACGAGGGCGAAAACACGGTTGGCGGGCAGCGCGCCGTGCGTGTTGTCTATAACGCCGTGGTAGATGGACGCCCGGTAGAGGGGCAGAGCGTCACGCTCGTGAAGGGCGGCGTGGGCTACGTGATCAGCGTGGAAGTCCCCACCACGCAGTACGCCGACCACCATGACGAGACCCAGGCCCTCTTTGACCGCATTGAGAGCAGCGTCACGCTGCCATAGCAGGCTTCATCAATCGGTGCCGCGTGCGGGGCATTGCATCACTCGTAGCGCAATGCCTCCGCGATGGGCACACGGCTCGCCTGCCGCGCGGGCAGTACGGTCATGATGTACGCGGCGACCACCGAGATCGCCACAAAAAGCGCAATCTGCCCGATGGGCACGATCACTGTACTCGATAAGCCCGTACTCGTGCCCGCGCCCGTGAGCAGGTTGCGCGCGAGTACCAACCCGGTGGTGACGCCGATAAAGGCGCCCGTAATTGCGATAAAAAGCGACTCAATCAGAAAGCTCGCGCTCACCATGCCACGCTGGTAGCCGAGCGCGCGGAGCATCCCGATCTGCTGCCGCCGTTCCACCACGGCGCGAAACGAGATCACGCCCAGCGCGGCGATGCCAACCACCAGACCGAGACCGAGAAAGCCTTGCAGCAGGTAGACAAAGCCCCGGTTCTGCGCCTGCGCGGTCTGTAACTCGTCGCGGAGGCTCAGGGCCTGCACGCCGTTGCGCACGAGTGCCGCCTTGATGCCATATGCCTGCTCCTTGTTGTTGACGCCCGCCTTTGTGGCGATCAGGTACGTGGTGAATTGCTGGCGGTTCCCCGCGAACACCGCGCTATACATCGTCTCCGGCAGATAGAGTCCCGGCGTCTCGACACTGCGCCCGTCGGAGATGTTCATCGCGTTGTCAATCACGCCGATCACCGTAACCGTCTGCGCCTTGTTAGTCAGCGGGTCGCGTACCTCCACGGTGAGCGACGGCGGCAGTGTCTTTGCATCCTGCTTCACGCCCGTCAGTTCAAACCGCCGGTCGTTGCCGAAGTTCGCGGCAGCGCCGGTGCGGGGCAGGGCCGCCGCGTCAATCACGGCGAGCGTCGGGTCGCGCTTCAGGGCGTCCCACACGGCACGGTCGGTCGCGTAGCCGGCAGCGCGCGCCTGAAAGGCGTAGGTGTTGTGGTCGAGAAAGGCCGCATCCACGCTCCGCACATTGAACTGCTTCGCGTCCCCCACGCCGTTTAGACGCAGGGCGGTGCCCTGTGCATAGACGATATGCGAGGTGGACAGCGCGCTCCATGCATTCGTATCGGCGGTGCCCGCCATCTTTACCGCGCCCGCGAAATCTGCCACAGGATTGGCGCTGTTCGTTTGCACCGCGAGATCCCACCCACCGAGCGTGTTCGGGTTCGTGAAGGCGGCGGCGAAGTTCGCGTTCGTGGTGCTCATCACGACGAGGGCAAAGATAATCAGGCCGAACATCGCCAGCGTCAGCCCCGTGCGGCTGCGGTTCGCCAGCGGGTAGGCAATGCCCGTACGCAAGGCGGGCGCGTATTTGCCGAAGGGCCGCCCCGCCCAACTGACGACCGCGAGGAGCAGATCGGCATTAAAGAGGATGAGCAGCACCGCCCCAGCGACGAGCGCGACACCGGCAAAGAAAAACATCTCGATGCCGCCCGTCATCTTGCCCCAGACGCGATCTTGTACATCGAACGGCACGCACCACCAGGCGAGCAAAAAGACACCGAGGCCCGTGAAAACGCCGCGCTCCGGCACGCCCGCGAAGCGCAACGCGAAGGCCAGCCCGAAAGCGAGCAGCATCACGCCGATATTGAAGTGCGGACGTTGCGCCGTGTTCAACCCCCATGCCGTGAACCCGACGCCCGCGACCACGAGCGCGATGCCCCACAAGAGCGTGCGGCGCGCGGCGTGGCGGCGTGGCGGCTCGTCCACGTCTCGGATCGCGGCGACGATGTTTAGGAGGCTGACGCGGAAGCTGGAAAAGGCAACCGTGCCGAAGGTGAGCACGACGCCGAGGCAGTAGGCGATCACGATGCTGCGCGGCTGCACATTTGCCACGATGGGGAACTGGTCGCCCACGATGCGCCGCAACGCTGCCACCATCCCGAGCGCGGTCAGTACGCCGAGCGCCGCCCCCACCGCCGCCGAAAGCAGATCGTACGCCGTGCCCTCGGCAACGAACATCTGCACGAGGTGCCGCCGCTGCATCCCCACCGCGCGGGACATGCCCATCTCACTCCGTCGTTCGGCAGCGAGCATCGTGAAGATGAGAAAGATCAGCAGGATGCCCGCCGCAATCGTGAACAGGCCCAGCACCACGAAAAAGGTCGTGAAGAGGTTGCCCGCCGTTTCCGCGAGGCGCACATTGTTCTGCTTGATCTTCGTCACACTGAGGTTTGACGCGGCGAGGGCGGGCGCGAGCTTTGCCGCCACGGCGTCGGAGCGGTTCACCCCCGTACGCGCCGTGCCGGTGTTTGCCACGTAGATCGAACCGTACCCCGGCTTGTTGATGATGGCCCGTACCCGGTCGAGCGGCATGAGCAGGCCGGGAAACGCCGCGCCGCTCTGCCCGCTGCTGCCATTCAGCACGCTATCGCGCACGATCGCTCGCACGGTGAAGGTCAGGGGCGCGTTGCCGTAAAAAGTCGTCACCGTATCGCCGACGCGGGCGTTCAACTTGTCCGCGCCCGTCGCGTTCAGGTACGCCTCGTTCGGGCCAAGCGACGCGACATCGAGCGACGCGCCATCCGCGCCAACGATGCCCCCAAGTACCCCGACGCGCTTCGCATCCACGCCCGCGAGGACGCCAATCGCCTCCGCCTGCTGGGTGCGCATGTCGAGAAGCGGCACCGGTTCCTGCACGGTAGGCACGAAACCGGCGATGTCCGGGTCGCCCGCGAACCGCGCTTCGAGGTCGGTGAGCGTGCTTTCCGGCACGCGGTCGGCACTCACGCCGCTTACCCCACTCACCCCGCTCGTAGCGGACTTGACCTGAATCACCTCGTCCACACGGCCGAGCGCGCGGTATACGAGGTCGGAAATGGAGTAGCTGACCGTATCGCCCGTGGCAAACGCGGCCGCCATGATGAGCGTAGAAAGCATCAGGCCGATGACGATCAGCGCCGTTTGCGCCTTGCGTCGCGGTACATTGCGCACGCCCATACGAAAGATCACCGGGTTGCGCACCGCAATGTACGCGGAAACAAGCAAGGTACACGCAAGCACAACCGTGAGGGCAACGGCGAGTGCCGTGGTGGAAATGCCAAAAAGGGTGTTCATAAAGGGTACTCCCACATTAACGTATAATCGTTACTCGTGGTTCGTGACCGCGAGGGGCCGTGCCTGCCCGTCGCCTCTGAACTGCGCGGGATCGAGCCGGTTGCCGAAACCATCGTCAACTACCTGCCCATCGCGCATTTTGATTACGCGGTCGCAGCGCGCACCGACGCCCGCATCGTGTGTGACGATGATGAACGTCTGCCCGCGCTCCCGATTCAGGGTACGCATCAGGGCGATGATCTCGTCCGCCGTTTCGCTGTCGAGGTCGCCCGTCGGTTCGTCGGCCCAGACGATGGCGGGGTTATTGACGAGGGCGCGGGCAATAGTCACGCGCTGCCGCTGCCCACCGGAGAGTTCGGCGGGGCGCTGCGTCTGCCACTCGCGCAGGCGCACGAGATCGAGGGCTTCCAGCGCCCGCCGTCGCGCCTCTTTCGGCTTCACATCGCTAATGAGCAGGGGCAACTCGACATTTTCGACCGCCGTGAGCACGGGGAGCAGGTTGTAAAACTGGAACACGAAGCCCATGTGCCGCGCGCGGTAATCGGTTTTCGTGCGGTCGTTCATCGTGGCGATGTCCGTACCGTCCACGATGATCTGCCCTGAATCCGGCTGCTCCAGCCCCGCGAGGCAGTTGAGCAGGGTGGTTTTCCCGGAGCCGGACGGCCCCATCACCGCGACCATTTCCCCCCGGCCCACCGTGAGCGAGACGCCACGCAACGCGGGCACGCGCACCTTGCCGGTGTCGAATGTCCGCACCACGTTGATCGCTTCAATGATAGACGCAGAGGCCGTCTCCGTTGCTCCCGCGTCGGGCGGTATGGGGGCGGTGATGGGAGTCGTCAATTGTTCCGTCATCGTCGGTGTTTCTCATTTCTGTATCGGCGCGAGCCAGTCATGGCCTCGTGTTCTCTCAGGCGTTCTCTTTGTGGACACCGCACGCCGCCCGTTTCGGACAGCAGGCGCGGCATGGCGCATCATTGGTGCGAAACGCTCCCTGTTGCAGGGCATTCCATCATTCTTGCCACCCATTCGGGCAGGCGCGGTTCCCCATAATTGCACGGGGATTCGCACGGGAAAAGCGGAACGCGCACGCCCTTGTGTACGAAGCGCGAAAGGCATGGGAAAGCGGCGAGTGTTCACCCACCGCCTGCCTTCGCATTGAGAATCGCGTCTTTAGTGGTGCGTGCCGGCGTGGCCCGTTTCGCGCTCGTACTCCGCCAGCTTCTCAGGGTTGGGCGGGTAGTAATCGTGGACGGAGCCGCCGGATTCGATCTTGCCGCGAATCCAGACTTCCAGGTGTTCCTTGCCGGGGCCGATCTGTGCGACATGCTCCGCGAGGTCGAGCGGCATGGCGAGCGCGCCCTCGTCATCGGCGAGGATAATGTCGCCGGGGTGCAACTGCACGCCCGCCATGTTCACCGGCAGGTCGTAGTCCACCGGCACCAGATCGCGGTTGCTGGGCGACGGATGCGCGGCGGCGGTGAACACGGGCAAGCCGACCTCTTTCAGGTACGGCGTATCGCGCACTGCGCCGTTGATGATCGCGGCAAGCGCACCACGCGCTTTGATGCGCGTAGCAAGGATGTCGCCGATGATCCCCGATGTCGGCACACCGAGCGCGTCCACACAGAAGACGTCACCCGGCTGGAGGTCCTCGATCAGCACGATTTCCGCGCTCCGGCGGCGTGCTTCGGGGTTCGGTGCGCCCTGCGGGGCACGGCGCATCATGTAGCGACAGGTCCGCGCCCGCCCGACGAGCCGCTGCCCCAGGCCGAGGGGCGCGATGGGCGTCAGCCCCACCATGTATGTATCGCGCCATCCTTGCTGCATCAGCAGTTGAAACGCGCTCGCCGTGCTCACCTGCGCGAGATCGTCCCGGATCGCCGCGAGACGGCTTGCCTCCGCCTCACCCCATGTCATGCCCGCCATGTGCCCGCCCCTTCCATGTGTGTCACGTCAGCCATTTCATTGGCGTCCAATGGGGGCATTGTAGCAAGGGGCGCAATGTCGGTATCGCTTCAGACCGGGCGACAAAGCGACGAAAGCGAAGACGATTGAACCGCGAAGGCGCGAAGGAATACAAAAGGACAACGCGAATTATTTTCTGAGATTCTCTTCGCGCCTTTGCGCCTTCGCGGTTCAAATCCCCCCCCACGCCGCCTGGTGTCCCGCCCGCGCCTTGACGCTCCCCGCACGCGATGTCACACTCCCCGGTAGCGGGATGGATGGAAATGACCGAAAGGAGCGCGCCCGCGATGGCTGCCGAGACTCCGCACCGTACGCATCTGGGAAGCATTCTCGACGCCATCGGGCACACGCCCCTCGTCGCGCTCGACCGGCTGACGGCGGGGCTGCCCGGTCGCGTGGTCGTGAAGCTCGAAGGGGCGAACCCCGGTGGCTCGATCAAAGACCGCGCCGCGCTGCAATGCATCATTGAGGCGGAAGCGGACGGACGCCTGCGGCCCGGTGGCACGGTGGCCGAGTTGACGAGCGGCAACATGGGTGCGGGGCTGGCGGTCGTCTGCGGCGTGAAGGGCTATCGCTTTATCGCCGTGATGAGCGTGGGCAACAGCCGGGAGCGCGTGCAGATGTTGCGTGCCCTGGGCGCGGAAGTGGAACTCGTGCCGCAGATGCCCGGCGGCGTGCCCGGCAAAGTGAGCGGCGACGATCTCGCCCTCGTGGAGGAACGCACGCAAACCCTCGCGCGCGACCTCGGCGCGTTCCGGCCCGACCAGTTCCGCAACCCCGCGTGTACCCGCGCGCATGAGCAAACCACGGGGCCGGAAATCTGGGCACAAACAGGCGGGGCCGTAACGCACTTCTGCGCCATTGTCGGCACGGGCGGCACGTTCGTCGGCGCCGCGCGGGCGCTCAAGGCGCACAATCGTGCCATCCAGTGCTATGCGGTGGAACCGGAAGGCGCGCAGGTGCTCGCGGGCCGGCCCATACGCGACCCACGCCACAAACTCCAGGGCGCGGGTTATGCGTCCGTGCCGCCCCTGTGGGATGCGCGCGTCAGCGATGGCACGCTTGCCATTTCGGACGATGAGGCAACCGAGATCGCACGCCTGCTGGCGATGCGGGAGGGCATCTTCGCAGGCTTTTCCAGCGGCGCGAATGTCGCCGCCGCCCTGCGCCTCGCCCGCACCGCCAGCCCCGGTAGCCTGATCGCTACCGTTGCCTGCGACACCGGCCTCAAATATCTTTCGACCGATCTCGTATCCGACGATGCGCCGACGCAAACGTGAGAGAAACCGTTTGGGTCTTGCCGTTTCTGTGACGGACGGAACAAAAACTCCCCGCGCAACGTTTGATCGTATGCAGGGGTGCATACTGTACGGCAGTCATTTGTATAGCATTGAGCGGATTCTTCGTAAAAGCGTGCATAGGCTTAACCGTTTATGGTATGGTGCCAGGTGTCACGGTGGCTCGGTACGATGTGATTAAGGGAAATGACTCCCACAGATCGCATGGTTTTGGTTCGTTGATGTGTATAGGAAAGAGGTAAGGGAATGATCAAGCGTTTCTCGCGCCGCGTTACGGTTGGATTCGTCGGCGTACTCATGCTCGTGCTCTCCGTTGCAGGGGCGGCATCGGTGAGTGCCCAGAATGTGTACTATCCGGGAACCTCCTCCGGGGCATACGGCGGCTACGGGTATGGCCAGCAGCCGTACGGCTATGGGCAGCAGCCAGTTTATGGGCAGCAGCCGGTGCAGCCAGTCTACGGACAGCAGCCGGTTTACGGGCAGCAGTCCGTGTCCCAGTCCGGCTACCCGCCAAACGCGGTTATCTCGTCGTACTTCGACCCGCGCTACTGCGGCAACGGTGCCGTGTCTGTGGTCACGGATGCGGGTGGCGCGCTGATTGACATCTGCACCAGCACGGGGCAGCGCATCATCCCGGTGTATCCCGACTTCGCGCCATTTGGTGGCTTCGGTGGTTATGGTGGCAACGGCTATAGCCCGTACTCCTTCGGCTACCGCTACCGCTAAGTCTCCCGCCGCTATCTGACGGCACATGACAATGCCCCTGCGCATACCGTGATCACGCAGGGGCGTTGCTGTGTCTCGTAGATAACGTCTGGGGTTCAATCCGCCGCTTGTGGCGTCGGGGTAGATGCGGAATCTATCTGCTCTGTCCGGATTGCCCTTTCAGCACCTCCATTGCCTCTACCCGGAACCGACCACCGGCGCCCTCGGTGCTCCCGGCCTTGCGCTCCCCATCCCAAATTGGAAGCCGTGCCGCCGATTGACAACCCCGCGCATGCCCCCGCCACCAGGAAAGCAGACTCTGATACACTCCCATTCATTGGAGCCTGCGACGAGGAGGGGCACTTTGATGGAAAACGCGGGGGCACAAGAGGACGCAAAGGCGCGGTACAACCGGATCGCAGACGCGCTGCTTGCGGCGGTCGGGCCGGTGGACGGCGACTACAAGTACGTTGGCCTCGTTGCGCCCACGATGGGCGTGCCGCTCGCCGAGGTGCAGCGCATCCTTGACCGCCTGGACCGTATCGGTGTGGTAGAGTGTTCGCTTCAGCACCCTTTGCAATGTCGCCTCACCGCTTCTGGGCGCACAATGCTCGCAAGCAAGGCGCGCAAGCGGACCGAAGAAGCGTAGTCGCGCCGCGTTTTTGGTATGTGATGTACGGCGCTGACCACACGGACCCTTCACGAAAACGTCAATGATCGGGCCGATGTTCACGCCACTCGCGCCACACCCGTCGCTCTGCGCCGTACAATGGTGCGGGGTAATGCGCGGTGCGGCGAGAGAGGAGCGAGGGCGTGGGAGAACCGGCTCGGCGGGCGGAAACGAAACCGACCGTGCTTGTGGTAGACGACGACCCGGCAATCGTCAAGATTCTGCGCGACTTCCTGCAATCGGAGGGGTTTGACGCGGCGACCGCGGGAGACGCAGCGGGCGCACTCCGGGTACTGGACGAAACGGCTATCGCGTGCGTGCTTCTCGACGTGATGATGCCAGGCACCGACGGCTTCGCGCTCTGCCGCCGCATTCGGGAGACGCGCGACGTGCCAATCCTGTTTCTCAGCGCCCGCGACGCGGACATTGATAAGATTCGCGGTCTCGGCCTCGGTGGAGATGACTACATCGCCAAGACCGCGACGCCGAGCGAGGTCGTGGCGCGCGTCAAGGCGGTGCTCCGGCGATACCGCGCCCCGGTCGCGCCAACCGCCGCGCTGGATTTCGGGCGGCTCGTGCTCGATGTGCGCGCCCGCGAGGTGCGAGTTGATGGGCGCGTCGTGCCCTTTGCCCCGCGCGAGTTCGATCTGCTGCACCTGCTTGCGGAACATCCCCGACAGGTATTCACGCGGGAACAGCTTTTTGACCGGCTCTGGGGTGGCTACGGCGATTTGCATACCGTGGCCGTGCATGTAGGCCGCATCCGCGAGAAGATCGAGGAACAACCGGGACAGTCGCGGTACATCGTCACCGTCTGGGGTGTCGGCTACCGTTTCGAGGGCCAGCGAACACCGTAGCGTGTAATGGGCGACAGGTCGGTGTAACGCCATTGAGAAAACGCGACCGTCTCGTCACTCGTCACACGCCATTGCCATTATTGAGGATGCCTGCCATGCGTATGCGATCATTCACGGCACTACCGATCCGGGTCTGGCTCCTGTTCGCGCTCGTCGCGGTGATCGGCGTGCCGCTCGCGGTGATGGCAGTGGTGACGACGCTTGCGCTTCATGGCGCCTTTACGCCATTCCCTGATTTTGAACGCTTGCGCACGGACGTAGTGAATAGCGTGGACGCATGGCATGATCCGACGTGGCAGGCGGACCTCACCCGCCGCGTCACCCAGATGCACACCCACGTTACGCTGCTTGACGCGAGCGGGGCAGTGATCTTCCGCGATGCACCCGCGCCATCGCCCGTGCCACCGTCAGCAGCCGATCCCGCCGATCTCTCCGGTGTCGTGCGCTTCGTCCCGCCGCTAACGATCAGTACCCCTTCCCCGTCGAACATCGCCGAGCCGGGGGAGGCGTCAGTGTCTACTGTCACGCAACCGATTACCCGCGTCGTCGTGGCACGGAACGGTCAATCGGTTGGCACGGCTCTGTTTGCGGCAGGCGATACGCAGATCGCGGAGCGACGTGCCCGTCGCCCTGGCCCGTTCGATTTCGCGCTCTTTGCCTTAACGGGGCCGTGGCGCGTGTCCATCGCCTTTACCGGGTTGACGGCCCTGCTGCTGATGACGCTGCTCGCCGCGTGGTTGCTTGGGCGGGCGCTCCTGCGGCCTCTCGCGGCGCTGGACGCGGCGGCACGGCGGATCGCGGCGAGCGATCTCGATTTCGACCTCCCCAAATCGCGCGTCAACGAGGTCGCGGCAGTTGTCACCGCGTTTCGTCTGATGGCAGACGCATTACGTGATTCGCTTTACCGGCAGGCGGAAGTCGAGGGGGAGCGCCGCCTCTTCATCACCGCTATCGTGCACGATCTGCGCACGCCGCTTTTCGCCTTGCGGGGGTATCTGGAAGGGTTGACATCGGGCGTCGCGCGCTCACCGCAACGAGTGGCGGAATACCTCGCGGTCTGTCGGGAAAAGGTCGCGGTGCTGGACCACCTCGTCGCCGATCTCTTCACCTACGCGCGCATGGAGTATCTGGAGCAGCCACCGGAGCGCGAACCGCTCGAACTGGGCACGTTGCTTTCCCACGCCGCCGACGATTTGCGCCCGCGATGGGAGGAGCGCGGCATCACGCTCACGCTCGACGGGCCGGACATGTCTTGCCCCTTCGAGGGCGATAGGCACCTGCTCACCCGCGCTGTGGAAAACCTGCTCGATAACGCGATTCGCCACACTCCTGCCGGTGGCTCCATCTCCGTTCAATGGCGCGGCACGCCCGACGGCTGGCGCTTTTCGATAGCGGACACCGGGCCGGGGATTGCACCAACGGATTTACCACACCTCTTTGCACCGACGTACCGGGGTGAATCGTCACGCGACCGGCAAACGGGCGGGGCGGGCCTCGGCCTCACCATCGCGCGCCGCGTTCTCGTCGCGCATGGGGGAGACCTTACCGCCGCGAACCAACTGGGAAGTGGCGCGATCTTCACGGGTACGTTGCCGACGGTCAGCAGTCAGACGATGCCATGCGTGAGCCAGTCGGTCGTTCTCGAAGACGAGACCGCATTGCACCCCGTCACCCTTCGCTGACCGTTGCCCCCGCGTCGTCTATATCCAGAACGCAGACGGCACCAGGGAAATTGCCTTCGGACGCCGCCAACCGCATCGCCGCCGCGACCGCCTTTGCCTGCCCCGGCCCTGCCAGAGCCAGCACGCTTGGCCCTGCGCCACTGAGGCACGCGCCGTGTGCCCCCGCACCTTCCGCCGCCGCAACGAGCGGGGCGAGCCAGGGGATGAGCGCGGCGCGATATGGCTCGTGCAGCCGGTCGCGCATCCAACGGCCCAGCGCCTCGTACTCGTGATCTATCAACGCCGCCACGAGCATCGCTACGTTGCCCACGTTCGTTACTGCGTCCCGATGCGAGAGCGAGAGCGGCAGCGCGGCACGGGCCGCGCTTGTGAGCAGCGTGCTATCGGGCACGAACAGCACGGCGCGCAGGTCCGCCCCATCCGAGAGCGAGAACGCCACGCCACCGTTCGCTGCCACGATGCCCCCGTAGAGCGAAGCCGCGACATTGTCCGCGTGCCCCTCGATTTGCGTGGCGATGAGCAGAATGGGATCGTCCAGATCGTCGGAAAGGCGGTCAAATGGCTCACCAAACACCGCGTTCGCCGCGAGCAGCCCGCCCACCACCGCTGCCGCCGACCCGCCCATGCCCCGCGCGACGGGGATGCCGTTTTCCACGGTGAGTGCGTGCGGCGGTAAGCGCCGGTGTACCGCGTCGGCAAGCCTGCTCATCGCTCGCTCCACGAGGTTTGGCGCGTCCGCGAGCAAGTTCGCGTCCAGCCCCGTAACCGACGGACGCGCTTCCTCGCCCACGGTCACGGTCACGGTCGTGTACTGCGCGAGCGCGAGACCGAGGTGATCGAAGCCGCTGCCGAGATTCGCGCTCGATCCCGGCACCCGCACGGTGTACCGCTTACCCATTGGCGGTGCGGGGAACGAAGCGCGAAGGACACAAAGGCGCAAAGGCGCAAAGGGAAAATGCGCGGGATACTAGCGATGGTAGCGTCAGCATCGTCCGTAACTGCATACAGTGCATCATGTTTTCGTCTTTCCTTTGCGCCCTCGCGCCTTTGCGCCCTTCGCGTTTCCTCCCTTACGATTGGGAGAGTAACCGCTCCACGGCGGCGAGTGACGGCTCGATCACGATGGGCGGGCGGGCGGCGGGACCATCGAGGTGGATGCGCACCGTTGCCTCGGCGTCTTTCAACACATGGCCGGTGAGGATGCCAACGATGTCCGCATCCGCCGCAATGACACCCTGCGCCCGCAACTCTTTGATACCGGCGAGCGTGGCGGCAGATGCGGGTTCGCAACCGATGCCCGCCATGTCAATCGCCCGCTTCGCATCGAGAATGGCGTCGTCCGAAACGGCGATGGCGACGCCGTCTGTGCGCTCGATAATTTTGCGGGCACGGTGGCGCGATACCGGGTTGCCAATGCGGATGGCAGAGGCGAGGGTTTCGGCCTGCATCGGCTCGTAGTGGTCGAAGCCACTGGTGAACCATCGCGCGAACGGCGACGCACCCGCCGCCTGAATGGTGGCAAAGCGCGGCACGCGGTCAATGATGCCGAGGTCATACAGTTCCAGAAAGCCCTTCCCGATGGCGGAGGTATTGCCGAGGTTGCCGCCGGGTAGCACGAGCCAGTCCGGCGCCCGCCAGCCGCGCTGCTGCACGAGTTCAAAGGCGATAGTTTTCTGCCCCTCGATGCGGAAGGGGTTGATGTTGTTGGCGAGAAAGACCGGCAGCGACGCCGCCACTTCCTGCACGAGCGCGAGCGCCGCGTCGAAGTCGCCGCGAATCTGCACGACCTGCGCGCCGTACGCCAGCGTTTGCCCGAGCTTGCCACTCGTGATCTTGCCATCGGGCACGAACACGAGGGCACGCATTCCCGCCTTCGCCGCGTACGCCGCGAGGGAGGCGGAAGTATTGCCGGTGGATGCGCAGGCGACGGTGACGGCCCCGGCGTGGCGGGCATGCGAGATCGCCGCCGTCATGCCACGGTCTTTAAAACTCGCCGTGGGGTTTTCGCCCTCGTGCTTCATCGCTACGCGCTCCACGCCCGCATAGTTGGCGAGCTTGCAGCCCGTGACGCGGCAACCGGGGCAACGGGTGATGCCCTCACCGCAGTAGAGGTTCGTGTTGCCTTCGGGTGCGGAAACGATGTCCCCATCGGGGAAGGGGGCGATCAATTCACGGTATCGCCAGACACCGGAGCGGTAGGGGAACTCCCGGCTACCGAGGCGCGCGTCCCACGTTTCCCGTAGGGCGGCGCCATCGAGCGCACCGAGGTCGCGCTGTACTGAGAGCAGACCGCCCGCCGAATCGTTGTTCCGGGGCGGCAGGATGGGATACGTCATGCCGTCACCGTCGCCTTTTAAAGTAGCGGAGACGCGCACGGGGTCAGTTACGGCAGTCATTACGTATGTTCCTTTCACGCCTCACGTCGCGTCGAGCGGTGGTGCCGTTCTCGCCCGCGTCTGCGCGGCCCCAACCGCCGCAATCGTAATCAGGGTAATCGCAGCGAGGGCGCGCGGCGCGATGGCCTCCCGCAGTATCACGAAACCGATCAGCGCGGCGATCACCGGGTCAAGGCTCATCAGCACGCCGAAGACGCGCGTCGGCAGGCGGCGCAGTGCTTCCATCTCCAGTGTGTACGGCAACGCCGTGGAGAGCAACGCCACGGCAAACCCCATGAGCAGCAAGCCGGGGTTGCGCAGCGCCGCCCCGGCAGAGGCAACCCCGAAGGGCACGAGCACGAGCGCGCCCACGCCCATCGCAAGGGCGATCTCATTTCCCCCGGTGGCAATTCGTCCCACCCGGCTCGCAAGCAGGATATACCCCGCCCAGCAGGTCGCCGCCAGCAACGCGAACGCGACGCCGACAGAGTCGAGGCGGCCCGTGGCGGCGTTTTCTCCCAGCGGTGAAAGTAGCAGAATGCCCCCCGCCGCGAGCAATGCCCAGAACACGTCGCGCACGCGGCGCGAACCGGCGAGGGCGACACCGAGCGGGCCGAGAAATTCAATGGTTACGGCGACACCGAGCGGCAACCGCGCGAGAGCCTCATAGAGCGCGAGATTCATCGCGCTCGAAACGAGGCCGAAAAGCGCGATCGTCACGAGATCGCCGCGTCCGTACTCGCGCACGCGGGGTCGCCACCAGAGCAGCAGCACGAGCGCCGCAAACCCTACCCGCATCGAAACGGTGCCGACCGGCCCCGCCTGGTCGAACAACCGCTTCGCCACCGACGCGCCGAACTGGAGCGACACCATCGAGAGGATCACGCTCACCGTGGGCGGCACGGGTGCGATCCCGCCGCGCGCCCCTTTTCCCACTCGCCCCGCTCGCGCTCCCCGCGCCCGCGCTTGCAGCATCGCCTAGAGCCACCCTTCGGCGCAGGCAAGCTCGGCATTCAGGAGCGACGCCCCCGCCGCGCCCCGGATCGTGTTATGCCCCAGCACGACGAACTTCCAGTCGAGGATCGGGCAGGGCCGGAGCCGCCCGACCACGGAGGCCATGCCGCCCTCCGCCATGCGGTCGCGGTGCGGTTGTGGGCGGTCCGGTTCATCGCGGTAGAGCACGGGCGAGGCAGGCGCGGAGGGCAGATGTAACTCCTGCGGGCGACCGCGAAACTCCCGCCACGCCGCGACCATCTCCGCCGCGCTTGCCTTCCGGTTCAGGCGCACGGAAACGGCCTCCGTATGCCCATCACGCACGGGGACACGGGTGCAGGTCGCCGACACGGGAAACAACGCGGGCACGAACGCACCGTTCGCCCACCCGCCGAGCATTTTCGCCGTCTCCTTTGCCAGCTTTTCCTCTTCACCGCCGATGTATGGCACGACGTTGTCCAGCAGATCGAGCGACGGCACGCCAGGGTAGCCCGCACCGGACGACGCCTGCAAACTCGTGACGATCACGGCGTTCACCCCGAAAGCGCGATGCAGCGGCGCGAGTGGCAACACCAGGGTGATCGTGGTGCAGTTGCCGTTCGTGACGATGTACCCCTCGCTGCCGAGCCGCCCCTTTTGGGTGTGCAGCGCATCGGCATGGTCGCCGTTCACTTCCGCGACGATCAGCGGCACGTCCGCACCCATGCGGTGGTTGGAGGCATTCGAGAATACCCGGTGCCCCTCGCGGGCAAAGCGCAATTCCACGTCTCCCGCCACGTCCGTGGGCAGCGACGAGAGCACGAGCGGCGATTCCAACCGGGCATCGGTACCCTTCACGGTCAGGCCCGCCGCTTCCTCTGGAATATCCGGCGAGACGATCCAGTGCGTCGCCTCCGCATACGTCTTGCCGACCGAGCGGTCCGATGCCACGAGTTCGCGCACCTCAAACCACGGGTGATCGCGCAGCAGTTCGATGAACCGTTGCCCGACCGCCCCCGTCGCCCCCAGGATCGCCACGTCGATCTTTTCCCCTCCCGGCCCCGGTATCCCGATGTTCACGCACCCTCCCGCTTTCCTTGATCGCCCGCAAGCGCGGCGAGCCGTGCCGCCCACGCGGGCGGCACGACGTAGACCGGCGGCAGGTGCCGCTCCGCATACGGTGCATCCTTGTGGCGCATCCACCAGCGCGCCCGCGCCACATCTGCGCGCCGCACGACGATCACCCGCGTATTGCTCGCGCGCTCGTCTATCGCCAATACGCCATTACGTACCATCGTCACGACGTCTGCTTCGGGTACGCCGAGCATTCGCGCGGCATCCATCAGCGGCACAGCGTCCGACGCCGCACGGGTTGTACCGATCTGCCGGACGCCTGTTTCGCCATGCGCCAGCGCCCAGACGTACGCCGCGCTTAACCCGGCGATTGGCTCACGCCGCCGCTGCAATACCCCGTCGGCGCGCAACTGCTCCAGATCGTAGTGCGCCACCTTGACCGCGAGGTTGCACGCCGCCGCGACCTCGGCGGCGGTGAAGCGAGCGAGGCGGTCGGGGTCCGGCTCACGCAACACATAGCGACGCACGCGGTCGAGCGTTTCCTCCGACGGCTCATCGCGCGACGGCCCCCACCAGGCGGCGCGGTACTCGCTCGCCGCGACCACGGTGCCCCGCGCCGCTCCGGCCTTCGGCTTCTCCCGCAGCTTCCCCTTTGGCATCAGGCCACCTCCGCCAGCGGTGCACCGTGCGCCCGCAGCCATGCGTCTACCGCGTGTTCATCGGCCCGCCCCTCCGCAATCGCGTAGCCGAGGTCTACCACCTCGTCATCGGTGGCAACGATGTCCAGCCCGTTAATACGCGCGAAGGTGAAGGCGATGTGCAGGCCCGCGCGCTTGTTGCCGTCCGCGAAGGGGTGATTGTGAATGATGCCCCAGAGCAGGGAGGCGGCCTGCCGGGGCAGGTCCGCCCCCTCGTAGTACGCCTGCTGCATCGGGCGCGTGAGGGTGGAGTGCAGGATGTCTATCCGGTTCGTCAGATCGCCGGGGTCATGCGTGATGCCCATCACCGCGTTATACAGTTGCATCGCCGTCATCACACTGGGGTATTTCACCTCATGAGGGGGCGATACGTGATGGTCTGGGTTGTCGTGTTCCATGCCGGTAGTGTCCCCCATTTCGTTGCGTGCCGCACCCGCCTCAGCGGAGCATGATGTATGCGTGGCGATAGCGCGCAATGATGACGTCCGAAACCGCCTGCCATTCCGGTTCGAGCGCGTCCGTGAACATCTCCTGATTTTCGACGAAGACGGCGGCCTCGGCACGGGAGACGTAAATCTCGCCGCCGATGCGGTCCGCCTGAATCACGCCCCGGCGCACGGCCCGATGCAATACTTCCGCTGTGACCCCCAGTTCCGCCGCCGCCACCGCTAATGGCACCGTCGCTTCGTCCTTCACCACCGCCCCCGTCCACCCGTACTCATTACCCGCTACCGCACCGCTGCCGCCATCTCGTGTGCCGCGATGTCCTCGTCGAAGGGCAGTTCGCAGAACTCGGCGTGCAACTGCCGCGTCGCTTCGTCCGCCATTGCCCCCGGCACGACCACGAGCAGCGAGCGGCCCGCCTCATCGCTGCCCACGGTGTACATGGCGATGTTTGCCGCCCCCAGCACGCGCCCGACCCGCGCCGGCACGTCCGTTTCCGCCGCGATCCCTTCCCCGACCACCGCGATGCATGCCGCTTCGTCCTGCATCGCCAGCCGCCGCACGGTGTCAGAGATGATGTCGTCCCGCAGGGTGCTGCGCAGATGCGCGAGCATTTCCGCAAGCGCCGCACCCGTCGCGCCCACGCCGACGTGGCAACTCGTGCCCGTCGTGGTCGTAAAGACGAGGCGCGCATTGAGGTCGCCGAGCGCACCGCGAATCGCCGTGACGAAGCGCGCGAGGTGGCTGCGGCCCACGACCTGCACGGTGATGAGGCCCATATTGCGGAGGGTCGCCACACCCTTGACGATCATCTCGCCATCGGGGTCGTCGCCGCCCGCCGCGATGAGCGTGCCAGGGAAGTCGGGATGAAAGGTGTTCTTGATGCGCAGGGGGATCGAGTGCGGCACGAGCGGTTGAATGGCGCGGGGGTGAATGACCTTCGCGCCGTAGTGCGCCAGCGCGCCCGCTTCGTTATAGGTGAGTGCGGCGAGTGGCACGGCGGCGGGCACAACACGGGGGTCCGTCGTCATCACGCCGTCCACATCCGTCCAGATCCACACCTCACGGGCGGCGAGGGCCGCACCAAGCACCGTGGCGCTGTAGTCGGAGCCGCCACGCCCACCGAGGGTGGTCGTCTGTCCGTCCGTGCTACGCCCGATGAATCCCGTGACCACGGGCACGGTGCCCGACGCGAGGAGCGGCCCCAGTACGTTCTCACAGGCGATGCGCGTCGGCTCCATCACCGGGTCGGCATTGCCGAACACACCGTTCGTGACGATGCACTGCTCCGCCGACACGGATACGGCGGGAATGCCCATGCCCCGCAGCACCGCCGCCGTGATCGGCGCACTGCACTTTTCGCCGCACGCCGCCACGCGGTCCACGAGGGCGGGAATCGTCTCGCCCATCGCGGCAATCGCGGTATAGAAACGCGCGAGATCATCGAGCACGCCGTTTACCTGTGTGCGTGTCGCCGCCCGGTCCGCATCATCCGCGATTACAGCAGTCGCGGCGTCATGAATTGCTCGCAGTTTGGCGAGTATGCCTTGGACATCCGGGTCACGCCCCGCCGCCGCGTGTTCCGCGCCTTGCAAGAGCGTGTTCGTGACGCCCGTGATCGCAGAGACGACGACCACCACCGGTACCCGACCCACTTCCGCCGCGATGAGTCGCGCCGCATTGCCGATCCGTTCCGCGCTGCCAACGGACGTGCCACCAAACTTCATCACCAACGGGTGTTGCGGGTCTGCAACCAGGTCACGCACCGCGTCTCTCCCCCTTGCCAATTTGCAAATCACCTGGCGGTCAAACAAAAACAGCGTGGCATCATGCCCGCTGCTTCCCCGGTCTCGTGTGCGGTGGTGCCGTGCTCAGCGCAACACACCACCCACGCAACCGGGGATGGTAGTCGTCGTTATCGTTGTTGCTACGGCAAATGTCTGCACACCGACTCGCTTTCCTTACCCAGGATGGTAACAGGATACCGGCGCGGGCGTCAAGGGCAATACCGATGGGAGAATACGGCACCGGGCCGCAAGGAGGGCTTGCGGAACGGGGAGGGGCATGGTAGTATCCCTTCGCGGCAAGTGCGCCGACGTAGCTCAACGGCAGAGCAACGGTTTTGTAAACCGTCGGTTGTCGGTTCAAATCCGACCGTCGGCTCCAGCCCTCTCCGGTGGGCCGTCTGGGGCGGGCGACGGCCGACACGAGAGAGCGTGGAGAGGTTCCAGAGCGGCCAAATGGGACTGACTGTAAATCAGTTGCGAGAGCTTCGGGGGTTCGAATCCCTCCCTCTCCACCAGCACCTGCCCTGATAGCTCAGTTGGTAGAGCACATTCTTGGTAAGAATGAGGTCATCGGTTCAAGTCCGATTCAGGGCTCCACTCCCCTTCCTGATGCGTCAAACCTCCTCCCACAGGATAGGCTTATGGTACGCTTGTTCGTACCACCGCGTTCGCTCACCCCATTTGTGAGTGGTTTCGGCGAGGAGGCGGATGGGGATGTCGGCACTCTTTGCTGCCGATGCCACCACTGCTATGTCTCCTCTTTTGGCACGCTCGTTTGTGCGCTCTCGTAAAGCAGAGAACAAGGGCGCCCACACCATTAACGCATGTCTGGCGGCGTGTCACAAATCGTGCTGCGTTGCGTCACAAGGACCTCCGGCGTGCGTTCAGATGGATGAAGGTTACAGACGTCCGCCTTGTCACCGAGGACGCACAAGCCCCTCATACAAAATGGAGTAGCCAATGGTACGCCTCGAACAGCTCACGCATGGCGCGGTAGTACGTGGCATTCTCCCCAACCGGCTTGTGACCCTGGTTGCGGTCACGCTGCATGGCACGGAGATGGCAGAGATCGTCTACAAGGACGCGGACGGCAAGGTGGGCACGGAACTCCTGCTGCGCGACCGGGAGCCGGGGCTGGAAATCGTCACGGCAGGGCGTCCGTGGAGTTTCGATGGCGACGGCAAACTGTTTCGCCTCGCCTCGGAGGCACACCGCATCCGGCTCGCCTACCTGTTCGATCCCTACCTCGCCGTGCATTCGTCGAATGTGGATGCGTTGCCGCACCAACTGACCGCCGTGTACGAGGAGATGCTGACCCGCCAGCCCCTGCGCTTTCTGTTGGCGGACGACCCCGGCGCCGGTAAAACGATCATGACCGGCTTGCTCATCAAGGAGTTGCAGGCGCGTGGCGATCTCGCCCGCTGCCTGATCGTCTGCCCCGGCTCGCTCGTGGAGCAGTGGCAGGACGAACTCCACCGCCGCTTTCACCTGCCCTTCGCCATCGTCACCAACGACGCCATCGCCGCGTCGCGCACCGGCAACCCCTTTGAGGAGACGCCTCTCGCTATCTGCCGCCTCGACAAACTGAGCCGGGACGACGCATTGCAGGAAGCCGTTGCCGCCGTGGACTGGGACCTGATCGTCTGCGACGAGGCGCACAAGCTGTCGGCGTCGTACTTCGGCAGCGAGGTGAAGTACACGAAGCGGTACCGGCTCGGCCAGCGCCTCTCCGCGATCACGCGCCACTTCCTGCTGCTCACCGCGACACCGCACAACGGCAAAGACCCGGACTTCCAACTCTTCATGGCCCTGCTCGACGCTGACCGCTTCGAGGGCAGCTACCGGCAGAAGCACGGCACGACCGCCCCCGGTGACCTGATGCGGCGGCTGGTCAAGGAGCAATTGCTCACCTTTGACGGCACGCCGCTCTTTCCCGAACGCCGCGCCTACACGAAGCCATACACCCTTTCGCCCGAAGAAACGCAGTTGTACGACGCGGTGACGACGTACGTGCGCGAGGAGTTCGACCGCGCCGATGATCTTCAGGAAGGGGGACGCCGGGGCACGATTGGTTTCGCCCTCACGATCCTGCAACGCCGCCTCGCTTCGTCGCCCGAAGCGATCTATCAGTCGTTGCGCCGGCGGCGGGAGCGGTTGGAGGCACGGCTGCGCGAGGAACAGACGGGCAAGCGCGGGGACGATGCGGCCCTGAGCATGGACACGCGGCTGCCCACCCTCACGGAGGACGCCCTGGACGATCTCGATGACGCCCCGGACGCGGAGATCGAGGCGACCGAAGAAGCGCTGGTGGACCGCGCCTCCGCCGCCCGCACGGTGCGGGAACTGGAAGCGGAAATCGCCACCCTGCGCGGTCTGGAAGCCCTCGCGCATCGCTTGCGCCTCAGTTACCGCGACCGCAAGTGGGACGAACTTTCGCGCCTGCTGCAAGATGAAGCAGCGATGCGCGACACGGAGGGGCACCGCCGCAAGCTCGTGATCTTCACCGAGCACCGCGACATCCTGACGTACCTCGCGGGGCGGCTGCGCGACCTGCTCGGCACACCGGAGGCCGTGGTGACGATCCACGGCGGTATGGGCCGGGACGAACGCCGCACCGCCGAGCACGATTTCATGCAGAACAAGGAGGTTTCCATTCTGGTCGCCACAGACGCGGCGGGCGAGGGCATCAACTTGCAGCGCGCGAACCTGATGGTCAACTACGACCTGCCCTGGAACCCGAACCGCCTCGAACAACGCTTCGGGCGCATCCACCGCATCGGGCAAACCGAGGTCTGCCACCTGTGGAACCTCGTGGCGACCGAGACGCGCGAGGGCGAAGTTTTCGCCCGCCTGCTGACGAAGATCGAAGAGGAGCGCAAAGCGCTGAACGGCGGCGTGTTCGACATCCTCGGCAAGGTGACGTTTGGCGACAAACCCCTGCGCGAACTGTTGATCGAGGCCGTGCGCTATGGCGATTCCCCGGCGGTGCGCGCCCGCCTGACGCAGGTCGTGGAGGGCGCGCTGGACCGCGAGCATTTGCGCGACCTGCTCGAAGAGCGCGCCCTCGTGCGCGATACGCTGGACGTGTCAAAGGTGCAGGCGATTCGCGCCGACATCGAGCGGGCCGAGACGCGGCGGTTGCAGCCGCACTTCATCGCGGCGTTTTTTCTCAAGGCATTCGCGCACCTGGGCGGCACGGTGCATGAGCGCGAGCGCGGGCGGTACGAGGTGACTCATGTGCCCGCCCCGTTGCGCGGGCGCGCCCGCACGTACGGGCGTGAAGCGGTGGCGGCGAAGTACGAGCGGATCACCTTTGAAAAGGCGCTCGTCAGTGTGCCGGGCAAGCCGCTGGCGGAGTTCGTCTCGCCGGGCCATCCCTTGCTCGATGCCACGCGCACCCTGCTGCTGGAACGCTACCGTGATTTGCTGACGCGCGGCACGGTGCTCGTGGACCCCACCGACCCCGGCGAGCGCGTGCGCGTGCTTTGTACGCTGGAACACACGATCCGCGACGGCACGATGACCGCCACGGGGGAAAGCCGCATCGCCTCGCGCCAGTTGCAGTTCGTGGAACTGGACGCGGACGGCACGGCGACGGTGGCCGGGTTTGCACCTTACCTCGACTACCGCCCGCTCCTGCCGGATGAGGACGACGCGGTGCTCCCCCTGCGCGATCTGCCGTGGGTGCGCGCGGACATCGCGGAGCGGGCAACGGCGCACGCGATGGCCGCCCTCGTGATGGCGCACTACACCGAGGTGAAGGCGCGGCGCGAGGCGCAGGTGACGCGGGCAATGGCGGCGGTGCATGAGCGGCTGACGGCGGAGATTTCCTACTGGGACATCCGTGCCGTGGAACTGGAAGAGCGCGAGCGGGCGGGCAAGCAGTCCAACAACCCGAACATCAACTCGCAGCGGGCGCGGCAACGGGCGAACGACCTGACAGCGCGGTTGACCCTACGGATAGACGAACTGAAACGCGAGCAGCACCTGACCCTGACGCCCCCCGTGATCGTGGGCGGCGCGCTCGTGGTGCCGCAAGGGCTGGTAGACCGCCTGATGGGACGGGAATCGTTGCCGGACGCGATGCTGCACGCCCGCGACACGGCACGGGTAGAGCGGCTGGCGATGGACGCGACGCTGGCGGCAGAGCGGGCACTAAATCATGGGCCCCGCGACGTGAGCGGGGACAAGGTGGGCTACGATATCGAGTCCACCGACGGAGTCACGGGCCGGTTGCGCTTTATCGAGGTCAAGGGACGCGTGGCGGGGGCAACCACGGTGACGGTGACGAAAAACGAGATCACCACGGCGATCAACCAGCCGGAGGCGTTCATCCTCTCGCTCGTCAGCGTCGCGGACGACACCGCCCTGCCGCCGCGCTACGTACGCCAGCCCTTTCACCGCGAACCGGACTTCGATACCGTGAGCGTCAACTACCATCTGCCCGCGCTCCTTGCCCGCGCGACCGAGCCATCGTAGGCGAGGCCCCTCCCCCTGGTCCTCTGGGTGGCGGGAGAGGGGCCGGGGGAGGGGTACGTTCATCCCCGCCATCTGGACGCCGCCCTGCCCGCTATGCAATACTGTACCCAGTCATAGTTGCGAAAGAAGTACATCATCGGGGGAGGGGCACAATGCAGACGGCGGCAACGGCAGCAACGGTGCGACGGTTGATGCGCTGCGGGTTGCTCGGGCTGGTCGCCGCGCTGCTGCTGGCGGCCCTCGCCCTCGCGCCCCCGGTGACGAGTGTGCGCGCAGCGACGATGGTCACCAACTGCAACGACAGTGGAGCAGGGAGTCTGCGTGATGCCATCACCAACGCGGCAGCGGGCGACACCGTGAACTTCGCGCAGGATTGCACGGACACGAACACGATCACCCTCACGGGCTCGCTCACGCCGACGGTGAATGTGACGATAGACGCCACGGTGGGCAATCGCACCGTGACGATGGGCGGCAACAACGCGGTGCAACTGTTCATCGTGAACAGCGGCGTGACGCTGGGGTTGCGCGGCCTCACCCTCACGGGCGGCAACGTCGGCAACGTCGGGAACGGCGGCCGCAACCGCGCGATCTTCAACAGTGGCACGGTGACGATCACGGGCAGCACCTTTTCCGGCAACTTCGCGGGCGCCGGCGGCGCGATCTACAACAACGGCAGTGGCACGCTCACCGTGACGGGCAGCACATTTGCCAACAACAACGCGGGCATCGTCGGCGGCGCGATCTTCAACAGTGGCACGGTGAACATCATGGGCAGCACCTTTTCCGGCAACAGCGCGGACAACGGCGGGGCGATCTACAACGACGGCGGGGGCATGCTCACCGTGACGGGCAGCACATTTGCCAACAACAACACGGTCAACGGCGGCGGCGCGATCATCAACTATGGCACGCTCACCGTGACGAACAGCACGTTTGCCAACAATAGCGCGGACAACGGCGGCGCGATCTACAACAACAGCGGCGCGATCTACAACAACGGCAGTGGCACGCTCACCGTGACGAACAGCACGTTTGCCAACAACGGGGCGAATCACGGCGGCGCGATCTACAACAACGGCGGGGGCACGCTGACGCTCACACTCTCGGTGGCGGCGGGCAACAGCGCACCGTACGGTGGCCCCGACATCTTCGGTACCGTCACCACCGACGGCGGTGGCAACGTGGTCGGGGACACGAGCGACAGCAGCGGCCTCACCGCCACGAGCGACAGGACGGGCACCGCCGCCGCGCCCCTGGACCCGCTGCTCGGCCGCCTCGCCAACTACGGTGGCCCCGTACAGACCCTTGCCCTGCTCCCCGGCTCGCCTGCGATTGACATTCTCGCCTGCCCCACCGGAAATGGCAGCCTCACCACCGACGCACGCGGCGTGAGCAGGCCGCAGGGCGCGAACTGCGACGCGGGGGCGTTCGAGAGCCAGGGCTTCACCGTGAGTGCGCTCACCGGCAACAACCAGCGCGCGCCGCTCACCACCACCTTTGCCGCCCCCGTCGGCCTCACGCTCATGGGCACCGGCACCGACCTCGTGGCAGGCGGGCAGATCACCTTCACGATCACGCCCGGCAGCGGCGGTGCAAGTGCGACCTTTGGCACGCTCGCCGGGTGTACCGTGACGGGTGGCACGGTCGCCGTCTGTACGATCCCCATCGGCACCAGTGTGGCAACCAGCCCGACGTTCACCGCGAACAGCGTGGCGGGGGGCTTCACGATTGTCGCCACCGCGACTGGCGTACCGACCACGACCTTTACGGAGACCGTGATTCCCGGCCCCGCCACGACCTTTACCGTCACCGGTTGCCCTTCGCCCATCCTCTCCGGCACGCCCTGCACCGTGACCGTCACGGCGCAGGACACGGCAGGCAACACGGCCACGGGCTACACCGGCGCGGTGGCGATCACGAGCAGCGATGGGCGCGCCATTCTGCCCGCGAACGCGACGCTGACCAACGGTGTGGGCACGTTCAGCGTGACGCTGCACACCCCCGGCCCGCAGAGCATCACCGCCACGGACACCGTGACGGGCACGATCACCGGCAGCGAGACGGGCATCACCGTGACGGGCACGGCACCGACGGCAACCAACGACGGCCCGTACACCGTGGCGGCGAACGCCACCCTGACTGTGCCCGCCGCAACCGGTGTACTCGCCAATGACACGAAGGGCAACCCCCAAGCGACGATCAGCGCGAACACGCAACCCGCTCACGGCAGCGTCACGGTGAACGCGGACGGGAGCTTTACCTACACGCCGACCACGAATTACGTGGGCGCAGACAGCTTCACCTACACGCTGACGAACAGCGTGGGCACGAGCACGGGCACCGTGAACCTCACCGTGACGGGCACGGCACCGACGGCAACCAACGACGGCCCGTACACGGTCACGACCGGCACGACCTTGACGGTGAACGCGGCACAGGGCGTGCTCACCAATGACACGAAGGGCAACCCCCAAGCGACGATCAGCGGCAACACGCAGCCTGCACACGGCAGCGTCACGGTGAACGCGGACGGTAGCTTCACCTACACGCCCACCGCTGGCTACGTGGGTAATGACCGCTTCACCTACACCCTGACCAACGCCGCAGGCAGCAGCACAGGCACGGTGAATATCACGGTGACCGCCGCCACCGTCACCTCGCTGACCACCACCGCACCCACGGGGGTGGTCAGCGGCAACACGGGCACGGCAACGAACCCCGTGCTAGCCCTGGGTGGCAAGCTGACGCTGGGCACGACCGCCGCCTTTAGTAACGGCACCACCGGCCCAACGAGTGGGCTGAGCTACACCTCAAGCAACCCCGGTGTGGCGAGTGTGGACCCGACCACGGGCGTGGTGACGGCGAACACGGGGGGCACGGCGATGATCACGGTGACGGGGCCAAACGGGAGCCGCACCACGATCACGATCACGGTGCCGACCACGGCCGGCACGGGGTTGATGCCGCTGCCGCAACCGATGGCGCACCCCGGCGCGGCAGCGGTGGCTACAGGCATGGCAACGCCGCAGCCGCAGCCGACGGCGCACCCCGCAGGCAGTGACACCGGCACGGGTGGCACGTCCCCGGCGACACCCGTGGCGCAGCCGGGGCGGCACTAGGCGAATCACCTCTCCCTCGGCCCCGGCCCCTCCCCCTGGCCCTCTGGGCGGCGGGAGAGGGGCCGGGGGAGGGGTTTCCCAACCCCATTGACCGCCGCGCACCCGCAAGTATAATTGCCATTCCCTGTAGTATGTGTGGGTGTGGGGGCGGGTAGACGGTGGGGGAGCGGGGATCATGCGGAAGAAGTTGATCGAGGTCGCGTTGCCGCTGGACGCGATCAACGCGGCGAGCGCGAAAGAGAAAAGCATCCGGCACGGGCATCCGAGTACGCTGCATCTCTGGTGGGCGCGGCGTCCGCTCGCGGCGTGTCGGGCGGTGCTGTTCGCCTCCATCGTGGATGACCCGTCGAGCGACCCCGACCGCTTCCCCACGGTCAAGGAGCAGGACATCGAGCGACAACGCCTGTTTCGCCTGATCGAGGCGATGGTTCCCTGGACGGCCTCCAACGACGAGACGATCATGGGTGCGGTGCGCGACGAGATCATGCGCGCGACGGGTGGCAACCCGCCCCCGGTGCTCGATCCCTTTTGCGGCGGCGGCAGTATCCCGCTGGAAGCGCAACGGCTCGGTTTGGAGGCGCACGGCAGCGACCTGAACCCCGTGGCCGTGCTGATTACGAAGGCGTTGATCGAGATCCCGCCGAAGTTCGCGGGGCAGCCGCCCGTGAACCCTGCCGACCGGGCAAAGATCGGTGCAAGCGGCAACTGGCGCGGGGCGCAGGGGCTGGCGGCGGACGTGCGCCACTACGGGCAGTGGATGCGCGACGAGGCCCGCAAACGCATCGGCCACCTGTACCCCACGGTGACGCTGCCCCCGGAGCGCGGCGGCGGCGAAGCGACCGTGATCGCGTGGCTCTGGGCACGCACCGTGAAGTGCCCGAACCCCGCCTGTAGCGCGCAGATGCCGCTCGTGCGCTCCTTCGCGCTCTCCACCAAAAAGGGCAAGGGCGCGTGGGTCGAGCCGGAGATTGACCGCACCGCATCGCCGCCGCGCGTCCGCTTCACCGTGCGCACGGGCGAGGGCGTGCCGCCGGAACCGCCGAAGCTGGGGCGGGGCGCGAAGTTTCGCTGCCTGTGCTGCGGCAATGTGACCGAGGACACGTACATCAAGAGCGAAGGCATGGCGAAGCGCATGGGGGCGCAACTGATGGCGATTGTCGCGGAAGGCCGGGGGGAGCGCATCTACCTCGCGCCGACCCCGGAACACGAAGCCATCGCTGCCTCTGCCAAGCCGACGTGGAGGCCTGATCAAGACCTTGCGAATGACCCGCGCAATATCTGGTGCGTGAATTATGGATTGACGAAATTCGCAGACCTCTTCACTTCGCGCCAACTCGTCGCGCTGACGACGTTCAGCGACCTCGTGGGGGAGGCCCGCGCCCGCGCGCTGGACGACGCCCGCGCCGCTGGCACCCTGCCGAATGACGACACCCCCCTGCACGCGGGCGGTATTGGTACCGCCGCCTATGCGGATGCCGTAGCGACGTATCTTGCTTTTGCCGTGGACAAGGCGGCAGACCGAAACACAACGCTTTGCTCATGGGAAGTCAAAATGGACAGAATGCGGAACACGTTTGGTCGTCAGGCTCTGCCTATGATTTGGGACTTTGCCGAGACTAATCCATTTGCTGGTGCTGGGGGAGACATCAAAGGAACAGTCGGGTCTCTGTCTGAGGCCCTAGAAGGTTTGAGGCCTAACGTACTTGGCGATGTGCGACAGGTAGATGCAATTACACGGGTTAACGGCGTCGAGAAACCGATGATCTCCACGGATCCACCATATTATGACAACATTGGGTATGCCGACCTGTCCGATTTCTTCTACGTGTGGCTCCGTCACTCACTTGGTGACATAGAACCCTCACTGTTTGGTACCGTACTGACGCCAAAGGCAAGCGAATTGATCGCATCGCCGTATCGCCATCATGGAAGCACTACGGAAGCACGCGATTTTTTCGAGGATGGCCTCGCAAAGGTGCTTCACAACATCCATACGCGCCATCATCCCAATTACCCGCTCACCATCTATTACGCCTACAAGCAGTCGGAGTCGGACGAAGCGGACAACGATGGGCATAACACGTACGCACATAACGGCAACGCTTCTGTCGCCTCCACAGGTTGGGAAACGATGCTCACCGGCGTCATTAACTCAGGCTTCCAGATCACCGGGACATGGCCGATGCGCACCGAGATGAGCAACCGACAAATTGCGAGTGGCACGAACGCCCTCGCATCGTCCATCGTGCTCGTCTGTCGCCCGCGTCCCGTCGGTGCAGCGGTGGCGACGCGGGCGGAGTTCGTGCGCGCACTGAACCGCGAACTGCCCGCCGCGCTGATCGCCCTGCAACACGGCAACATCGCCCCCGTGGACCTCGCGCAGGCGAGCATCGGCCCCGGCATGGCGGTCTTTTCCCGCTACGCGAAAGTGATCGAGGCAGATGGCAAGCCGATGCCCGTGCGCGCCGCGCTGCACCTGATCAATGCCGCGCTCGATGCCGCCATCGGCGTCGGCACGGACGCGGGCACGGCGGACTACGACCGCGAGACGCGCTGGGCCAAGGAGTGGTTCGCCTCGTACGCCTTTGGGCCGGGGCCGTACGGCACGGCGGAAACCCTCGCCGTCGCCAAAGGCGCGAGCGTCGCGGGCATCGTCGCGGCGGGCATCCTGCAATCGCACGCGGGCAAGGCGCGGCTGTTGCGCCCGACCGAACTACCCCCGGACTGGAACCCCGCCACGGACACGCGCCTCACGGTCTGGGAAACGACGCACCACCTGATCCGCGCCCTCGACACGGGCGGCGAGGATGCCGCCGCCGCCCTGCTCGGCAAGGCCGGGGCCGTGAGCGAGGCGGCAAAGGAGCTGGCCTACGCCCTCTACGTGCTCTGCGAGCGCAAAGGCTGGACCACCGAAGCGCGGGACTACAACACCCTGGTCGTCGCCTGGCCCGCCCTCACGAGCCGCATGGCCCAACTCGCACACGCCGCGCCACCACCGGAGCAGGCCGCGCTGGGGGTCTGATACGGAACGCTGAGAGAAACGCAAAGGACGCGGAGGACGCGGAGGACGCGGAGGGGAAACGGGAATGGGGAACACAAGACGTATGGGGATCGCATCGCTTTTTCCACACCCGTAGTTTCTTTGCGTTCTTTGCGTTCTCTGCGTCCTTCGCGTTTCTTGATGGGAAAGGGGCACGGGAGATGGTCGTCAGCAACCGGGACCGGGTGGGCAAGGCGCTGGAAGCGGTCAAGGCGGGGTTGGAGCCGTTCGTGACGCGGGAGATGGCCGCGAAGTATGGCGCGGGGTGGCAGGATACGCACCTGCCCCCCGGCACACGCTCGCTCGACACCACGGCGCTGCTGCGCTGCATTCTCGACGATTGGAACACGGTTTTCGGCACGAAGCTCGGCAACTTCGAGCGCAACCTCGTCCATGAACTGCGCGACGCGCGCAACAAGTGGGCGCACGATGCCGCCTTCACGCTCGACGACGCCTACCGCGTGCTCGATAGCGCGACGCGCCTCCTGCAAGCGATCACCGCGCCGCAAGCGAGCGACACCGAGCGCGAGATGCAGGAGATCATGCGCGCCCGCTTCGAGGAGATGGCGAAGCGCGAGACTCGCCGCGCCACCGTCGCCCCCACCGAAGGGCGGCCCGCGACCGGCTTCAAGCCCTGGCGCGAGGTCATCACGCCACACGCCGATGTCGCCAGCGGGCAGTACGCGCAGGCCGAGTTCGCCGCCAGCCTGCATCAGGTCCACGCGGGCATCGCCACGGCGGAGTACGGCGACCCGCGCGACTTTTTCCGCCGCACCTACCTCACCGACGGCCTGCGCAAGCTGCTGCGCAACGCCCTCTTGCGCCTCGGCGGCACGGGTGGCGACCCCGTGGTGAAGCTGCAAACCAACTTCGGCGGCGGCAAAACGCACGCGATGATCGCCCTGTACCACTTCTGCGCCGGTCTGCCCCCCGGCGACCTCACGGGCATCGAAGACGTGCTGCGCGACGGCGACGCGACGGCACTCCCCGCCGCGCGCCGCGCCGTGCTCGTCGGCACCGCCCTCGACCCAACCAAGCCCGACACCAAGCCCGACGGCACCGAGACGCGCACCCTCTGGGGCGAAATGGCGTGGCAACTCGGCGGCGCGGCGGGGTACGCGATGGTCGCGGAGGCCGACCGCGCGGGCGTCAACCCCGGCTCGCAAGTCTTCACGGAGTTGTTCGACCGCTTCGGCCCCTGCCTCGTGCTGGTGGATGAGTGGGTCGCCTACGCGCGCAACCTGCGCGGCGTCTCCGGCCTGCCTGCCGGGTCGTTTGACGCGAACACGTCGTTCGCCCAGGCGCTCACCGAGGGCGCGGCGGCGGCAAAGAACGCGCTGGTGGTCGCGTCCATCCCCGCGTCGGACATCGAAAAGGGTGGCGAGGCGGGGATCGAGGCGACCCGGATTCTGGAAAACATCTTTCGCCGCGTCGAGGACACCTGGCAGCCCGCCACCACCGACGAGGGGTTTGAGATCGTGCGGCGTCGGCTCTTTGAGCCGGTGAGCGACCCCGTGGCGCGGGACGCGGTGGCGCGGGCGTTCGCGGAGATGTACCGCGCGGGCGCGAACGATTACCCGGCGATGGCGCGCGAGGGCGATTACGAGGGACGCATCCGGGCGGCGTACCCGATCCACCCGGCATTGTTCGACGACCTCTTCGCCCAGTGGAGCACGCTGCCGCGCTTTCAACGCACCCGTGGCGTGCTGCAACTGATGGCGAAGGTCGTCCACACCCTCTGGACGGCGGATGACCGCAACCTGCTCATCCTGCCGGGCAGTGTGCCGCTGGATGAATACGTGGTCTCCAGCCAGTTGCTCGGCTTTCTCGACGGCGCGTGGCGCGGCGTGGTGGAAACGGACGTGGATGGCCCGAATGCCCTGCCCCGCCGCCTCGACGGCGAGAACGCGGGCACGCTGGGCCGCTATGCCGCCACCCGCCGCGTCGCCCGCGCGGTCTTTCTCGGCTCCGCCCCCACCGTGACGATGACGAACAAGGGCGTGGACGAAAAGTCCATCAAGCTGGCGTGTATGCAGCCGGGCGAGAACGTCGCCACCTTTGGCGATGCCTTGCGCCGCCTCACGGACGCCGCGAACTACCTCTACATGGGCGAAGGCCGGTACTGGTACGACACGCAGCCGAGCGTCACCCGCCTCGCCCAGGACCGCGCCGCGAACATTGCCGACCACGACATCCACGAGGAAATCCGCCGCCGCCTGAAAGACCACCAGCGCAACCAGGGCGACTTCGCCCGCGTCCACCTCTGCCCCGCCTCCACGGGCGATGTGCCGGACGATGCCGAAGCGCGGCTCGTGATCCTTGACCCCGCCCAGACGCACACCGCGCGCGACCCCGCCAGCGTCGCCCGCGCCGAGTGCGCGCGCATCCTCGACACGCGCGCGACCACGCCCCGCCGCTACCGCAACATGCTGCTCTTTCTCGCCGCCGACAAACGCGGCACCGATTTGCTGACCGAAGCGGTCTGCCAGTACCTCGCGTGGGACAGTATCTGGAATGAGCGCGGGGCCGAGCAACTGAACCTCGACGCGATGCAGCAGCGGCAGGCCGAAACGCGCAAGCGTGCCGCCGGTGAACTCGTGGCGCAACGGTTGCCCGAAGCGTATCAGTGGTTGCTCATGCCGACGCAGGAAACGCACGGCCCGGTGGAGTGGAGCGAACACCGCCTCAGTGGCGGCGGCGACGACGCCCTCGCCGTGCGCGCCTCCCGCAAGCTGCGCAGCGAGGAAGGGTTGATCACCGCGTATTCCGGCATCAGCCTGAAGCTGCAACTGGACCGCGTACCCCTCTGGCGCGACGCGGGCGACGATGTGCGCGTGAAGCAACTCTGGGAAGACTTCGCGCAATACCTCTACCTGCCCCGCCTGCGCGACAGCCGCGTGCTGCTCGACGCCGTGGCCGATGGCGCACGGCAAATGCTCTGGCGCACCGAGACCTTCGCCTACGCGGCAGGGTGGGACGAAACCGCGAAACGCTACCTCGGCCTGCAAACCGCCGAAACGGGGGTCGGCAGCGTGGTACACGACGCAGCGAGCCTCGTCGTGCGCTCCGACGCGGCGCGCAGGCAACTCGACGCCGACGACGCGGCACGGTTGGCTCGCGAAACCCCTGCGCCTGTGCCCCCCTCGCTCATTGGTGGGCAAACGCCGCCCGTGCCGCCACCGCCCGGCACACCTTCGCCCACCCCGCCACCCCCATCCTTGCCCACGCCCCCGGCCTTCACCCGCTTTCACGGGTCGGTCGCGCTCAACCCCCTGCAACCGACGGGGGAGATGAGCAAGATCGCGCAGGAAGTGTTGCAGCACCTGACGGGCATCATGGGCGCGAATGTCCGCGTCACGCTGGAAATCGCCGCCGATCTGCCCGGTGGCGCCTCTGACCACATCGTCCGCACCGTAATCGAGAACGCCACCACGTTGAAGTTCACCTCAAAGGAGTTCGAGGAAGGATGATCTTGCTCGCCCCTCTGGGAGAAAGCCGCGCCGCAGAGCACGTTGTCAATAGGCGGGTCTAGGCTTTCTCAGGTGGTGGCAAGGATGTTACCCCTCGCTGGCTCCATGGGAGAGGTTTTCATCTTCCTTCTCGTACACCCCGGCTCTTCGCTCAACGCGACAAGCGCTGCAAGGCCTTGTGCGCGTTCTGCATCTCGGTGCTCTCGGTAGCGCACAAGATCGGCAAACATGATGCGCCAAGGCATCTGTGTCTGCGTCGTCCTTCACGCCCGCGACCGCCCCCGCCATTTCCGATCCCGCGTCGTGCCCCCACGCCCTGGTGAGCGCGTGCAGGCGGTGTTGCGGAATGCGCCGAGCGCTTTGCCCACATTCACGAGTGCCGAGCGACCCTGGTACGTGTTAACATTGCAGACCATTGCCGCGCGGTCCCGCCCCACCGCTCGTAGACGTACTGGATCACCGCCTCGCGCCGTTCGTGCTCGATATCGAGGTCAATGTCGGGGGACTCGCGCGCTCCGCTTCGCGCAGCAGGAAGCGTTCGCAAGCGCAAACAACGACGGACGCGGCAGACCTCAGGGCGCGAGATGCATCTGGCGGCTCTGGGTGAGGCGAATGTGCGTTTCCAGCAATGCCGCCGCGCGCTCACCATCACCTGCCCGAAGGGCCGTGACAATCGCGCGATGCTGATCGGTTACAGGCTGGTACGTACCGTTGCGAAAGAACAGGAATGGGAGTCGCGCTCGTAGCCCCGCCATCCGGTCAATCAACTCGACCAGGTAGCGGTTTCCCGTGCTGACGGCGATATCGCGGTGAAAGCGGCGATCCACGATGCTTGCCCGCGCGACATCGTCCTCGGTCTCGATCGTGGCGGGAGTTTCAGCCAGAATCGCATCCAGGCCGTTCCAGTCTGCCGCCGTACCGGTGCGCGCCGCGAGACGGGCAATGTTCGGCTCCCAGAGCAAACGCGCCTCCATCTGCTGCCGCACATCATCGTAACTGAGCGGCGTCACGATCATGCCGCGCCGGGGATAAATCGTCACCAGACCTTCGCCCGCGAGCCGTTGCAAGGCTTCCCGGATCGGCGTGCGCCCAAGTCCCAGTTGCTGGCTCAATAGCGATTCATCGAGCATGGCGCCGGGCGCGATCCGCAGCCGGATGATCTCGCGGGAGAGTGCGGCGTACGCCTGGTCGCGTTTCAGCATCGTCGTGGGCGCGGCATCCGCGAAAAGCGAAACGGGGGCTTCGGTCATCGTCACGATGCGTTCCCTTTCCCAATTCATCGCCCAGTTCACCGTCTGTGCAAATTGCTCCTTGACACCGATCAGCATTGCCGACTAGCATACCAGAGATATATCGCTGATATTTTCCTAATTCAAGAAGCCGGACGCGGGAGGCACGAACGATGCATAGATCTACCGCACCATCGCAGCGAGAGAACAGCGCATCCTGTTTCTCGCGACGGCGGTTTCTCGCCCTGGCCTCGGCATCGGCGGGCGCGACCATTCTTGCGGCATGTGGTGGCGAGACCGCACCCACGCCGACCGCTGCGCCCCCGCAGGCGGCTGCCACCCGCCCCGCGACCCAGGCTCCTATTGCCGCCGGAGCGACACCGGCCACCACCGGCGCGGCACCCGCAGCTACGGTGGCGATGAGCGGCGCATTTGCTCCCACCGCCACGGTGAGCGCCATGTCCTCCCCGACAATCAGCGCGCCAACAACCAGCCCGACGATCAGCCCAATGACCGGAGCGGCGGCAGGCAAGCCGGGGGGTATCAAGAATTACAAAGTCGCACTGCTCGGTGATCTGACGCAGCTTGACCCCGCGCTCATCAATAGCCAGGTGGATTTTCAGGTTGCGGAGGCGATCTACAACTACATCGGGCGGTACACGTACAACCCGCCGCTCGGTAATGCGATCACCCCCGAACTGGCGGATTGGGAAGTGCAGGACGGTGCGAAAACGTACCTCTTCCACCTGAAAAAGGGCGTCATGTTCCATCGGAATTATGGCGAGTTGACCGCCGCCGATGTGAAGGCCAACTGGGAGCGGTTGAAGGACCCGAAGACCGCCTCGCCGTACCGCACCGATTTCACCGGCTCCACCATTGACGTGATAGACCCGTACACCCTCAAGGTGTCGTTCGACCGGCCGTACCCCTCCTTTATCTCCGCCTCACTGGCGTTTCGTCCCGGTCTCGTCATCTCCCCCAGGGCATACATGGAGATCGGCGACCAATGGAAGACGAAGCCGGTCGGCACCGGCCCGTTTCTGTTCGATACCTATCTCGCGGGTTCCAGCCTGACCCTGAAGCGCAACGGGGATTACTGGGGCACGAAGCCGAAGGTGGATCAGATCACGTACAAGTTCAAGGTGGACGATAAGGCCGCCGTGCTTGCGGTGGCGAAGGGTGAACTGGACGCTTACTACCTTTCGGACCCGGACATCGCCGCGAGCGTGGCGAAAAACCCCGACCCGAACACGAAGTTCTATAAATCCGCCTTTGGGCAGTCGCCGATGACCATCTGGTTCAATATGAAGAAAAAGCCCCTCGATGATATCCGGGTGCGGCACGCCCTGCGCTACACGATTGACAACAACGCCATCGCCAAAAACCTCTTTGGCGGCCTCGCAGACCCGATCCAGAGCTTCTTGCCGCCCTTTATGTTCGGCTTTTCGGACGACATCACCCGTTTCGACTACAACCCGGACAT